>Ga0208086_1000017_pt1 | contig 45718 bp, 24 predicted proteins | sample LakMenEpi06Jul10_FD_150675 | JGI IMG/M metagenome (GOLD analysis project Ga0208086, IMG submission 150675) | Freshwater microbial communities from Lake Mendota, WI - 06JUL2010 deep hole epilimnion (SPAdes) | ecosystem: Environmental > Aquatic > Freshwater > Lake > Epilimnion/Euphotic zone ...
TTGACTCAACGCAAGTCAAAACGGCTGATCGAGGGCTTCGTCTGCAACCCTTTGTTCGTCCATATTAGCATATCTCAGTGCCAATCGTGATGACACCACATGCATTGCCGCGCCGCGGGAGTTCTCGCAATCCTGTTGCATTTTGGACAACGGTTTACAAAAACGCGATCGATGCAAGCAGAAATCAATCGATCGATAATCATCTCCTTCCGCGTAGTGTATGGGATCGTGAATGCAGCAATTACATCCTGATCAGGTACATGGCCGTCTCGTTCCTCAAGGAAGCCGTAGAGCCGTTTAACTTTCCAATGATCGGAGTCCTGGATAATCGGAGTTGTGTATTCGATTGTTCTTCTTTCTAGAGGTGTCATCAAATGATGGAAGTGTTTGAAGACGTAAGCTCGTAACGCCATTTCGTCGCAGTACGTCTCGGTCGTCAATTCGATGTCGTTGTAGAGCATGTTGATTGCATGGACGAACGTATATTCGATTGAGTTCACCACAACCCAACAAAACCTAAGATTACCATAAGGGATGAGCAGATTCCACCAAATCTCAATCGTAAAATGCTTCGGTGCAAGAGTTTGCCGTAGCGGTCGCCTCTTGCCAGTAGGCAAAATAAATCGAAATGGTACTTGCTAGGTGATGCGGGATTTCACGTTTCTAGGATAGGTGAGGCTCGTCTGGGCTCGTATGGACGCGGAAAGGCGGCCCGCCCTCCCCAGCGTCCAAAGCGATCCGAGCTTCGTCGATCAGCTTTCTTCGTCGCTGCGAAGTTTCGCTAAAACACTGAAATCCTCTAGCGTCGAGGTGTCCTGGACATTCTCTTTGCCCGATGCGATGTCGCGCAAAAGACGACGCATGATCTTGCCGCTCCGTGTCTTGGGCAACATCGTGGTAAATCGGATCTCGTCAGGGACCGCCAAAGCTCCGATCTCCTTGCGAACATGCTTCTTCAACTCGTCTCGGATCGACTCATCGGGCGCGTGATTCTTGAGCGTCACAAACACCGCGATCCCTTGCCCCTTGATCTCATCAGGTCTGCCCACCGCCGCAGCCTCTGCCACCGCCGGATGGCTCACCAAGGCGCTTTCGATCTCGATGGTGCTGAGCCGATGCCCCGATACGTTGATCACATCGTCGATCCGTCCCATGATCCAATAATATCCGTCCTCGTCCTGACGTGCGTTGTCTCCCGTCAGATACATATGCGGCACTTTCTTCCAATACGTTTCCTTGAATCGCTCGTCGTCGCCCCAAATACCCCGGAGCATCCCCGGCCATGGCTTCTCGATGCACAGCATCCCTCCCTCGTTGGTCCCGACGTCGCTCAAATCCGCATGCAGAACCCTTGGAACGATCCCAGGAAGCGGCTTGGTACACGAACCGGGTTTGCATGGAATCGCGCCAGGCAACGGGGACATCATGATCCCACCGGTCTCGGTCTGCCACCACGTATCGACAATCGGACAACGACCCGAACCGATCTTGTTGTAGTACCACATCCAAGCCTCCGGGTTGATCCCCTCGCCGACGCTCCCAAGGAGCCTTAAGCTCGACAAGTCGTGCTTGTCGACATGGTGATCCCCCCACTTGATGAACGCGCGTATGGCCGTCGGGGCTGTGTACAAAATGGTCACTTTGTATTTCTCGATCAGCTCCCAAAAACGGTCCTCGGCAGGCCAGTTCGGTGCCCCCTCATAGAGGACTTGGGTCGCTCCGGCCGACAGTGGTCCGTAAACGATGTAGCTGTGACCGGTGATCCAACCGCAGTCGGCCGTGCACCAAAAGATGTCTTGCCCGGGCTTGTGATCAAAAACCCATTCAAACGTTCGCTTGGCATACAGGTTGTAACCGGCCGTGGTGTGCTTGATCCCTTTGGGTTTCCCCGTCGAGCCCGACGTGTAAAGAATGAAAAGCGGATCCTCACTATCGAGCTCGACGGCCGGAAAATGATCGGGGGAATCGGCCGTGATCTCGTGCCACCAAAGATCGCGATGGGCCTGCATCGTCGGCTCGTTGCCTGCCCGACGCAGCACGATGCAGTGCTCGACACTCGGACTTTTCGCCAAGGCCTCATCGACGGTTTGCTTTAGAGAAAGAAGCTTCCCACGCCGCCAACCACCATCGGCCGTAATGACCAACTTGGCCTGCGCGTCGTTATTCCGATCGGCGATAGCCTCGGCACTAAAACCACCAAAGATCACCGAATGGATCGCACCGATCCTCGCACAAGCGAGCATGGCTACGGGAAGCTCCGGAACCATGGGCATATAAATGCTCACGCGGTCTCCTTTTTCGATCCCAAGCTTGGTCAAGGCCGCAGCAAAGCGGCACACTTCCTTGGTCAGCTCCGCATAAGTGATCGTGCGGGTATCGCCCGGTTCGCCTTCCCAATGGAACGCAACACGATCCCCCCGGCCAGCTTGCACATGCGCATCGAGGCAATTGTAGGAAACATTCGTCTTGCCACCGATGAACCACTGGGCAAGCGGCTCTTGCCAATCGAGCGTTTGTGTAAAGGGTGTGAACCAGTGCAAGTGCTCACGAGCTTGGGCTTCCCAGAACTTTTCGGTGTCGGCGATCGATGCGTCGTAGAGAGCTTGATAAGCATCCATCGACCCGATGTCCGCATTTTGCGAAAATTCGCTACTCGGCGGAAAGACCCGCGTTTCGTTCATCACATTGGCGATTTGCTTGGGAGCTTTGGGTTCAGGACTATGCTCAGTGGCCATCGTTTTTCTCGGTTCGATGCAAAGACCAACAGGAAAGGAAAATAATCAACGAAAAAGACTCAGGGCATGTAGCGATCGGTCTGAATCAAAGGCCCATCGCGGGACGCTCAAGCGGCATAAATTGCGACAAGTATCGGTGGCTTTGCACCAAGGCCGATTTGCGGTTTTCAAGCGAGCCTTCATAAGCTCGATCCTCGACCTCCACGCACACTGGACCTTGATAACCCGCATCGCTCAATACCGAAAAGAACCTTCCCCACTGCACATCTCCTAAACCAGGAAGCTTGGGGAAATGATACAAGTTCGGGTGCGCGAAAATCCCGTGCTCGTCGACCAAATGGGAATCGAGCCGAACATCTTTGGCATGCACATGATAGATCCGATCGATGAACTCTCGAATCGGCTTGAGGTAATCCATATGCTGGAAAACCAAGTGAGAGGGGTCGTAGTTGAGCCCCAAGTGAGGACTCCCAAGATCGGAAAAAAGCCGTCGCCAAATCGCGGGCGAACTGGCGATGTTCTTGCCGCCTGGCCATTCGTCGGCAGTGAAAATCATCGGGCAATTCTCAATCCCAATGCGCACCGAGTGTTTCTCAGCAAAATCCACCAGCGGCCCCCAAGTCTTGAGCATCCTGGGCCAATTGTCCTCGACGCTCTTGGTGTGATCGCGTCCTATGAAGGTGTTGACCTGGTGGACTCCCAATCGTTGAGCCGCTGCAATCACCTGCTTGAGATGCTCACAGCACCGTTCGGCCTCCTGAAGGTCCGAGGATAAGCAGTTCGGGTAGTAGCCCAAGCCGCTGATCCCAACCTTGTGCTTGGCCAATAGCTGATGGATCTGTGCAACATCCCGATCGCCCAGCTCCTGGACATTCACGTGGGTCACACCCGCATAGCGACGATCCGCCTTGCTCGGTGGCCAACACATCAGCTCGACGGTTTGATATCCGATCGATGCGGCTAGCTCGATGACTTCCGCGAGACTCAGCTCCGGAACAATCGCGCTTACGAAACCGAGTTGCATCATGGAAAAAGACGTTCTCTTAGAGTTCCAGGAAAAGTCGGGCTGGATCCTCGATCACTTCTTTGATCGTCTTGAGGAACGAGACCGCTTCGCGTCCGTCGATGATGCGATGGTCATAGGTCAAGGCCAAGTACATCATCGGGCGAATCACGACCTGACCGTTGAGCGCAATCGGACGCTCTTGGATGGAGTGCAATCCGAGAATTCCGCTCTGGGGTGGATTGACAATCGGAGTCGACAAGAGCGATCCGTAGATGCCGCCGTTGCTGATGGTGAAGGTCCCGCCTTCGAGATCCTCGGGCATGAGACGATTGTTTTTGGCCAAGTCGGCAAATTCCCCGATTGTACGCTCGATGTCTGCGAAACTCATACGCTCGACATTTCGCAACACAGGAACCACTAGCCCCTTGCCGCCGCCGATCGCGATACCGATATCGTAGTACTGTTTGTAGACGATGTTGTTTCCTCGGACCTCTGCATTGACCGCTGGGTAACGCTTGAGAGCCTCGCAGGCCGCTTTGGCGTAGAACGACATAAACCCGAGCTTCGTGCCGTGCTTTTCAAGAAAAGCATCCTTGTATTTGTTGCGAAGCTGCATGACTGGCTGCATGTCGACTTCGTTGAAAGTCGTCAGCAAGGCCGCTTCGTGCTGAGCTCGTACAAGCCGTGTCGCAATCGTGCGACGGATCATGCTCATCGGCTTGACCTCCTCGCTTCGATTCTGCGAACCCTGCTGGACCGCGATCGATGTGGCCGCGATCGATGTGGCCGCAGGAACCACTACCGGTGCCTGGGCCGGCGATACGACAACCGGTGCGACTGTGGGAACGCTTCGTCCAGACGAAGCGTTCGCGACGTCCTGCTTCAATACTCGACCGCCAGGCCCTGTGCCGGGAATCGACTCGGGGCTCATTCCAAGATCCCCGGCCATGCGGCGGGCCGCTGGCATCACTCTCACATCACCATTAGATCCTGTAGATCCTGCCGTTGCGACCACAGCAGGTTGGGCAGGTGAGGCTGGTCCTGCCGCAGGGGCCGGTGCGGAGGGGGCACTTGCGGCCGACTTGGCCGCCGGCTGGAACTCTGCAATCGCCTCGCCAACGGCAGCAAACTGATCGTTCGGCTTGAGAATCCTCAGGAGGATCCCATCGACGGGAGCCGAAACCTGCACGGAAGCCTTCTCGGTCTCGAGATCGACCAAGTCGGTGCCGGCGGCGACCCACTCCCCCTCCTTTTTGAGCCATTGGCTGATTTGGACTTCGGAAATGCTTTCACCAACAGCAGGTACGACGATAGGTGTCATAAAAATACGGGCAAAGGGGTCAGAGGTTGGTCGATGGATTGGCGGGCTAAAATCAATGTTCCGAAATCATAGCCTAAAGGCAAATGGGCTCCAACACAGGGTTTGCTAGGAAAATCAAATCGCACAGGATAAAAGCGGATCCGTCCGATCCGTCCGATCCGTCCGATCCGTCCGACGCTCCTAGCTATTACAGTGCCATTTTGAGATTAATTTCTGAAAAAGTCTTGATTTTAAACTAAGTGGCCTTTTGGGAACCTAGAGCGTTGCTAAACTAGGGGACTTAGCTGGAACTGGAGTCGGCGGAACTTTCGTTGGATTCCAGGACGCACTTGGGCGATGCGACAGCTTGAATTTAAACAATTTCGATGCGGCAGGGGGGATTGCTTTGGTTTTCCGAGATCATTTTCCTCAAAGAGCCAAAGTTTCCGAAGGTCGCCGACCGGTCGGTCTTTTCGAAATCGTTTCTTCTCGCCTCGGGAGTTCGCAGGAATGGATGTGTGCTGCGGTCCGATTGCGCCCTGTCTTTATGAGTACGGATTTTACGAGTACGGAGGATTCTCAATGAAGCCATTGATTCTACGGGCAGATAGCCGAATCACCCCCGTTGCGTGTCCCCGCAGTGTTTTCAGGCCAAAAGCTTGAAGCACCCCCACCGGCGATCAGGAAATTCAGGCTCCTTTTCGATCGTCACTCCTGTGTTGCCCTCGACCGCTTGAGTCGAGTGCATCGAGCCTTCCTTCCCAATTTCGAGTGCTTGTATCCCTTAACCGATAGAACTTTCCAGTTATGGCGACATCATCGAAGCGACGACTGCAGACCTCAGAGACAAGGGTTTTCGGATCGGGTCGCAGTCAGTTCCCAATCCCGAACCTGACGGTGCTCCAGACGGCCTCCTACGAAGCCTTTTTGCAGGAGGATATTGCACCTGACAAGCGAAAGAACCAGGGCCTTGAAGGGGTTTTGCGAGAAGTTTTCCCGATCACGAGCTACGACGGGACCGCTTCGCTCGAGTACTTGCGTTTCGAACTAGGCAAGCCCCGCTACACTCCAGAAGAGTGCCGCCAATTGAGGCTGACCTACGGCAAGCCATTGAAGGTTTGGTTGCGACTGAACCGTCAACAACCTCTCGAAGAAGAGGTGTTTTTGGGCGATATTCCGATCATGCTCGGCGGTGGTGAATTCATCATCAACGGTGCCGAACGGGTCGTCGTAAGCCAACTCCACCGCTCCCCTGGGGTTGATTTCGTCGAGGAGTCCGAAGGAACTTCGGATCGCAAACTCCCATCCGCCCGCGTGATTCCTGAACGCGGAAGTTGGATCGAAATCAATGTAACGAAAAAAGACTCCTTGCAAGTTCGGATCGACCAATCGGGCAAGTTCTCGGTGATCACGTTGCTGCGAGCTATGTCGCCGAAGTTCAGCACCAACACCGACATGCTCTCGGTTTTCTACGAGGTGAAATCCGAAAAAATCAGCGATGGGCGTTCGTTGTCCAAGATCGAAAACAAGATCGCTTGCGATGACGTTGTTTTCCCTTCGGATCATGAGCGGGCTGGTGAAATCATCGTCGAAGCCGGCCACAAGATCACCAAGGCGATCGGGGATGTTATCTGCACCTGCGGAGTCAAGTCCGTCGAGGTCATGGAAGCGCCCAAGGTCCCGTATTTGCTCAATTCGATGGCAGAGGACAACACCGCGAGCCACGAAGAAGCTTTGCTCCGAATCTATCAGCGACTCCGACCGGGCAATCCACCGGCACTGGAGAAAGCCAAGCAACTGTTCCATGAGAAATTCTTCGATATCAACCGCTACCGACTCGGTCGGGTTGGTCGCTTCCGAGTCAACCGCAAGCTCGGTTTGGCTGTTCCCGAAGACGAAATGGCCCTGCGACCAGAAGACTTGATCGCTTCGATCAAGTACCTGATCGACCTTTTCGACCAAGACAGTTCGGCCCGTTTCGACGACATCGACCACCTGGGAAATCGTCGTCTGCGAACCATCGACGAACTGGCTTGCGAGGAACTCCGCAAAGGATTCCTGAAGCTCCGCCGCACCGTGCAAGAACGCATGAGTGTCAAGGATGTTCAGGACATGACACCACGTACGCTTGTCAACCAAAAGAGCATCTCGGCAGCGATCGAGTACTTCTTCGGTCGGGGAGAACTTTCGCAGGTCGTCGACCAAACCAATCCGCTATCCCAACTGACCCACGAGCGACGTCTCTCGGCCCTTGGACCAGGCGGCTTGAACCGAAAACGAGCCGGCTTCGAAGTTCGCGACGTTCACATTTCGCACTACGGTCGAATTTGCCCGATCGAAACCCCTGAAGGTACCAATATCGGTCTGATCAGCTCGCTGTCGATCTACGCTGCGGTCGATGAGTACGGGTTCCTGATCTCGCCTTATCGCAAGATTTCCGAGGGACGGGTCACCGATGATGTCGTGTGGCTACGTGCCGACGAGGAGTCCGATGCCTACATTGCACCGGCGGACTTGGCCGTTAAAGATTCGGTGTTGGTTTCGGGCCCCGGTCTGATCGCCCGTCACCGAAGCGATTTTGAAATCGTGGTCCCAGAAGCCGTCCAGTACATGGACATTTCACCTTGCCAAATGGTCGGCGTTTCGGCCGGTTTGATCCCATTCTTGGAACATGACGATGCGAACCGCGCGTTGATGGGTTCGAACATGCAACGACAAGCCGTTCCGCTCCTGGTTGCCGAACCGCCGATCGTCGGAACCGGCTTGGAAAAAGAGGTGGCGAAAAACTCATCCATGGTGGTGCGTGCACGCCGCGCCGGTAAGGTGACGTTCGTCGATGCGACCCGCATCGAAGTCGGCACCGATATCTACCACATGAAGAAGTACCAAGGCCTCAATGAACGGACCTGTTTGAACCAAAAGCCGATTATCCAAATCGGCGACAAAGTAGAAAAAGGTCAAATTATCGCCGACGGTGCCTCGACCTATTTGGGCGAATTGGCCCTCGGTAGGAACGTTTTGGTAGGCTTCATGTCCTTCGATGGCTACAACTACGAAGACGCCATCATTATCAGCGAAGAACTCGTCAAGCAGGACGTTTACACCTCGATCCACATCGAGGAATTCGACGTCGAGATCCGCGAAACGAAGCTCGGTCGCGAAGAGTTCACCCGGGACATTCCCAACGTCAGCGAGAAAGCCCTTCGAAACCTCGATGAGTCCGGGATTGTTCAAGTCGGCACGTACGTTCGCCCTGGGGATATCTTGGTTGGAAAAGTCTCGCCGAAGAGCAAGACCGAACTGACCCCTGAAGAGAAACTCCTGCACGCGATCTTCGGCCGGGCCGGGGAAGACGTCAAAAACGACTCCCTCGAAGTCAGTTCCGGTGTCGAAGGGATCGTCATCGACACCCAGAAGTTCTCTCGCCGCATGAGCCTGACCGAAGAAGAACGAAAGAACTTCGAACGAGAACTCAAGCTTGTCGAAACCGAAGGCAACAAGGACATTGCGACGGCGTTTGTCGTCTTCGCCGAAGAGCTCGAAAAGGTCATCGGTGGCAAGTTGACCGACGAGGATGGCACCCCGCTTACCGGTGGCCAAGACCCAAAGTATATCTCCGAGAAAGCCCAGACATTCAACCTGTCTCGCTTGCTCAATCGGCTCGATGCGGGCCTGCACGCGGAAGTCAAGAAGGTCCACAAGAACATGTGGCCTTCGGTCGAGGAAGCCCTGGATCTTCGCGATCGACGCACCAACAGCATGAAGCGCGGTGATGAACTGCGAAGCGGTGTGTTGCAGATGGTCAAAGTCTACATCGCCACCAAACGGGTCATCAGCATCGGCGATAAGATGGCCGGTCGGCACGGCAACAAGGGGGTTATCTCCAAGATCCTACCGGTTGAGGATATGCCCTTTTTGCCAGATGGTACCCCGATCCAGATCATGCTCAATCCGCTGGGGGTTCCTAGCCGCATGAACGTAGGTCAGATTCTCGAAACCCACTTGGGATGGGCCGGTGCTATGCTCGGCTTCCAAGCCATCACACCGGTCTTCGACGGTGCATCGGAAGAAATCATCAACGATGCACTCGAATCGGCAGGTTTGCCAAGGCACGGAAAGATCCGACTCTTCGACGGTCGAACCGGCGAGGAAATGGAGCAAGAGACCACCGTCGGATACATCTACATGCTCAAACTCCACCACTTGGTCGACGACAAGGTCCATGCTCGAAGCACAGGCCCTTACTCGCTGATCACCCAACAACCTCTCGGTGGCAAGGCCCGCTTCGGTGGCCAGCGCTTTGGGGAAATGGAAGTCTGGGCTCTGGAAGCTTACGGCGCTGCGTACATCCTCCAAGAACTCCTGACGGTCAAAAGCGACGACGTCGAAGGCAGAACCAAGATCTACGAATCGATGGTCAAAGGCGAAAACACGCTCGAGTCTGGGACTCCTGCAAGTTTCGACGTGTTGACCAACGAAATCCGGGGCCTTGCCCTAAACATGCGACTCGAAAAACGCCGGTTGTAATTCGACCCTTTTTTCATCGCTCACCCAAAACCAACATCCGATCACTCTTAGATATCCGTTCCCTGGAGCATTCCTTACATGGGTACTGTTGCCGAAGCCACCTACGATCGCGTCAACGATTACACCTCGGTCAAGATCTCCCTGGCCCGACCGCAAGACATCCGGTCCTGGTCATTTGGAGAAGTCAAAAAGCCTGAGACGATCAATTACCGAACCTACCGTCCCGAAAAAGACGGCTTGTTCTGCGAACGTATTTTTGGCCCTGAAAAGGACTGGGAATGCGCTTGCGGAAAGTACCGTGGGATGAAGTACAAAGGGATGATCTGCGATCGCTGCGGGGTCAAAGTCACCCACTCGAGAGTCCGACGCAAACGCATGGGACACATCGAACTGGCCGCCCCTGTCGCGCACATTTGGTTCTTCAAGGCCATGCCAAGCCGACTTGGTAACCTGCTGGAAATGAAGACCACTAGCTTGGAAAAAGTGATCTACTTCCAAGACTATGTAGTCATCAATCCAGGTACCACCGACCTGGAAGCGCAACAACTCCTGACCGAAGAAGAGTACCGACTAGCCCGAGCCCAACACGGCGATGCTTTCGAAGCCGATATGGGTGCCGAAGCCGTTCGTAAGCTTCTCCAGAACCTCGACCTGATCAAGCTCTCCGAAGTCCTCCGAACGGAGCTCCAAGAGACCAGCAGCAAGCAACGCAAAAAGGAATTGATCAATCGACTCAAACTCGTCGAATCGATCCGAGATAGCGAAAATCGTCCCGAATGGATGATCCTCGACGTCATCCCCGTCATTCCACCCGACCTGCGCCCTCTGGTCCTTCTCGACAGCGGGAACTTCGCAACCTCCGACCTTAACGATCTGTACCGACGGATCATCAACCGCAACAACCGATTGCGCAAGCTGGTCGATCTCAACGCGCCTGAAGTCATCATCCGCAACGAAAAACGAATGCTCCAGCAGTCGGTCGATGCTCTGTTTGACAACGGACGCTGCAAACGCCCAGTGCTCGGAAGCAGCAACCGACCACTGAAGTCCCTGACGGATATGATCAAGGGCAAGCAAGGTCGGTTCCGCGAAAACCTGCTCGGAAAACGCGTCGACTACTCGGCCCGCTCGGTGATCGTCGTCGGACCGCGTCTGCGTCTCCACCAGTGCGGATTGCCCAAGAAAATCGCTCTGGAACTCTACCAGCCGTTCATCATCCGAAAGCTCAAAGACCTCGGGCATGCCGACACGATCAAGTCCGCTAAGAAAATGCTCGAACGAAAAGATGACGAAGTTTGGGATATCCTCGAACAAGTCATCCGAAACCACCCCGTGCTATTGAACCGAGCCCCGACGCTCCACCGCATGGGTATCCAAGCCTTCGAACCAACACTCGTCGAAGGCAACGCGATCCACCTGCACCCCCTGGTCTGCAAAGGTTTCAATGCGGACTTCGACGGTGACCAAATGGCCGTTCACTTGCCCCTGTCGATCGAAGCCCAAGTGGAAGCTCACACGCTGATGATGAGCACCCACAACATCTTCGCACCGAGCAACGGCAAGCCGATCATGAGTCCCTCGCAGGACACGGTTATGGGTTGCAACTACATCACCATCATGCTGGCGGATCAAAAAGGCGAAGGCATGACCTTCTCCAATCCAACCGAAGCCGATTACGCTTACAACGTCGGTAAGATCGCGTTGCATGCGAAGATCAAGGTCCGATTGCCCAAGGGCCAAAAGCTCAAGAGCGGTGAACCGACGGTTCCCGGTGGACGCATCGTCGAGACCACCTACGGGCGAATCCTCTTTAATTCCATCCTCCCCGAAGGCATGGACTTCTACAACCAATCGCTCCGATCGAGCGACTTGGCGATGGTTATCAGCGACTGCTACCAGTTGCTAGGCCGACGTGCGACGATCCAGTTGCTCGACGACATGAACCAACTCGGGTTCCGCGAATCGACCCACAGCGGACTGTCCTTCGGTGCCGACGACCTCGTCACCCCGGACACCAAAGCTCGGCACATTACCGATGCGGACAAGAAGGTCATGACGTTCCAAAAGAACTACCTCAAGGGGGTGATGACCGCTCAAGAACGCTACAACCAAGTTCTCGATGCTTGGACTGCCGCACGCGAAGCGATCACCAAGGACATGCTCGCGGCGATGGAGACCGACCAGCACCGAGGTCCATGGTACGTCAACCCCGTGTTCTTGATGGCATCCTCCGGTGCTCGTGGTGGTATCGAACAGATCCGACAACTCGCAGGCATGCGGGGTCTGATGGCCAAGCCAACCGGCGAAATCATCGAAACGCCCATCAAGTCGAACTTCCGAGAAGGTCTTTCCGTTCTTGAGTACTTCAGCTCCACGCACGGTGCACGCAAAGGTCTAGCCGATACGGCTCTAAAGACCGCCGACTCCGGATACTTGACCCGTAAGCTCGCCGACGTCGCCCAAAACGTTGTGATCACCTTGCACGATTGCGGGACCAACAAGGGGATCACCAAGGGTGTGATTTACCGAGGTGAGAAAGTCGAAGTCCGACTCATCGAGTCCATCACAGGTCGTGTCAGCCGACAAAACATCGTCAACCTCATCACCTCCGAGACCATCGTCGAAGAGAACCAGATGATCTCCCGAGCCGTCGCCCACAAGATCGAAGAGATGGGCCTCGAGAAGATTCAGGTCCGCTCGCCGATGACCTGCGATGCTCCCTTGGGTGTATGCCGTGCCTGCTACGGCATGGATATGAGCACCGGAGCCGTCGTCGAAGAAGGCATGGCCGTGGGTATCATCGCCGCCCAAAGTATCGGTGAGCCTGGTACTCAGCTAACCATGCGTACCTTCCACATCGGTGGTGCCGCAGGTACGACCATGGAAGAAAGCGATATCAAGTCCAAGAAGGGCGGTATCGTCAAATACATCAAAATGCGTTTCGTGCGAAACGATAACGGTGAAGACGTCGTGCTGACACGAAACTGCGAAATCGCAGTCGTCGATGCCCGTGGTCGTGAACTCGAACGCTACGAGATCCCCGTCGGAGCCAGACTCTTGGTTGCCGATAATCAGGAGATCCCCAAGGCCCAAGTGCTCTGCGAATGGAACCCTCACAAGATCCCCATCTTGGCGACCGCTAGCGGTAAAGTTAGCTTCGTCGATATCTCCGAAGGCGAAACGCTCAAAAGCGAAAAAGACCCAAGCGGAAACATCCGCCGAAGCATCATGGACTCGCGTGGGAAATTCCACCCGCAGATCGTTCTCGAAGATGCAGACGGAAAAGCCGTCGATGTGCACTACCTGCCCGATAAGGCGGTGATCAACGTCACCGAAGGCAAAAAGGTCAACGCAGGTACCGAGCTTGCAGAAATGCCACGCGAAGCCACCGGCGTTCGAGACATCACCGGGGGTCTGCCACGGATTACCGAAATCTTCGAAGCTCGAAAACCCAAAGATCCTGCCGTCGTTGCCGAAATCGACGGAACGGTCGAAATCTCCAAAGATCGTAAACGGGGCAAGCGATCGATTCTCGTCAAGAGCGACAGCGGTGAGGAAATCGAACACCTGGTACCACCAGGAAAACGATTCCTGGTCCACTCGGGCGATATCGTCAAGGCTGGGCAAGCTCTCGTCGAGGGACCCCTGGTCCCCCACGATATCTTGCGAGTCAGCGGCGAAGAAGCCGTACAACAGTACCTGCTCCACGAAGTCCAACAGGTCTATCGTTCGCAGCGTGTGGAAATCAACGACAAACACGTCGAGATCATCATCGCTCGGATGCTCCGAAAAGTGAAAATCACCAACCCAGGCGACACCAGCCTGTTGGCTGGATTGGTCATGGACCGCTTCGACTTCAAGAAACACAACGACCATATCGCCAAGTGCATCCGAGTCACCGATCCAGGTGATACTCAGTTCGCCCTCGGTGCCATCGTGCCAAAGGAAGAATTCGATACGGCAAACGCCCAAAGCGAAGGGCTCGGAGGCAAGGGCGCCAAGGGCAAGAAGCCCAAGCCCGCGCATGCCGAAGTCCAATTGCTCGGGATCACCAAAGCAGCCGTCCAAAGCAATAGCTTTATCTCGGCAGCCAGCTTCCAAGAAACCACCAAGGTCCTCACCGAAGCCGCACTTGCCGGTAAAGTCGACCGATTGGTAGGTCTCAAAGAGAACGTGATCCTCGGACACCTGATCCCCGCAGGTACCGGCTTTAGGATCTTCCAAGAATCCGAAGTCTCCTATCGCAAGGAAGCACTCGAAGACCTCGTCAACCGCGGAGCGGCGATCGCCGAACAGCAAAACTATCCTCTCTTGAACCAAGCCCCTCAGTCGGCCCCCGAGGAAATTCAAACCCCCGAACCGCCTGCCAGCCCGGCTGCGATCCCTCCCTCGGATGCTCCTGCATTCGAGGAATAGATCGAGGAATAGATCACCCAAGAGTCGATCATCGCACCAAGGATAGCCTTGGCATGAGACAGTTCCCGTGGATCTAGAATCCGATTTTCAATGGCTAGCCTCGTTCAGCACGGACGAGGCCTGGGCCTACTGCAAAAACGCGGATTCCTTTCCCAAAGCCCGTCTTGCAAAACTCGGGCTCTCCCCAGACCAATCGCATTGGCTCCAAACACAAATGGAGTTTGCGATCGGTCCGGCCAAACGGAAAGTCATCCAACCCTGGAATTGGTTCTGGACGAAGATCCTTTTGGAGCAAGCCTCCGATCAGTGGGTTGCCGAACAGACGGCAGAGGATTTCCCCAAAGGAGTTCAAGTTGTCGATGGATGTTGCGGTGCAGGGGTCGATTCGATCGCCCTGGCAGAGCATCTTGAGCTATCCAGCGAAGCTTCCGATTCGGTCCTGCCCATCGATGCTTCCAGTTTGGCTTGCCAATTGACCCGCTGGAACGCCCGCCAAAACGGATTTGTTTTGAATCCTCGACATGCTCGCTTCGAGGAGGTCGATCTACCTGCCCGAGCTTGGCTTCACCTCGATCCAGACCGCAGAGCCTCGGGTCGGACCGTCGATGTCTATGCGACCGAGCCGAGCTGGACGACGATCGCGACTCGAATCGACCAAGCACCTGGAGCGTCAGTCAAATCGGCTCCAGGTTTCCAACCCGATGCAGACTTTTCCTGGGGCGAATGCGGCGCACCTGACGCCAGACGATGGATATCTCGGGACGGAACGGTTCGACAGCAACGGCTCTATTGGAGAATCCCCCGATGGGAAAACGCAGCGAGGATCGCAAGCGGATTTCGCAAAGCAAGCGGTTGGCATCATGAAGTCTTCGATGAAGAGATCCTCGAAGACTCCGAGCGGTATTTCCGAATTCTCCATGAACGCACTGAAATCCAAGCAGGATGCTACGTCGCTGACCACGATCCTGCCCTGCGAGCCGCAGGCTGCGTCGTCGCCTTGGCTGGCCGCTTGCAGATGAAAGTCCTGGGCAACGAGTTTGGCTATTGCTTGGCAAATCAGCCCGTAGCGCATCCGATGCTCCGCTGGTTTCGGGTCTTGGATCTGCTCCCCATGGATCGAAAGAAAGTTCGAGCCATGTCGCGCAGCATGCCTTTTGCAACCTGGGAACTCAAAAGCAGAAATGTCGATGTCGACTTGATCCAACTACGCAAAGAGCTGCTCATCGACAAGAACTCCGAGCGAGCAGGCTCATTGCTGATCACCAAACTCGGTAAACAACACCTATGCATGGTCTGTGAGGAGATCCTGGCATGAACGGAATTTTCATCACCGGAACCGACACCGAAGTCGGAAAAACATTCTTCGTTTGCCAATACGCGAAAAAATTGATCGGACAGGGAATTCGCGTCGGGGTTTACAAGCCCGTCGCAAGCGGCGTGAAAAGAGAAGACGTCCGAAGCGATGCATCGCAATTGAAACGATCGCTCGGTACGTTTGGAGCGAATATTGCACTCGAGCGAATCAATCCTCAGTGCTTTCTGGCCCCTTTGGCACCTCCGATCGCAGCCCAAGCCCAGCAGCAGACCGTCGACCAAGACCTCCTCATCCAAGGAGCCCGAGACTGGGTCGACGATTGCCAGCTCCTGTTGGTCGAAGGGGCAGGAGGCCTGCTCTCACCGATCTCATGGTCCATGACCAACGCGGACCTAGCCGTGCAGTTGGGATTCCCGCTGATCGTCGTCGCTGAAAACAGACTCGGTTGCGTCCACCAAATCCTCGCCACGGTCAAAGTTGCGCTCAGCTACCAGATGACCGTGCAAGCTGTAGTTTTAAATCATGTCCACGCAATTCCCCACGGGCCGGATGGTCAGGAATCCGCAACCGTGCATAACCGCCGTTTGCTCGAGCCTTTCCTGCGAGCCATCAACCCCAAAATTGAGATTTGGGAGCAACCGCACCTACAGTCCGGACTTCCGGCATAAGCGAAACTACCTGTTTTCACCCATCGGACCCAAACGGGGATTGATTCTTTGTGGAAATTGGACACCAATGCGATCATAATCCAGCATCCTGACTCTCTACCCTGCGGATCGACAGCATGTTTTTTTGGATCTATGACGTTCCTAGCACCACCCTAGCGCTGATGATCACCGGCGCCTTCGTCGGCTTCAGTTGGATCGGTGCAGTGTTCATACGCCCGATCCTGCGTGCTTTCTTGCGCAAACGAGCTGATATCAACGATCTGATTGGATATATGCTCTCGTGCTTCGGCGTTTTCTACGGCCTGCTCCTTGGATTGCTGGCCGTTGCAGCCTACCAAAACTTTAGCAACGTCGAGACGATTGTTTCGAAGGAAGCTTCGACCCTCTCGGCGCTGGCAAGAGACGTTAGCGCCTACCCCGAACCCGATCGCACAAACCTTATTTGGTTGCTCCGAGATTACACGAGATATGTTGTTCACTACGCTTGGCCCTCGCAGCAAAAGGGAATCATTCCTCAGGAGGGAAACACGCGGATGATCGCATTCCATGAGCAACTCATCCGATTCGAACCCAGTTCTCCTGGGCAAGAAATCCTTCATGCCGAAGCCCTCCGGCAATTCAATAACTATCTTGAAGCCCGCCGGATGAGACTCTTTTCGGTAACCACCTCGATCCCGGGTGTGATGTGGGCAGTCGTACTCGTCGGAGCCCTTATGAACATCGCTCTGATTTGGATGTTCGACATGAAACTCACCAACCACCTCTTCCTAGGCGGAATCCTATCTGCCTTCATGGGTCTGATGATTTTCCTTATCGCATCGCTAGACAACCCCTTCCGGGGTGAATTGAGCATCTCCCCGGCTCCTTTCCAAGACATCCTTACGCATTTGATGGAAGAGTAGCGTTCATGCATCCTAGGTACGCATTGCCGTCGATTCACACAGCGTTGGGTTTGGCACTGATCCTCACATGGTCCTGCAATCTTGGCTGCGAACGGCTCAGCAAGACGATCGGTGTTCTGACCACACCCAAAGAGACCAAGGAGACTATCAAGCTTGGGATCCTCCATTCCCAAACCGGCTCCATGGGAATGAACGAGATGTCTCTGAGGCATTCGGAAGTACTTGCAATAGAGGAAATCAATAGCAGCGGCGAGTTTCCCAAAACCGAATTCGTCCCGGTCGTCAGAGACGGACGTTCCAAAAGCGATCACTTCCGCCGCAGGGTTCGTAATTTGATCGATATCGAAAAAGTAGATGTGATCTTCGGTTGCTGGACAAGCCTGCACCGCAAAGCGGTCATCGATGAAATGGCAAACCCAACGGACTTGTTTCGCCCCGATGGCTTCGTCGCGAGTAACAGCACAAACCGCCACGAACCGCTCCTGTTCTACCCCCTTCAATACGAAGGCTTCGAAGCCCACCGGAACGTTTTTTATTTTGGCAGCACTCCCAACCAACAAATCCTTCCAGCGATCGATTGGTTTTTATCCGACCAAGGAGGAAAACGTCAAAAAATCTACCTGATCGGCTCAGATTATCTTTTCCCGAGAATGGCAAACTACATCGTCAAGAAATACCTCGAATCGCGCAATGTCGAAGTGGTCGATGAAGTCTATCTGCCGCTTGGACATAAGGACTTTGGCGATGCAATTCTCAAGATCCGGGAGAAGTCCCCGGATCTGATCCTTAGCACCATCAACGGTGATAGCAACCGCCCCTTCTACGAACAACTCTACAAGTCGGGGATTCGAGCCGAGACCGTTCCGGTAGTTGCGACCAGCGTCGCCGAAGATGAACTGCGCCGTATCCCTCCCGAGTTTGTCCAAGGACACTATGCAGCTTGGAGCTACTTCCAATCCCTTGATACCCCTGAGAACAAAGCGTTCGTAAAATCCTTCAAAAAGAACTTCGGTTTAGATCGAGTCGTCGACGATCCGATGGAGGCCGCGTACACCCAAGTCATGGTGTGGAAAGAGGCTTACAAACGTGCGAATTCCTCCGATCCAATCAAGATCCGCGAGGTGCTCGAAAAGGGTATGGAATTCGATGCTCCCGGTGGCCGAATCAAGGTCGATCCAAAAACACACCACATGTACAAGAAATTTCGACTCGGACAAATCCAACTCGACCGGCAATTCAAAATCATCTACGAATCCCAAGACCTGATCGCTCCAGACCCGTTCCCCGCTTTCGCGTTCCCGGGTTGGGAATGCGACTGGACCCAAGGCGGTCTGACCAAAGGTCCGATTCCGAATATCGGCCTTTGATCTTTTTCATATCCGAGCGATTCTGGTCTCACTCGGAGGGGACTAGCCTCAAAAACGCGATCAAGTCGTTGAGCCCCGAGGGATCGAGTTCCTTGAGCAATCCGTCGGGCATGAGCGATTTGCCCGAACTCTTCCACTCATCGATCTGACTCCGATCGATCGATACGCTCTGATTCTGCGCCGTCTGGATCGTGATTTGGTCCTGACTCGACCGGATCAGTATCCCGGCGGCTACCTCTCCATCCTTGGTCCGAATCTGCTGCTGCTCATACTTAGGATCCATTTCGCGACTAGGCTCGGCGATCGCCAGTCCGATCGCTTCGTTAGGACGAACTCGGTAGGAGTCCAGTGCAGGACCAATCTGGATCCCGATATCCATGACTCGATGGCACGAGGCGCACAGTTTGCGAAAGTGCTCTTGTCCCTCTTTGGCATTCCCGGGTTGCTCCCAAGCCTCGCGGTACTTGCTCGCAACGCTCTCCCAGGACACCTCCGATACCGGAGACAATCTCTGCGCTCGCTTCTTGATCCCTTCGGTCGGGAACGCGCGCAGGGCCTGCCACACCCAAGCGGGAATACTGGGCAATCCGGCGGAAGTCCCCAGACTGGATTCCTCGAGTCGGTCGAGCAAGAGCTTGGCTCCCTGCTCGTTTCGAATCAGCGCCTTGAAGATCGATTGCTCGATCAATGGATTCGAACCGTCGAGATACTTCATCGCAATCTGCTGCAGGGCAGGCTGACTAGGTACCCATGCCTCGATCACCTCGCTCTGGATCGATGTCGAAGCGCACTGGCTCAGTACCCGAACCAACATCTCTTGACGTTGCTCAATCGGTAGCGTTCCAAGCAATCGAATCGCACTAGAGCGTTCGGAGTCGCTTTGACCAAGATCCGCTTCGGCCTGACGATCTGTTCGGCCCGACTCCAAAGCTGCCTGCATCCGCGGCACAAGCTGCTTCGATGCCAATTGACTCACCCGCTTAAACGCTTCGCTTCCCTCTGCAAGGATGCGACGCTCGGACAAACGCCCGAGTGCCTCGGTTGCGACTCGCGATTGTTCCGGACTCAAACCCTGAGATTCCCATCGGTCCAACACCGCGACCAAATCACCCTGTTGCTGCATTTGAAAAAGAATCGCATCGAGCAGAGGATTCGCCTGTGGGAATCGCCCGAAAAAGCTCAACCACTCCTCCTGCTCCCATAGCATCTTGGCTGACTTTCCACGAATCGCAACCTCGATCCCCGCTCGCAATTCGTCGCAGGCAAGAACCCCAGGATCTGTCCGCTTGAGCCAACTGGCAAAAACTCCAACGCGATCCTGCTCCTTGGGAATCAACAACAAACTCCGTACCGCCATGGCCATCTGGACCTCAAGATCCGACTCTCGCAACATGGCCGCCTGGATACGATCCGAATCCCCTTGAACAAATTCAGAGGTGATCTCTCCGAGCCGATTTGCGTAAACCCAAGCCCACAGGCGCACATGGACCGCCGGATCCTCGATCGCTCGCATCCATGTCGACTTGTCCAATCCGTTGGGTACCGCCGACAATACCGACAACGCATAGAGCCTAGCCAAATCCCGCTGACTCGTGGCTACCATTTCACGGCATACCCCAATCACTTGGGGATCCTGTCGCTCGATGAGCAATTGGCTAGCCGTCTCGCGATGCCAGCCATTGGGATGATCGAGTTGACCTGCAAGTTGCTCGGTGCTCAATTTCGCCAAGTCGACTCGATCGCGTCGAATAGGCCTGTCGGTCGCTTTGACCCGCCAAATACGCCCAAGCTCCCTTCCCGATGTCAAATCCACCTGGCTCTTGATCGGCTCGGGGATGCTCTTGGGATGCTCGATCGTTTCGCGGGCCATGTCGACGATATACAAACAACCGTCAGGACCGTTGGAAAACTGGACCGGACGAAACCAAGTATCCTTGCTGCGGAGAAATTCTCCCTGCGAATCGATCCGCTGACCTTTCGAATAAACTCCACTTCGAACCAGTCGCTTACGATGCACGAGGTTACTCCCCACATCGGCGATAAACGCCAACGGAGTCTCGCTCGCAGGCCACTGGTCCCCATCGTAAATCGTGACCCCTGTCGCCGAAGTGAAATAGCCACTGGCCCTGCCTTGACCCTCGAGAATTCCAGTCGAAACGCCAGCTAGGCGCATTTGTGTCCGTATCGTCCGCCATGATTCCACAGGCGATACACGAAACACCTCTGCTTGCGGACCGTCCAGAGCCACCGACCTTCTCCATGCTACCGTCTTGGAAAGACTCGCATCGGTCAATTCAGGCAAATACCACGCGACGACTTGCTGCAGATGATCGCTGTTGCTCGTTACAAAGCGATCGCCCCAGGGACTGAAATCCATTCCATGTTGGCCGTACCCTACCACCGTCGAGACCTTACCGCTGACAAGGTCCCAAGCGATATCTCGCCCCGAAACACCATAAGGGCTCGAGGGCAAACTCAGGTTGCTGCCCGGACTCGTGGTGAGCTGACCACCATTGGAACTGGTCGATAAATGCATCCGACCGTCGAGCCCCCAGCGAAAGGAATTGGCTAATCCCTGGACGTTTTGCCGTCCGAGTCCCTCGAGCAATGGCTGGGATGTCCACGGCCCATTCGGCACCGACGTGGGTTGACCTGACCGAAACTCAAGCACCAACGGGGCTGCCGCCACCCACGTCCGCTGATTCAACGTCGCTAAGGCCGTAGGCCAAGACAAATGCTCTGCGATCACCTCGGCTCGATCCATCCGTCCGTCGCTGTCGGTGTCCGTCAGCTTGGACAATCTCCCAAGCGCGTCGTTTTCTTGCTCGCTGTAGTCGACCATCTCGACGACCCACAGTGCCCCCGAAGCATCGAAGGACATGGCCACAGGACTTTGAATCAATGGCTCACTGGCCACCAACTCGATTTCAAAGCCTGGTTGCACCTCAATCGCTGCCCGGACGTCATCGAGCGACAAAGGGGCGATGCGTTCGACTTTTGTATCGCTGATCTTTTGGAATGCGATCGCGTAAGGACCCAAGCTGGTCCCCAAGGCTACCGCTAAGAGCGATTTTGAAAATCCACTGCCTAAAATCTGTCGCTTCATTTGGATCCCCCTTCGACGGGGCTGGAAAATAGGAACTCTAAGGCGATCGGTAATCTACGGGCCCAAGCTGCTTCATGGTGCTTGGCCTCCGAATCGATCATGGTTCGAACTTCAATTCGCTCACGGTGGTGCTGCTCGAGCGCCTCGGCCAACTGCTCGGTCTGCTCGACGGCCTGGACTTGCCCTCGATCGCTCTTGCCCTCCCTCGTACCGATATCCAACCATAGCCGCTGCTTGTCGCGCGGGGCCAGATCGCTCGGGGGCTGGCTGTATTGCTGAATCGTGTATCCCTGCCCCCAAAACAACGAGGGCGACATCGCCGCTCCTTTGCCGAACACTTCGGGATGCTTCCTGAGCGCATGCAATACAAACACCCCACCCAACGACGAGCCTACAATCGCAGTCGTATCAGCGGTTTTGAGCGTTCGGTACTCCCGATCGATCCACGGCTTGAGCTCTGTCACAAGAAATCGCAGATACTCATCGGCCTTTCCGCCAACGGGCTTATCGGAGACCTCATCGACTACCGGGGTGTACTCATCAAACCGATCCTTGGAATTGTCGATTCCCACCAGAATCAACGGAAGATTCGCCGGACCACTTGCCAAGGCTCGCGCCGTTTCATCTGCCTCCCATTCCACACCAAATGCGGCCCGCTGCCGATCGAATAAATTCTGCCCATCAAGGCAATAGACTACCGGAAAACCTTCATGCACTCCGTCGCGATACTGCGGGGGTAACCATACAGTGACGCGTCGCTTGGATCCCAAAACTTCACTCGCAAAGTCCATCCAACGCAGGTCCCCGGTTGCCGTCGAACTCGGGACCGACTTAGGAATCGCCCAGCTAGCGATCGCAACACGAACCGTCTCTGGCCCGCGCACCGAGAACGTTCGATTTTGAATTTCAGCCCCCTGCGGTGTCTTCTCCACCGTCGCCCAACTCCCTCGCGTGAACTTGTACTCGACTCGCGTTCCAATCGGCAGCTCGACGTCGGCTCGATAAGTCCCATCCTCCTGCTTGGCCATTTCGAACGCGTTGGGCTGCCAAGGCCCAAACGCATCGATGCTCCCGGCGATGTAGACCTTAGAGCTCTCTGGGGTTCCCTCGGGGACCGTCACCTGCCAAGTGACTTTTGCCGTGGCACTTTTGGCGGAATTCGACTTCGCTCCAGAAGCTTGTTGCGCCCAGGTATGGGGAAGCCAACCGAACATCAAACACCCAAGTCCAATCATCGAACCGACATGCACCTTCCAATGCACTAAACCATTCGCCAGCTTCGAATGCTTCCCTATCAATGGCTTATCCCCCCAATGTGATCCATGTCCATTCGCCGTTTGTACCCTCGTGCAGCTTTCAGAATTATAACTTATCTAGACGCGTTACTTCTGTCGCCACCACTGGTTTTTCTCGATCGCCAGTTTGGTGATCCAAGGCTCGATATCCCGCGCAAAACGAGCCGCATCGACCGCATAGCCCGCCGTTGGCTTCAACCCAGGACCGACAACTTCACGCCAGTAACCGTTGAACCTCTCCATGAGCGATTCTCTGGCCCATTTGGCGACCATCGATGCGGCAGCCGGTGGAAAAAGCGAATCTCCGTGAACTTGGAAACGAATCGATGTCGCAATACCCGCATGACGCATCGAATAGACGCTCGTTTTCTGGCTCTCGCTGACTACCGAACAAAAGGGAACCGGCGACTCCCGATGCGATCGCTCATACGTCTGCGATAAGAGCCCCGCATATTTCTTGCGTCCCCCCTGCCGATCGCAATAGATTTCGATCCCCTTCCACGAGTGGAAATCCATGCACTCGCCCAGGACCTTCCAAGCCAATTGCAAGCTGATGTCTCCAAGTACATCGGATTTGTTGCCGAGTCGATCTACGCACTCGTTGAAATGGGCTTCGTCCAATATCCTCAGTCGAAAACCGATCAGCCGAACCCCTAACTTCAGGAGCTTCTCCCTGGCGAAAAGGCAACTCGCTTCGGAGTTCTCGTCGCATGGGTCTTTGGCTTCTCGGGCAGAATGGCGAGCGGCATGCGGTGCACGAGCGAGGCCACTGGCGGTTTTTTTGCGATGGTACCAGGGATGCGATTCGACTCGCGCAAGGTCCTCCTGTGCCAACGGATCAAGCTCGAACCAAGGGCGCTTCTGGGGGGGCTTGCCCTCGAAAATCGATTCGAAAAAACGTATGGCGAAGTTCAACCCCGCGAGCCCTTTTCCCGATTGGTAGATCTTCTTCGAATCCCCAAAAGGAACAAACGCGCTTCTGGGTGTCCAACTGGTTGCTTGAAACTCGGGTGCGAATGGTTCGAGTCCATCGAGGACCTCGAGGTGCGACTCGATGGCCCAGGCACTCACCGCGACGACCAAAGGCCCAAGGTTCGGGCCATAGCCAGCCTCGTCGACCCCCAATACCAATCGCATCAGAAACCTCGCTCCTTGGGTTCCTGCTTCTTCGGAGGCTTATCTGAATTGAACATTTTAAACGGCAAGCTGTAGATGTCGAAGTTGAGCTTCGGTAGACCACCCGATTTCTCGGTGGACTCCTGACCGTTGGCCGTTTTGACCGGCAAGAGTTCCATATCCAAATGCCCCACAACCACCAAACGTTCAGGTAGCTGAGTCAGATGCAACGTCCCTCCACGAAACCACTCGAGCCAACCGCATCGGTAACCCTTGGGGGGCACGGTGTGCAAGGTGTCAAACCCAACGGTCGAACGATGCGATCCTGGGGCTAGCGATAGGGACTCGGGCCAACCCGTCGTCTCCCACAGCCCATCCTTCAATCGATATTCTCCATTGAGCGTGCATTGCAGTTTCGCATCGAGCAACTCCTCGCTGACTACCTTGGCCTGATCGGCCTTTAGCCCAAGCTGCTGGCCCACCGCATCGAGCAAAAACAGGTTGCCCCGAGTCGCCTGAGCGGCTTGCCTGAACCCGAGCGTATTGAACCACCCGGCGACCCGACTTTCGGCTATGTTTCCGACCCTCAATCGCCCTTGAGCGACATCGTCGGCCTCAATCATTCGAACCAACGACGCACAGCCTTCCAAAATCTCGCGGTGGAACGACAGGATGCTAAAGCCCTCCATTTGCCAACGCCAGATTCCGATGAAGGTTTTCGAGAATCCAGTCGCGTCGGGCAACCCGCCTCCGAGACCCAACGGAAGGCTATCGAGGAATCCCGGCTTGGGCCAAGCTCCCAGATACACCGGAAGGGACTTCAAGAGCCCCAGCGTCGCAAAGAGCCCCTTGGTCTCTTCTGGAAAAGGCAACTCGATATCCTTCAAACCCGAAAACAGGATGTGATTGGGCACCGCATTTTTCCCAAAACCGTTTCCTCGCATGTGGAGCTGTACGTTGACCACATCGTCTAATGGCAATTGAACTTGCTGTTCGACAGGTGGGGCAAGGAGCAGACTCATCCAACCGTACTTGTCGCTCCCAAGAGGTGCGATATAGGCCTCGATGGCCACCCGCTCTGCCTTGGGGTTCTCTGGGTGCTCATAACGGCGTAACCCAAACATCAACGGATCGGTCTGCTGCCAATCCTTGGTGTAAAACTCCGTCGACTCGCGATACTCGGCGGATTCCTCTGGGGTGCAATCCACCAATGGGACATCGACAATCGGCAAAAAACTACCACGCCGACCTCGCACCGAATCGTACCAGCCCCCTTGGAAACGGATTGTCTCGGACCCATCGACCCGTTGCTGAAACCAACGAGGCAGATACCCCTGGCCAATGAGATAGTCCATCTGATCTCCTGGAAGCCAATCCGGAGGAATCGATTCGGTTTTGCTCTTTCCTTTGTGGATCCCAAGAAGCCCCCGCGTCTGCTCGTTCTTGGCTACGATGCTCGCAAGTTCGGCATTCTCGAGCGCTGCGACGGCCCGCATGCGCCTCTTGAGTTCGATCTGATACCGGGGCGAAACGAGATTCTGAAAAAACTCCGACGAAAAATAGGCAAAGACGTCATAGTCGTGCTCTTCGGGCATCATCAGTCGAGCAAACCGAAACGCTGGCAACTGAGCCATCGACTCCCCTGTTTTTTGCACCTCGAGGAATCGTCTGGCTAACTCTCGACTCGATGTGATGAAAACATAAGGCTCAGCTAAGACCATGAACGACCGGACGGAATGATCCGGAGCGCTCAGAAACGATACGTTCTGACCCTCGATCAACTCCTCTCGCAATTTCCCCCCCTGAGGTTCGATCTTTTCGAACGTCGCGAGTCGCTCTTGCTCGAAGGACGACTTGAGCAAACCGAAGTTCTTCGCCTCAAAGACTACCCCCATCGTCGGACCATCTTGCAAATAAAGGTCGTATCCAACGAAGGCCATATCCGAGATGACCGCATCACCAAAGAGCTTGCTGATGGTATTCATCTTGGTGTTTAGCAACCGCTCAACCCGTTCGGTGCTCTCGTAATTGTAGCCCCGCATCAACGCAAGCTGCGCGATGTCCCCACCGCGTGACTCGCTGAGTTTCTGAAACCACAAGTAATTCTGAAAGGATCCAAAGCGGATGTAAAAGCACTCCGAAGGCACCACCTTGGCAATCGGCTCGATCGCAATGGCATCCAAGCTCTGGCCTTCACGAAGCGCCGGAATCGGGTGAGTTATCCATCGCGGTGGCTGCGGTATCGCCACACGCCGAGACGTGTCTGCAACACTCACCGTCAACTGCTCGTTGCGCAATCGATCCCGCAAGGACTCGGACCCTGCGATCAATTCCAACGTCGAAGTCGGATCATTGGGCTTGCTCAATATCGTCGGCTTGGGCTGCTCCAAGTCCGGAATCGGAAAACCGAAGCGATTCGCGAGCGAATAAACCAAGTAGCGTTCGACAAGACTCGGGTAGTCGCTGCGGACTATCTGACGCTTGGCTTGCTCGACATAACTGGTCCACCACTGATCGAGCAGCAGATTCCAACGATTGGAGGTCGCTCCATCGACCCGACGCTCGTCGAGCGATTTGGGCACCAGCTCGATCGTCTGCTGAACCTCTCCGTCGAGCTGAATCGTCAGCGGTGCGTCGCCAACAAATAAGAAGTGAATCCTCACATGCTCGAGCGGATCGATCGTATCTCGCAATCGCTCGACCGCTTTACGCAATCGCTTCAATACCGATCCATCCCCAATCCTTCGCGATGGCGGTCCGTTTGGATCCTCGGCCCCCGATCTGACGACCGGTTCGGGGTCGATCGAGACGATCTCAATCGCAGGATAAAAAATTCGCTGATCCTTCTCCGTCGCAACCACTCGAACCGTCGCATCGGAGGCGACTTGCCCCGCACCGATGAGAATCTGCCCGATTCCTATACCTGGATAAGGCCCCTCTTGGGTGTGGAGGATCGCTACCCCCCGATTGGTCATCGCGGGTTGCGATACTCGGCTCGGCCGATCTGTAAGCTGCTCCTGAGCTTGTGTGGATTCCCACAGCCCGAAAGCACATCCGACGAATACCCCAAGTGTAACGAGTCGGCTGATGGTCCAGTGTCGCATCGAAGGTGTTCCTCAACTAGTAACGGGCAGCCGGAGCCGAAACCGCACGTCCTAAACTCTCAAGCGTCGCGGCAACGGCTTGGTTCATGAACCCGAGCTCGCTGCTGATGGCGATCAACTGCCAGCCTTCTTCTATACGCCTTTTCGCTGCACTAGCATCGGCAACGTGGATCCCAGCCGAGACACCATGCGCTTTGGCCGACCGGAGGATCTTGCCCAATGCCTCGACAAATTCCGGATCGTCGGTCTCCATCTGTGGGGTCTTGCCCATCGATGCCAGGAGATCATTCGGCCCAACAAATACCGCATCGACGCCAGGGACGCTCAGTATCTGATCGATTCTTTCAACCGCATCGATATGCTCAGCTTGCACGACCACGAGAATCTGATCGTTGGCTCGTTGGTAATATTCCGCAGCATCGGTTCCAAAATTCAACGCATGCAAACTCCCCCCAACACTGCGAGTCCCTACGGGTGGGTACTTGCAACTCGATACGGCCAATTGAGCCAACTCGACCGAATTGCACATCGGGAAGACGATCCCGTAAGCTCCTAAATCCAATGCCCTTTTGGCGTTCTCATGGGTGATCGACGCAACGCGGATCAACGGCACAGAGCCCGCCTGAGCAACATGGGCAAAGATAGCCGATGCCGTCTCCCAATCGCAGTTGCTGTGCTCCATATCGAGGGTCAACCAAGGAAACCCTGAGCGGGCCATAAACATCGCAGCCACCGGACTCGATAGCGATAGCCACGTCCCGACTTGCGGCTCGCCCCGCCGCAAGGCTTCTCGTACGGTATTGGTTTTCATAGATTTCATTTCCGATCGATTCGTTTCCTCAAGTAGTCCGCCGATCAACGGATCACAGGGTCCATTGCTTGACCCGAAGCGAGTCAGAGCGCAATACCTCTGGGTTGCAAACCGACTTAGGAATCCGACCTTCTAGGATATCCAAAATCGGTTCGTAACAGCCCTGACTCATCCGAACGGCCGCCTCGCGGGAATTGAACGCATTATGTGGGGTCAAAAGAAGATTCGGCGCGGATCGCAAAGGATCATCGACCGGCAAAGGCTCTTGTTCGTACACATCCATTGCGGCCCCAGCAATCTGCCCCTTACGGACCGCTTCGATCAACGCCGCAGGATCGACCAATGCACCCCGAGCGGTGTTGATCAAATAAGCCGTCTTGCGCATTTTCTCAAAAGCCCGACGGTCGATCATGTGCTTTGTCTGAGGCGTGTTCGGCGCGTGAATCGACACAAAGTCCGAGCCTTCGAGCAACTCGCTCAGGTCCACCCAGCGAATACGATCCGCTACAGCAACCCATTCGCTATCGAGTTTTCCAGACTCGATCGAGGCCTGCATCCACGGGTCATGAACGGCAAGCTTCAACCCAAATCCCAACGCGCGACTCGCCACTGCTTGGCCAATCCGACCAAAACCAACCAGTCCGAGCGTCTTGCCTCGAAGCTCAACTCCCGGATACTCGGCCCACCCCCCCGCTTGCATGCACTCGTATCCGATGTGGATATGCCTGGCGATAGAAAGGAGCAGCCCCATGCAGTAATCTGCTACTGCGTCGGTCATCGCATCCGGTACGTTGGTCACCAGGATGCCATGCGCGCTGGCCGATGCCAAATCGACACTGTCGACCCCAATCCCACATCGAGCCACAAGCTTCAGACGCGGCAAAGCGTCGAAGGCAGCCTGACAGTAAGGGTCGGTCGCCGCGACAATTGCATCGCAATCCCGGGCCTGGTCGATCAACCGATCGAGCGTCAACGGCCCCCATGCTTCCGAATCGACAACCGTACACCCAAGCTTACCCAGCTTATCACGGAAAGCGCCTCCGCTCACCGCGAACGCCTGGGCCGTTACCAAAATTCGCATCGGGGTTGATGACATGAATCTTTCCTGAACTCATTCTCGGAAAACACTCCGATTATACCAATTGTTCCGCCGATTGGGAGTTCAGGCAAAGTTCTCCCATAGATTCGAGCAGGAAAGATGGTGGGGCTAGGAAAAGATTGACGAACTGAAAACGTGTCGCTACACGACATCCACATCTCGTACAACAAACTCGCCACTGGAGAGAAATTGTGAAAACCCAAGTCCTCGATTCGATCGAGCAAATCAGCAAGGAAAGGGTCTCCACCGAAGGGAATTGGTCGTTGACTGGATCGCCAAACCAAAATGCCAGCGAGTCGCTCGGACTCGCCTCGCGCACCAAACCTCTGACCACCGATGAGCGCTTACTCGACGATACGACGGTCGATCGGCTAGTGCGAGTCCTGGATTCGTACAACGCAGAAGTGCGATCCTGGATTCAGAAGGATGAATCGGATTCCAACCGCGGTCGCTGGCCTAGTTTGATGACCTTCTCGCTATTTGGACTTGGTATCGCAGTGACAGGGGCGACCAACTACTGGAACTACGGGCGACAGTTCGCAGATCACGAGTTTGTCTTGTTCAACCTCGCCGGAGCAATGGTTTTCCTCTTGGCCGGAATCAGTTTGTTTTACGATCGTTCCGTCCGCGAAATCGGTGGCGATCGAATCCGAAAGGAATCCGGCCGTCGGATCGAGACGATGTCCGATCATGTCCGTTCGCTTTCGCAACTCTACCAAAAGTGGATCAGTGATTGGAAATCGCAAAAGCACCAACTCGAACGGCTCGAGTCCTCCGTTCGCGAATTCGACGCACAATCCGTCGCGGCCCAGATCAAAGCCTCTCAGTGGACCAGCGAAGCCGAGGAATTTGGACGCCAACGTGACCGCTTGGGCGATGAAGTCGACTCGCTTCGCAATACGATTCTTCAATTGCAAGCCGATTCCGAGTATGCCAAGATGAAACTCTGTGGTGTCGATTCGGAAATCGAAGCCAAACGAGAGCATCTCAACGACTTGAAGTCCCAGCGGGAAAAAACCCGCCGCGATATTCTTGAACTCGAAGAGCAATTGGCCCAATCCCGTGATGCCTTCGAATCGACTCGCTCGGAACACGAAGCCAACCAGCGTCAATTCCAACGCGATCAGCAGTCGATCGAACGCCGAATCGAGAAACTCGGCGACGAAGCCAACCGCCTGCAAGAAACCTGCGAAAACCTTGAACGAGACCGATCCGATTTGCAGTCAGAATTGCAGTCGCTCAAGATCGAATTCGATCGAAATATCGAGATTCAAACGCTGTCGCTCGCCGAGGTCACACGCTCGCTTCAAGATGCCAATACCGAGAAAGCCTTGGTCGACGAAGCCATCGAAACAAGTCAAGCGAACTTGCGTCAAATCGTAGCCACTCACAAGGACCTGCAAACTCAAATCGAGTCCCTGCAATCCTCCAAGGTGCATCTATCCAACTGCATCGCTGGCCTGAACGAAGAGGTCTCCCAAAAACGGGAACTGAACGATCTTCTCGAATCGCAAACCAAAGTGCTCATCGAAGACCGGGAACTTCGCTGCACCAAACTCGATAAATCAATCGCCGAACTCGATGGCAACCTATCGACCCGGCGAGGGGAACTGCTCCAAGCAACCCATGAATTCGAAACAGTCCAAAACCATCACCGCCAACTCGCCGCCGACGTCGATCACTTGAACCGCGTCAAGGCAGCGATGGAAACCTCCGTCAGCGAACTGACCGATCGACTCGCAAACAAGTCGACCGATTTCAAACGCAAGTCGGTGCAGGTCAACGAATTGGCTAGCAAGATCGATTCGCTTTCGCTCTCGGTTCGGTCCCTGGCAACGCAGGAATCCGGTACGAAAGCGACCAATGGAACAGGTATAAGCGGAGTGGGGAGCCTTGGTAGCGACGTCAGCGCAACGTCACTATCCGGCGAAGAGAACGGCCAAAGGAGCACCAAACCCTCCTTGCAAGGCCCCCACTGGGGACAAGAGCAGCTTCATCGTATGATCGATCGAATGGACGAGATCGATCGACTCGCCGAAGACGGACTCGCTTAACCCTGGACCGCTCGCAAGGCGATCAGTCGCCAGACGACTGGTTCGGACGCTCGTCCAAGTGCTTCTTGAACCAGTCTCGCATCGACTCGAACATGATCCGGTTGCCCTCGGCATCAAAGCCGTGGGCAGCCCCCCGGATCACGACCAGATTGCAAGGCACCTCAGACTTCGAGAACGCCTCCTTGATGTTCTCACTGTGCGACAAGGGTACCAAATCGTCTTTGTCCCCGTGCACCAACAAAGTCGGCGCGTCCACACTGGAAACCTGCCGTAAAGGCGAGAACTCGTCGTTGCGACTCGAATCGAATTTCAATGCCGGGAACTGTTCCATCCGAGGATTGCCATCCGTCTTGTAGGGCGCAAGGTCCGTCGGAGGAAATACCGCAGCGACCGCTGCGATCCGCGGTCCACGCTTCTTGTCATTGGCCGTCGTTCCGAGCATCAGGGAAAGATGCCCCCCGGCAGAGAACCCAAAAACTCCTAATTTGGATTTGTCGATCTGCCACTCCTGGCATTCCTTGTCCACATGCCCTAGCGCCTTGCGCACATCCTCGACAATCTCTGGAATCACATACTTAGGACTGCTGCCGTGCCGGACGGCGATGATCGTATAGCCCTCGTCCAAAAGCGGCTTGAAAAAATTTGACATCTGAGCAGGTGGCATCCAGGTCGATACCCAACCGCCACTGACCATGAACATCAATCCAATCCCCTTACGCTTCGACTCCGGCTCAAACACATCCATCGTCAAGGCCATCCCGTCCTTGTGCCCATAGACGACATCTTTGCGGATCTTGGGAAGCGTATCCTCCGCGTAAGCGATCGGCATCAGGCCTGCCGTCAGACTCCACGTCACTGTCCACAAGAGGCCAAACCGCCGCCAACCAACACGCCTCGAAACCGACTCCAAGCAAGCGAGCGAAAATTGCATTTCAATTCGACCTATAGGCAAAGTGGTAAACGGACGGGATCCTGATGGGATGGCATTATACACAGGTTCTTGCTTCGCATCGGATTTCGCCGTATTCGTAGTCGATGGCTCTTGAGCTCAAGGCACCGCTGCAGGCTTCTTGTCGAGCCCCTGCTTGCCCAACGCTCGATAATAGGCTCGAATCGCGTCGCCAAACTCTGGATCCAAAAACTCGCGCTTCCCCTCAATCACTTGCTCGGCTCGCTGCTGGCGCAGCCTCCCCCATTCCATCCCCTTATCCAACATGACATTCGGCAACGCGGAATTACCCACCGGTTGATTCTCCGTACGACCCGTGTCGTCCGGCTCGGCAGACGACTCTCCATTGGGCTTTTTCGCACTCTGACTCCGCTGCTTGGCGGCATTCCGATTGGCCATCCGCTGACTCTGCAACTGCGATGCGATCTGGTCGGCCGCCGCCGCCAATGCCTTCTGCGATCCACTCTTATCTCCCGCATTGGCCTGATTCGATTCCTGCGGATTCGGCCCCGCAGCATCGCTCTCCTTGCCCCCCTGAGGTCTACCCTCCTGACTCTTGCCCGATTGCTCGGATTTGCCGTCCGTATTGGCCTGCGAATTGGCCGGATCCGATCCCTGCGGTTGCTCCGAACTGGCCAACTGCTGATCCAAAGCATCGAGCATCCGCGCCAACTCTTTGGCCGACTGCGGAATCGCTTGCTGCCCACTAGCTTGTTGACCACTAGGTTGCTGACCACTGGGTTGTTGGCCGCTGGGTTGCTGGCCGCTGGGTTGCTGGCCACTGGGTTGCTGGCCACTGGGTTGTTGGCCGCTGGGTTGCTGACCGCTGGGTTGCTGACCGCTAGGTTGCTGACCACTAGGTTGCTCGCCGCTGGGTTGCTCGCCGCTGGGTTGTTGGCCGGGGGCTTGGTCCATTCGAGAAGCCAATCCAGAAAGTTCGGCTGCCTGCTGAGTGAGACTCTCTTTGGCTTGATTCAAGGCCGCCAGGGGCGCCTCTGCATTCGGAGCCCTTTGCGGTTGCGGGGCCCCGTTTTGCCTTGCTTCTTGAACTTGATTGCTCAACTGTTGCTTGGCTTCGCCTGCGGCTCGGTTGACCTGCTCGGTCGCTCGCTCAACATCTGGCTTGACCTTTTGGCCAACCTGATTGGCCTGTTGTTCCAATCGTTGTTTGCCTTGCTGATTGTTCAGCCTTTCCTCGTGCCGAGCGCTCCGCGTTAACTGATCAGCTACTTGATCGACGGATTCTTCGACCCCCTTTTGAGTCGGATCGCCTTGGGCCAATGCATCGGAAGATGGGGACCTAGCCGGCGGCTGGGCGACTTGTCCTTGCAACCCTTGCAATTGACTTTGCAATTGATCGAGTTGCTCTTTGGCGGATTGGATTTGCTCTCGGGCCAGGGCAGCCATCGGATTCGGTGCGTCGAGATTGGCTCGTTGCGCAGCTTCGGTCCGTTGCTCGGACTCTTTGGCGTTCTTGGCTATCTCCTGGGCGGATTGCGAAAGCTGCTTGGCCGAAGTGGCTCTCTGCATCGATTGGAATAGCTCTCGGGTCTTTTGATCGACCTGGGCTTGCAATCCTGCATCCTCGGGTTTCTTTTGGAGCGCCTCGAGCGATTTTCCTCGTTCGGTGTTTTTCTGCTGCATTTCCTTATCGCGCGCTTCTGCCTCCTTGCCCAACTGGTTGGCAACCTGTTCGCGCCGTCGTGCCATGTCCTTGGTTTGACGAATCTGCTGATCGCGCATTAAGGATTGGGTGGATTGGGCTTCGGTCAATTGGGCTTGCCTCTGCTTGTCCTCTTTAAATGGATTTTGATCGACGAGTTGATTCAAATTCGGGTTCATCTCACCGAGTTGCTGCTGCGCTTTTTGAACTTCTTTCATGAGCTGATCGGTTTTCTCCTGGAGCGACTTTTGCGATGCATTCGGGTCGGCTCCCTGGGCCTGCCTTGCTGCCGCCAAAAGTGACTCCGTCACTGCCGCCACATTTTTTTGCAGCTCCTTTTGATTGATCCTTTGAATGGGTGTTTGCGCTTTATTGAGCACATTGGCCGCAAGGTTCTCGGCATTTTGCGCCAGAGCCTTTAGCTGCTGGGCTTGTACGGCTTTGGCATCCATGGATTGCGCGTCGGAATTTTCGAGTTGTTGAGCCAAAGTCGCCTCGCGCTGGGCGGCGTTTCGCAACTCGGCGGCTGCATCGCTGACGTTATCTTTGGAGATTTCCGAGAGTTCCTTTTGCATCGGTTCATTCCGTCGCAACTCTGCCTCCAGAAGCTTGAGCAGCTCTTCGGGCGAGTTCTTCGCCAGTTGATTGAGCTGTTCGGCTTGCTGGTAGTTGTCCAACAACGCCTTGGCCTGCTCGACAGGGTCCGTTTGACTCTTGGGGGAATTGGACTCTGGCTGCAACTGTGCGCGGGACTCACTTGCGGCGGCCAAGTTGCTTGGCTGGGGATTGGCAAGCGCTTCTTGGACCCTCTCGAAATGCTTGGCGATCGTTTCTAGAGTTTCGGCTGCCTGCTGCTGTTTCTCCGCCGCTTGCTCTGCCAATTGAGCCACTTGCGTCGCATCCTGCGAACTGTCTTGTGCATCGATTAGCTTCTGATTGGCTTGTTCCATGGGCTCCTGGACCGCATCGATCATGCTCAGAGCTCGATCGGAATCCTTGGCTGCCTGCAACTGCGCATCATTGAGTAGGTCTTGCTTGGTGGCCATCTCCAAGAGGGCTTCTTGCAACTGCTCGATGCTTTGCTCGACTTGCTCTTGTTGCTGCGCGCTATCCTGCGTTGAAGTTTCAGGATTCCGTGTTTTTTGCTCAAGCTCCCGAGTTTTTTCGGCTGCGATCTGCGCCAGTTGGGATACCGTGGGAGCGAATTTCGAGAGCAGCTTTCTGGCTTCGTCAACCGTCGGTTGCGCATCGGCCAAAATAGCGTCGAATTCACCTAGCAGATCCCCAAGTTCTGGGGCTGCATTGAGCATGGTTTCGTTGTTGGCCGATCGGCGAGGGTCAAGCTTCTGACGGATCGCATTGGAGACCGGTCCCCATCGCAGCCCATTGAGTCGGTCTGCGACCGGATTGGGAAACCCGGATTCTTTCATCCATTGGTGGGTCAATTCGCATCGGTGATTCATGCTGTCCCATTGGCGCAGGTGGCTCAGACGCCCCTCGGGAGTCTGCCAATCGTACTGCTCTTGTCGCCGAAGCGTTTCGAGATTCGATCGCATGTCCTGAAGTTCATGCGCGGATTCTAAAACCCGATAAGCCTTAGCGATCGCACGGAGATCCTCCCGCATTTGATTCCACTGGGGTGTTCCAGTTGGTAACTCTAACCACGATCCGAACAGGCTCGTCCATGCTCTGCTCGCTAGCCCCATATCGCTCGGAAACATCCCATCGATGGGTTTGCGCTGTAGATGAAAGTCCCGACGGTCGGTGATTTGATCCGAAGCTGGAAGTGTTTGCATCGTCAGTTCATCGAGCGTGGCCGATCGGAGCCGCCCCAAAATCTCGCTGTCGAGACTGCTGTCGCTTGCCCATTCGGCCGTTCGGGCTAGCGTGTCGATGCTCCGCTGCAATGCGTTACCTACACCGGAACCCCGGACGATTAAGTCCTTCCTCACGTCGGAGATATTCCATAGCAATCCCCCGTCCATGTTAAATGCCCAATGCTGTCCGTTCAGATCATTGGAGGATCGCTCCACCCGCTGACGCAACTGGGCCAACGCTTGGGGTGTAGGTTCTGCCTGCGCCAAATCGCGAATCTCTTGGCGAGTCTGGTCGATCGATCGCATCAAGTTCCTGGATTGGTCTTTGAGATTGGGAGCCAAATACGATTCCATCTTGGACCCTAACTGCATGGCCCCCTCAAAATATTGGTCGGCGATCGTCTGTGTCCTAGCCAATGTCACGAAATCGATCCCATCGGTTTTCTCAACCTGCTTGCGCTGGTGATCTCGCAAGACCATCAAATCCTTCGTCATCGCCGTAAGGTATTCATGCCCTAGCAATTGGCGATAAATGTCGCTCAACCTCGCAGAGGACGATTCAGCCTCATCGAACGCACCGATCGAACGGTCGATCTGTTGCTGAAGAATCTGCGCAAGCTTGTCAGGTACCACCAGCCCCTTGCCCTGGACCTCGATGGGAGTCCAAGCCTCATGGTTGGCTGCCAGAGCCACCATCGTCGCAGCTTCTCGCTCCGACTTGGAGACGGCCCGGACCACAAATTCCGTTTCCGATTGATCCAATACCCTTGGCAATTTGCCGACCATCTGCGTCGCCAACGCGCGAATTCTCTCGGTCTGTTTCATCCACTCCTGACTGAATTCCTCGACCTCGCTCGATACATTCCGTCGGATCGCAGCGTCGAGTTTCGGGTCCTTCAATTGCAACATCTTGGGCCTCAAATCGACCCGTTTGGTACGGATCAAATCGGCTAACTTCTGCAATTCAGGTCCCAGCACCGATCGCAAATACAACGCTTGATGGCGATTGCGATCGAAATCATCGGAAGCCAAACTCAATTGGATCGGAACGGAATAACTGACATGATCAGCCGAATCGATCGCCGCTAAGCGCACGCTCACCACATCGCCCGAACGGAGCGATTCGGCAAGCAAATCCCATGTCCATGCCCCGACCGACCGGGTCGGTTCCGATACACCGTCGAGGGGAGTCCATGTCACCATTCCGCTTAAAAAGTTGATTTGTTGTCCGCTGGCTTGGGTCAAATTCAACGGCAACTCAAGGGTCTTGTAGGGCTGCCGATTGACGGAGATCTCTTGCCGAAGGGTCGCATTGGGCAAATCATCCGCCAAGGCCGCAGAGAACTTCACCAACTCGTGAGGAGAGACAACCCACATCTGGTTGGGACTAGGAAGCCTCTCCATGAGCGTCTGATCGCCAACCATCCACGAAACGCTCGGCGATTGGTCCTCGACGACATCGACCTCGTAGAATGGGCTGAATGTGTTTTCGATAGGGGCATCGGCACCGGGAACTTCAGCAGCGAGCTTGACCTGATACCTCGCATCCTTTTGCGAGGGCCAAAGCACGCTCCAGCGTTTGGATGTTGAATCGTATTCCATCGGGATCGATTGCTTATCGCCCGAGTCGAGATCATCGATCGTCAGACGCGCAGAGATCAACGGCATCGAAGGCTCGATTGCCAAGGTCATCTTTGAGCCCGCAAGCAACCGAGCGTCCCCCCGGTCGCTCGATCGATTCGCAAGAGCGACTCGGGTGTACTCCGGGTACTCGACGGTCTGATGGAACTCGACCACTTTGGGCCTTGGGGTGGTCCGGAGCTTGCGATACGGACTGATCGCATCTCCGGTAGCAAAGCGATATTCGAGTGTTTCATCGCCGACGGCCATCGCCGTCGCAAACACCAACGGGTCCTTCTGGATTTGTGTCATCGCAACACGTTCCGGACTGGCGTAGCGTCCCTTAGATACCAATCGTGTCTCTAGAAATGCTTCTTGGGTCTCTAAGCCCTGAACCTCAATTTCAAACGATGCGCTTTGGTTTTCAGGCACCGTGCTATCCTCGCGAGCCGGGGATCGAACCAAAATTTTGGTCTTCGACGGACGCTGAATTTCCATGAATGGAAAAAAAGCCCGTGCGAAGCGTTGTGGCATATCCATCCCCGGCAAACCGCAGAGCGCCCCCACAAACCCCACGGCCCCAAGCGCTGCCAAAAGACTCGATCGGACCAAGGACCATGGAAGCAGTTTAGAAATGGACAATCCAGCCAACTGCTGCGCAACGTTGCGCTGGATCGCCGTCAAAAACTCCGGACTGAAGTGCCGACGGTCGGCTGGAATCTGCTGCAACTCGATGGCGGACAATAGACTCTCGTTAAGGTCGGGACTCCCATGTTCAATATGCTTGGCCAGTTGAATCGGATCGTCCTTGCGCCACAACCTTGCAATACCATACCAAAGCCCCACCGTGGCGCTGAGCAAGTACATCCCAACACTCAGTGCCCATCGGGTTGGATCATCGATCCATCGCAAGGTATCGAGGAGCACTAGGATCGACGCGCAGGCGATCATGCACAGGACCCCAAGGGCGACTCCCTGAACAATGAGGATCCCGGTTTGCCGGAAACCGAACCGACGCATCCAATTCTGAATTTCCACTCGGTGCGGATCCAACACCTCGCCTTGCTGCGGCCTCGGATCCATCGATGCTATGGTTGTGCTCATAGGTTTGTACCTGTTAAATGAATCCAGCCCGTTTTCTGAGATACCATTCGAGGGCCAGGAGCGTCATGATCGCCAAAAACCATGGATAACTCTGCCACAACAATGTCCGAGATTGCTCGATTTTACCCGTTCTCAAAGCCTGCAACGACTCGTTGACCCGGTCGGCTTGCGATTCGTCATAGTATTTCCCTCCCGTGGTCTTTGCGATCTGTTCCAAGACCGATCGATTCGATGCCAATTGCTGCATCTCCAAATCCTCCGGCGGATGGACCAAGAACTCGGTCTCCAAATCGATCGCTTCGGTCGGTAAGCCAGGAACCTCCAATCGCACCTGGTATCGCCCAGCCAGCAATCCACTAGCCAATCCCGAGACCATTCCCGATCCCTGGGCATCCTCGGCCAATGGAAAACTCTGAACCCGGACCCCATTTTGCTCGATCACCGCCATGGCTCGCACGCCGCTCAAGGGCTCCTGCTGAGCATCCCGAAGCCTCGCACGGATCGGAATCTGCTGCGAAAATCCATAAACCCGCTCTCCGGAATCCAAACCGACATAGTCGTTCTCAACCGCATAAGGAGCTTGCATGCTCCACTGAGCCAATTGGTTCCAGAACCGCTGGTGGTAGAGATCGGCCACGTTGTAACGCCACCGCCAAGTCTCATCATTGGCCAAATAAACCACCCGGCCCTGCCCGCTTCGCCTCGTGACAATCATCGGATACTGCTTGTCCTCATTCTTGCCGCTTACCATCACCTCAGCACCCGGAGCCGTCTGCACCCGACGGGCCGAGCGAGGCGTGGGAAACGACTCCCACAAACGCCGATTGCCACCGGTCTCTTGCTCGAAAGCAAAAGCCCTCTGCTCGACGGCCGCAAGCTCCAAATTCAATGCCGATACGGCGATCGGAGCCGTTTCGCTCTCGATGAACGATACCGGCAACCAATCGACTTCCTTGTCCCCAAAAACCGCAGGCGGCTTGTCTCGACCACTGTCGATGAGAATCAATCCGCCCCCGAAGTCGGCGATGTAATCGGCCAACCAGCGCAATTGCGTCTGACTCATCGACGAGAGACTATCGGCCGCCATGACGATCAAGTCCACGCCTGAAAAATCCTCGCGAGTCTTCGGGAATGGGTTCGATGCGAACTCCTCTGGACCGAGAATCGCTTGGAGATCCCAAGTCGTATCGCGACCAAACGCATTCTTGATGTACCTGGATTCCCAACGCCCCCTGCCATCGAGGACCACGACGCGGTTCTTGCGGATCACTCCCCACAAAGACGACTCGAACTTGTTGTTCTGCTCGGATGCATCTTGACCAGCGTGCACAACCTCAAACTCCAAATCCAAAGGGATCGCCTTGGACCGAGTCGCAGCCTGTTGAGCTCCAAACAACTTATCGCCGGTGATGCGATATTCGATCGATCGATTCGGATTCCCATCCGATTCGAACGATTTGCTCCACACGACCTGTCCGTTCGAGCGAATATCGACACGGTACTGCCGCCCCAGGGGTACTTGCTGCTTGATCGTCGCGGTACCCTGAAAGGAATCGGCTTGAAACATGCTGCGGGAATGCTCAACGGCCAAAACTCCAAGATCCTCCGGCTCGGACTCCCGACCGTATCCGATCGCAAATACAGGGATCGATGCTTGTGCAAACCGCTCGGCGACGGAACTCGGCGACTCGCCGGAATTGCTCTGCCCATCGGAAAGTAAAACCACCGCGGCATAAGGCTTCGTCGCCCGGGCCTGCTGCTCCTCCGCCTGCTGCTCCTCGGTTGCCCCTTCGCTTTTCCCAGAGACTTCCCCTGCACCCTTGGAATCCGATGCCGAGCCGAGCACCCCGCCGGATCTTAGCACGGAGGAAAGTGCCTCGCCAATTTCGGTCCGGCGACCGCCTGACTCGAGTCGCAAACTCGTCGGCTTGTTGGACCTCTCAACCGTCGAGTCCCACACTGAGGAAACTCCGGTCTGGCTAGGTGCTCCCTCTACTCCGGTAGCACCCGCGTCGGAAAACGGAAATAGTCGCAAATGAAATCGCCGTCGCTGCTGATCCAACCACCCGAGTTGCTTCTCCGATGGACTGCTCAGCCACTGCGTGGCCCGCTCGAGCCTGCTGCTGGGAGTCGTATCCGATTCCTTCAAATCCATGCTTCCGGAAGTGTCCACAAGGACCGCGATGCGACTGAGCTCCCCGGAAACCCATTCGCGAACCCAAGTCGGACCGGCCAACATCCACAGGATCCCGCCCAAGGCCGCCGCGCGGAGCGTGGGCAAAAGCCACCGATAAGGCGCTCGCGCATGCCGCGACTCACGGTAGTACCACCACCAAACCAACACCATTCCAAGGATCGAAACAGGGACCATCAACCAAAAAGGCAACAGGCCATTGAACTCAAACCAACTCATGCTGCACCCCGCTTGGTCGAACCTGTCGCTTGTTCCATTCCCGTCGGCATCCGGGCTCCCGAGGACCGCGGTGAGAGTGACTGCTGAAGAAACATCTCGGCGAGAAACATCGCCAAAAGCCCCAGCCAAAACCAAGTCCAAAGCTCTTTCCCACTGGAATTGGTCTTCTCCTGCTCGAGCCAATGCTTTGCGTCTTGGTGCAACGTTGCCGATGACGACTTGGCGAGAGCTTCTTGCTCCTCGATCGCCATGAGATCTCGGCTCAACTCCTGCTTGCGATCCGCCGCAGTCGTGGTGAACCCGTGATAGAACCGTTCCTGGTCAGCGACCGCTTGGCCGATCCCCTCGAGTCTTGAACTCCCTAACGACACCAAGCTTGCCGGATCGGCTTGGAACTCTCGGGCCGTTTGGCCCGGCACCTGCAACGAGAGCTTTTTGGCTTGCGAAAAACTCTCGACCCAGTTTTCTCCTAACTCGGTCTCTTCCCAACCTACCGGCCACCTCAGGGCAGTGGTCATCATCCGCTGGACCAGGGGCAAGAAGACCGGCAAGGCCGGTAGATTGCTATCGTCATCATCGCATCCGCTGGTCATCCAAAAACAACGCCCTGAACCCAACGCAACACTGACCAAGAAGGGGAGGCCGTCGTCGTAGGCCAACGTCGTGATCGGCGCAATGCCTTGGTCTTCGTCGAGCTTCAACGTATTGCGAGCGACAAACCTCGCCGAACCGAGCGAATCGAGCGATGCCTTAGAAAACTCGAATGCCGCATTGGCCGTAGGTTTGATCGAGCCCTCCCAGGGGGCTCTGGCTCCTAGAGAACCTATCCGCAAACCACCCTCGGCCACAGGTTCCCACGCATTGACTCGATCGACCTGGACTTTATCTCCCAAACATATCAACAGCCCCCCACCCTGGTCGACAAACCCACGGAGCCACTTCCTCTGGTCCGGATTGAAATCGGCAACATTGCACGCGATGACCCCCTGATACTCCTTGAGCATCGCCTCATTCCACCCCCCCGCATCGACGAGCGATGTGGTGAACAAATCCCCAGGCTCTCCTCGGAGCAACGAGAATGGCGTCAAGGCGAGGCGAACAAAATCCGACTCGCTTTGCATCGCTTCTTTCTTTCGATCTCCATCGATAATCAGAATCTTTGCCGGCTCTCGAACACGCACCACTTTGGTCATGGAATGGTCTTGTGGACTCGCGTCACTCCAATCCGCAAAGACCTTCAGAATCGTGTCCTGTGCCTTTGTCGACGTCCATCCAAACCGAACGGTCGTGGTCGAATCGGCCGCGATCGAAACCGATTGCCGCTCGAGTTCCTTGAGCCCCTCCATAAGCACTACCGGGACCTGAACGGCCTGCTGAGAATCATTCTGCAACGTGACGCTGAGGGTCAACTTGCCCTGAGGAACGACCTGGGACGGGACGGATTCAAAACTCACAATCGACAAGTTCGATTTGTCTGACTCTTGAGCTCGGCTCCTGGGATTCAAAAAACTCCACGTGATCGGTACCGTTCGACTCGAGAGCTGCTTGGCGACGTCGCGAGCCAAGTCTTGCTGCGGAGACTTCCACTCAGATGCTTGGAAGTCCGAAATCAACAGCAGATGTCGCCTTGGATTGGAACTTTTCTCAAGCCAATTCGCGGCCGCTTGCGTGCCCTCGGCCAAGTCCAATCGACCGGCCGATTCGGCCCGATCGTTGAGTCCTACCAAGCGCTCGGCCAACTGACTCGGTTGATGCTCTGCCCAGGTCTCGACGGGCTTACCTGCGAGAATGATCGAAGCGTCCGAGCCGGCCGGAAGCCCCTCGAGAATTTCCTGAATATGCACAATCGCCTGCTGAAGCCGATTCCGCTGCTCTCCCAGACGCCCTGCCTGCGGATCGATGCTCTGCATCGAAAGCGAATCGTCGAGCACGATTGCCAGACTCATCGGTGTTGTCCCCGAGGCGTCCTTCCATGACTGGATCAGGGGCCGAGCCATCGCAAGAGCCAACAAGATCGGTATCAAGCAGCGGACCAACAGCAGCAGCAATTGCTTCCACTGAATCCGCCTCGAGTTGACCTTGACCGAGGAATCCAGAAACTCCATCGCCCCCCAGTCGATCGTCAGGTACTTGCTGCGATTGAGCAAATGGATGATCAGCGGAACTGCAAAGGCGGTCGCACCGAAGGCAAGCAACGCATTCAATAAAGTCATGCTTGCCCCCGTCTTGCAATGTAAGTCGCCAAAACAGAACTGAAGGCCTCGGAAGTCCGAACCGGAATCCAATCGATGCGGTTTTGCTTACAGCCGCTTTGGATCGACTCCTGATGCATAGCGAACTTTCGCAAGTAAGATTCCCGCAACGAAACCGGATCGACCAGCAACTGCTGTTCTGTGAGTTCGAGAGATCGAAACAGAGTTCGATTCTGAAAGGGGAAATCGACCTCGTCGTCATCGATGATCTGGAAAAGCAATACTTCTTGGTTGTTGGCTCGAAGCATCGATAAACTCTTGAAGAGCTCCGATACATTTCCGAAGCAATCGGATAAAACCATCACGATCCCACGCTTTCGACACAGACTCAGCAATTGATGCAAGACGGTTCCAAGTTCCGTCTCGCCTCGGCACTCGGCGCCGGCGAGCGTTTCTAATACCAATCGCAGGTGATTCGGTCGCGATCGCGGTGGAATATGCTTGCGAATCGCCGTGTCGAACGTCACTAACCCCACCGAATCCTGCTGGGAAACCAAAAGATACGCTAAGCAGGACGCGAGTCGAATCGCGTAATCGTGCTTGGTCAATTCCCTAGAACGCGTACCGCTGTAATTCATCGATCCGCTCTGGTCGACGACCAACATCGCACGAACACTCGTCTCATCTTCGTACTGACGAATGTACAATCGGTCCGTCTTCCCAAATAACTTCCAGTCGATCGATCGTATCTCATCGCCGTGAACATAAGGTCGATGCTCTTTGAAATCGACACTCGCCCCGACGTGCCTCGATCGATGGATCCCGCCGGTAGCTCCCTCGACGGCGTCCCTTGCAAGCAACTGCAGGACGGATACTTTTTCGATATCGGTCGGCCTGAGCCAACGGAATAGTGGGTTAGCGGTCACTGAGACTCTCGCGATGACGACAAAACGGCAGTTCGGCTAGCTGGCACTGGCCAAGCATTCAACCGATCTTGGGGGTGGGAATTGAGGAGTCCCCATCATAGCATCTGGGAATCCTCAATTCGAGCATTTCATGGGTTTAAGCCGCCAAAAAGACGACCATCGCGCGTTTTGCTCGGGCGTTGAAAGCCCCGATATTCTCTTGCATTAAGCGACGTAAGGATACCCAAAAGTCTTTGCCACCGCCTCGTTGGTGACTTTCCCCAAATGCACATTGAGCGACTCTCGCAAGGGCTTTGAAGCCCCAATCGCTGGCTCAATTCCCTGTTGGGCCAATTGCACGACCCAAGGCAAAGTGACGTTGCACAAGGCAAATGTGCTGGTCCGACCTACCGCACCAGGCATGTTGGTCACACAGTAGTGGACCACATCATCGACGATGTACGTCGGATTGCGGTGGGTTGTAGGCCTACTTGTCTCGATGCACCCTCCTTGATCGATCGCCACGTCGATAATCACACTGCCAGGCTTCATGAGTTGAAGGTCCTCTTTGCGAACCAAATACGGTGCACGTGCGCCGGGGATCAACACCGATCCGATGACCAAGTCGGCGAGTTTCAGTTGCTCGCGGACATTGTAGCGATCGGAGTAAATCACGTTGACGTTCGGCGGCATCACATCATCGAGGTAGCGCATACGATCAAGGTTCACATCGAGGATATTCACGTCGGCTCGGAAACCGGCCGCGATCCGCGCTGCATTGGCCCCGACGACTCCACCTCCCAAAATGGTGATATGCGCCGGTGGCACCCCGGGCACCCCTCCGAGCAAAATCCCACGCCCCATTTGCGGCTTCTCGAGGTATTTCGCCCCAGCCTGAATGCTCATGCGACCGGCCACCTCACTCATCGGAGTTAAGAGCGGCAGGCGCCCCTGAGCATCCCGCAGCGTCTCATAGGCCAAGCATGTCGCACCGCTGTCGATCATCGCTTGGGTTAAAACGCGATCTGCTGCAAAATGAAAGTAAGTAAACAGAGCCTGTCCGCGTCGAATCATCCCGTATTCGGCTTGCTGGGGCTCTTTGACTTTCACGATCAGGTCGGCCTGTTCAAAGACCTCTCGTCCGGTTTCCACCAAGGTCGCGCCAGCTTGGCGATACGAATCGTCGGCTAACCCCGAACCGAGTCCTGATCCGGCTTGGATCAACACGCGATGCCCACGGGAGACAAGCTCTTCGACTCCCGCAGGAATCATCGCAACTCGGTATTCATCTTCTTTGATTTCTTTGGGGACACCGACGATCATGGCTGGGAGTGCTCTGGGGATGGAGTTAAGATAGACGGTAGTCAATACGCCCCTTAGTGTATCGTTTTGGCAGGCTTGACGCCATACGCGACAGTGCGGCGTCCCGGTGGTCCTCTCCTCATGTGGTCGAAGTAAACTTGCGATGATCGATGAAAAAAAACGCGCTGTGCAATCCGATTCGACCCCCTCGACCCTAGCCCCTCCGACGAGCTACCTCGGTATCCTCTCCTACCTCGGGCCAGGCCTGATTATCGCCGCTAGCATCGTCGGAAGTGGCGAGCTGATCGCGACTACCCTGACAGGTGCTCGCGGCGGCCTAAACCTCCTGTGGCTGATCATCCTCGGTTGTGTCGTCAAAGTCTTCGCGCAAATCGAAATCGGAAGATTCACCGTTTCGACCGGAATCCCAACCCTCTCTGCCCTGAACACCGTCCCGGGCCCCAAAATACCCGGCCGTGGAAACTGGCTCGTGTGGTACTGGTTCTTCATGTGGTTTTGCAGCATCGGACAACTCGGTGGGATCGTCGGCAGCGTCGGCCAAGTCCTAGCGATCGTCCAACCCCTGACGACCCAAGGAGCCGATTACAAAACCATCGGAAACCTTGAAACCCAAATCAAACTCGCAACCGTCAAAAACCGATCGGCCAATTCGCAAGACATTGAAACCATCGCAAGCGAAACGCGGAACCTCGAAAAACAACTCGGGGAACTCAAAGACGCTTACCTGGCAAAATACTCGATCGCGAAAAGTCCCGACTCGACGATGCCCCTGGACCCATCGAATCCAAGCCGGAGCAAAAGCAACGAAACATCCTCCGAACTCGTCTCCTCGATGAGTGTGGCAGGACTGCCAAGACCCATGGACGATCGCTACTGGGCTATCCCGGTCGCTTGCATCACCGCTGCCTTGC
>Ga0208086_1000021_pt1 | contig 37927 bp, 37 predicted proteins | sample LakMenEpi06Jul10_FD_150675 | JGI IMG/M metagenome (GOLD analysis project Ga0208086, IMG submission 150675) | Freshwater microbial communities from Lake Mendota, WI - 06JUL2010 deep hole epilimnion (SPAdes) | ecosystem: Environmental > Aquatic > Freshwater > Lake > Epilimnion/Euphotic zone ...
GGAACTGGCCGTGCTCAAGGGCCGCGTCGACACCCTCGAGGGCAAGGTGAAGACCCTGGAGGCCCAGCAGTTCTCCACCACCACCAAGCTGCGCGGTGAAGCCAGTTTCATCATCGGCGGTACCCCTGACTTCAACAGCCCGCTCCGCCTCAGCGACGGCAGCCGGCCGGCCCGCCCCGACCAGACCACCTTCAACTACGACTCCCGCCTCAGCTTCGACACCAGCTTCACCGGCAAGGACCTGCTGCGCACCCGTCTGCGTGCCGGCAACTTCACGGGCGTTCCCTTCAACGGCAGCTCTCAGATCTTCCAGCTCGACAAGGCCACCGGCACGGGCGGCTCGGTGAACATCGACCGCTTGTTCTACCAGTTCCCGGTAGGCAAGGGCGTCCGAGTGAGCATGGGTCCCCTGATCCGCAACACCGAGATGCTCTCCTTCATCCCGAGTGCCTACAAGTCGGACATCCTCGACTTCTTTGGCCTGGCCGGTGCCACCGGCACCTACAACAAGGCCACCGGTGCCGGTGTGGGCCTGAGCTGGCGGCAGCAGGTAGAGAAGGGCAATCCCTTCATCACCTTTGATGTGAACTATGTGGCCAACAGCGGCTTCAATGATTCCACCATCGGTGCCTTCAGCTCCGACAGCGGCATCAACGCCCTGGCCCAGCTGGGTATCCGCGGCAGCAGCTGGGGCGCCGCCGTGGCCTACCGCTATGGCACGCAGGGTTCCTCGATCCGTACGCCCAACTTCAGCCCCGCCACCCTGGGTGACGGTGAGAACAGCAGCAGCGTGTCCCTCGCTGGCTACTGGTCACCGATCGATGCCAGCTGGGCGCCCTCGATCAGCGCCGGCTACGGCTACAACGGCGGCTCCGGTGGCTTCAGCGATTCCCAGTCGTGGATGGTGGGCCTGCAGTGGAGTGATGTGTTCTACGAGGGCAACGCCGCCGGCGTGGCCTTCGGCATGCCGCCGTTCAACAACGGCAATGACTCTGAAACCTGGATGCTGGAGGTCTTCTACAAGTACCAGGTCAGCGACAACGTCTCCATCACCCCGGCCTTCTTCTACGCCAGCGACTACCGCAACAACAGCGGTTTCGACACCTGGGGCGGCGTGATCCAGACCACCTTCCGGTTCTGATCCTGATCCGCGTTCACCCCTCACACACCCCTCTTCCCAGGGACCGGCAGCTGCCGCTCCCTGGCTTCATTTCCACTCAACATCATGCAATTTCTCTTGAAGAACAGGGCTTTTCGCCTGGGCATGGCTGCAGTTGGGGGCCTCGGCCTGCTGGGAACCTTCACTGTCGCCACCCAGGCCCAGAACCGCAGCCAGGTGGTCAATGTCTACTCCGGTCGTCATTACAACACCGACAAGGAGCTCTACGCCCAGTTCACCCGCCAGACGGGTATCCGGGTGAATCTCATCGAAGGCAAAGACGATGAGATGATTGAACGCCTGCGTCGCGAAGGTGCCAACAGCCCCGCCGACGTGCTGGTGACAGTGGATGCCGCCCGCCTCGTGCGAGCCCAGGAGCTGAATCTGTTCCGCCCGATCAATTCTCCCGTTCTCAACCGGGACATCCCCGCCAATCTGCGCGACCCCGGAGGCCGCTGGTACGCCCTCACCCGCCGGGTCCGGCCGGTGATGGTGAACCCAGCCCAGGTGAATCCCAAGCTGATCCGTACCTATGGCGACCTCACCCGCAAGGAACTGAAGGGCAAGCTCTGCATGCGCGACCGCTCCAGTGTTTACAGCCAGTCGCTCACGGCTGATGTGCTGCAGCGGGCCGGCAAAGCCACCACCGAACGCTGGCTCAAGGGCATGGTGGCCAACGTGAAACAGCCGTTCTTCACCTCCGACACCACCATGGTGAGAGCGGTTGGCCAGGGTGAATGCGGTGCTGCTGTTGCCAACACCTATTACCTGGCGCGCCTGCTCAGAGGCAACAATCCCGCTGACGTGGAGGCCGCCAGCAAGGTACGGGTGGTGTGGGTCAATCCGACCCACGTGAATGTCACTGGCGGTGGTGTGACCCGCAATGCCGGCAATCCGGAAGGAGGCCGCAAGCTGCTGGAGTTTCTGTCGTCTCCCACGGCGGCCGAAGGATACGCCGGGGGAAACAACGAGTACCCGGTGCGGGGCTGGGGCAACAACCCAACGCTGACCAAGATGGGCACCTTCACGGCCTCGCCTGTGACGATCCAGCAACTCGGCCAGCGCAACCGCGAAGCCGTGCAGCTGATGGAACAGGCTGGCTGGAAGTAAACCGGCGCCCACAAAGCAGCTGCGATGGAGACATCGGCCCATCCTCCAAGGACCATCGCAGCCGTGTCCCCGGCGGTCGGCCGCGGCCGCTGGGGCCTCAGTGCCGCAGCCTGCGCCATCGGGGTTCTCGCCCTGCTGCCCCTGCTGTCCCTGTTCTGGGACGCCGTGTTCGCGGAGCAGCCCAGCCCGCTGGGACTGGGCTACAGCGGAGCCGAGCAGATCCAGGGCACCCTGCTGCTGGTGCTGGGCGAGGGGATTCTGGGAGCCGTGCTGGGCACAGCCATCGGCTGGGTCACCGCCTCCTGCCGCTTCCCCGGCCGCCGCTTGCTGCGCAGGGCCCAGTTGGTGCCCATGGCCTTTCCCGCCTATCTGCTGGCAGCGAGCCTGATCGACTGGGGCAGCTACCAGGGCCTGCGCATTCATGGCCTGGGCTGGGCGGTGCTGCTGCTCACCCTGGCGAACTACAGCTATGTGTTCCTGCTGAGCACAGAGAGCTTCTCAGCCAGCGGCCATCGCCTGCTGGATGCCAGCCGCAGCCTGGGCGTGGGCCCATGGGCTGGCTTTTTCCGCATCTGTCTGCCGATTGCCCTGCCATCGATCGGCGCCGGAATCACCTTGAGCGCCATGGAGGTGGTGAACGAGCTGGGGGCGGTTCGCCTGCTCGGCGTGCCCAGCCTCTCAGCGGGCATTCTCGACCGCTGGCAGGTGGAGGGCGACCCCAAGGGAGCGGCCCTGCTCTCCCTGGTGGCCCTGGCGATCGTGGCGGTGCTGATCGCTGCGGAGCGGTTGCTGCGCCGGCGCAGTCGACGCTGGAACCTGGAGTCGCCCAGCAGGGTGGAGCGGGCCTGGGTGTTGCGGGGGTGGCGCGCCCTGCTGGCCCAGCTGCTCTGCCTGCTGCCGCCCCTGGCCGCGGTCACGATCCCGGCGCTCTGGATCCAACAGGGCTGGCCGAATCTGCAGGCTGAACCGCTCGCCGAGCTGGTGCAACTGGCCGGTCGGAGCGTCTCCCTGGCGCTGGCAGCCACGCTGATCACAGCCGGGGCCGCCCTGCTTCTGGCCATCTGCGTGCGCTGGCGGCCCGCCGCCCCGGTGCGCCTGCTCAGCTGGGTCGCCGGCCTGGGTTATGCCATTCCCGGCAGCGTGCTGGCCCTCGGCCTGATCGTGTTCGGCGGTCCCCTGGGAATCAGCCCCCTGCTGCTGCTGCTCTGGGGGTACGGCGACCGCTTTCTCACCGTGAGCAAGCAGGGGCTCGACGCAGCCCTGGAGCGCATCCCGCCCAGCATGGATGAAACGGCCACCAGCCTGGGCTGGAGTTGGCTGGGGGTGCTGCGTCGGGTGCACCTGCCCCTGCTGCGCGGTCCGCTGCTGGTGGGCGGGCTGCTGGTGTTTGTGGACGTGGTGAAGGAACTGCCGATCACCCTGGCCCTGCGGCCCTTCGACTTCGACACCCTGGCGGTGCGCGTGTTCCAGTACGCCAGCGACGAGCGGGTGGGAGCGGCGATGGGTCCCGCCGTGCTGATCATGCTGTTCGGGCTGGCGGCCTCCCTGGCCCTGGCGCCCAGCCTGGAACGGCACGACTGACCTGGACGTGGCGGCCTGGTCAGGCCTGGGTCACTCGCGACCGCAGCGGCATTTGCCGCCCTTCCACTTGGAGCACTTCTGCTGCTTGCAGCCCTTCTTCTTGGCCAGCTGCAGGGGGGAGCGCTGAGGCACTGCCCCCTCCGGGAGCTGGGATCCAACCGGCTTGCTCATCTCGGCTTGCTCCTCCGGACCTGCCGCGTTCGTCCCCACCAGCTTATTGCAATCGATTCTCCTTTGCGCAGCCAATGGCGGGACGGATCTCCCCCGGGGAACCATTCACGTTGGATCATGTCTTTCGCTTTCTCACAAATGGCTGCCCAGGGCCGCTCTCGGGGGGGCGATTTGTAGCCAAGTGCAACAGAGCGGCAGCCAAGGGGTCCGCCCACTCACACGATGAAAGAGCTTCCCTTGCGCATCAGGGATCGTTCCTTCATGCAATTCAGAAATCCAACGGTGCACCGAATCGGCCTGCTCGCACGCACCGCAACCGTGATCAGTGCCGCCCTGCTGGCGGGGCTCTCCGCCGGGCAGGCCCAGGCCCGCGGCCAGGCCCTCTACACCCTGGAAACCAGCTGCTCGATCAAAGGCGGACCGGCCCAACCCTGCGTGGTTGAGGCTGTCGACGAAGGCGACGCCACGATCTACACCCACCGGATCGGCAAACAGGTGCAGAAGATCCGCATTTCGGACGCACCGGTAAGCATGAGCCTCTGGGATCCCACCAGCAAATCCTGGGTGGTGCTCAAGTCGGCCGGAGCCCGCTTCTCCACGAACACCATCTGCTTCAACGGCAGAGATCTCTGCGTGGTGAATCCCAACTACCTCAACAGCGTCCGCGAGGAAAAAACGGAGGCGCTGGCCGGTCGCGACCTGGTGGGCGTGAAATTCAGCCCTGACGGCCGGGTGAGTCTCACCTGCTACGACGAGGCCTGCGAGGGGGTGCAGTGATGGGCCAGCCCACAACAGCGCGCTGCCGCAGGGTCTTCGGGGCCGTGCTGGCCGGTCTGCTGACCCTCCCCGCCCTGCCGGCGGATGCGGCCCAGCAACTGCTGGAGCCACCTGGATCCCAGGCCGGGGCCCAGGAACTGATCGCCAAGGGCGGCCGAGGTGGCGGCGGTGGTCGCGCTAGCGGCAGCCGTGGTGGTGGCGGTGGCAGCCGTTCGCGGGCCTCCAAGGGGGCCAGCGGCTTCAAGAGCTCCGGCTCCAGCCTCAACCGCGGCTCGACCAAACCCAGCGGCGGCTGGACCAGCAAGGCCAATCAGAAGGGCGGTCCCTCCCTCGACAAGCGCAAGGGATCCGACAGCCGCCAGGCCTCCAAGGGTGATGGCCGGCGGGACGACCGTTCCGGCAACCGCGACAACCGCCAGGACGACCGCTCCGGCAACCGGGACAATCGACAGGATGACCGCGCCAAGAACCGCGATGACCGGCGGGATGACAACCGCAAGGATCGCGACAAGCGGCAGGACGACCGCTGGGATCGGCGCGACGACCGCTGGGATGACCGCGCCAAGCACTGGGATCGCTGGGATAACTATCCCGGCTGGGCCCGGCCCGGCTGGGGTTACGCCCGGCCGTGGAACTACGGCTGGTATGGCGGCTGGGCCACACCCGGCTGGGGCTGGTGGGGCGCCAGCGCGGCGGCCTGGGGGGTGACCAGCCTGGCCACCGCAGCGATCATCAACGCCGCTGTGGACGATGCAGTGGAGAGCCACACCACCACAATCGTGGTGCCGAACACGGATTACCGCCTGCTGTACGGCAGTGTGGAGCCCGTGAACGACCAGACGGTGAGCTTCTCGATCGAATCCGGCGATCGGGAGGTGGCCCTCAATGCCGACTGCAAGCGCGGCACCCTCGATGGCCGCAATCCCAGCACGTCTCAGGAGGCGGAGCTGCTCAACACGGCCTGCCAGGTGGCCTTCGGCGACGTCTGAAACCTGCGTCAGCTGAAGGCGAACGCTGTGCCGCACAACACCAACCGCCGCGCAACGCGGCGGTTTTTTCATGCCCACCACTCCCTTCAAGCAACGGCAAGGACTGACCACCCCCCACCTGGATCCGTGTCAGCGAACAGACACGGAGCAAATCGCATTCGGCACAGGCGTGCGCCCCAGGTCAATTCATCGTTGGAGCCGTTCGTAAGGTCTGGCAACCCTCGCCCATTCGATGGTTCAGGTTCGATATCACCAGCTGGTTGGAATTCTGGGCAGCGCCGTTGTGCTTGCCTCCTGTCCCCAGGTCATGGCCGACCAGCAGGAGCAGCTGCGTGCAGAACCGGTGATTGCGGAACCGGACCTGCCTGCCCAGACCCGTGAGGCAACCGCCCAGGACTCTGGCGCCACCGAGGCACTGGCCGAACAGGCCCAGAACCCGATCGCCAACCTGATCAGTGTTCCCTTTCAGAACAACACCACCCTGGGGATGGGACCCAAGGAAGACCAGACCCTGAATGTGCTGAACATTCAACCGGTGGTGCCCTTTCGCCTGAACGAGGACCTGACCCTGGTCACGCGCACGATCTTGCCGGTGGTGAGCCAGCCCGCAGCGGTGGGAGGCAACAACAACGGCATCGGCGACCTGAACCCGACGTTCTTCCTGGTGCCCAAGCTGCCGGGCCGCTGGACCGTGGGCTTCGGCCCCACCCTGGTGTTGCCCACTGCCAGCCGGGACGAACTGGGCAGCGGCCAGTGGGGCATGGGGCCGGCGGCGGTGGCGGTTTACACGAGGGGGCCTTGGGTGGCGGGCGGCCTGGTCAACCAGATCTGGTCGGTGGCGGGGGATTCGGATCGCCGTTCGGTGAACCAGTTCCTGCTGCAGCCCTTCGTGAACTTCAACCTGCCCAACGGCTGGTATCTGGTGAGCTCCCCGATCATCACCGCCAACTGGCAGGCCAGCTCAGATCGTTGGCTGGTGCCGATCGGCGGGGGGTTCGGCAGGGTGTTCCGGGTGGGCAGCCAGCCGGTGAATGCATCCCTGCAGGCCTACGCCAATGTGGCGAAACCTGACCTGTTCGGCGATGTGACGATCCGGGCCCAGATCCAGCTGCTGTTCCCCCGTCCCTGAGCCCAAAAGCCCACTCAACCATCGAGCCACTCCATGACATCGGCCCTCTCCGCAATGCTGCGTCGCACCAGCGCACCCCTGCTGTCGCTGGCCTGCCTGCTGCTGCCGCCCCTGGCGCAGGCGGGAGAGGCGACCAACGGCGCCGAGCCATCCGGCCACACTGCCGCCCCAGAGCCTGGACGCGAGAGCGAGGCTGGCCAGGAGGGGGGAGCCGACAGCACGCCCTGGCGGGGCACGGTGGAGCTCTATGGCTTTGCGCCTCTGCGGGCCACGGGCACCACCACGATCCGCGGCTTTGATGCTGACACCGACCTGGACCTCGGCGACATCCTCTCCAGCCTGAAGTGGGCCACGGCACTACGGGGCAGCGTGGAGCACGATCGCTGGGGCCTGCTCACCGATCTGAGCTATGTGCGCCTGAGCTCCGATGCCGCCCGCACCACCCCAGGCGGGCGCTTCACCGGCAAGGCCACCGTCGCCAGCACCCAGGGCCTCTACGACCTGGCCGTGCGTTATCGGTTCGGCGACCCTGAGGCCGCCGTGGCGGCACCGGGCAGCTTCAGCATCATTCCCTATGCGGGCGTGCGGGTGATCGACGCCCAGCTGGATGTGGATGCCCAGATCCAGGGGAACGGTCCCCTGGGCCTGGTGTTCGAGCGCCAGGGCAACTTCGGGCGCACCTGGGCCCAACCCCTGCTCGGCCTCCAGGCCAGTGTGTTCGTGGCACCGAAGCTGCGTGTGTTCGCCCGCGGCGACATCGGCGGCTTCGGCATCAGCGGCGAGAAGGATCTCTCCGGCAACGCCCAGGTGGGCCTGGGCTACGCGGTGGGCAACAACACCGACATCAACCTCTCCTGGCGCTTTCTGGGCTTGCGCTACGAGAACGACCGCACGCCATCCAGTGGCTTCAGCAGTTATCAGAATGGCATTGAACTGGGGCTGAAGTTCTTCTTCTGATCGTGGGGCTGCCTGCCGTCCCGAAGGCCGAAGGGAAAAGCTCTCAGCGCAGACCGCATTGCGACAGAGGCGGGCAACCGTTACATCCAGTGATTTCAATAGACAATCAGCTCCTAATCACTTAGCATTCGTTGAGGGATTGCCCGCCAATCCCCTCGCCCCATCGCGGGCCAATCGAATCTGGCCAATTCCAATCGCCTCGATGATCATCGGGCGCAGCACATCACATTTCACGCCACTACCCCTCCCTAACACCACCACCCAACAACCATCTCCGCGCCATGACCCGATCCCGTTCTTCCCTGCTGTCCGACTTCAAGGACTTCATCAACAAAGGCAATGTGGTTGACCTCGCCGTGGCGGTGGTGATCGGCGCTGCCTTCGGCAAGGTGGTGGATGCCGTGGTGAGCCTGGTGATTGGCAACCTCCTGGAGCCCGCCCTCAAGGCAGCCAATGTGGCCTCGATCGCCGCCTGGCCAGCCGGCAGCGTGATCGTGGCCCTGATCAACTTCCTGGTGATTGCCTTCGTTGTGTTCCTGATCGTTCGGGCGATCGAAGCGATGCGCCGCAGCGAAGAGGCCATCGCCCCCCCCGATCCCCAGGCCCAGCTCGCCTCAGCAGCCACCCGACTTGCCGAGGCCCTCGACCGCCGTCAGCTCTGACCCACCACGCAGCGAGCCCTTGGGGCTGGTGGAGGGATCGATGCCCTTGGCCATCCGCGCCGCGGGCTGATAGCGCCGGCAATAACTGGGGGCTCAGAAAAAGGCGCCCCCTTTCACCACGTTGCGCGGCCCATCACCATGCTGGGAGCTGGCGTCGATGCTCCAGGCACAGCAGAGCAGCCCAAAGCGGCCTGTTCGTGGGGCCGTACAACGTGTCGGTCCACTCCCGCCCATTGCCGATCATGTCCGCCAGGCCATAGCCGTTGGCCGGATAGCTGCACAGCGGCGAGGGCATGCCGGCCCAGCTGGCTTGCAACAACCAACTGCAAAACCCAGTCAGGAAGATGTTAGCACTGGAGGCTGCGATCAGCCGAAATCTGAATCAACTTTGATCTGAATCAACTGTGACCTTGTAGCAGCTGTGACCTTGTAGCAGCTGTGATCTGAATCAGCTGTGATCCAAATCAGTGCCCCTCCGATAGGCCAATCCCCTGGCCATCGGTTCTGTCCGGGCTTCAGTAGGTGGTCGCTCACGTACGTTGATCAGCGTTGTCAACAGCAGCGAGCAGCACCATGCCAGCACCCCTGATCCTGAAGGCGCTGGAGATCATCATCTTCATCCTGATGTTAGGCCTGGGGGTGAATCAATCCCTGGCGGATCTCCGAGCCCTGTGGCGCAACCCGGGCCTGATGCTGCGCTCGTTGCTGGCCGTGACCGTGCTGTTCCCGCTGGCCACCGGGCTGCTGCTGAAGCTGATGCCCAGCGTTCCTCCCGGAGTGGCGGCGGGGCTGGCGATCCTGGCCGCCTGCCCGGGGGCGCCGGTCACCTACAAGCGCTCCGCCATGGCGGGCGGGGATCCGGCCTACACGAGCAGCCTGCACATCACCATGGCCATCCTCACGCTGCTGATCACCCCCGCCACGCTGGCCCTGTTCAACGCCGTGTTCCAGCTGGAGCTGGAGGTCAGTGCCCCCCTCGCTGAGGTGGCCCGACAGGTGGCAGCGGTGCAGTTCCTGCCGATCGGATTGGGCCTGCTGCTGCAACAGGCGGCCCCCCGGGCAACCCAGAGGCTTCGCCAGCCTCTCCGGCGCCTGGCGGATGGGGCCTTTCTGGCCCTCGCAGCCATGCTGCTGTTTCCCGTAGTGCTCTGGGCGATCGTGCAGTTGGTCTGGCCGATCGGGGGATGGGCCATCGCTTTGATGGCGCTGCTGGTGGTCGCGGGACTGGGGCTGGGGGTGCTCTTGGCTCGGCAACAGCCACCCGGCATGCAGTCATCCCTGGCCGTCGCCACCATTGCCCGCAATCTCGGCCTGGCCTTGCTGATCGCCCAGCTGGGCGGAGCGCCAGAGCGGATCAGCCCCACCATCCTGGGCTATGCGCTGGTGAGTCTGCTGCTCGCCGCGCCCTTTTCGATCTGGAGCAAGCGGCGCTCCGCTCCTGCGGCCGGCTGAGCGTGGCAGGTCCGGCCCATCAAAAAAGCCCGCCGAAGCGGGCCCGGTGGTGGTGCCCACCGACGCGACGGCAGGCAGGATGGCTGGATCAGGAGGCGCCGCCGGTGGCCTGTTCCAGTTTCTCCATCACCCGCTCCAGGGAGAAGCTGGCTGCCTTCTGGCGTGGCGGGAACTCCACGAAGGTCTTGAGGAAGTCGCCCACGTAGGTCTGAGCCGGCACAAGCATGAACACGTGATCAAACATCCAATCCCAGTAGGTGTTGGAGGTGATGTCGGCCCGCTCATAGGGGTCGGTGAGCAGGTTGAAGATCTTCGGCACGCGCAGCTCCACGAATGGCTCGGCCCAGATCTGGCAGGTTCCCTGCTCCCGCTGCTCCTTGAACACGAACTTCCAGTTGTCGTAGCGCAGGCCCACCAGGTCGCCATCGTCGGAGAAGTAGAAGAACTCCCGCCGCGGGCTCTTGTCAGTCTTGCCCGTCCAGTAGTCGAGCATGTTGTAGCCATCCAGGTGGATCTTGAAGGTCTTGCTGCCCACCTGGTAACCGGTGAGCAGCTTCTGCTTGATCTCCGGCTCACCGGCGGCGGCCAGCAGGGTGGGCAGCCAGTCGAGGTGGCTGCAGATGCCGGTGATGTTGGTACCGGCAGGAATCTTGCCGGGCCAGCGCACCAGCGCGGGCACGCGGAAGGCGCCCTCCCAGTTGGTGTTCTTCTCGCTGCGGAAGGGGGTCATGCCGGCGTCGGGCCAGCTGTTCATGTGGGGCCCGTTATCGGTGCCATACATCACGATCGTGTCATCGCTGATGCCCAGTTCATCGAGCAGGTTGAGCATCTCGCCGATGCACTCGTCGTGATAGATCATCACGTCGTGGTATTCCGACTGCCAGCGCCCGCTGCGGCCGATGTCCTGGGGCCGGGCATAGGTGCGGAAGTGCATGTGGGTGGTGTTGAACCACACGAAGAAGGGTTCACCCGAGGCCACCGCATCGCGGATGAAGCGCTTGGCCTCCACCATGAACTCGTCATCGGCCGTTTCCATGCGCTTGCGGGTGAGCGGGCCGGTGCTCTCGATCCGCTGGGTGCCGTCGCCGTTGGCCCAGCAGTGCAGCACGCCCCGGGGGGCGAAACGCTTGCGGAAGTTGGGGAACTCGGGGTCGTCCTCCTTGGGGTAGTCGCGCAGTTCCGGCTCCTCTTCCGCGTTGAGGTGGTAAAGGTTGCCGAAGAACTCGTCAAACCCGTGCATCGTTGGCAGGTGTTCGTCGCGGTCGCCGAAGTGGTTCTTGCCGAACTGACCGGTGCGGTAGCCCTGGGGCTTGAGCAGCTCGGCAATGGTGGGATCCTCAGCGCGGAAGCCCAGCTCTGCGCCGGGCAGGCCCACCTTGGAGAGACCCGTGCGGTACACGCTCTGGCCGGAGATGAAGGCGGCGCGGCCGGCGGTGCAGCTCTGCTCGGCGTAGTAGTGGATGAACGTGGCGCCCTCGTTGGCCACCCGGTCGATGTTGGGGGTCTGGTACCCCATCAGCCCGTGGCTGTAGCAGCTCAGATTGCTCTGGCCGATGTCGTCGCCCCAGAGGATCAGGATGTTGGGCTTGCCGTTTGGCATGGGTGACTGAAGAACACAATCAGCCTTCAGTGTGGGTCGCCCAGCGGAGCCCGGCCACCGAATCCGGGCGGCAGTTGCGATCTGAATCTGCGTCTTTTGCCGAGTTACGCGCCGAGTTGGGAACGGCGCTGACGAATCAGGGGAATCGACAGCAGCAGGGTGATCAGGACGTAGGTGAGGATGCCAATCTTGATCCCCGGTAACTGGGGGGCATAGGTGTTCGCCAGCAGCAGGGCCAACCCCGGATTGCGCATGGAGGTGACCAGGGCGGCGGTGAGCTTCCGATCACCGGCCCCGCCTCCCAGGGCGTAGCCCAGTGCCAGGCTGGCCGCCACCACCACGGCCATCCAGAACAGACCGGTGAGATTGGCCTGGGCAAAGGCCAGCAGCAAGGGGGACGTGCGGATCAACACGGCCAGCAGCAGCAGCAGCAGCAGTCCATTGGCCACCCGGTCGAGGGGCCCCTGCAGGCGGCGGATCCGCTCAGGCCAGAGCTGGCGGAGGCTCAACCCCACTAGTAGGGGCAGCAGCTGCACGCTGGCCACCTGTCTGGCCACATGCCTGGGCAGCACATCCCAGCCCTCCAGGCCGAACACACGCTCACCCGCCTGGGCCAGCAGGGGCACGGTGATGATGGCCAGCACGGCAGCCAGCACCTGCAGAAAGCCGGCCAGGGATGCATCGCCCCCGGTTTTGCCGGCCTTGCGCAGCAGCAGCGGAGCACTCGGACAGGCCGCCATCAGGGCAATGGCCATGCGCACCTCCTGGGACAGCTGGCCGGCGGGGGGGGTGAGCAGCAGCAACCAGGCCAGCAGCGGCACCAGCAGACAGGTGGCCAGCTCAAGCCTCAGCACCAGGGGCCAGGTCTGGCGCCACTGGCGAAAAGCCTGGAGCGGCAGGCCTACACCGAGGGCCAGCATCACCGTGAAAAGGGTGAGCGGCACCAGCAGGGACACAACGTTCTGAATGGTCATGACAGCCAGTTCGACAGCAGAATCCCCATGGCCAGCAGGCCGATCAGGGCGATCAGGGTGGCGGTGGCCGCCGCGATCCGCGGGCTTTCCACATATACATAATCCGCGCGGCTGAGCCGCCTGAGCTCGCGGTTGTGCTGAACGATGGCAGCGGTCATGGCCAGGATGCCGGTGAACACAAAGGAGAGGGCCACGACGATCACTCCAGGCCTGGGGCCGGGATCCCCCGTGGCCTGGTCAATGGCGGCCACGATCTTGTCGAGGCCGAAGCCGAAACTGATCAGCGAGAGACAGGTGCGGATCCAGGCCATCAGGGTGCGCTCCGCGGCATCGCGGTTGCGCTGGCGGGCCAGTTCGTTGGTGAGATTCACAGCCGGGGCATGGCAAGTTGGGCAGCCGAGTCGCCCCCTGCGGCCCGGGCCTCCTCAGCCCGCTCCTGGGCGATCTCCCGGGCAAGGAACACATTGAGGAAGGTGCGGATCAGGGCCACCGCAGCCAGCTGAATCAACTTCTCACCGTTGGGGTTCACCGTGGTGGCCACGATATCGGCGGCAAGCTGGAACTCCAGGGCCATCGACAGCCAGCGGCCCAGATGGAGGCGAATGGTCTCGAGCGAGCGACGGCGCCCCACCAGGCGCAGACTGCCCAGCACCCCGAGGGCCACCGTGATCACCGACAGGCCTTCCAGCGCTGGGCGCAGGCCCAGGGCCAGGGATGAGAGCAGATGCTCGAGGGCAACCATGGGGGAACGGCAAGCGTGAAAAGAGTGGAGACCTTGATGAACCAGCTCAGGCAGTGTTGCAATCCGCAAATGGACGCGGCGGCGAAACAACACTTCGCAACAAACCAACCCGATCGCTGCGAAAAACCAGACGATCCGCGCAACTGATTCCCGGTTCAATTCGTCTTCGCCTACCCAGGCGCCTGAAAGGAGCCGTGCTGGCAGCGAAGCCAAATCGCGCCCCGGCGATGGGCATCGCACAACAGCGCAACATCCCGTCAGACAATAGCTGCTAAATTCCCCGCAATTCCTGCACAGGTGATGGGCACAGCCAATCCCGATCGTGCTCACCCCGGTGGCCACTCCATCCATCAGTTCCCCGCTCAGCCATCGCTACCCCGGCTGCCCTTCAACAACCATCTGGCCCAACTGGATCGAGATCCCCAGGATCTGGCCGAGCGCCTGGCCCAGCACTATTCCCTGCTGGATTTCGGCACCTGCCAGGGCCATGAATCCAACTTTGTGCACCGCACCAGCACCTGCAAGGCAGGCGATCTGCTTATCTCGGGCGGCTACTCCACGCCGATCCAGGGAACGATCGGCGCCAGCGAGGGAGTCGGCTCCATCAACCTGATCCTCAGCGGCGGAGTCGAGTATGAATGCGAGCATCAGAAGCTGCACATAAACCAGGATCGCCCCCTGTTCTTCTGTCCAGGAAGAGAATACAAATACACCCTCAGAGACCACTTCAATGGGGTTGTCTTTGACATTGACCTCCAACGCCTGAAGAAAACAGCCGCCGCCATTGCCGGGATCGGCATTTCGGAGCGCCGCTTTACCAGCCAGCTTGACTTCGCCCGGGTGATCCATCCTCAGGACAAGCGAAGTCAGCAACTCCTAGCCGTTCTCAGACAATCGTTCCGCTTGCTTGATCATGAAGATCTCCGCGACGGCGGCGATCTCGATCTGCTCAACATTGACGACCTGATCTACCGAACCCTGGCCCTGCTGCTGTGCCCGAATCTGGCCAAGATCATCCAGAATGAACCCAGCATGCGCAGCAGCCGCGAACAGATCTTCGACGACCTGCTGGAGTGGTCGAGGGCCAACCTGCACACCCCGATCAAGCTCACTCAGCTGGAGGAGCGCAGCGGCTACTCCCGGCGCAATCTGCAGCTCGCCTTCCAGCAGCGCTTCGGCTGTGGACCGATCCAATGGGTACGCCAGCAGCGGCTCGAACAGGCCCGCCAGGACCTGCTGAATCCGTCGCCGGGCGATTCGGTGGCCGGGATCGCCAACCGCTACGGCTTCAGCAGTCTGGCCGTGTTCAGCCGGGATTTCCGCGGGCGCTACGGGGTGCCGCCCTCCCAGCTGCTGCGTGAAGGCAAGCGCCACCATCCGGGCGGCTGAATCCTCGCCAGCCCTGCGGCTGGCCCCGTTCAGCCCTCAGCGGCGCAGCTGGGGCACAGGGCACGCACGTTGAGCACACACTCCAGCAGGCGGAACCCATGGCGCGCAGAGGCATCCTCCCCCGCCACCAGCACCGCTGGATCCTCGAACTCCTCCGTACAACCGCAACGCACGCACACGAGGTGGTGGTGGTCGCGGTGGGCATCGGAGGCCAATTCGTAGCGCCGCCCTCCCTCCGGCAGCTCCAATTCCTGGAGCAGCCCCATGGAACTCAGCAGTCGCAGGGTGCGATACACCGTGGCCAGGGACACCTTCTCCTGCTGGGCCAGCAGCCGCTGGTGCACCTCCTCAGCACTGAGATGGCTGCCGGCACCGCTCTGCTCGAACAGGGTGAGCACGCGCTGGCGCTGGGGCGTGAGCCGCTGGCCGCGGTCGTGCAGCGTGTTGCGCAGGGCATCGCTGGCCACCGCGGGGGGCAGGGCTGACGAGGACTCAGCAACGGCAGCGGTTCGGCCGGCCTGGGGCGCTCTGGTCGAGGTATTGGCCACCAGATCGCTCCCCGCACTTCTCAATAGTAGGTGCAGTTGCGAACAGTTGCCAGCACCCGCCCAGCGGTTCAGGCCTGCACCCGCTGGTCGATCCAGCCATCCAGCTGCACCAGGCCTGCCGCCAGCAGGTCTGCAAGGGTCACCACCAGGCGGTAGCTGAGGGCGATGGCCAGCAGCGGCGCCTCCGGAACCGCACTGCCCAGCCGCAGCAGCAGGGTGGCCTCAAACACGCCGAGCCCCCCAGGGGCACCGGGAACCAGCAGTCCCGCGGTCCAGGCCAGGGCGAAGCCCGCCAGCCAGGCTGGCCAGCTGAGGGATGCCTGCAGGTCAAACGCGAGCACACAGCAGGCAAACCCGGCAAAGCGCAGCAGCACGAAGGCCAGCTGGGTCAGCAGCGGAGCCAGGGGGTAGCCCGCCAGGCCTTTGCCCAGAGCTGGCGGCAGGGGATCCGTTCCCTGGGCGGCAAGCTCCCCGTCGAGCTGCAGGCGCTGGGCCTGGCGCAACTCCAGGCGCCGAAGCAACGGTGTGAGCCAGCGGGGCCAGAGCAGCAGCAAGGGCAGCAGCAACCCCAGCAGGGCAAGCCCCCCCTGCCAGCGGGCCAGGGTGGTGAGGCTGAGGGCCGCCACCGCGGCCACCAGTGGATCGAGCAGCACCGCCACCAGGGCCAGCCCCAGGGGTGCGGGCGTGTGCAGCCCCCCCTCGGGAGAGCGCAGGCGCTGCACCCGGGCGCTGAGGTGCCAGAACCCCCCGGGCAGATACTTGCGCAGGTTGGTGGCCAGGTAGAGCTGGATCAGCTCCAGCCAGCGGGGGCGCAGACCAAGCCAGCGCAGCACCACACCCAGGCTGAGACCATTGGCCAGCAGGCTGAGCACGCTGACGCCCACCCCCAGCACCAGCCACGACCAACCCTGGGGATCCAGGCTGAGCTGAAGCATCGCCCGGCCATGGCCGAACAGGGCAGCCAGCAGAAATCCGAGGCTGAGCAGAGTGATCCACAGGGAGATCCCCCCCGGCAGCGGCGGCAGCTTGAGACCCCGGGGCCAGTTGAGCCGCCGCACCCCCTGCAGGAGGCGACCCAGGACGGGTGTCGGCAGCTGCGGGAGTTTGAGCTGGAAGCGGGGAAGCTTGATCACGGGCCGGGGGCGGGCTGGGGCGGATCGATCAGGAGAAGCACGCTGGCACGCACCTGGTCGAGCGCGAGGCCATGGCGGCGGGCCAGGGCGAGCAGATCATCATGCTCCGGTTTGGAGCGCCAGCGGCCATCCGGCAGCAGGGCCTGCTTGAGCCGCACCCGGCCGAGGGGGGTGTCCAGGGTGACCACGCGCCGGGGCAGCGCCCAGCGCTGCTCCAGGTGCTCGCGCACCCCCAGGCTGGTGCTGTGCCGCCACCAGACCAACCGCAGCCGGGTGGCCGGTGCGCCTGGAGGAACCAGCGCCGTCACCAGCCAGCCGGAGCGTCCTTTTTTCATCTGCACGGGCTGGCAGAACACCTCCAGGCCACCGGCCTCCCGCAATGCTTCCAGCAGGACAGCCAGATCTTCGGGGGTGGCATCGTCGATCTGGGCCTGCTGCACCAGCACGCTCTCCAGCTGGGGGGCGTTGGCCGGCTGGCGCTCGGTATCGGCCTGCAGGGGCTCGGCCAGCACGAGGCGCAACAGATTGGGGCGATCCAGCTGGCGGCTGCCCAGCCCAACCCCCACCCGCAGGGGCCGGTGGCCGGGCAGGGGCCCGAAGTACCCGGCCCAGCAGGCGGCGAGGGCCAGACCCGTGGGGGTGGTGAGCTCGGCGGGGGGGAAACCGGCGGCGCTGGCCAGGGGAATCCCCCGGGCCCGGGCAATCTCCAGCACGGCCGGGGCAGGCAGGGGTAGCAGGCCATGGGCGGTGGACACACTGCCGTGGCCGGCGGGGGGAGCGGTGCACACCAGCTGATCCACCCCCAGGTGCAGCAAAGCGGCGCAGACGCCCACCACATCCACCAGGGCATCGATCGCCCCCACCTCGTGGAAGTGCACCGCCTCCGGCGGCTGGCCATGCACCACCCCCTCCGCCTCGGCCAGCAGGGAGAACACCCCCAGCACCCGCTCCCGCAGGGCCGGCGGCAGTGCCGCCTGCTCCAGCTGGGGGCGCAGGCGGCTCCAGTGGCGATGGACTGGCTGCGGCTCAAGGGCCCGCACCTCCAGATGGAGGCCGCGCAGCCCCTGGCTGCGCCGCTCCTCCAGCTCCAGCCGGTAACGGCCGCTGAGCCCCAGGGCCGCCAGCGGCTGTTCGACCACACTGGGGGGTAGCCCCAGATCGAACAGGGCCGCCAGAAGCATGTTGCCGGCCAGGCCCGTGGGGCAATCGATCAGGGCCAGGGCCATGTCAGGCCTCTGCCGGTGCCTGGGCAGGGAGTGGAGCCGGCACGGGACGACCCAACCGGGGGGCCGTGAGCAGGAGGCGGTCGGCTTCCTGCTCCAGCTCAAGGCGCTGCCGGCGCAGCTGCTGCTCGATCTCCCGGCGGGCCCGCCGCTGTTCCCGCTGGGCGGCGTCCACGTCGTAACCCGAGAGGCCCCAGAGCCGGCCCAACAGGGCGCGATCGTCGGCGCCGCCGGCGCTGCCGCCGTAGATCACCTGTTCGGCGGCCATGCCGGCCTGAAGCACCCGGCTCCAGCGGCGCAGTTCAGGCAGCGGCAGCTTGGCGTGGTCCGGCGGAGAAAATTCAGTGACGCCGCCAGCGGCCACCCCGGCCCGCAGGCAGGCCAGGCTGCCGATCAGCACGCGACTCACCGCCATCCCCTCAGCCCCGGCCACCAGCAGGTGGCCGGCCTCATGCACGGCGATCCGGCGCAGGCGAGCCTGGCCACCCGGCAGGGCTTCAGCCAGCAGGTGACCACCACGGCCGGAGAAGGATGCGGCATCCAGGCTGAGCGCGCCCAGGAGCAGGCCCACCCCCATGGCGATCCACCAGGGTGAGAGGCCCACCAGGGGACCCACCACCGCCACCAGGGTGACCAGCACCACAGCTGCACCAGCGGCCAGGGGGGAGGTCATCGGCGCTGGCCGGTCGTCAACGGCCGGGGCGGGTCACCGCCGAGCGGGGCACGGCCCGGCTGCGCTCGCCGGCGGGCGGAGCGGCCTGCGGCTTGCGGCCGCCGGCAGGTCGGCCATCGCGGCGCCCCTGCCCCTTGCCACCCCGATTGCCCCGTTGCACCACCGGCGCGATCACCTCGAAGCGCTCCACCAGCAGCTGCTGGCCCTGGCGGCGACCCTCGATGGCCACGAAGTGGCGCAGGTGCTCCAGCGGGATCTCCCCGCGCAGCTGCAATTTGAACGGGGCGGGGCGCTGGCCATCGGCCCGGGGCAGCTGGCGCACCTTGATCACCAGATCACCGGTTTCGGGCTTGGTGAAGATCAGCTCACCCCGCACAGAGAAATAGTCATCGCCCTCGGGCAGGGCATCGGTGGGGAGCTCAGCACCGGTGGGGAGCTCAGCACTGTTCGACTCACCCTCGGCAGTCTGGTCGGCGGTGGAGGGGGAGCTGGCCAGGGTGCTCGGCTCCCAGATGCCCACCAGCTGGAGGTGCAGACCGCCCTGCTCCCGGCAGCGCGGGTAGGCCACCCAGAGGTGGGGCTGGGCGAGATCGAGGTGACGCCGCATCAGGGTGAGCAGGCGACCCAGCACCACCGCTTCGATCTGCTCCCCGTCCTCGGTATGGATCTGGCCGCGGGTGATCTGATCGGCTTCGGCGGGCACGTAGGTGCCCCGCACCACGCCGATGGCCCGGTACTGGAGCGGCTCGCTGACCGGGGGGATGGGGTGGGCGATGGGATGGGGGCGCATGCCGACAATGTAAGGGGCTCATGCCCAGGGCCGGCCGGGCAGACTGACACCGTGCCACCGCGATCCGGCTGGATGCCCCCCGTTTCTTCCAGGCGCGCTCTCTGGCTGGGCAGTGGTGTGGCCGCCCTGGCGGCCGCCAGCCTGGGGCTGGGCTGGTGGCTCGGCCAACTGCACAGCGCTGGGCCTGGCAAGGGCAACCGCCCTGGCCTGGAGCGGGACGTGGCCCAGCTGGTCGGCCGGATGGAGAAAGGTGAGGCCAGCCCGGTGGAGCAGCAGCGACTGCTGGAACTGCTGGTGGCTCTGAACCGTCGAGCCGAGGCCATCCCGCTGCTGGAACGCCTCGCCGACCAGGCTCCCCAGCGCTGGCAGCTGCGGCTGTTGCTGGCCGAGCTGCGCCGGGACCAGAACGACCGCCCCGGGGCCGAACGGGAACTGCGCCAGTTGCTCAGCGCCCGCCCCGACCAGATCGAGGGCCTGCAGCTGCTGGCCCTGATCCAGCTGGAGACAGGCCGGGCGGCCGAAGCCCAGGCCCAGCTGGAGCGGGCCCTCAAGCGCGCCAGCGAACCCAGCCTGAAGCCGGCGGCGCTGTCGATCGGCCTGCTACTGGCCCAGGTGCACCAGTGGGCAGGCCAGGCCGCCAGGGCCGATGCCCAGCTGCTGGAGCTGGCCGGCCGTTTTGTCGACGATCCCAGACCCCTGCTCGCCCGGGCCCTGTTGCAGAAGGAGAGGGGGGATCTGGCGGCAGCTCAGCAGACCCTGGCGGAGGCCAGGGGCCGGCAGAGCAACACAGCAGTACAGCAGCAGATCGAGCGGGTGGCCGCCGCCTGGGGGATGGAGACGCTCAAGGGGCCTGGATCAGGCTCGAGCCCGGCCCCACCGGCTGGGGCTGGGGCTGGAAGTCCCTGAGGGCCGCATCGATGGCGTCGGAGGGCGGGGTGGCGTTATCAAACGCACTGGCCCGCCGCAGCCGGTTCATCAGGTCGATCGGATTGGCGGCATCCAGGGCAGAGTTGCGGGAGGGCACGCCGATGCCGGCGTCGAGCTCCCGCTGCTGCTGGGGGGAATCAATCGTCTGCCCGTAACCCTGCACCTGGGCTTGCCCGGGGGAGGGGGCGGCCAGCAGCAGGGGCAGGGCACACAACCAGGGCAGGGTCGCCTGCGCCAACGGCCGGGGGGCGGGAAGGCGATGGACGGACATGGGCTGGCTTGCCGGCATCAAGGCCCATGCTAGGGGCGCTTCACCGGGAACCATGCGCATCGCCAGCTGGAACGTGAATTCGGTGCGCACCCGCCTCGACCAGGTGCTGGCCTGGTTGCGCCAGGAACGGCCCGAGGTGCTCTGCCTGCAGGAGACCAAGGTGGACGACCCCCTGTTTCCCCACCAGGCCTTCGCCGAGCTGGGCTACAGCGCTGCCATCAGCGGCCAGAAGGCCTACAACGGCGTGGCCCTGCTCAGCCGCCAGCCCCTGGAGGACGTGCGGATCGGCTTCAGCGCCCTGCTGGCCGGCGATGGGGAGGCATCCCGGCTGGACGACCAGAAGCGGGTGATCAGCGCGCGGCTCGATGGGCTGCGCATCCTCAACCTCTACGTGCCCAACGGCAGCGCGCTGAAGAGTGAGAAGTACGCCTACAAACTGCAGTGGCTGGAGTGCCTGGGCCGCTACCTGGCCGCCCAGGAGGCCCAGGGGGAGCCCCTGGTGATGCTGGGCGACTTCAACATCGGTCCCGAGGATCGGGATCTGCCCAACCCCGAGCGGCAGACCGGCGGAATCATGGCCAGCGCCGCCGAGCGCCAGGCGCTGCGGGCGGTGCTGGGGGAGCGGCTGCACGACGTGTTCCGGGTGTTCGAGCCGGAAACGGGCCACTGGAGCTGGTGGGACTACCGCAGTGGCGCCTGGGAGCGGGACCAGGGCTGGCGGATCGATCACATCTATCTGGATGCGGAACTGCTGGAGTTGGCCACCGGCTGCCTGATCCACAAGGCCACCCGTGGCAACCCCCAGCCCAGCGACCACGCCCCCGTGGTGGTGAACCTGGCCTGGCCGCCCGCCGGCGACGAGGGCAAAGACGATCCGGACTGGTGAGGGAACACGGAGCAACCATGGGCTGGGCCGCCCCAGACCATCCGCATCAGAACACCACCGCCTCCTCGGGCAGGGCCACGCCTGCGGACCGCAGCACCTGCACCCGGCGGGCCGATTCAGCACAGCTGCGGGGGGTGGGGAAGATCTTGCCGGGGTTGGCACGGGCGTGGGGATCCAGAGCCCGGCGCAGCAGCTGCATCGTGGCCAGGTCGTCCGGGGTGTACATCCAGTCGAGGTAACAGCGCTTGTCGCTGCCGATGCCGTGCTCGCCGCTGATGCTGCCGCCTGCCTCCACGCACAGGCGGAGTATCTCGCCGCCCAGCTCCTGCACCCGCTCACGCACACCGGCTTCGCCGTCGCGGTAGAGGATCAGCGGGTGGAGATTGCCGTCGCCGGCATGGAACACGTTGGCCACCGGCAGGCCATGGCGCTGGCTGAGCCCGTCGATGGCGGCCAGCACCCGCGGCAGGGCGCTGCGGGGCACCACGCCGTCCTGGAGGTAGTAGCTGGGGAAACGCCGGCCCAGGGCGGAGATGGCCGACTTGCGCCCCTTCCACAGGCGGGCCCTCTCCACCTCCTCCCAGGCCTGGCGCACCTGGCGGGCGCCGGCCTGGCGGCAGAGGCGCTCGGTGAGCTCTGCGGCGGCCAGCACCTCGCGCTGCTGGCCATCGAGCTCGATCAACAGCACGGCCGCCGCATCGGGCGGATACTCCGGCTCAGTGCCCCCGCCGTCGGCGGACTTGGCGGCGAGGTAGTCGTTCACCGCCTCAATGGTGAGCCGGTCCATCATTTCCATGCCGGCCGGCAGCACGCCGGCGGCCGTGACCAGCCGCACCGCCTCGCCGGCGGCCTCCATGCTGCTGAAATCGGCCAGCAGCACCGCCACGCTCTGGGGTGCCCGGAGAAGGCGCAGGGTGATGGCGGTGGCGATGCCGAGGGTGCCCTCGCTGCCGATGAAGGCGCCGCGGATGTCGAGCTCGGGCGACTCGTCCAGCTCGCCGCCCAGCTGGGTGATGGTGCCGTCCGGCAGCACCACCTCCAGCCCCAGCACGTGGTTGCTGGTCACGCCGTACTTGAGGCAGTGCACCCCACCGGAGTTCTCGGCCACATTGCCGCCGATGCTGCAGGCCACCTGGCTGGAGGGATCGGGGGCGAAGTAAAAGCCATCGCCCGCCACCGCCCGGGTGACCCAGCTGTTGATCACACCGGGCTGCACCACCACCCGCCGATTGGGCAGGTCCACCTGCAGCACCCGGCGCATGCGGCTGGTGGCCACCACCAGCGCCTCCGTCTCGGCCACGGCGCCGCCGGAGAGACCGGTGCCACTGCCGCGGGCCACAAACGGCACACCCTGCTCATGACAGATGCGCAGCACGGCCGCCACTTGCTCCGTCGTTTCCGGCAACACCACCAGGGGGGGCTGGTGGCGGTGGAGGGTGAGGCCATCGCAGTCGTAGGCCAGGAGCTCCTGGCGGGCGGCCACCAGGGCGCGCCGGGGCAGGACCTGGCACAGCCGTCGCTGCAGCGAGGCCCAGTCGTGGCTCACAGGTGAAGAAATGATCCGGACTGCGGCAGGAGCGTGGGGGCGAACCGGCAGGTTCTGGGTCAGGATAGGCAGCGGTTTTGCTCCCACCCACCGGGATCCGCCTTGACTTCGGCACCTGCTTCGGCCCCCGCCTTGAACACCACCCGCTCCCAGGCGATCTTCAGCGCCGCCCAGACCCTGATGCCCGGGGGAGTGAGTTCCCCGGTGCGCGCGTTCAAGTCGGTGGGTGGCAACCCGATCGTGTTCGACCGCGTCAAGGGCGCCTACGCCTGGGATGCGGATGGCAACCGCTACATCGACTACATCGGCAGCTGGGGCCCGGCCATCTGCGGCCACGCCCACCCTGAGGTGATCGCCGCCCTGCACGAGGCCCTCGACAAGGGCACCAGCTTCGGCGCCCCCTGCGAACTGGAGAACCAGCTGGCCGAGTTGGTGATCGCCGCCGTGCCCAGCGTGGAGATGGTGCGCTTTGTGAACAGCGGCACCGAGGCCTGCATGTCGGTGCTGCGGCTGATGCGCGCCTTCACCGGTCGGGAAAAGATCATCAAGTTCGAAGGCTGCTACCACGGCCACGCCGACATGTTCCTGGTGAAGGCCGGCTCCGGCGTGGCCACCCTGGGCCTGCCCGACTCCCCGGGGGTGCCCCGCACCACCGCCGCCAGCACCCTCACGGCCCCTTACAACGACCTGGAGGCCGTGAAGCGGCTGTTCGCCGAGAACCCGGGTGAGATTGCCGGTGTGATCCTTGAGCCGGTGGTGGGAAATTCCGGCTTCATCCCGCCGGTGCCCGGTTTCCTGGAGGGCATCCGCGAGCTCACCAAGGAGAACGGCGCCCTGCTGGTGTTCGACGAGGTGATGACCGGCTTCCGCATCAGCTACGGCGGTGCCCAGGCCAGGTTCGGGATCACCCCCGATCTCACCACGATGGGCAAGGTGATCGGCGGCGGTCTGCCGGTGGGTGCCTACGGCGGCCGGGCCGACATCATGGCGATGGTGGCTCCCGCCGGCCCGATGTACCAGGCCGGCACGCTCAGCGGCAACCCGCTGGCCATGACCGCCGGCATCAAAACGCTGGAGCTGCTGAAACAGCCCGGCACCTATGAGCGTCTTGACGCGATCACCAAGCGGCTGATCGGCGGCATCCTCGACGCCGGCAAAGCCGCCGGCCTGCCGATCACCGGCGGCTCGATCAGCGCCATGTTCGGCTTCTTCCTCTGCGATGGGCCCGTGCACAACTTCGAGCAGGCCAAGGCCGCGGATGCCGCCCGCTTCGGCAAGCTGCACCGCGCCATGCTCGAACGTGGCATGTACCTGGCGCCGAGCGCCTTCGAGGCCGGCTTCACCTCCCTGGCACACTCCGACGAGGACATCGACGCCACCATCGCCGCCTTCCGCGACTGCTTCGCGGCGGTGGCCTGAGCAGAAGCCGGCCATGGCCCAGCCAGCCAGCGGGGCTTCGGTGAGCAAACCCCTCACCTGGCAAGGGCTGCGCCAGGCCCTGGGCCCCGGCATCCTGCTCGCTGGCGCCGCCATCGGCGGCTCCCACCTGGTGGCATCCACCCAGGCCGGAGCCCGCTATGGCCTGGGGCTGCTGGGCCTGGTGCTGCTCGCCAACCTGTTCAAGTACCCGTTCCTGCTGGTGGGCAGCCGCTTCACGGCGGTGAGCGGTCTGAGCCTGCTGGAGGGCTACCAGCGCCAGCGAGCCTGGTACCTGCCCGTGTACCTGCTGATCACCTTCACCACCGGCGTGGCCAACATCGCCGCAGTCACCGCCGTGGCCGGCAGCCTGGCCACCAGCTTCCTGCCGGGCAGCCCGGTGGCGCTGGCCCTGGCGATCCTGTTGGTGGGGCTACTGCTGCTGTTGCTGGGCCACTACCGCAGCCTCGACCGCTTCAGCAAACTGGTGGTGCTGCTGCTGGTGGTGAGCACCGTGGTGGCCACCGCCGCCATCCTCTGGCAGGGGCCGGTGGCCGAGGGTCCGGATTTCTTTTCCCCCAGTCCATGGACCGCGGCGGCCCTGCCCTTCCTGGTGGCCCTGATGGGCTGGATGCCCTGTCCTCTCGACCTGGCGGCCTGGTCTTCGCTGTGGATCTATGCCCGTGAAGAGGATTCCGGCCACCGGGGCAGCCAGGCGGAAGTGGAGGCTGACTTCAACCTCGGCTACCTGGCCACCGTGATGATGGCCGCGCTGTTTCTGCTGCTGGGCGCCTGGGTGATGCACGGCACCGGCAAGCAGTTTTCAGCCGCCGGCGGGCCCTTCGCCCAGCAGTTGATCCAGCTCTACACCGCCAGTCTGGGCAGCTGGGCCACCCCGTTGATCGCCGCTGCGGCCTTCACCACCATGGCCAGCACCAGCCTCACCTGCCTGGATGGCTACCCACGCGCTGCCTCGGCCGGGGTGCGGTTGCTGCGGGGATTCACGGGGCAGGCGGTGCACGACCGCCGCGATCACCAGGTCTGGATCCTTCTGCACTTCGGCCTCGCCGCCGCCGTGATCGGGCTCTGGCCGGGCTCGATGGGCACGCTCGTGCAGCTGGCAATGATCGTGTCGTTCCTCACCACCCCGGTGCTGGCCTGGATGAACCTGCGGGTGATCCAGGGACGCCAGGTGGCACCGGCCCAGCGGCTGGGGCCGGTGCTGCTCTGGATTGCCCGGCTTGGGCTGGTGGTGCTGAGCGTGTTTGTGTTGCTGTTCCTGCTCACCTTGCTGGCCGGCTGAGGGCTGGAGAAACAGGCGAACCCAGGCTTCAACCACGCGGGATGGATAAAACTGCGTTGAATCACCGCTCGAATCCGCTGCAGCCAAACGCATTCTGTAGCCGCAAGACACCAGAAAGGACCAGCCCCAATCCTGCCGCGCGCTTCACCCCCGCATGGCGAAAGCCCAACCTCGACGACAGAGCGATCGTGCTTATGATGACCATCAAATCAATCGCAAGATCATGCTCACCGGATCAGAGCTTCTGGCCAAAGTCAAAGAGCTTGGCGATGCCTCCAAGTCCGAACTGGTTCGGGCGTGTGGCTACGTGAGCGTCAAGAAGGACGGCGGCGAACGGCTGAACTTCACCGCCTTCTATGAGGCCCTGCTGGAAGCCAAGGGGATGTCCCTCGGCGAGGGGGGCGGCAAAGGCCGGGCCAAAGCCGGGCGCAGCCTGAGCTATGCCACAAAGGTGCAGTTCAACGGCAACCTGCTGGTGGGCAAGGCCTACACCGCCCAGTTGGGCCTGGAGCCTGGCGATGAATTCGAGATCAAACTGGGCCGCAAGCAGATCAAACTGATTCCGCTGGGCTCCCTTGAGGAAGACGAGGCCGCTGCCTGATCGTTCACCGCCACCCTCTGCGACACCTGCCCGGCACCAGTTGCTCTGGTTCAGAGCACCGCTCAGCTGGCGCTGCCATCGCCATAGGCCACCACGCAGGCGGCGTTGAGCAGGTGGGCATTGGCGGCAGTGGCCGGCACTCGATTGAGCGTGCCCTGGCGGCAGTTGCCGCTGAGGGTTTCGCTGTTTGCACCAGCAGCCCAGGTGAAGGTCACCGAATCGGGTGCGAGTGCCTTCACCGAGGCGTAGTTGAGCTGGTATGTGGTCTGCGGCACCACGATCACGGTGGATTGCTGAGCAGCAGCCGCATTCACCGAACTGGTCACTGCTGCAGCCGTGGCCATGCCGGCCACGCCCCAGGCCAGCGGTGCGGTGCCGTACCAGCCATAGGTCCACGGCCGCGCCGCCCAGTAACCGCCAGTGGCCCAGCTGGCATGCCAGACACCTCCGCCGTACACACCGGGTCCAGGCCTGCCCACGCCCACTCCGGGGCGCACGCCGGCACCAGGGGCACCCCAACCGGCCCCTGGACGGACGCCAGCTCCCGATGCCGGCCCGCCAACACCACCAGCACCCACCCCGGGCCGCATGCCGGCCCCAGGGGCACCCAGGCCAGCTCCGGGGCGCACTCCAGCCCCTGATCCAGGGCCGCCGAGGCCGCCGCCAAGCCCAGGCCGTGCCCAGGCCGCAGAGCCGCCCAACAGCAACAGCGTCAGCCCGCAAGCCGGCAGCAGAACGGGGCGAATGCTTCGCTGAACCATGGCGTCAGGGTTGGAGGTGAACAGGGCCAGGGGCCTGCCCTTACGGCTAGCCATGCCCTTCATGGGGTGTCAAGAGAATCCCTCTTTAGGACTCCCCCAGCGCCTCCCCCAGGGCCTCCGCCACGGCCCGCTGGAACACCGCTTCCTCCGGGGTGATGCCGGTCCAGCGCTGGAAGATCTGCATCGCCAGCTGCACCAGCATCTCCACCCCATCCACCACCGGGCAGCCGCGCTCACGGGCCGTGGCCAGAAACGGTGTGATCCGCGGGTTGGTGATCACATCCACCACCGTGCAGGTGGGATCCACGGTGGCCCACTGCAGCGGCACCGGCTCCAGCTCCGGTGCACAGCCCAGGTGGGTGGCATTCATCAGCAGCGTGGTACCGGCCGGCACCGCCACCTCCCCCTGCCACGGCTGCCACACCGCCGGCACGCCGCTGGCGCGCGTCACGGTGGCGGCCACCTCCTCGCCCTGCTCCTGCCGCCGCGTCACCAGGGTGAGCTGGGCCACACCGGCCCAGGCCAGCTCAACCGCCATGGCCCGGCCGGCGCCGCCCGCCCCCAGCATCACCACCCGCTGCCCCGCCAGCGGCGTGACCTTCTCGATCGCCTTCACCACCCCTTTGCCGTCATTGTTGTGGCCGATCAAACGGCCGTTCTCGATCGTGAGGTAATTGGCCGCACCGATCGCCTTCACGTCGTCGTCGACCTCATCCAGCAGCGGGATCACGGCGACCTTCCAGGGCACCGTGATGCCCATGCCCCGAAAGCCCAGCGGCCGCAGCGCCTTCACCGCCAGGGCCAGGTCGGCTTCGGTGGCGATGTCGTTCTTCCAGAACTGCCACGGCAGTCCGTAGTGGCCATACACGGCATCGAACATCCGATCGATCGGGTTTTCGGCCACCGGATGGCCGAGCATGCCGGTCATCTGCTTCTGGGGAGGGATCACGGCGGGGAAGCGACTGCCCTCAGATTGGCAAGGGCCCGGCGGAGGTGGGACAGGTCCCCGAAGCGCTCACACAATGACCCGCAGCGCCCTGTTGTGCATACCTTGACGGCAACAGCACTGCAGCCATGGCACCTGAGCGGTTCTTCCTGGAACTCGATCCACCGGGGAACACCAGCGCCGAGCTGCCCCATGTGGTGATCGTGGGCGGCGGGTTCGCCGGGCTCAAGGCCGCCCAGGCCCTGCGGGGCAAGCCGGTGCGGGTGACGCTGATCGACAAGCGCAACTTCAACCTCTTCCAGCCCCTGCTCTACCAGGTGGCGACAGGCCTGGTGTCGGAGGCCGACGTGGCCTCGCCCCTGCGCCAGCTGCTGGGCAAGGCCCCGAACATCCAGATCCTGCTCGGGGAGGTAGAGGAGATCGATCCCACGGCCAAGGAGGTGGTGTTCAACGATCGGCGCTTCCGCTACGACCACCTGATCCTGGCCACCGGCTCCGGCAGCACTTACTTCGGCCATGAAGAGTGGCGGCCCGAGGCGCCGCCGATGAAGATCATTGAACACGCCGACGAGATCCGGCGGCGGGTGCTGATGGCCCTGGAAGAAGCCGAGCAGACCCCCGATCCCCAGCGCCGCCAGCTGCTGCAGACCGTGCTGGTGATCGGCGCCGGTCCCACTGGCTGCGAGTTGGCCGGCTCGGTGGTGGATCTGATGAAGAACGCCGTGGCCAACGAGTTCAAGCAACTCGACCCGAGCCACAGCAAGGTGGTGCTGATCGACCCGGGCGAGCGGGTGCTGCGGGCCATGCATCCCAGCCTGTCGGCGGCCGCCGGAAGCTACCTGCAGTCGCTGGGGGTGGAGCTCGAGCTCGGCGGCAGGGTGCAGTCGATTGAGGGCGGCAGGGTGACCCTCAGCCAGAAAGGGGCTGATGGCAGCACCAGCACCCGCACGATCGAAGGCGGCACCGTGTGCTGGACCGCGGGTGTGCGCGCCTCCCACCTGGGCAAGCTGCTGGCGGAACAGACCGGCTGCGAGGTGGACCGGGGCGGCCGGGTGGTGGTGCAGGCCGACTTCTCGATCCCGGACCATCCTGAGATCCGGGTGGTGGGCGACCTGTGCAGCTACAGCCACACCGCCGACGCCAAACCCCTGCCCGGCATGGCCGGGCCGGCCGTGCAGATGGGCACCTGGGTGGCCCGCGACATCCTGGCCCGCATTCAGAACCGCCAGCACGCCCCGTTCCGCTTCACCGATTTCGGCAGCATGGCCGTGATCGGCCGCACCTACGCCGTGGCCGACCTGCGCGGCCTGCGGCTGAGCGGCTTCCCCGGCTGGCTGCTCTGGGGCGTCGCCCACCTGGCCTTCATGCCCGACACCGAGAACCGCCTCACCCTGCTCACCAAGTGGCTGTGGCAGATCGCCACCAACCAGCGGGCCGCCCTGGTGATCACCGGCCGGCCCGGGCAGCACATGGGCGTGGAAGTGGGTCTGGAACGGCGTGAACTGGCCTCACCCTCGGCGCTGGTGGAAGCGGCCCAGAATTAAGGCGATCAGGATCGCTACATACAGTTGGCCCGCCACGGTGATCGCGGAACTGATCACCTGAACGGTGACATTGCGGGGGTTGAGCAACGCCGTGCCTGCCGTGGTGAGCAGGTTCATCGCCCCGGCCATCAGGGCCGGGGCGGTTCTCATCAGACCCATGGCCGCGTCGCTACCAGCTGCGGGCAGATCGGTGAGATTGAACGCCTGGGGCTGAAACACCCACAGCGCCGTGAACAGCAGGCCGCCGGCGATGCCGATCAGCAGATAACCACTGGCGGCGCCCATCACCACTGACACGGTGACGAACGGCTCCCGCACCAGACCCTTCACCTTGCGCAGCAGCACCAGGGTGAGAAACACCACCCACACCACCACGTGCGGCACCGTGAGGGCCACACCCCAGCCTGGATCCAGCTGCCGCAGCAGATGCCAGAGCATCTCCAGGGCGATCGCCAGACCGCCGAACAGATACACCACCAGGCGCGAGCGCCGCAACAGCGAGTAGCGGCTGAGAAACACGATCAGCACCACCGCCAGCCCCACCAGCAGCAGCGACAACAGCCCCGGCCACAGCTCCGCCAGCGGCAGGCAGAACACCAGCAACACCTCCGCAGCCAGGGTGAGCTGGTAGCCGCGATGGCGTTTGCGCAGCCGCTGGATGTCGGCGCTGGTGTACCCCCGGTTGGAGTACGGCTCCGGCCGGTTCATCACCCCACCTTCAAAGCCCGGGGCTGCTCTGCATGATGCCGCCGTCGGCGAAGATGCTGGTGGCGGTGATGTAGCTGGCGGCATCGCTGGCCAGGAAGGCCACCACCTTGGCGATCTCGTCGGGCTGGGCCATGCGGCCCATCGGGATCGCCGCGTTGAGCTTGGCCAGCAGCTCCGGGTCGTTCATGGTGGAATCGTTGATCGGCGTGGCCACCGCACCAGGACCCACATTCACGATCGTGACCCCCTTGCCCGCCAACTCCACGCCGGCGGTGCGGGTGAGCATGCGCACGCCGCCCTTGGCCACGCAGTAGGGCGTGTTGTTGGGCATGGGCCAGTCCTCATGCACCGAGGAGATGTTGATGATGCGGCCGCCGCTGCCCTGGGCGATCATCTGTTTGGCTGCGTACTGCGTGGCGAAGAACACACCGCGCAGATTCACGTTCAGCACCTTGTCGAAATCCTCAGGGGTGGTGTCGAGGATCGAGGTGCGGGTCTCGATACCGGCGTTGTTCACCATCACATCGAGGCGGCCATAGCGCTCCACCGCCGCCTGCACCAGCCGCTGCAGATCCTCGAGCTTGCCCACATCGGCCTGCACGCCGATGCAGCTGCCTCCCAGCTCGCCGATCTCCTCTTCGATCGCCTCGGTGGCCTCGGGATGGGAGCGGTAGTCGATCACCACCCTGGCCCCCAGCCGGGCCACCTCCTCCACGATCGATTTGCCGATGCCGCTGTTGCCACCGGTGACGATGATCACCTTGCCCTGCAGCAGCATGGACAGGGTTTCCTGGGCGTAGGGGTTGGCCTGGGTCATGGCGCCGGGACCGCAGTGAAGGAGAGAAGCAGGCCGAAACTAACCACAGCTGATGGAACGGGCAGCCAGCTGCAACACCCCGCACAGGAGCGGCAAGGGCGGATCAGCAAGTCACCACGAAAGACCCGTCCTTCCATGACAAAACAGGTTCATCCAGGCGGCTCTGCCTACGTTGTCTCATGGCAGCCTTTGTGTTTCCCATGTCTGCGCCGCCCCTGCGCCGAGCGATCCACAGCGAGCGCTTCCCGAAACCGGTGGCCTCCTACAGCCAGGGCTTCCAACACGGCAACACGCTGTTCATCACGGGACAATTGCCCGTCGACCCCAGCACCAATGCGGTGGTGGGCGATGGCGACATCACCCTCGAATCCCGCCAGGTGATGCGCAACATCCAGGCCGTGCTCGATGAGGCCGGCTTCGGCTTCGAGCATGTGGTGAGCGCCACGGTGTATCTCACCGACATCGACACCCTCGACACCTTCGACGCGGTGTGGCAGGAGTATTTCCCCGACGCCCAGGCCTATCCCTCCCGCGCCGTGGTGCAGGTGGCAGCGCTGGTGCTCGGCATCCAGCTGGAGATCTCCGCCATCGCCATCAAGGACTGAACCAACCAGCCATGAGCGATCCCTTCAGCCTGGAGCCCCAGCCCGAGACCTACTGGCACCTCTGGACCGGTGACGACGGCATCAGCCGCCAGCAGCCCTGCACGATCCGCGACTTTCAGCTCGGCCAACTGGGCCCCGGCGACTCCGCGCAGTTTTCCCGGCCGCTGTTTGATCAGGGCAATGCGTTCGTGACCTACCTGCCGGTGGGCTGGACGGCCGACTGGCATGAAAACCACGTGCCCAAGTGGATCTACGTGCTGAAGGGGGCCTGGTCGGTGCAGAGCATGGATGGCCAGATCGCGATCATGCGCGCCGGCGACTATTCCTTCGGTGGCGACCAGGGCTGCATCGCCACCCCGGAAGGTCACAAGGGCCACCTCTCCGCCCAGGTGGGCGATGAGCCCTGCGTTCAGCTGATCATCCAGCGCAACGACGACGCCTGGCGGCAGGCCCAGCCGGGGTTCTTCCGATGACGATGACCCCAGCGACCCAGCCCTCGGCCTGCACCGAGAGCCACGACCCGCGCTTCGAGCAGTTGGTGCTGTTCAACGCCGAGCTGGAACTGCTGGCTGAAGGCTTCCGCTGGCTGGAGGGGCCGGTGTGGTTCGGCGACCACCAGTGCCTGCTGTTCAACGACATCCCGGGCAACCACACCCTGCGCTGGAGCGAACGACACGGCGTGACCACCTTTCTGGAGCCGTCGGCGTTCGCCAACGGCCAGACCCGCGATCTGCAGGGGCGGCTGATCCAGTGCCACCACCGCAGCCGCTGCCTCACCCGGCTGGAGCACAACGGCACCAGCACCACCCTGGTGAGCCAGGCCCGGGGCCAGCGCCTCAATGCCCCCAACGACGTGGTGGTGAAGGGCGATGGCTCGATCTGGTTCAGCGATCCGCTCTACGGCCTGATGAACGACTACGAGGGCGGCCGCCAGAGGTCTGAGCAGCCACCGGCGCTCTACCGGCTCGATCCCAGCAGCGGCACAGCCGAAGCGGTGGCCACTGATTTCGACGGCCCCAACGGCCTGGCCTTCTCCCCGGATGAACAGCTGCTCTATGTGGCCGAATCCGGTGCGCCGGGAGCCGCCCATCCCCGCCAATACATCCGTCGCTTCCAGGTGAACGGCGATGGCCGCAGCCTCAGCGGCGGCGAGGAGTTCCACAAGATCACGCCGGGCTGGGCCGATGGCTTCCGGGTGGATGAGCACGGCAACCTCTGGTGCGGCGCTGCTGATGGCGTGCACGTGATCGCCCCGGACGGGGCCCTGCTGGGCAAGGTGCTGGTGCCCCGGCGCGTGAGCAACGTCTGCTTCGGCGACCGCTACGGCAGCCGCCTGTTCCTGTGCGCCTCCACCGCCCTCTACGCCCTGTTCACGGCCACCCGCGGCGCCACCTGGCAGCGCTGAATCTCTCACCACGCCTCTCACCGCTCCCTCCCCCAAGCATCCAGCCCCGATGGCCAATCCCCAGCTCGAAACCTTCCTCCACCAGGTGAAGGGCGACGCCGCCCTGCTGCAGCGCTTCAGCGCCTGCCCCAACCTCAATGCCATTGCCGCCCTCGGCGCCGAGCTGGGCTTCCGCTTCAGCGGCGTGGATCTGGTGAAACACCAGGCCGAGGCCACCCTGCGGCTCAGCGCCAGCGAGCTGGAGGCCGCCGCCGCCGGCGTGGAGCTGGAGGGCCACCTCTGGCTGATGAAGATCGTGTGGAGCTGAAGGCGATGCGTTCTGCCCTCGCCCTGGAACTGGCCGACGCCGAGCGGTTGTTGGCGGCCGCCCTGGCCGAAGCCCGCCGGGATGGCTCCCGCGTGGCCGCCGCGGTGGTGGATGGGGGCGGCCGGCTGCTCGCCTTCCGCCGCCTGGATGGCGCCAGCCCCGCCGCCGCCGAGGCGGCGATCGCCAAGGCGCGCATGGCCGCCCTTAGCGGCACCGACACCGCTGGCCAGGAGGCCTCCATCAACGGCGAGCGGCCGGCCCTGCTGCAGCTGGCCCCTGTGCTGGGTCAGCCGGCGGCAGCGATGGGCGGCGGCATCGCCCTGCGCTGGCAGGGGGAGCTGTTGGGGGGGCTGGGGGTGTCGGGCATGACACCCCAGCACGATGGCCAGATCGCCACGGCAGGCGCTGCCGCTCTGCCGCCCTGGCCCCACCTGGAGGCGGTGAGCTTCAGCTGCGCCGACGCAGAGGCCTGCGCCGCCTTCTTCTGCAGCCAGCTGGGCTGCCGCCGCCTCGATGCGATCGAGCCGGGCCCGGGCTACGCCAGCCTGATCGGCCTGCCTGGGGCGCAGCTGAAGCTGGTGCGGCTGGCCCTGGGCCGCGAGCGGCTGGAGCTGCTGGAGGTGCAGGAGCTGGGGCCTGGCCAACAGCCCGGCCGCCCCTTCCCGGCAGACAGCCGTAGCAACGACCTTTGGTTTCAGCACATCTGCATCGTGGTGCGCGATTTGGAGCAGGCCAGCGCGCCGCTGCGCCAGGCGATCGCCGAGGGACGCCTGCAGACGATCTCCAGCGCGCCCCAGCGCCTGCCCGACTGGAACAGCGCCGCCGCCGGCATCGAGGCCTTCAAGCTGCACGACCCCGAGGGCCACTGCCTGGAGCTGCTGCAATTTCCGCCCGATAAGGGCGACGCCCGCTGGCATGGGCTCGACGACGCCACCAGCCCCGATCCGGCCGGGGTGGTTCTGGGCATCGACCACAGCGCCATCGGCATCAGCGACACGGAGCGCAGCTGCCGCTTCTACGACCAACTGCTGGGGCTGCGCCTGGGCAGCAATGGCATCAACGAGGGGCCGGAGCAGGACGGGCTCGACGGCCTGGACGACACCCGGGTGCGCATCAGCGGCCACCGCTGCCCCAGCGGCGCCGGCATCGAGTGTCTCGACTACCGCAGCCCGGCCGGCGGCCGGCCGATGCCCAGCGATCTGGGCCCCCAGGACCGGGCCCACGGCCAGCTACGCCTGCAGGTGGGCCAGGTCCCCGCCCAGCTAGAGGCGATCGCCGCCCATCTGGAGACGTATGGCGGCCAGTTGATCAGCCCTGGCGTCGTGACCCTGTCTGCGGCGGAGGCCCAGGAGCTGGGATTTCGGGCGGGCCTGCAGGTGAGCGATCCCGATGGCCACTGCCTGCAGTTGGTGGTGCGCTGAAGCCTCAGCCCCGCTGGGCCTGCTGCATCAGAACGGCGCACTGGTGGCCGTTCCAGCCCTCGCCGCGCCAGCTGACACTGAGGGCATCGCTCACAGCCGCCACCAACAACAGGGCCGGCAGCAGCTGGGGATCGCCCTGCAGCGTGAACACAAACGCAGCGCAGAACAGGGGAGTGCCCTGGGCGGCGGCGAATAGGGCCACCGCCCCCACCGCCGCCAGCTGCCCCATCTGGGCTGCAGACAGCCCGATCTCAGCCGGCAGCAGGGAGGTCAACAGGGCGCCGAGGGTCATGCTGTCGTGCATCAGGCCGCCGGGGGCACCGGCCGCCAGACTCACGAGCGTGGCCAGGGCGCGCCACAGCAGGGTGAGGGGCGGGCCACCGTTCTGACCCGCCAGGGCGGCGGCCAGCGACAGCGATCCGTCGTTGAGGCTGAGCCCAGCGCTCAGCAGCGCCAGGGCCGTGAGCGCCAGGGCCAGCAGCAGGGCCCCCAGCAGGCGCCGCCGACCCATCAGCCGCTGCACCAGCGCCGCCGCCGGAAGCAGCAGACGCACCAGCAGCACCCCCAGCACCGCACCAGCCAGGGTGAACAGCGCCGCCCAACCCCAGAGGGGAGCCGCCAGGGCTCCGAACTGCAGGCCCGCCAGCCGGGCCGGCTGCCCCAGCGGCGTGCTGAGCAGGGCCCCGGACCCGGACACCAGCAGCATCGGGCCCAGCAGCCCCACACCACTGCGGCGACCCACCTCCTCCAGGGCATAGGTGGCCGCCAGCAGCGGTGAGCGGAAGGCCACCCCCAGGCCGGCGGCACCGCCGATCACGGCCACGGCCGGCAGGGGCAGGGCCGCCAGGGGCCGGAAGCGCGACCAGTGCCGCCGGATCGCCACAAAGGCGCTGGCGCCGATCGCCACCGACGGCGACTCCACCCCCACGGCCAGCCCACCGATGTGGGTGAGCAGCATCAGCGGCAGCCGCTGCAACTGGCTGCGCAGGCTGAGCTTGTCCAGCCAGGTGGCTTCAACCGCAGCCGGCAGGGGCGCCGGCGTGCGGTCGAGGGCCAGCAGCGGTGCCACCCCTCCGCCCCGGCCGGCGGCCAGGGGACCCCAGGCCAGCCAGAACAGCAGGGCACTGGCGCTGAACACCAGCAGCACGGCCAGGCCTGGGGAGATGGCAACACCTCCTGCAGATCCACCGCCGGCACCCCCGTCAGCCGATGCGCCGAGACCGGTGAGCGGCCAGCTCCAGCGCTGCAGGCGGAACCCCAGCTCGGAGAGCGCCTGGTAAGGCCACTCCAGCAGCGCCAGCGCCAGGCCCAGCAGCAACCAGATCAGCGCGGCAGCCAGACTGGCCATCAAAGGGCTGCTCCACTCTCCACGTCACGCTGGCGCACCAGCAACACCACCACCGAACGGGCCTGCACCCGGTAGGAGTGGTCGGGCAGCGGCGGCGCCTCCCCCCAGGCGACGATGTCGTCAGGGCTGGGCAGGGCGGTGTCGATCCAACGGTGCCAACGGCCATCCGCCAGGCCGGTGGGCGGCAGGGTGAAGCGCAGGGGCTGCCACCAGGCATTCACCATCACGTGCATCCGAAAGCGGTGCTCGCTGCTGGTGTAGCTCAGGGCCAGGGAGTGGGAGTCGGGGCCCCAGTCGGGCTGGAACGGCTCCACGCCATGCCACTCCACGGCGCAGCGCCGCAGCAGCTCGGCCAGCGGCAGGCTGGTGTGATCCACCACCACATCGCGCCGCTGCCGGTAGGCGATCAGCTCGCGGGTGAAGCGCAGCAGATCGGCATGGCGCTCCACCAGGGTCCAGTCGAACCAGCTGATCGGGTTGTCCTGGCAGTAGGCATTGTTGTTGCCCTGCTGGCTGCGGCCCACCTCATCGCCCATGGCCAGCATCGGCGTGCCTGCCGCGAGCAGCAGCAGGCAGAGGGCATTGCGCTGCTGGCGGGCCCTGAGAGCCAGCACGTCCGGATCCTCGGTCGCGCCCTCCACGCCGCAGTTCCAGCTGGCGTTGTCATCGGAACCGTCGCGATTCGCTTCGCCGTTGGCCTCGTTGTGCTTGCCGTTGAAGCTCACCCAATCGGCAAGGGTGAAGCCGTCGTGGCAGGTGATGAAGTTCACGCTCACTTCCGCCTCCCGCCGCCGGGGGCCATAGATGTCCGGGCTGCCGATCAGGCGCTGAGCCGCCGCCCAGGCGAAGCCCCCATCACCCTTGAGGAAGTGACGCAGGTCATCGCGGAAGCGGCCGTTCCACTCCTGCCAGCGCTCACCCACGAAGCAGCCCACCTCGTAGAGGCCGGCCGCATCCCAGGCCTCGGCGATCAGCTTGGTGCCCGCCAGCACCGGGTCACTGTCGAGATCGAACAGGATCGGCGGGCGTGGCTCCGGATTGCCCTCCTCATCGCGGGAGAGCACGGCGGCCAGATCGAAGCGAAAGCCATCCACGTGCAGCTGCTGCACCCAGTGGCGCAGGCTGTGACGGATCAGCCGCCGCACCACGGGGTTGTTGGCATTAAAGGTGTTGCCGCAACCGGTCACATCCAGATCGCGGAGGCTGCCGCCCTCCCCTTCAAGCAGGTAGTAGTCATGGGGAGCCAGGCCCCGGTAGGAGAGGGTGGGCCCGGCCGCCGGCCCGGCCATCGCCCCCTCGGCGGTGTGGTTGAAGACCACATCCAGGATCACCTCGATGCCGGCCTGATGCAGGGCCTTCACCAGGTCGCGGAATTCGTCCAGGGCCGCCAGCGGTTCGCTGCCGCTGGCGTAGGCCGGATGGGGGGCCAACACGCTGATCGGCTGGTAGCCCCAGACGTTCACCAAGCCCATCGGTGCCGCCTGGGCATCGAAGGCGAACACCGGCAGCAGCTCCACGGCGGTGATGCCCAGCTGCTGCAGGTAGGGGATCCGCTCGATCAGCCCCGCGTAGGTGCCGGCCCGCCCGGCGGAGATGCCGGCGCTGGGATCGGCCGTGAAGCCGCGCACATGCAGCTCATAGATCACCGTTTCGCGGGCGGGCCGGCGCAGGGGGCGATCCCCCTGCCAGTCGTAGCGGCTGAGGTCGGCCACCACGCTCTTCATCGCCCCAGCCCAGCCGTCACCGCCCGCAGCCCGCTCACCATCGCGCCGCTGCCCCCGCTGGCGGCAGTAACCCGGCGGCACCGCCACAGCCGGGGCGTAGGGATCGAGCAGCAGGCCGTCGGGATCGGCCGGCAGGCGGTAGCCATAGAGCTGGCCGGGGCCCACTCCTGCCAGCAGGCCATGCCAGTAGGAGCCGCTGTGGTGCTGCTCGCCGGCCAGGGCGATCACCGCCACCGGCTCGGGATCCTCGAGCCGCTCGAACAGACAGATCTCCAGATGATCGCAGCCCCGGGCATGCACGCTGAAGTTCACGCCCCCCGGCAGGGGTGTGG
>Ga0208086_1000022_pt1 | contig 37406 bp, 25 predicted proteins | sample LakMenEpi06Jul10_FD_150675 | JGI IMG/M metagenome (GOLD analysis project Ga0208086, IMG submission 150675) | Freshwater microbial communities from Lake Mendota, WI - 06JUL2010 deep hole epilimnion (SPAdes) | ecosystem: Environmental > Aquatic > Freshwater > Lake > Epilimnion/Euphotic zone ...
CTCCTCCCGAACCTCCTCCTCCTCCTCCTCCCGAACCTCCTCCCCCACCTCCATAAGTATTGCTTCCTCCTCCTCCCGAACCCCCTCCTCCTCCTCCCGAACCTCCTCGCCCACCTCCATAAGTATTGCTTCCTCCTCCTCCCGAACCTCCCGAACCACCTCCTCCTCGATGCACGCCACCAAAGCTCAAGGTTGGTTCGTGTGGCGCGAGAATGTGTAAAACTCCGTCTCGCATGTACCAGTACGACTCGTGATGCAAACTAGGTTTGGCGACTTGGTGTACTTCACGTTCGCCAAAGTTCATAATTTGCCGCCAAGCCGGCGCGTCTTCAATTTGAGCTTCGCCCAATAGACATTCGGTTTTGTAAGTGTAAAGAACTTGTACAGTCTGGTCCGTGCAAGACACGACTCTCGGCCTTTCGATGAACGTTGTCAAGTTGTGGACGACGTTTGGTTCGTCTTCTTCGTTGTCTTCTTCACGGTGCAAAATTTCTAGCATACCACGAATGTCGATTTTGACTACTTGCTCATGCACGCCCTGTACCTCTCCATGGCGTTCGTATGGCGCGCCGGCAATCAAGTAATTGCCGTTTGGAGTCATACCATGTATGGAAACATTGACGTTGTGATCACTAATGCTAAACACGTCCAAAGCGTCTTGCTCGCCAAAGTTGGAAGAAGTCCTCCACAAGGCAATTCCTTCGGTGGTGACCCACGCGACGAAACTCCCGTTGGATGCAATGTTGCCTTGCCATACGACTCGGCTAGGTATGAAAGTGTACCAACCAGTAGGTGCGGCTTCGCCCACCGGCCGTCTCATCCTAAAGTCGATGACAACCATACCGGGTTCATCACCTCTTTTGGGTATGCACACCATTTTTCCGGAACAACAAATCCTGGGCTTTTCCGGCATCGCGAAAAAGTCTTGCATCACATCGTGAATTTCTACTTCGTCACCTGTCCTTGCTTGGAAACCTGTGCACTGCGTGACTTCTTGTTGGGCGAGGTCTACCAGCACAAGCGACATGCGTTTGTCCGGGCCTACCAAGCACACAAAAACAAAGTTGGCACACGACGAAAACTCGGTCACGTTCGTGACAACCTCTCCAAAGTCGTGTTGCCAGGTTTGTATCTGCAAGACCAAGTGCCGCGTGGTGTGCTGCCCAACTTGCTGGTCTTGCCAAAAAGTAAACACGTCTTGAGTAAGCATCTTGTCTACCAAGGTGGTGGGCATCACGTCCTGAAACATGGTGTTGCCCACAAGGTGTGCAAAGTTTGCAATGCTAGGTGTGTGCCACGGCACTGGAATCGGCAACGATTGGCGGGCCATACGGCTCTCGCCAAGGGTTTGCAAACGTGCATAGAGCATGGCGTTTGTAGTCCTCACGACGAATTGGTTGGAGGGAATCATCAAAGGACTATACTTTGACATGCTAGGGCACAACCACACGATGAGCCCGACGATTTTGGCGAACCTTGCCGGCAAAAACTCAAACTCCTTGGTTTTTCTCAAAAACGTACTGTTATCAGTCACGCGTTTCTTGTCTTCCTCTGAAAGGCTTTGCCACACAACGTCAATGTTCACGTCTAGACTCGCCACGACTCGACGCACAATCTGGTCTTCGAGCGACACACCATTCTTGTCGGGTTTAAGCATCAAAAACGTTAGGTGCGAGTACAGATCCATCATGGCCAAGATGGTTTCTGGAAACAACTCTGCAAAGTCTTGACCTTTCAAGAAAGCCTTCACGACGCTCATCTCGTCGTCAGTAAGTGGCGTTTCAAATGCTCGATTCCCTTCAAGGTTCAACAATTCAGTCCTGACGCTAGGGATGCCCACACGTTTTCCAGACGTGGTGACCACCATGATGAACCCAGGTGGCATCAACGCAACGTCGGAGTCGGCGGGCGGTCTTTGGCCGAGGGCGGTGTATTCACGAAGACTTATCTTTTCGTTTGGATTCGTGCCTCCTTGCAAAACATGAAAAATCTTGCGCTTTCTACGCTTCGACGGCGTGATTCCCATGTTGAGTCTTTGGTCGCAAAACCAAACACACAAAAACAATGAAATATAAATGATTCTTTTTAATACTGTGCTACAAAACCAACACCTACCTTTTTTGGCAAGTAAACAAACATACTTTTTTTTTCGAAGGTTAGTTGCACCAAGCTCTTCTTAATCAGGTATTGACCAAGGCCGATTTTCGGGATCATAGCCTTTGTTAGAGTTTTTCAAAACACGCTTGTGGATAGCGTTCACGGTTGCTGCGCCTGCCAAAGCCAAAAGAACAAACGGTACACTTGGGCTCATCTGTGCAGCTTGCTTCGCGACTTTTGAGTTCGAAGAAGTCAACGCAAGTACGTTCATGACGTCTTTTGGCGTCATGTCCGGGTTTGCAGAAAGCATTCTTGCTACAACATCGGTGACATAGGGTGACGCCATGCTTGTACCCGTGCGCCTTGCATACTTATTACCTGGCCAAGTCGACCAAACGTTGGTTCCAGGAGCAGACACAAAGTTTGAGTTTTGGCCAGCCCGATGTGAGTTACTGTTCAACGTTTTGTTGTCGAGGGCATTCCCGACGGCTATGCAAGTTGGATGTCTTGCGGGGTAGTTTGGCCCGTCCAAGCCGTCGTTGCCAGCCGCTGCGACCACAACAACCCCTTTGGAGTACGCGTACTCCAAGGCCGCGTCTGTATCGGCGTTTGCGTTCAAATGCCCACTATAGTTAATTATGTCGGCATGGTTGTCGACCGCATAACGTATAGCCTGTGACACCACGTTCTTAGCACCAACGTACCGTTCATTGTTTTTTACGTCTCGATTGGTCCTCAACACCATGATTTGTGCTTCGTAAGCCATTCCCATGACACCATTTCGCTTGCTGTTTGCGACGACTATACCTGCCACGTGTGTTCCGTGGCCGGCATGGCCGGTGACCACATGGCTTTGCTGGACAAAGTCCCAGCCATGGCAGTCGTCGACTAGGTTGTTCCCGTCGTTGTCTATGTTGTCACCACATACTTCCCCTGGGTTTGTCCAAATATTGTTTTTCAAAGCGGGGTGTGCTATGTCTACACCTTCATCTATGACGGCGATCTTTATAACTTTACCCGCAACGGCGCTTGTGTCGAGTGCTTGAACGCCTTTCCCCGCAACGGTGCTTGTGTCGAGTGCTTGAACACCTTTACCGGCAACGGCGCTTGTGTCGAGTGCTTGAACGCCTTTACCCGCAACGGCGCTTGTGTCGAGTGCTTGAACGTCCAACGTCGTGTCAGCCTCGGCGGCTTTGTGAACGTGTTTTTTTTCGTACAAGGACCGTGCCATTCGGACTGCTAATTCTGGTTCGACGTGGCCGAAGCCTGATATTGTGTTGTAAGGCATGGCTTCAAAAGTTTGCGGTGTCACTTCTACTAGTGCGGTCGCAACGTAGTTGCCGTGATCAGCGGTGCCTGACACACTTGTCCCCGCAAAAGCTGCAAACAAATACTTTGCCCAAGCCGAGTGCCACCACTGTCCACCTTCTAACGACCTTGGTGGTGTTGAGACAAAAGCACGTTCTAAAACTTGCATAGCCTGCTCCCACGACATCAAACCTTTTTCTAACTTACTTGCCAACCCAACAAGCACACCTGAAAGCAACATGGGGTTTACGTTGTGTTTCATAGCGTAGTGCTTGGCAACAAGCACCAACGCTCCGACAAAAACAGGTAAGTTTGCAAAGCCACAATGTCGGAGCCCTGGCAAAGAAGCATCTTTGGCGTCTTCGTCGATTATAGCACCAAAGTCACCTTGGACGTGCGGCTCACCATGACGAAGTAGCAACAAGCTTTCAATTCTAAGAGGTCTCGACGATCTAGGCCACGATGCTAACCAGGCTCGACGTAGCGACTCTTTGCCACCAAGTCTTTTTAGTCTTTTGTGCTTTGCATACTCTATGTTAGTTGTCTCTTGAAGCTTCCGTTTGGCATGACGTTTGTAACCCCTATGGTGGCTATGCGTTGCACCCATACTTTTGCTTGCAACTATATTTTACGTGACGTACGTTTTTAACACAAGCATACAAAACACAAAGCGAGAATCACACCTTTAGGCAGGGGTTTGCCAAAACTAGGTAGGAACTACTTTGGAAATTAGTTCCGGTTAGTCCCCACCGCGGTAAGTTCCAAGTTCCTGTTCAAGTTCCTGGTTCCGACAAACCCCTGCCTTTAGGTCGTATTAGTGCCAGCCAAGGTCGTCGCTTTGGTGCCGCGCGTCGTGCAGGTAAGAGTCGGGTTCGGCCATGCTGGGCACCAACCCTGAAAACGTGCGCATGCCATGGTGCAGTGTTGCGTGGTAGTTGGTCTCGTGGTTGGAGTCGTGAGGCAAAATAGCTTTTTCGGCGTGGCTTCGCAAGTGGTGGTTGATTGCATAGTTGCCAGGCTGGAAGGGAATCATTCGATCGTGCATGTTGTCGTAGATTTGCAAGTTGGAGCGCAGGCCGTCTTGCAAGTCCGGGTGGACGTCGTCGCGCCGGCTGGGCGGCGCTACGTGGTAAGAAATGTCAGTCATCACCCCGGGCGTCTCGCGTGCACCCCACACGGCAAGTTGAGGCTGCTCGTGGTGCACGTTGTACGGAAGTTGCGAAAAGTTGTCGCTCTTATGGAGGCCGGGCATCTCTATGGCGGCGTCGGACTTTAAAATCATGCGCTCAGCACCTTGCTCAGCCGCGCCGTACGTGCCCGTCATGTTGACCTGGTTTGGCGGCAAGTTGGCCATGGTCGGCACGCGGTACAGCGTGTTGAAGCCAAACTTGGTCTCCTTCTCGTACTTGCGCTGGTCTGCCCACCCAGTCGCCACGATTTGAGGCGCAATCATGTCCAACCGAGACATGTTTGGCGTCTCCGTCTCAACATGCTTGAACGGCTGCGCAAACTCGCGCGTACCTTCTCTTGCGTACTCCCATCCATTCATGCCAGGCTCCCTGTAAATCGACAAGTTTGGCCGGCTCTTATCGACTTGCTCGACGTGCTTGAATGGCTGTGCAAACTCGCGCGTGCCTTCCCGTGCGTACTCCCAACCATGCATGCCAGGCTCCCTGTAAATCGTCAAGTTTGCCCTGCTTCTATCGACTTGCTCGACGTGCTTGAACGGCTGAGCATACTCGCGCGTTGCTTCTTGTTCGTACGCTTGGGCAGGTGTGTTGGCATACACGCTCGTGACGCGCTGGTCGCCGTAGTACGGCACGTGGTTGTACGGCGAAGCCATCCTCGTCGCAATGTAGTACTTTTGTGCCTCACTCAGACCTTGCGGTATCGAACCTGGCCATGTATGCACCAAATCGGCAAACACTCTTGTCTCGTAGTTAGGGGTTTCACGCGGCAAATGCGACAAGAGTGGGTGCTCATTAGTTGTGTCGCCATACTTGTTGTAAGTCGCCTCGTCCATCATGTCGCTTGGTGAAACTACGTACAAAAGTGTGACTAATCAAACAAAACAAATCAACAAGTTGTGAGAGTTTTGAAACTTTGCGTTAAAAAGAAATATAAAAAAAATAATTCAAACGTTCAGAAGTTTCTAAAACCAATGACTTGTTGCAACAAGTTAGTTTTTTTGATTCCAAGACTTTTTTAGACAAACATTGGATGTGACAACAATAGGGGGGCAACGCAGTTGCTCAACGTTTGATGATAATGATTGTTTTTACACCTAAACTAATTCATGTTGCTAGCTTTGTTTGCTTTACCATATTAGTAGGCTTGATGGAATTGTAATCTGCTTCAAAAAAACCCAACATACTCGACCTTCATACTCGACATTCATACTCGACATTCATACTCGACCTTCATACTCGACCTTCATACTCGACATTCATACTCGACATTCATACTCGACATTCATACTCGACATTCATACTCGACCTTCATACTCTACCTTCATACTCGACCTCCAAGTGTGTTTACCGACAATGGGGCAAACCTCGGCTGCGCTACGGAAAAGTCGTCGCATATTAAAGGCGGGTACAAACTCTCCACAAGCCAAGCGCTTACGCGTCCACAACTCGGTTCATGTTGTTGTACCAGACATTGCTTTCAATCTCCCTACAACTGGGACCTTGCCAGAACAAGTAGATGACAACGATGAAGACTACATCGAAGACGACGAAGAGGACCAAGACGAGGATGAAGAAGAAGAAGACGAAAAGTACTATGTAAACCAAGACCGCGACTACGAAGAAGAAGAAGACCACGACTACGAAGAAGAAGAAGAAGAAGAAGACGAAGAAGAAGAAGAAGACGAAGAAGAAGAACAAGAAGAAGAAAAAGAAGAAGAAGAACAAGAAGAAGACCAAAAAGACAAAGAAGAAAAAGAAGAAAAGAAAATTGTCAAACACCAAGATGTGCAAAGAGGAAAGCAACCAAGTATTTTTGTGGCGGTTGGAGACACAGCCATTCGTGCAAGTCTTGCGTTGCTGAGAAAAATAGTGGTTGACAAAAGCATAGCCGACATGGAAAGTGCAACCATAAAGTCGAGTATGAGCAAGAAGGACTTTGACATTCTTGAGTATTTTGTCGAGCACGAGCACGAGACAGAGCAAAGTGGGTATTCAATGGACGCTTGTTTGTCTGCTTTGGCCGCGACGTTGCGAGATGGTTGGAAGGTTTCGGGTTTTGATCACTGGTTGGTAAACCAACTTTCACTTTTGTTGACGATAGACTTGCCAGAAGAGCACGCGCAGTTGTCAGAGCTGGCACACGTGGACGCCATGTTTGAGGACTTTGCGACACTAGACACAAGAATCCAGCAAGCCTGCAAGTACGTTGTGGCGCGCGTGCCAGCCGCCGTGTATTTGGTGCCCAGACTGTGCTGGTCGCATAACTTTACGCATACACAACGTACACGAATTTGCAAGTTTGACGACTACCACTTTGTCGAGTTTTTGATGACGACGCGACAATACGTCGTTCATGCCTACAATCAAGATTCTGTGACGTTGCCAGGTCCTTTCCGCGGCGCGTGGCTTGAAACCGACGACACGTCCGTAGCACCCGTTCAGTATGACTGTACAGGCAAGTACATCTTGGTTCGCAACTATGGTCCCAAGGACTGTACGTTGTGTGACAGGCGTGGCAATATAATAGACTTGGGGTTTGCAATTGCTCCGTCTTGTCTTGTGGTGATGACAAAGCTGGTCATGGTCGTATTAGACGCAAAGCAACTCAATGTCTACGACATGGAAAGCCTGTCTTTGGTTGACTACTGCCAAGTAGAGCACAGAGGTAGCATACACCATTTGGCTGCGTCGTATGCGTCGATCGACGACGGGTTGGTAACGTGGTGCTCTACACAAGGTGCGAAAACACAGGTGTTTGCCTCTTTTGGCAAGCATGAACAACTTCTCATCGGCGAAAGCACCAAGCAAGTAGGTGCAATTGCATGTTGCGCCGGCCAAAACGTGCACGTCGCTTATCTCGACGACCGAAGCGTCGTCCACGTGGAGTACATTGGAGTTGCAAGTAGCTTTGAAACCATTGAACACGAACCTATTCGCAACGTGTTTGTCTCCAAAGTACCTGAAACCACGCTGCTCAGCATGGAAGACAACACCGTCTTTGCTTACCACGCGTCAAAGTGCTTAGAACCTTTTAAGCGAACACGAAGTGTGTATGCCGGTCCTGATCGCGACTTGTGGCTTTCTTTCATCATCACAGTAAAAGTAGTGCACGTCGCAGGACTAGACGCACACGTGTTGGTGATGGGTGAGTCGCACACGTTCCTGACAGCTCGTGAACAAACTGCGATGAAAGCCTTGATGGCTGCCTTGCTTGCACGCCTTGACCACCAAGACGCGCACATTTACTTGGAGACGCAAGAACACACTGGAAAGACGTCAAACTACCGCGTTGTTCCAGACGAGGCTTACCTTGAAGGTGGCGACGTTCCGAGCATTGCGTGGATAAAAGGCTACTTTGACAAAACAAAGCCAAAGTGTACTATGCACTACTTTGACGTTCGAGGCAACGGCAACGGCGTTGTCGACTTTGTTCCTGAAAAAGTGCACAAATTCCTACACGAGTCCAAGATGCCAGACAAGCGCAAACTTGCCGACTTTTTCGCAACCCACAAACCCCAACGCAAGGCGTCGCGTCACTACAAACCTCTGGACGCAAAACCCATCGAACTGTTTGCCGACTACGCGCGGCACTACGGCCCAGCTTACATTGCCGCTCTAAATGCACTCATCATGACACGGTTTAGTCAAATAAACCTTTCGGAAGCCGTCAAAAATGAACTAGTAGTTTCAAAGCTCAAACGCGAGCTATACTCGCTTGACCAGCATGTTCATGCCTCCCACGTTTTGCTGACAGACATTTTGATGTTTTACAGCTGGCTCGCCCAGACCACCAACCCTTTGAGTTCCAAGCCAGCACCTTTGAGTTCCAAGCTATCTTGGCTTTACGCCGGAGATCAACACGTAAAAAACTTTGTTACCTTGCTTACCTACTTTACCAAAGTCAGCAACACACACATCGTCGAGACCAACTTGCTGGACTTGGGTGGTGCACTCCACGCAAGACAAGCTTCGGCTATTGCCGACGAATGGCTTCGGCGAAGTACCATATTATAGTAGCTTTGCATGAAGAGTGCACACATACTAAACAGCTCAAAATTAAAAACGTAACTACGTCACACCTATAATGCGCTCTAAACTTAAAACGTTAACCAAGACTAGGCAACAACCAACTTGACGCGCAACAAGTAGTCTCCGTCACGTTGAAACCCACACTTTTCGTACATGTTTGGTTGTCTTGGTTGTGTTGGTTTTGATAGTTGTGTTGGTTTTGGTGGTTTTGGCGGTGTTGTGTGTTTGAATGCAGTGCTTCAAACGTGTACACCGCGACGGTAAAGCGAACTCTACCATTTTGCCATTTTGTACAAACCTTGACATATATATTCCAACGCTGCGAACCAACATATTAATGTTAAAGTGTTGATTGTAAAATCTAAAACGTTTCAACATCTTGGCTTGGTGCTTTGCTTAGTGCGGTCTTGGTGCTTTGCTTAGTGTGGTCTTGGTGCTTTGCTTAGTGCGGTCTTGGTGCTTTGCTTAGTGTGGTCTTGTTGCTCGACTTGGTGCTTGGTTTTGGTGCCTACTTGGTGCTTGGTTTTGGTGCCTTGCTTAGTGTAGTCTTGGTGCTTTGCTTAGTGCGGTCTTGGTGCTTTGCTTAGTGCGGTCTTGGTGCTTTGCTTAGTGTGGTCTTGGTGCTTTGCTTAGTGCGGTCTTGGTGCTTTGCTTAGTGTGGCCGTGTTGCTCGACTTGGTGCTTGGTTTTGGTGCCGACTTGGTGCTTGGTTTTGGTGCCGACTTGGTGCTTGGTTTTGGTGCCGTCTTGGTGCTTGGCTTTGGTGCCGTCTTGGTGCTCGACTTGGCTTGCTTGGTCAAGATCCGCCACTCTTTGGTTTGTGAGTCCCAGTATTGGGCCCAATTAGAGCCTCTTATGGTGATGCAAACGTCGTCACACGCCAAGTTTGTCAAGTCTTTGTAGCAATCGATGTTGTCGACATTCGTCACGGAAATGGCAAACGAGTTCAAGCCGAGGCTTTGCAGAGCCGACAAAGGTGCGTCGACGTGGCAGTTGCTAATGATGGAGAGATGTTTCACACAAACACCTGAAAAGGCGCTTGCTGGCATGAAGACGCGGTGCAGGTTAAGACTTTGAACACGTGTGGTTGAAAACCAACCCCATGACTTGACTCTGACTCGGACCAAGGTCACGTCGCACAAAGCGCGGAACTTGGCAAGAAAAGAAAGGTCGACGCTTTGTGTTGTGTAGTCTTCGTCTTGATTGATGCGCACAGTTTGTGGATTGAAGTGAAAAGCAAGAACCTTGAGAAGCTCTGGGTTGTAGGTACCGTCTATCTCTATGTTTAAATGTGATTCGTAAAGACCTGCGCGAATAAGTCCAAGAGCTTCCCGGTCGTCGTCGTCCCACACCAATTCAAGTTTTGACGCGCTCGTAGCACGTTGGAGAACGCGTAAACTAGCACCAAGCATCGGGCTCACAAACATACCGTACTTAGAGCCGTACGTCATGTTGGGTAAAACTTCGTTGTCCACAACTATTGACAAGTACTCGCACGGCCTTTCATGGTGAGGTAAAAGCACGGAGCCTTGGCGTTGCAGCTCCCGGATGGCATCAAAGTAATCGTGCACGCCAACCTGGTTCGGCAAAACCATGTTGCCCAGAAACTTGCCACCCATCTTGGCAAAAGCATTTACTACGACGCGGTGGTTGCTTGCTTGCAAGTTGGTGGGTAAACAACATCCACACCATGCTTGAATTGCCGACATTGGTAAACGCTTCAAAACGTGTTCCAAGTTACCGTTCAAGTTCCGCTTCGGGTACACCCAACACAAAACCTACCGTTTGGTACACATTGTGGATATAATCATATAAAAACCAAAGGCCTCCGGCTCCTCTTGTCATAATTGCGTTTGCGTATTCTTGCTATGTTCGTGTGGTTGCTCGAGTCGACAAGTGCGGTAATAACGGCTACGTCGAGTATCGTGTGGTAGACAACAATTGTTGCAGTGTCGCCGATACGTGTATCAAAATCGCGCCATGTGCTGTCTTCTCCGCGCAAAAAGACCTTGACAAAAGCATGATCAAAATGCTCGTTGCAGGTTTCATTCCGCCTTGAATGCTCGAGATCGTGCAACACACTACCCGATCTTTATGTTAAACAACGCCTTGTACTCATCGTTGTTTATTTTATCTTGCAAATCAACCATGGTTTCGCCAACACGATTGGAACCAACTTTGCAAAGCTTTCGCGATTCAAAAGTGAAGTAACTTGCATTATTGGTTTCGTTGTATTAAGAGCGAGTTGCACACAACAACCATGATGTTAAAAAACCATGTTGTTTACTGCTCGCAACGTCAAACCCTTGGAGACGCAAGGAACGTTCCCAAGCAGCTTTTGCGAGGTCGTTGATGTCAGAAAATTCTATTGAGATCTCTAAAGTTTTCAAGCACGAAAGCTTAGAAACGCACGTTGTGGTGACCCCAATGGCCCCGCGACAATTCAGAGTTACATACTCGACATGTTTGAACCTTTGTAGCTCAGTGTCGTTGATGTTTGTGTACTCCAAACGTAGTCTTTTGATGTGTAGATAATCGGCAAACTCCCACGACTTTGGCATGATGGAAAATAGTCGGAGCTCGCGGAGTTTCGTCATGTGCGCCAAAAAGCCCAAGTTTGGGCAACACGTTGGGAACTTCGAGTTGTTTAAGCTAAAGAGTGTGGGTTCGCACTTGTACTTCAAAAACGGCAAAACTCCCAAATAGTTCGTCAAGTCTTGTTCCTTGACATCGACTCTCATGTGATCATGAATATAAGACATGCTCACCACGTCTTGAATCTTATTGAGTGCAAACTCGTCGTCTTCATCCCTCATCACGTCGACCCGCGACTTGTGTGTCACTTCTTGCAGCACTTTCAACACTCGTGCAACACATGGGATCACACCGCTCCGTGTTTGGTAAGTCAACCATGGCAACTCTTCATGGTCAAAATACAACTTTAGATACTTGCACGGCCTTTTTGAGTGAGGGAAAAGCTTGGCTGCTTGGCGTTGCAAGCTTCGGACGACGTCAAAAATGGTTTCGTACGTTGTTGACGGCACATACAGCTTCCCCAAGTGCTTGCCACACAACTTGACAAACACATCAACACAAGTTGACCTACACTCCTTGCTATGGTTGGTAGTGTCCCGCAACTTGGCGAGGTCGAGTGCATAACACGCTTGAAGCACAAACATCCCAAGACACTTTGGTGGTCAACAACTTGCTCACTCCAATCCTCACTCGTTTCAAACAGCTACCGTGTTGGGTCACGTACGGTGTGTCTTGCTACACGACTTTGTGCAGCTTGATATGAAACCAACGTGGGACAACAACCAACAAACGTGGTATGAAGGAGTTTAGCAAGCAAACAAGCAAACAAGTTGTGTGTGATTTTGGGTGTGATATTGGGTGTGATTTTGGGTGTGATTTTGGGTGTGATATTGGGTGTGATGTTGGGTGCAAGTTGCCAAACAAACGTAAAGTCATTTTCCAAGTAATTAATAAGCCAGTTTAAAACTAGTTACAACAATCTTCATAATGTCCATTTTAGATGCCAATACGGCCTATCCGTGTTCCACACACAGTGTTTTCGCCCAAGCGAGGTTCGTCCAACGTCGAGCATGATGAACAGTCGTTTAAAGCTGGCACTACACAACTCTTGAAAAGCCTTTTTCCAATCATCAATAAGGTCGGGATGGAGGTTGTTCAACACAATAACGAGGTTGACCAAAGGTAGGCGTTTTAAAAGCCCACAAGGAAAACCAAGCTTAACATCGCGTGCAATGCGTAGTTCTTTTAAACAGACAAAGCCCAAAAGGTCTTGGATGCTTATGAAAGTGTTTTCAAGATCAAGACAAGTGACCTTTGCTTTGTTACACCATGTCCACGTTTTTATGTGGAGGTTCTCGAGGCGTAGCACGGAAAGAGCTTTTATTTTGCTCAAAGCTTCAAAAGGAAACTCGCACGACGCTTCGTGTCGTGCATCGTTGGTGATATGCACATTAGACACCAAGTAGGTGTATGGTACCACCTTGACGAACTTGAGCAAGTCGCACTCAAACGCGTTTTGGCATAACATAAAAATGACTTTCTGTGTGTTCTTATTGTAGTACACAAAATCCAAACGCCGCAAAGCTTCCGAGTCGTCGGTGTTCCACGCCAACTCGGCGCGGCTAAAAGGTTGTTTTGTGCTCAACACCTCCAAAGCTTTGTCAACTTGTGTTTCTTCGTACGCCATTTCAGGCAAGGTGTGTGAGTCAAGCCAGATGGTCACGTACTCAAACGTCCTTTCGTGGTGTGGTAACAGCTCCGCGGCTTGGCGCTGCAAACTCCGGACGACTTTCACAACTTTGCTCGACTCGGTGCTTGCCGGCACGTGCGGTACGTACAATTTACCAAGGTACTTTCCACCACACTTGGCAAATGCCGAAACATGAAAACTACCATCCTCATCCTTGCTACCATGCTTGTTGGTGTACCACACTTTGGGCATGCTGCACCACGCAATCAAAGTCAACATTCCCAAACAAGTCTACCAACCAAACGTTTTGACGGGTCAAAATCAAAAGTTCTCATAATAAGCTAGGTATGTACTTTGTGCAAAACCTTTTTACGTCATATGCGGTCATCTATTGTCCAAGCGCGATTTGTCGACCGCCAAGTGTTTAACTTCATGTTGTAACCACATATGGTATGAATGGTAATCTCCGCGTCCACGATTGTGCATGTGCCTACATCGGCTTTGAAACTTTCCACATCGTCGTCACGGGTGCAACGCATACTCATCCGGAGCCGCGTCAAACCAAGTGTCTCCAAGGACGAGACACGTAAACCTCCAAGTGGATAGGACGAGACACGTAAACCTCCAAGTGGATAAGCACCTTCCAAAGTCAAATCTGTCAAGCACCGAAACCTCGCCAACTCGCTCAACCTTATTGGTGTTTCAATAAATCCAAGAACTTTGATATTGGTCTTGCTTGCAAAGTCCCAAGACTGGATACTCAACTTTTCTAGGTCGAGCTTTGTGACGGTTGGCATGTTGGCCAAAAGCATCATAGCATACTTTGGAAGCATTTGTAGCCCACCATAATTGTACATGGAGAGTTTAGCCACGTTGAATGCGTAAGCAAGGACTTTGTATTCGGGCTGCCATCTACTCACCGGCACTCGTAACCTTTTACCCACACAATCGTAATAGTAATCGCGTCCGATTTTCTCAAAAGCCTTGGTGTCGTCTTCGTTCCACATCAACTCGACGCGCGTTTTGCTTGTTAAATTGTCAAAACATTGTGCGACTTGCTCTACAAGCGAGCTCTTTAAAGTGTCAGTGTGTGTTTTATAAGTCAAAGTAGGCAAGGCATGGCCGTCAACAAATACTTGTAGGTACTCGCACGGCCTCTTGGGGTGCACCAAAAGCTTTGCTCCTTGCTCTTGTAGGTTCCGAATCGCTTGAAACACATCCTTGCCAAATGACTTTGGCACAAACATCCATCCTAGATTTCTTCCGCCAAGTTGGGCAAACGCTTGTACCTTTGCACAACTTTGCTTACCATCCTCGTCGTCCCAACCATGCTTGTTGTACCAACTCTTGGGAATGCTGCACCACGCAACCAAACTCAACATTTCAAACAAAAGCCCGGCCAAACTTGACTATTGGTACTAACTTGATGTAAATACAAACTAGCATAAGGTATGGTACGTTTGGCGCGTAAACCTTTTGTCATATGCGATCATCTATCATGTCCAAGCACGGTTTGCCAAGCACGGTTTGCCAAGCACGGTTTGTCGACCGCAAAGGTAATCTCCACGTCGTCGATTTTGCAAGCACATACATCGTCCTTGAAACTTTCCACTTGGTCTTCATGGATGCGCAAAATACTCACTCGAAGCCGCGTCAAACCAAGACTCCCCAATGCCGAGACACGTAACCCCCCGAGTGGGTAATCGCCTTCCAAAGTCAGGTCTTCTAAGTACGGAAACTTGGCCAAGTCGCTCAAAGTTATGTCCGTGTTGTAAAGTATAAGAACTTTGATGCGTGTCTTGCTAGCAAAGTCCCAAGACGGGACGCTCAACATTTGTAGGTCGAGCACAGTGACGCTGTTCATGCTGGCCAAAAGCGCCAAAACTTCCATACCGCACCGACAAAGCTTGCGTCGCGGAAGCCCGTGCCGTGGGTGAAAAGCATACATGCGGATTTTAGCCACGTCGGGCGCACCTAAGGCGTAAGCAAGGATTTTGAAAGGAGGGATACAACCAAAACATACTGACACTGCTAACTGGTCACCATTGTATTGATAAAAGCCTTTGAGTTTCTTTAAAGCCTTGGTGTCGTCTTCGTTCCACATCAACTCGACGCGCGTCTTGCAAGTTGTCTGTTCAAAACATTGCACGACTTGCTCTACAAGCGAGCTTTTCAAAATGTCACTTTGTGTTTTGTACGTCAAAGTTGGCAAAGCTTGGCCGTCCAAAAATACTTGCAAGTACTCGCACGGCCTCTTGGGGTGCGTCAAAAGCTTTGCTCCTTGCTCTTGTAAATGTCGTATCTCGCGAAACACGTCGTTACCAAACGTCTTTGGCAACATCATTTGACCAAGATGCTTGTTGCTCATCCGCGCATAGACTTGCACACATACTTGCATAAAACCTACTTGTACATTACTCGCAAGCCTTGCTTGCATCGCACCGACAAACAAACGTACTGACAACATAGCAAGCTAGAAAGCTTGGTGCGTTATATTTTGCTTTGCGCTTTCTTACCTTTATGTTTTTGTGCGGCATCGTGAGTCGTCACGAGTCGTATGTATGCTACCATATGGTATCAACCAAACTACCATATGGTAGATTTCCAAAGCATGTTTTCAAGTCGTATTAGTTAATGTGCACAACCTTCTTGCTACATGGTACCGCATGGTCCCGAGCTGTAAGCAACGTCCGTGTTGGTGTTCCGCGAGTCGACGTCCCGCCCGGGGTCTGGCAGCAACAAAAACTCGGCTAGTACCTGCAAAATGTATTGCAATTTGTTTTTTTTCTTGCTCAACTTGCGCGAAGCCAGCAATTCAAGTTTGCGGGCCACCACATCTTCGGGTGCAGACGTAGGCAGTCTAGTCATGTTGCTCACTGTGCTGTTTACCTGTTCGCCATAGCCAATCTCTTCGAAGCGCTTTTGCTGCCTTTTGTTTAGCAATCCAACTTTGACCACTTTTGTCATGGTGGTTGGTTGCTCGACAAAGCTTAAAGACCAAAACAAGCTACCAAGTAGTAATCTTAGTCGCAAGCACTTTAAGCTTTTTGCAAAAGTTATACAAAAGTTATACAACACTTGGCGGCAAGCCACATTACCATATCTTTGTTATCTTTTCTCTCATAAGATGGCACATACCGGTCTTTGTAGTTGTAGTTGTTGTTGTTGTTGTTCTTCCCAAACGCGGTCACGCGCAGCATTGAATTCGCGGGTCAACCTCTCGCGTTCAATTTGGTTGGCTAGTCGCTTGCCAAAGTGAAACATGAAGTTTGGAGCACAAAGTGGTTGCGCACCGTCCATGTTTGAGACGATGTCCTTGCGCTGCAACCTGCGCATTATCGTGTCGACAAACGTTATAACTTCCATGTTGTCGGTTGTGTTTGCAACGTCCGCCAAACGCCTAATCCAAGCGTAGTCGCCGCTGCTCAGAAAAATTTCGTACATTACTTGTGCATGATATGCGTCGACGTCTTGAGGCAAAATCGAGGCAAGTTCCAAGTCTTCTTTGACGAAGCTGTCATCTTGTGTGAGCCCAAGCCGAAACGACAAACGCGTCATTATGTGGCGGCACCCAAAAGAGTTGACATACTTGAAAGCCTTTTCCGGGTGGTGCACACAATTCAAACGACACGACTCTTGAACCCAAGTGTTTTGCAAGTCCAGTCCTTCAAAACAATCTTGGTCTTGGTCTTGACTTCCCGACATGTTTGTATAGCTTTTGTCAGGTGTGTGTTGCAATGTAAGAGTTGGTTTACTATTGTCATTCAACGTTTTGCTTATTGCGACCTCGGTCATATGGTCTTACACGACATTGTCGCGAAAATAATGTGGTGCTATTTTGTTGTTTGGTCTTTGTAAGAGCAAGTGTAACACCAAGGCTTACGAAAGTTCATGATTGAAAAGAGGTGTGTTCAAAAAAGTAGATTATTAGATCTGCACTTTACAAGGCTCCAACACCAAACATCCAAGGTACTACCATTTGGTGTTAAAAATAAAGACATTCTAACAAAAGGCAACTAAGCAAACAAACAATGTTTGTCAATAGACCTGTCATCGAAAAGTGTTTGGCACAGCTTTTGTTTGACCGGTCCGACTTGTTTGATTGTCGGTATGATGCGCTCGAAAGTGTGGTCAAGCGCGACGACTTTGCGGTGGCACTGTACGCCCAGCGCTACAAACCCTCGAAACAAGTCTGGGTCCAGATACCTCGGGATCAAGATGCTGTCTTGTCCATCAAATGCGTAGGCCCAGACAATCTGTGCCAAGGCTACTCGGTCAGCATTGGCGGCGTTGTCGACGACAACTTTCGAAAACCATTTCTTCTCTTTACGCGCTTTTACAAACCTGTGCACGTCTTGGTTCCACCAAACACGCTCTACATCGAGGTGGTATGCGGCCAGTTGTCAGCCGAGGTGAGGCGACTCGCCATGTCGAGCGAAACTTTTCCTCTAAGCGACATAGCAATAGCTTCCGACCCACTTGGTAACATGGAGCGCCAATTTGCTTTGCTTGACTTATTTTGAGGTTTGACAAGTACGAGCTTTCCATGGGTCAGTAATATAATTTATGACCAAGTTTAAGACCCCAAAAAAGCGTTATATACGGCTCTTGTTCTATATTTTTCAAATTTACGGCATGTCTAGAAAAAAAACAAGCTTGGTTGTTTACTTGTTTGGTTACTTGACTTGTATTATTACTTGATTTGAAGCATGGAAGCCAGCAACACAGCAAACACTTTGGGCGGACAAGACCTAGGTGCACCATACAATGCCAGCAACTTTGGTGCGACCAACAACGCACCTGGCATTAACGATGGTCCTAACGTTGGGCCTGGCATTACTAGCATTAATGTTGACGCGCCTAACTCCTCAACAACAACTACCAACTTTGGCAATACCAGCTTTGGCACTTCTAACCTTGGTACTACCACCTTTGGTTCGACGCTTGGTGGCAAAACCGTGAGTTTTGTGTCGCCTGGAATGAAGAGCACGCCGAAACCGGTTCCTCGCCTTGCGGTCTGGCTGGCAATCGCAATCGCTGGGATTTTGTTGGTCGCGTTAGTCGCCGTGCTTGCCTACTTTTTGACAACCAAGCCGTCGTGCGCAGCTTGCGCAATTAGCGGCGCCCCGTCCAGCGGCCCTAACGGCGTTAATTGGGTCGAGTGCAACCATGACCAATGTCAAGGCACAGCTGCAATTAGCGGCACAGGTACAACGTGTGCCACCTACGCACAGGACCGTACCTCCAATAGTGTTACTCTACCTAGCGTAGGTGGAGACGAGATCCGCACAGCCTTGGCAACTTTGACCACACCCCTTGCCAAAAGCGACACTAATAACATTTGGCAAAAATACTCTGACTTTTGCCAAGGCAACAAGTGCGTGGGGTTTAGTGTGACCAAAAACAGCGGAACTACCGGAGCAACATACACAGTCGAACCTTGCATTGACACTCCTGGCGGAAACACCCAAACTCCCCAAACCAGCGACGCCACAACCACCTGGACGATGGTCCAAAACATAGTGTAACCAAACTATGTAGTTACTTTGCATTAAATGCCGAAATGGCAAGTTGGCGTTGCTTGCTTGCTTTCACGTGTGTGTCGCTCACTTTTGTGTCGACCGACTTTAACTTCTTTGCATTTTTGGTAGGACCCGTGTCAATGCTTGCCGAGCTTTCTTGCATGTTGCTTTGCGACTTGGTAGAGTCGTTGGTAGTAGAGTCTTGGGTGGTAGGCCCGACTTTTCGTTTCAGCATAGTTGCCAAGCTGGTCTGGACAAAGTTAGAAGAAGCTTTGGTTCGCTTGGTGGCCGTAGCGACGTCTTTGCACACTCGTTTGGGTTGGGCGAGTTCTGCTTCGGACAAGGCCTTTGTGCGCTTCGAGTTGGCAATCAGCCTGACCTTGGTTCCCGAGCCGTCAAGCGTCGTGCAGTTGGCCTTGGCACGCTTGGGAGGCTTGATCAAGCACATCGACAACTTGACGCTGTCCACACCTACGGCTTGTGTGGCTTGCATCTCGCGGTATTTTTTGCACGCTGCAAAGAGCGGCCGAGGGTCGATGCCAACTGGCTGGCACTTTTGGATGAGCGACGGACCTATGGCCTTCAAAATGGTGTCGCAGTTCAAGGTGTGCAACTTTGGGTCAAACAGCGCCTTGCTTACTACTAGCTCGGCGGTCGGGATGTCACCCATCTTGCCGGACTTTAATCGGTAGCGCGACGCGTTGAGGCACTCGATGGGCACCATGTTGATTCGCTCCCCAACTTGCGGCGCGTGGTCGATGATGCCCGCATGGTAGGCTTCTTGCTCCTCTCGTGCACACTTGACGTGCGGCAAGTTCTGGTTGGCATACTCGTGCAGCGGCTTGGAAAACGCCACCGACTTCACGCACTTTTCAGGCTCCAACGTGTTGTTTTGCACTGCACGCACGGCGTTCTTCACCACTTCAAAGACTCGCTTGCGTGTAGACTCCAAATCTTCGTCGTACTTGAAGATGCTGTGCACCACTTGAGTCGCCACCTCGGTCACCACGTCCATGTTGCCTCTGCGCTTCAAGTCGATGCCCTTGAACGACAACTTGGCCTTGGCAGGGTCTTGCGTCATGTTTTGCTCGTAGATGTAGCACTTGCGCACTCCGACTTGCCGACCCATCTCCTTGCTGTACTCGCTGAAAAAAGCAATCCTTCTTGCTACATACTCGTCTTCCAACACATGCGGCTTGCGATACAGCTTCTTTGTAGCCTCGCCCGACACGGCCTTGGCGTAGTACCACGCGTCCTTTATCGTCATGACTTTGTTCTTCGTGTTGGTCATCTTGACAAACACAGAGTCCGTGTCGCCATAAATCACTTCCAACTTGACGTCTTGCCACCTCGGGTCCGCCTTGACGTGGTCTTGACTCGTGTAGCTCAGCACAAAGTCTCGCGTTACCTGAATTGCCCACCTCCCGCGCCACGTAATCGTCATCGCAATCTCCTTGAAACCAGAAAACCTCCCCTTCTTTGTTCCCAACCCACCATACGACGCATTCATCACCACCTTGACGCTCAACTGATTCGTATTTGCCACCTCCTTCTTGTCTCCAAACTTCATCTGCAAAACTTGCAACTCTTGAATATCAAGTTCTTCAAGCGTCTTCTCAACCTCGGCTTCCAGTACTTTCCGCATCGCCGGCTTCACCTCTCTGCACGCCACTATCTTTGGCGACTCCGACGTACTTAAAGTTGAACTCGAACAACTTGAAGAAGAACTCGAAGAACTCGAAGAAGAACTTGAAAAAGAACTCAAAGAACTTGAAGAACTTGAAGAAGAACTTGAAGAAGAACTTGAAGAAGAACTTGAAGAACTTGAAGAAGAACTTGAAGAACTTGAACAACTTGAAGAAGAACTTGAAGAAGAACTTGAAGAAGAACTTGAAAAAGAACTCAAAGAACTTGAAGAAGAACTTGGAGAACTACAAGTTGCCCAAAGTTTGATCAAGTTTGTGACACACGACACGGCGTCTTCGGCTTCGGCCATGACTTTTTTGATGCGGTTGCGCTCGACACCTAGGCGCGTCAAGAAGCGCGGCATGATAGTGTCTTCAATGTCGAGCACGGCGTAGTAAGCCGTGTTGGGCTTGGCACGAGTGTTGCATCCTTTGCCGATCATGACAATGATCTCCTTGCCCTTTTGGTAGGCTTCTGTGTATGACAGCGCCATGATGGGTGGGTGGAGACCTTTGGAGACCAAGTCGAGCATGCGCGGCACGTCGCATGGGATGATGTACGTCGAGATGCACAGCATGAGCTCGCGAATGATGGTTGGGTACAACGACGCAAAGTCCAGACAGGTCGTCCACTCGTTGGGCCCGCCGTGCAAGCCAGGCTTTGGTTCCAACACGATGGCACCTTCGTAAGGTGGTGTCGAGTGCGACTTGTCAAAGCTGTTAATCACCATCCTACCTAAACTCTCAAAGGCAACATTTGCCGCCATGCGCACACCTTGCCCGCGCGTCACAATGTCGCGTGGAAGCACGCGGTTGAGCTTGAACATACTCAGCACCCACAAGTGCCGCGTCAAATGCACACACAAATCGATTGTGAGCGCCACGTCTTGGATGCAATAGTCGCACACTACCTTGACGCACTCTGCGTGGTGCGGGTGGCTAAGCGGAGTCTTCATGTACTCGTACATCACCTTGTATGCATTTGGACGAAATGCTTCTCTTTGCTGGTCGTCCTTTGTATGCACCAAATCCACAAACCTGTTTGCCAAGTGGTGCTCCGCCAAATCATCCTTGCCATCACCTTCCTCATCGTCGTCCTCGTTTGTACTACTAGTACTAGTAGTAGTAGTAGTTGTAGTAGTACTACTTTGTGTTGTACTACTTGTTGTTGTACTACTTGGTGTTGTACTACTTGGTGTTGTGCTACTTGGTGTTGTGCTACTTGGTGTTGTACTAGTTTGTGTTTTGGTAGTTTCTTTGTTGGGTTTTTTCTTTACCAAAAAGTGTTTGGCGACAAAGTCGAGTTTGTTGCATTCCAGCTTGCAGTCTTCTCGCACGGTGATGAGCATGTCAAAGTTGGTTCGTGCGTCGGCTCCGACAAATGTCGTGCGCGTGCCAAAAGCCGCTGTGACGATCGTGCGAGCGTCTGCCTCGACCTTGCGTGTTCTCAGTCGGTGAAAGTAAAAAAACATGGCAACGCTGGGCTGAGTTCTGAACGAGTCGAAAGCTTGCCTCAACATGCCCAAGTTCGGAATGTTCCACACGGCCTGCTCGTACGCAGAGAGCTCTGGCATCTTGAACACAAACCTTGCGTCCCACCGCAAAGCCTCTGCCATGCTCTTGAACAGTACTCGCTCTTCCTGCTTAAACACTTTGTTGTCCTGGTCCTCGGAGTACTTGGCCAATAGGTTCAAATACTTTTTGTGATGTGGATCGTAGCGCTGCTTCAAGTCTCGCTTGACCGTCCACGAAAACTCGGCGTCTTCCCACGACAAAGCTCTCTGGCAAAAGTCAATCATGCACGCCCGGTTGTACAAGTAGCGCCAATCAAACTCCGAGCCGTTGTATGTCACGTAGAAATCCACATCGATTTGACGAATGTACTCTGCAAACCTCAACAAGAGCTGGCTCTCCGAACTACACGACACATAGTTCACCAACCGCTTGTTGTTCTCCGCATTCCTCACCTCTACCTCTCCCAACTTACCCAACTTGTATCCCAAGTTCGGCAATCTACTTGTACTACTACTACTACTACTACTACTACTACTACTACTACTACTACTACTACTACTACTACTACTACTACTACTACTACTACTACTACTAGTAGTTTTGGTAGAAAGAGGTTTGATGGCATTCGAGGGGTCGCCGAGTGTAAAGACTGTAAAGCTGCTCTCGACTTGCTTGTCAAACGATGCTGCCTGGCACCCAATTTGTGTGACTCGGTCGTGCGGCCGAAACACTTGTGGGTGGGTTCGTGGGTTGTCCGAGCAGCACTCGATGTCAAAACCCATCATCACCAAATGTGTCGTCTCCTCCTGGCTGATCTCATCCAGCGGCACAAACGTCAACGCTTCAAACGTCGTCACCACTTCTGCGTCACAGTTTGAAAACCCTCTTCTGACCTCACCGTGCCTGGTAAACCCCCCGCTTTTAACTCTGACAAAGCCATTGTTCGTCATGCCAACTCGCGTCAAAAACTGCGTCGTAAAGTCCTCAAAGCCATGGCACACGAAAAACTCCTTGTCCTCCCACCTCGCAAACTCTGGACTGGGTGCCTCTTTTTGGCCTTTGTTTGGCTTTTCCTGCTTTGCTTCTTGGTAAGTAATAACGTCGGAATCTTTTTGTTGCCTTGCTTCCAACTTAGATTCTTGAATAGGTGAGTGGTTGAGTTGGCTTGTCGTTTTTGTTTTTTCTTGGTCAAGGCTTTCCAAAGTTGTGGAGTCGTGCGTGTTGAGGCGCATGGTTTTGTGCTTTTCGAGTTTTGGCTCGAAAAAAGGAGGTGCAGCCACACACGAGTCGACAAACGTGTGAAGGTCCGCGGGCAAGTCCCACTTTAAAAGGTTTTCGCTTGTCAAGAGCTTGTCGTACACTCCTGGTCGAGGCTTTGATGAGAATGACTTGAGAATGCGGCGCTTGGTTGTGTTGGACGAGTAGCTCCGCCTAAACGCTTCGTAAAGAGCATGCGACGTGCACAAAGTGTGCACAAAAAGGTAGTATGGTTCTGGGCGGTAGCCACACGCGTGCTTTCTACGCACGTACCTGCCTGAAAGGCAGTTCCTGTACTTGAACCCACCCGGTACGGCTTCGGTCATTTCGTCGAGAAGCTGCTTGATGCGGTGTGGGAAAGCTTCCCACGGCGCGGGAACCCTTACGTAAAACTCGAGCGAAAACAACACCTCGACGCACACCGAGTCACCTTTAAAGCCAATCGTCGTGTTGAAGGAAGACACGACGTCTTGCTTGGTGCGCCCAAACAAGTAGGCATACACACGGTCCTTTGTTTGGTCACAATCCGACCGCAACCCAAAGTCACACGGTCTTTGGGAAGCATCGTCGCAAATCTCGGCTCGGCGCGGCTCGACCAACACACTCGTCACCAACAAGTCTAACGCACAACCTAAACTCGCCACCACACCTTGCTTGGACTTGCCGGCTTTGGTTTCCATACTTAGTAGCCAACCCAACCTCGACCTTTGGGGTTTTTCACTCTTTTGACTCTTTTCATACCTTATGCATACTCGTGCTTGGTAGTAGTCAACAACAAGTCATATATACACACGTTACACAACACCTTTAAAACTTGGTGCAAATCCTACATAGAAGTATGCAAAGAAAAATAATCGCTTGCCTGACGTGGGGCTCGAACCCACGACCACGTGCTTAAAAGGCACGCGCTCTACCGGCTGAGCTAGTCAGGTGATATTGCATGCTTGCTTTGGATGCTTTGCTTGCTCGACAGGCAAGAGGCATACCACCTTCTAAAACCACGTGGTAATTTTTTTATATACTCTCAAAAGTGCATGGTGCACACAACTAGCGCGGTGTAGGCGGCCCCGACCCTAAACGGACACGACTTGACGGATTTGGTGTATCACGTCTTGACGGATTTGGTGTATCACGTCTTGACGGAGTTAGGGTTCGTCTTGACGGAGTTGGCGTATCACTTCGCTTTGTTTTCCTTTGTCGTCCTAATACACTTGGTGGTGGCATTGCCCGGCTAGATTGTATACGTTTTGGCGTGGCACTTTTTTGCATGGTGCCTTTTTGCATGGTGCCTTCTTGCATGGTACTTGTTTGTTTAGCGCCTTCTTGCAAAACGTCTTCTTCGTGCTCGTCACCTATTTCCACAACGTTATGTTCTTGCGTGTCTACAACTTGTCTTGCGGTTTTTTGGGCTTGTTGTGCTTTGTATGCAGCAATTTCTTGTTCATGTTTTTGCAATTTGGTGCTGAGTTGTTCTTCGAGTTTCGACTTGACGGGACGCATAGCAGCAAGGTAGTCTTCGTCCAGGGGTGCTACTTTGACACCAAGAGCCTTTTGAGCGTAGTCTTTCAAGTTGTCAAAGATGGTTGGCCATGAAAAGAACGGGTTGTCCATGTGAGGATCGTGTTTGGCAAACTCACTTTTGTTGTGACACTCTACCGAGCGAGTTGTGCTCAAGTCTTTAAACATGTCCCAAGTGGGGTTGTTTATGATGGTACCCTTTTCAATAATCGCCGTGGCCTTGCTGACTAGCGTTTGAGCGAACCCGTGCTTGTCGGTGCTCTCCAAAAGTTCTAAAAGTTGTGGACCAAGGTTCGTTAGGTCAAAGCCTTCGTCGTCCATGCTCTTGCCTAGCGCGGCCATTTTTTCGTCGAAGCCAACAAGTTCACGCAAAACGCCCGGCCAGTAAGGGTAGTTGTAGTGTGTGGCCTCACCCATGAGCGGGCTATGGTTTCCTTTCAACAAGTCGGCGTACGACATGCTGAACCCAAAGTCGATGAGCTTGCCCAAGTGGTCGACAACAAGCATGTTGGCTGCTTTCACGTCTGCGTGCATGATGCCCGCCCGAGAAAACTGCCAAAGTGCATGTCCTACGTCCAACACGTGCAGAAAATCCAAAGCGTCCAGGCAAAGGTTGCCGTACAACTCGTCAAGACGCCTACCTCTTTTTGACAGCAACACCACCAAGTCTCGATCTTTGCAGTCGATTTGACAACATTCGACGAGGTCGAGCCTTGTACCGACCTTGCCATGCAGCGTTGGATACGTTTTGTACTTGTAAGCACACTTTTGGCTTTGCGGCAAGTGCAGCAAAAGTGTATGGTCATAGACTTTGCCGAGCTTTGTTGCCAAATCGGCTGTCTTTGCCTCCTCCATGGCATACGTGTCTCTGTCCACTATTATTTTGACGTAGTCTTCTGGGTTGTCAGGAACGTCCAACTTGGAACCTTCTTGACACGGCGTCGTGTCCGTTGCGTCAATAACGCACTTGTACGCACCGTTAGCTACATACCTGCCTCCCACGAGACGCTTTACGTTGTGTACTCGTCTTTCTTTTCGTATTCTTCGTACCTTTCGTAGCTTTCTTGACGACGAAACCCCACCCATGTTTACACACCAAAGAGTTGGACTTTTGCTTTGCGGTTTTTATACATGCTTACAAATAAATTGACTTCAAACAAGCACAACCATCAAAAACTTGTAACTACCATTTGGGGGCCTGGCACACAATAAACTGTAAGTCGACAAACAAAAATGCCAAAGCCTGGTGGACTTGCATATCTTTTGCTTAGGCGACTTTCTTGGTGGCTTGCTTGCTTTTTGGGTCGGACAAATCTTAGAGTTCTTACGTGTGAGTCGTCTGTCAACATAAAGCAAAACACACACGTCTTTTAAAAAACGCGGTCCGAAATGCGCTTTCTACCAAGCGTCTACGACGCCTTGGTAGCTGTCCAAAATGACGTGGAAACCAGCCGAAAAGTCTTTCGAAAAACCAATGTGCTGCTCGACGCGCTCGAACAACGCACTCTCAACGTGCGCGAAGCTCGGACATGTCGGAACTTACTTTTGCACTATGGTGCCAACTTTCAACACGACTTGCTCGATTGGCGTTCAAAGTTAACCGAGGAAGCCCTTGCGGAGCTCAAACTTGCAAAGCACAAACTTGACGAACCCAACCGTGCGGAACTCGTCCTGGCCGCCCAATAAAATCGAGTTCAATTAAGTTGTTTGCACTTTTGTTTGTGTTGTCACACAATATTATTAATACTATTATTATACTTGGTTATTTTTATTATTTACAAGCGTTTGTATGAATCCTCATGGGTATCATATGATGCTTACGCCGACCACGGTGTTGTAAAATGTTCTTCTTGCAGCGTGTTGTTGAGTGCACTCTTGCATTTCTAGGGTATAACAATCAACAAGCAACCTTTGCTACTTGTTTTGCAAGATGGCACACGTCAACTGGAACGTCATGGTTGGCCAGATGGCAACTGGCAAGACTCGCTACGCCACGCGGTACGCTACCCGAGAGGTTGGAGTCCATGTCGTTCGCGATTTTCACTTGGACACACATTGAGGATGATATCCTGAACGTGGGTTTTGACGTTGAAAAGGTTGTCGTCGAGACTCCTAGTCCAAGTGTCGCCCAAGCCGTAGTCGACCTTCTTGACAAGACGTACCACGTGACGCCCGAGGTCTGGGCGTTTGCACGCCGAGGCCAAGTGCATCGTTTGTTGGGAGACTTGGGTGGCATGAACGTCACCAAGTTGTTGATTCCGGAAGAAGCGTGCAACCCGGACGGTGCTTGGCAGGGAGTTGTGCGCCAACCGGACGGAACTTTGGCGCCGGCGTGTTTTGAAAGAATTACAGTTTGTATGTTTGGCAAAAGGTTTATTTTTTATTTTTTAATGTAACACACCTTTGCAAGCCAGCCTCTGGTAAGTTCATCTTTGTGTTTCCTCATGACACATTTAATACACTAAATTTCACAAACTTGCTCGCGCGGCGTTGAAAGTCAAAACTTAGCTTAGTCTTGGCTAGTTTAGTCTTGGCTAAGATTAGCCGTGGCTAGCCTAGTCTTGGCTAATCGAATTGGTATAATTTAGGTGTAAATTTTGCATTTTTTCACGTAGTAGGAAAAAAAACACACATTGTGTTGTGAGACTTGTCGAGTTATAACTTTTTGTATTGAATGGGAAACACACCGTCGAGAAAGTCGCGGGCAAAGCGACGGGCTTCTTTTTCGGATTTTGGTGGCTTGCCGAAGCAACGTCGAGTCGCAGTAGTACTAGTCACACCTTTGGAAGTTCAAGGTGCGACGAGGATGGGTGAATTACTTGGCGAAAAGCAAAGTTTGGTTAGTTTATTGTATGTTCGCTCTCTTTTAAACGAGCTTTATAAGCTTGATAAAACTTGCTCGGCGCAGCGTGTTCTACAAGCTGGCAGCATGCTTGCAAGCAACCAAATTTCGCCGGGTCGGGCGCTGCGCGACCTCACACGGTTCGACACGAGTGCACGTAGGTTGCAAGGTGGTAACAAGTTACTTCGGTGGGTGTCTCATGCATTAACGCTGGGAGGATTGACAGGTATTATTCGCAATACGCTTAGCAGGCCAACGTGTGCAGTCGGGGTGGTGGAAGTCGATCCTCGTCGCACGGCCATGCATCGTTACCGCCCAGATGACGGTTTTGGTTTGGTGGACCCGGACGCCGCTGTGAGGCACGCCATGACCGCGGCAAACATAAGCGACGAAGTGAGCACGGCTTATTTTACAGGTAAAGAAGTTTTGGTTTCAGTGGTTGACTCGGGAGTTAATTTCAAGCACAAAGCGTTGACTCATGCCAAGTGGCGCAACCCTCGTGAAGTTCCAAACAACAAAAAAGACGACGACAACAACAACTTGACAGACGACGTGCATGGCTGGAACTATTTGGGTAACAGCAACCTAGTGGACGACGAAGATGGGCACGGGACACACGTTGCTGGAATCATCGCAGCACGGAGCGTCGACAACAACGCCATGGTTGGTATGGCGTACGATGCAAAGATTATCAGTGTGAAAGTGTTTGGTACAGACACCGAGCTCGACACCTCAACCGCGGAGTCGCTTTGCCATGACCTCGCCAAAGGCATACGGTACGCAGCTGACAACTCACACATCATCAACCTGAGTTTGCGAGTCGAACCCAACGAAGAGGTGGCTTCCGCACTTGAGTACGCCGCTTCGCGAGGCGTAGTCGTCGTTGTCGCGGCTGGCAACGAAGGCCTCTCGGAACCAAGCTTCCCTGCCTCTCACGAGTCTGTTATAGCCGTTGGGAGCGCAGACTGGGACGGTAGTCTTTCATCATTCTCAAACAAAGCAGGCACCAACCAAAAAAACTACGTGACTGCACCTGGCATGTTTGTACTGTCAACTACATCAAACACCAAATACGGGTTTCAAACCGGCACGTCACAAGCCGCACCATTTGTCAGCGGTGTCGTTGCACGCATGCTCAGCGCCAACTCCGACTTGAAGCCACAACAAGTGTCTGACATACTCGTCAAAACAGCCACCCACCAAGTAGTCCAACGTGTCAGCCAAGACCTGGCCGAAAGCACGTGCGGGGATGAACAATGGGGCGCCACCTTGTTCAGCACGCTTTTATGCCTTGCCGGCATAGCTAGTTTACAGTTCCTTGGAGTCAACGACCAACAAATACAAGACCAACCCACACCCTAATTTTAACAGTGAGCCTACTTTTAACCACAAGTGCTATATTATATGACCAACCACCATACCACGGTTGTGACTACTCTACCAAGACTACTCGACGAGACAACTCGACCAATACTACTTGAATAGACAACTCGACTTGTGCATACCATATGGTACTTTGCGAAACGTTTCGCAAAGTAATCTTGTTTGAAACTTTTGTTTTTTCAAACTTTGTAGTATTTTTTTAACTTTGGATTGTTAAGGATGGCACACATCAACTCATGGAAGATTTTTGTTGGTCCGACAGCGACTGGCAAAACTCGGTACGCCGGCTTATTGACCAGCAACCAAGCGCATGAAGTCCAGATCTTCGAAGAGTTGGGTCGGTACGACGAAAAACACTTTGACGAAGTTTTGTCAAACGTGCGACTTGACGTTCAAGAAGTAGTCTTGGTGACGAATTTTCCCAGCGTCGCGCAAGTAGCGACCAACATGATTCGTGAGACATACTACGTGGAACCCGATGTGTGGTTGTTTGCACGCCAACGCGACGTCGCTTCGCATATGCAAGACTTGGTGGGCTTGGCGGTCAAAAAAGTCATGATCCCAGAGGACACGCGCAACTTAGACGGCTTGTGGCAAGAAATTCACACCGACTTGATCAACGATTGAATCGTTTTGGTTAAACTTGAACTTTTAGACTCTAACCATACATACAAAAAATAGCAACACAAGATGTAGCAAAGGCAGAGTTGTAAAAATTGTACAAGTTGTAAAAGTGTAAAAGTCTTGCATGCATAACTTTATGAAGAAGCCAACTCGTCAACACCAACTTCATGCCATACAAACTCACAACTTTGCTTTTTTTGTCTTGTTTGTCTTGTTGATTTTCTTGCATGGTTTGCAAACGTTTTTGGTTTGTACACACCAAGACTTTGTCGATCGTCACGCCGCAAAGCCCGCCGAGTGCGAAGCGAAGTCTTTGTGGTAAAGCAAACACCAACACTCGTGGTCGTGTGTTTGTAACTTTCAACAAAGCCGACACGACTTCCTGAGCGACACGAGGCGAGTGCGTTACGAAAATACACTCTCGTGCAAAGTTGTTGTGCAAGTGGTACACCAAACCACCTGGGTCCGGCACGTCTGGCACGTCAAATACTTCCACATAACACTTTTCTTGCACAGCGTACAATTCTGCATACTTGCTCTTGCCCGTTTTGGCAGGCCCAACAAACACCGACCAGTTTGTCATCCTTTGCGGCTTAGCTCGGCTCGGCTTGTTGAAGTTTAGCACGGCTTGGCTTGTTGAAGTTTAGCACGGCTTGGCTTGTTGAAGTTTAGCTCGGCTTGTTGAACTTTCGTTGTTTGTTGAAAGTTTGTTTGTTTGTTTGTTTGTTTGTTTGTTTGTTTGTTTGTTTGTTTGTTTGTTTGTTTGTTTGTTTGTTTGTTTGTTTGTTTGTTTGTTTGTTTGTTATGTATATACTACGTTGGTGTTTTGTTGTATTGGTAACATTTTTTGTTTTGTTGTAAGCAATACTACCATATGGTACCAACAACCACAAAGATATGACGAAAGCAAAAGCTTTGACTTGCGTCAAACCAAACGGTAAGACGTTTAATTTTTGCTACCATACCGAGGTATAATGCTAGACTGCAAACTGTGTTGGCCTTGCAAACCACTCTTCGAAAAGCTTGTCGACAAGGTCAATGTCAAAGCTCGCACCCGGTTGGAGCAAGTCGGCTTCCAACACGTGGCTTTCGCAGACGCGCGCAAGGTACTGTATCATAGAGCGCATGTTTCGCACGTGGTGGTCGCCTGCGTACATGAATGTGTAGGATGGTGTGTTGTCGGCCGGGTTGTGCTGTGCAAGCCAGTTGTAAAATACTAAAATGTCGGTCAAGAGAACTTGGCTGGTGTGCTTATTATGCTTGTTTCCATACAGGACGGTGCGTAAAGAAGCGACGCTCAGTTTTGCTTTGACAGAGTCTGGCAGCTTGATTTCTTTGAAGCTGGCAATGAGCTTCTCATTGAGGCCGGCCAGAAACGCCGGGCCAGAAGCTTGCATGTACTCTCCGTAAAGGTCTTCGTCATCGCTGTCATGCACAGCATGTTGTAAAAAGTAGTCTTTCATGTCCCTTTTGTCCGGCATGCTGGTTTCGTGCAAGAACTTGTGAGCATGCTTCGGCATGTACAGAGTCACGAGCTTTAGTCGTCCGACTCGCTCGCGAACGTTAAAGTTGTGTATTCTTATATTGCCCTTGTGGCGCGCAAAAAATTCTTGCACGTTTCTCAGTGCGGAATAAACTTGACCGCCTTCCAAATACTCGGATTTGGGCTCGATGTGGTAGCTTGGGTAGCTTGGGTAGCTTGGACCCAAGATGGTATCCGAGTTGGTACCCGAAGAGTTGGCATGCTTTGGTTGCTGGTTTTCAACAAAGACGTCTACCATTTTGGTTTTAGTGGACTCCACCAACTCAAAGAGTCTTTCTAAAAGCATGACGACCGAGGTACACTCCGACGAGGTGAACAATGTATGTTTTTCGCCCATTAAACACACGTGTGCGTTTAGGTTGGCGACGTGCAGTACGGAAACCGTTTTGAGGTTGCCTACACAGAAATGAGACAGCACGTCCTCGCTCGGAGTGTTTATAGCAAACCATTCGGACAAAGCAATGCTCGTCATCTTGACGGGCAGTGCAAATTTGGTCGAGTAAATCTCAAAGGCTTTTGCGTTGTTGCTAAGCTGGCATGTCTCTGGGACTCTGGCTGTGTAGATACCAAGGCCGTCTTGTGCAAGGTACCCAACAAACTTTGCGATTCTTTGCTTTTTCAGATTTATGGTCGTGTATGTTACTTTTGGTTTTTTACTTGCGTGTGTTTGCACCGTGCTTGCAACGTGCAGCAACGTGTTGTTAGTGCAAGCTACGGACAAAGACTCTGCACTTTGCTGCACGTTAGTTAGTGCTTTGAACAGCTTTTTGTCATGGTTGGTAAACGCCACGACGTCTTCGACTACCAGACTTTGATGCAAACCTTGCTTTGCCTGGCACCACACGACGCACCCGTTTTCTATGTCGCCCATGCAACTAGCCGCCAAATGGCAGTACAAAGCCGGTGCGACCTCGACCGACATCTTCAACTCGGAAGTAAATAGGTCGAACATGCACAGGCCTCGTTGCTGCAACACTACTGCAAAGTCGGGCGTCAAAACAGCCAATGACGTGCTTCTCAACTCCAATTTCGGATACAGCACCTCTGCGTGGCGGGTGCACACCGTGAAGCACACCGCGAAATCCGATCCTGCGCTTTGCTCACCAAAGTTTCGAATCAAGACGAACCACCCACTGGGGTCGTACATGCTTTGTGTCGACACGTCGTTGCTTTGCGTGTTTGTATTCTTAAATCCAAGTCCGGGCCGGCCAGGCAACTGCACGGGCTCGCGCTTGTACGCATGAACGTACAAGTTGCCGTCATTGATCGTCACAAAATGGTGCAAGTCGTAAAATGCCACCACACTACTGTCAAGGTTGGACAAGTCGTACGCAAACGAGTAACAGCTTGTCATCCACGGAACCAAGTACTCTGACCCAGGCGTTAGGTGCACTATAAACCCAACTTGCATCCGGATTCGCGAGTCGATCGTCGCAAAGTTGTCAAACTGTGTGTCCAACCCAACAAGCACTTCCTCAACACTACTCGACTCACCAACTTCCGTCTGCTCAAGCTGCGCGACCATCTGAAATGCCAACCACTTGTCGAAGTTGCACACATTCCACTTGTCTTCCAAACTAGCCCGCAACGCCGAAAGGTAGTCGTAAAAAGCAAACAACGAGTCTCTTTGTCCCAAGCGCCCGCCATGCTTGTCCACAAAGTGCATCAACACACTAAAGTCACGATCAATCATACTCGACATCACCACGCAACTCTTTACTTGTCTTACATCTCTGTCACACACAATGAGGCGAACCAGCGACGAGCTCGCAACTTTCCCAACACCATCTTTTAATTGAACTCTTACTCCGCTCGGCTCCACCTTTGGCTCAGGCTCCTTGTACTCACCAAAGTCAAACCAGTCATCCCCACGGTCCTTACTTGCCTTACTTGTTGCTCTCTTCGGCGGCCTCGACCCTCTCGACACCAACCTTTCCCGACTTGATCTTCCTTGCCTTCCAGTTTCTCCCTCACCACTCGGAGCTTCCCTCGGCGCTTCTCTCGGAGCTTCTCTCGGAGCTTCTCTCGGAGCTTCTCTCGGAGCTTCTCTCGAAGCTTCTCTCGGAGCTTCCCTTGGGGCTTCTCTCGGAGCTTCTCCTCCTCCTCCTCCTCCGTCATCCCTCGGAGCTTCTCTCGGAGCTTCTCTCGGAGCTTCTCTCGGAGCTTCTCCTCCTCCTCCTCCTCCGTCATCCCTCGGAGCTTCATCCCTCGGAGCTCCTCCTCCTCCCCCTCCGTCATCCCTCGGAGCTCCTCCTCCTCCGTCATCCCTCGGAGCTCCTCCTCCTTCGTCATCCTGTGAATGTCCTCTTTCGTCTATGGTACCAAGTGTGTTGCTTCCGCGGCTAGAATGTTTAGAGAGTTTGTTGCGGTGGCCACGTTTGTGGACTTTGATTGGTTTCCAATAACTATGACTGCTTGGAAAGCAAAGTGTCACACGGATATGTTGAGGTGTGCTTTTTGTACTTGTTGTACTCATCGGACTGGCTTCTTCAAACATAACAGGTTTGTGGTCGGGCTCGTCATGGCGCAAACGCTTTGAGATCGCCTCGTCATTCACTCCACCTCTGAGTTGCCTTTGGACTCTTTGTAGTTTTCCTGTTTGGTGCCTACGCTGTCTACGTTGATGGAGTGTTTGTGTACGAGTCGTGCGTGCCCAAGACGATTGGTGTTGACCCATACTTGTTGTAAACCTTGACTTGTCTTTTCAGTACTTCCTGTAAATTTGCAAAGTAACAATACACAACAATACACAACAATACACTACGATACAAAACGACACAACATGATTGTTATGAAAACAGTGGGGAATCATCCAAGGTTGCAAGTTGCAACTCGAGTTCGGTGGGCTTGTCGTCTACCGATTCATCTACTTTGTTCTCTTCAAAAACATCAAAAAAAGGAGTTTCAGCTTTCAGGACTTTCGTGGTGTGTTTCGCATCTTGGATGTGCTGCAACATTTGCGCAATGGCTCGCCGATTGAGTTGAATGCGGCGCAAGTAGTCGTCCATGATTCTTTGCTTTTCGTCAATCTCCACCATGGCTTTTTGCTCACGCTTGGAAAGCTTACCTTGGCGGTACTTGTGCCGATCTTCAAGCATTCGCTTTGTCTTCAACACCAACTTGTCATGGCTCCGACTTAAGCACTTCTCGGCGTGACTTTTCATCAACCTCTTTAAGGCTAACTCAGCTTCCCGCATCGCACATGTACCATACTTTGCTTTTCTAAAAGCTCGCACCAAACTGTCAAGGCGTACCTCAAAGCTTTGGCACGCCGACTTGGCGTCTCCTTTCGTTGTACTTACATTTATGGTTGCACCTTTGGTAGGTGTTTCAAGTCTTTCTTGCTTGCAAGACATGCTTTTCTACACGCGCTTCTACTCGGCCCGTAAAAACAATAAAAAAAGCTTCAATGACGCTTTCAAGAACAAAGTTGTATTTACTATATATGTACCACATTTAGCACATTATAAACATGCACACATATGAGCACGATAAAGTTTCACAATCACATGCCTTGGCGTTGCGCGTCATACTCAAACTTGCTCCGCGGATGAACAACTTTGCCTAAACTTCTGTGCCACCTTGCTCTTTTTGCTCTTCTTTCTCTCCACCATCGTCGTCGTCATCATCGTCATGGTACACCAAAATGGTAGTTTGTGTACATACGTATGCTCATTCGTCCTTTTCTTGGTTTACGTCGTTGATGTGTGCACCTTGGTTCGATCTTGTAGTCGTTGCGGCTTGTGAAGATAAAGGTTTTGGCGAGTTTGAAGAGTCTTGACAATCCGGGCAATGTCCTAAAACTTCGTAGGCAACCGCACGCGAGTTGACATACCCTACAAGAGGAATCGCGGGAATTTTCCACGACGTGACTTCATCTCGAGGCATTATGGTGAGCCGCGGATTTGGTATAGCTTTGTAGCGTGTATGCCACGATGCACCTTGGTATGCACGTTGGTGTGATGCCTACTCTACTTGGAGTTTAGATCGATTGAGGGTAAGGTATGTTGCATCTTTGAAACGCTCGGCTCCACACATATCAATCTCCACCTATCAAAATAACCAAGAATTGTCTCGACTATTTTTGTCCAGTGGGGTTCGAACCCACGAGTGCCGAAGCACAGAAGCTCTTAAGGCGACCCCCTTAACCACTCGGGCATGGACAACTTTGCTCGATCGTCGAGCGCCAAAGAGACTTGTAAAGCAAGCTTGCAATTTTTGTACTTGTTGTGTGGATCACCAAACGAACTTGCTACCCACCTAACTTGGCCCAACAAAGGTTGCGCGACCAACTATGACCAAATTTGGTGACAAGCTTCACCCCATCATATCACCATTTCTTGCGCAGAGTTGGAGTGGCACCATGGGAAACTTGTGTGCTTGCCTCAAACCCGACCAAGAGTCGGAAATGCGAACCTTTCGGGTTCACTCAAGTAAATTCAAGACAACCAATAGTCAACCCAACCACACAGCTCCAACACACCACAAGGCTTCACACAAGGCTTCAACACACCACAAGGCTTCAACAACAACACACCACGAGGATTCACCCGTCGACACGACTCCGACAAACCACAAAGCTCCAATCTCGTTGGGGCAAGACGACACCTCTACCTTGAAAGGTCAGCCCGCGCCCGATGCGGACCACGAAGCAACTCACTGGGCAACAAATACCCATACAAGTAGCGACTCTGGGAACAACCCGCCAACCACGCCAACAAAACACTACCAACCAATTATCCTGACAAGCTCTACAAGCGACTCTTTAAGCCACTCTACAAGCGATTCTACAAGTGACTCATCGAGTGGCGACTACGAAACCAACTTTGGAATCCAGCATGATGTAAACTTGAAGGGTGATCACGAAAACAACTTTGACGAAGACGACGGGTTTTTCTTGATCGAGTTTGGCACCAACATCCCAGGAGACGTAGCCGGTGCACGTAAACTCCGTACAATATGCGTGATGTAGTAAGACTTACAAGCCAATATAAAACACCCAAAAGATAAACACGAAAAATAGTACCATTGTAGTAACGTAACGTGCTAAACAGTTAGTTACCCTAATTTTTATGTGGTTTGTGGTTTGTAGAGTTGTTGCGGCATAGTCCACATATGACGGTTTGGGATTTGTTGTTGGATTCTTGTTGGATTGTACCATATGGTACTTTTGAGACTCTAACACACATAGTGTTTTTTTCGAACCAACGTGTGTCCCGACGACGTGTGTCCCGACGTGTGTCCCGACGTGTGTCCACTATGGTTTTTAGTATTTGGCATGCATTTGGCATGACAGGAAGGACTGTGCGGAGAGTCTCGTCACCTTACAAGATCACAGTGCGAACACTACTGAGATGCAACGTTGTTGGGAGTGTAGAACTTGACGTGCAAGACGGCAATGCCTACACCACCCTTCGGCGCAAAGCGGCCAAGTTGTTGCCTCACGTTAGGTTGCCAACGCTTTACCGCCAACCCAACATAAACACACCCGTGTGCTACCTTCAACTTTGGTTTGCATGCCCGTACGACACCGTGGACGAAACCAAGTTTACGTGGAAGGACTACCAAAGCTTCATCTTTTCCAAGCCGAAGGAGGTGTTTGTGCTTTGGGACGAAGCCTCGGCGGAGAAAGACCAGTCACTGTACTGCCCTCGTGATGCTGGCAACTACGTTACAGGGTTTATCGACAAGCAAGGCTCGCGACTCGAGTGGCCCGTGATGTTCCTCAACGTCGGACAACCCCGACGAAAGGTTTACAATAAGCAGTGAAGACATGGAAGACACGATGAAGACACGAACGATTAAAGGAGTAGACAAACTTGTCTGGAAGAGTAAACAAAATTGTATAAACTTAAAATTACACTTTGAAAGTTTCTATTCACCTACAAATCTAGCTGGACTACTTCTACGTTTGGCAACGTATAGCGAAACGCGGAGACTTGCTCAAGCGTGTACTCTCTGTCAAGCACCAACGTTTTCAGATTTACACAATCTTTTAGTGCTTGCGGAGATATAATTGTACATGTAAGATCAAGAAAGTCCATTTTAGACAACGTCGCCATGCTTGTCCCGACTGTACATCCAAACAAAATCAAACCCTTTAAACCAAGGTTCGTTGCAAAGTCCCAAGATGCGATGCTCGCGTCCACCACTTCAAGGGTTTCCAAGCTCGTTCTTGACAAAAAACCCAAATCGACCAAAACACCATTAGCAACATTGCAACGAACGCTGGCCTGCACATGAGGCAAATACGCTAGTACCTCAAGTTCAGGTGCATTGGGCGGGCAAGTTACATGTATGCAAAAAGTATGGCCTTCATCACCATCGTAGCCATGAGTCTTGCGCAACACGTCAAGAGCCTGGGAGTCATCTTCGTCCCAAAAAATACCTCCCACAAAAGATCCACCACAACGTCGCGAGACTCGGTTAGCTCTATCAAGTGGTCCATCTGGTCGCCATGCAAAAAAAAACTTTTTTGTTTTTTTACGTGCCGTCTTGACACCACCATGTTGTTGAACTTGACGCGCAGAAACGTAAACGGTACAGGCTTTGCGTTGCAAAGCATTGTTGCCAGGGGTGTGCCAGAATTAGGTAGGAACTATTTTGGAAATTAGTTCCGGTTAGTTCCCGCCGTTGTAAGTTCCAAGTTCCCGGTCAAGTTCCGGGTC
>Ga0208086_1000026_pt1 | contig 35065 bp, 34 predicted proteins | sample LakMenEpi06Jul10_FD_150675 | JGI IMG/M metagenome (GOLD analysis project Ga0208086, IMG submission 150675) | Freshwater microbial communities from Lake Mendota, WI - 06JUL2010 deep hole epilimnion (SPAdes) | ecosystem: Environmental > Aquatic > Freshwater > Lake > Epilimnion/Euphotic zone ...
GGCGGAGCTATTGTGGGCAATAGCTCTAGGATTTTGGCTTTTTCTTCGGCGGGGTGCTCTCTGCGGGTTTGCTAGCCGGTTTGTCTGAAGTCGATTTTTCGCCGGAAGCTTTTTCCCCTGAGGTTTTTTCGGTGCTCGGAGAGGAGCCACTGTCGGCGGCAGCCGATTTCTTGTAGGAGTCGCTGCGGTAATCGGTTTGGTAAAACCCAGAGCCTTTGAAGACGACTGCTGCTCCGGTGCCGATCAGACGCCGAAGCTTGAGTTTTTTGCACTCAGGGCACTTGCGCTCTGGGTCGGCCGAGATGCTTTGGTACAACTCAAATCGATGGCCGCAAGCGTCGCACTCGTAATCGTAGGTTGGCATGGCTTGTCTGTTTTTGAATCGCGGGGGACTATCGGGGACGGAAACGCCACAGGAATCGATCAGCCTATCTTAGGTGGCCGGTCCGGTCGAGACGACCACCATGCTTGGGCGAACCACTCGATCGTGAAGCGTGTAGCCTGTGCTGTGCTCGACTGCGACACTACCGGCGGGGTGTTCACCGCTGGCCTGTTGCGCGATCGCTTGGTGTACGTTGGGGTCAAAAGGCATTCCGACCCCTGGAATCTGCTTGCAATGGTGCTTGCTCAGCACGTTGACGAACTGTTGTTGAACTAGCTTTACCCCAGCGACGAGCCCTTCGGTGCTCGAACCGGGAGTTGCAGACTCGATTGCGCGGTTGAGGTTGTCGAGCACATCGAGCAGATCGGTGACCAAAGGCATCGCAGCATACTTCAATTGCTGGTCGACATCTCGGAGAATCCGACGTCGGAAGTTCTCCAACTCGGCTTGGGCTTTGAGTTCTCGGTCTCGAAGTTCGGCGACCTGGAGTTCTAGGGTTTGCACGAGCATTTCGGGCGAGTCATCGTCGATCGAATCGTAGATATCGTCGTTGTCCTCTGAGAAGTAAGAATCCTCTTGGGATTCACCTCTGGCTTCGCCTTGGGCTCCATCGGCAAGGTCCGCAGGGTCTTGCCACGGTTTGTTCTTTGGATCTTTGTCGTTTTCTGTGCTCATTTGGAAACCTATGTTAGATCATTTCGCGAGTGTTTTTGAGTTGGATCAACTATTCCCTTGGCCTTGGAAATAGGCCACGATGCGGTCCATAAAGGTTTTGCGTTCTGGCGAGATGTGTTTTTCTTCGAGTTCGGCCAATTCCCGCAGGAGTTCTTGTTGGCGTTTGTTGAGTTTTTTGGGGACCTCGATAAAGGTTTGGATCAGAAGATCCCCTCTGCCTGAGGTGTGCGGGTCGGGCATGCCTTGTCCTCGCAAACGAAAGACGGTTCCGCTTTGCGTACCGGCAGCCACGTCGAGTTCTTTGCGACCATCGAGCGTGGGGATCTCGACTTTGGCTCCTAGTGCGGCTTGGCTAAAGGAGATCGGGAATTGGAAAATCAGATCTTGCCCGTCGCGTTTGAACAGCGGGTGAGGTTTGATGTGGATGAAGCAGTAAGCATCGCCGCGTGGTCCGCCGTCGGGGCTCGGTTGCCCTTCGCCCTGAAGTCGAACTCGCATTTCGTCGTCGACGCCCGCAGGGATCTTGACTTCGAGTTTGACTTCATGGGGCCTGAGTCCGTTTCCATCGCAGGTCGAGCATGGATTGCTGATGGTCTTTCCGCTGCCTCGGCATATCGGGCAAGTGGTTTGAACCCGGAGCACCCCCGAGGCTTGGACGACTTGACCTCGACCTTGGCATTTGCCACATGTTTCGGGCTGGGAACCTTCGGCAGATCCGGAGCCTTTGCATTTTTCGCATGAGGCGTATCGGGTCAGCGAGACGGTTTTGGTGACCCCTTTTGCAGCTTCCTCCAGATCGAGGGTGACATCGCATCGCAGGTCGGCACCGCGTCGGACGCGTGAGCGAGTTTTTCCACCGCCGAAGAAATCTTCGAAGATCGAGCCGCCGAACATATCTCCGAAGGCTTCGAAGATATCGCCGACTCCTCCGAAGCCTTGTCCTGCAGATCCGGTGGCGGCGTGTCCGTATTGGTCGTACCGGGCTCGTTTATCGGAGTCGGAAAGGACTTCGTAAGCTTCTGCGGCTTCTTTGAATTTGTTGATCGCGTCGGTATTTCCCTGGTTGGAATCTGGGTGGTACTTCAGCGCCAGCTTGCGATAGGCCTTTGCGATTTCGTCTTGGGAAGCAGTTTTGCTGACCCCTAGGACTTCGTAGTAATCCCGTTTGGACTGAGAAGACACGGTATTGGTCTGGCTATCCTTGCAAGGTTTAGAAAAAAAGGCCATTCGGTGAGCGAATGACCCAGTCAGGGCGGACAGTCGGTGGTCGACTGTCCGCACAAAGAAGTCTTTGATCTTAGGCTAGTGGGCTTTGTTTAGCGCACCGCTCCTTCGATCTTTCTTTTCTTCTTGTCTTCCTTGTCCAGGTTGGTAACCAGGGCCTCGGTCGTCAGAAGCAATCCGGCGATACTCGCGGCGTTTGCAAGGGCGGTTCGAACCACTTTGACCGGATCGATGATTCCGGCTGAGAGCATGTCGACGTACTTGCCTTTGTTTGCATCGTAGCCCATGGTGACGGGCTTTTGACGAACTTCGTCGGCAACGACGCTACCGTCGATTCCGGCGTTGTCGGCGATTTGACGCAAGGGAGCTTCCAGAGCGCGTAGGATGATATCCGCACCGGTTTTCTCGTCACCAGAGAGGCTGCTGACGATTTTGGAGACTGCATCGGTGCATCGGAGCAAGGCGACACCACCGCCTGGCAGGATACCTTCTTCGACCGCAGCGCGGGTCGCATGGAGAGCATCTTCGACGCGAGCTTTCTTTTGCTTCATGTCGGCTTCGGTTTCGGCACCGACGCTGATGACAGCCACACCACCGGCGAGTTTGGCGAGTCGTTCTTGGAATTTCTCCTTATCGTACTCGCTATCGGTTTGATCGATTTGGGCACGGATTTGGGAAACACGTTGATCGATCGCTTTGCGGTCTCCACCACCTTCGACGATCGTCGTGTTGTTCTTATCGACAACGACCTTTTTGGCTCGTCCGAGGTGTTCGAGGGAGACTTTTTCGAGTTGGATCCCGAGGTCTTCGCTGATGAAGGTACCGCCGGTCAGGACAGCGATATCCCCGAGCATCGCTTTGCGTCGGTCGCCGAAGCCAGGGGCTTTGACGGCGCACACATTGAGGGTGCCACGGAGTTTGTTGACGACCAGGAGCGTAAGGGCTTCTGCATCGACATCTTCGGCGATGATCAGCAGGGGTTGGCCCGAGGTGCTAACCTTTTCGAGCAATGGGATTAGGTCCCGGATGTTGCTGATCTTCTTGTCGTACATGAAGACCAGCGCGTTTTCCAACGTGCAGCTCATGTCCGCGGGGGTATTGATGAAGTAGGGGGACACGTATCCTTTGTCGAACTGCATCCCATCGACGTATTCGACGGTGGTGTCTGCCGTTTTGCCTTCTTCGACCGTGATCACGCCGTCTTTACCGACGCGTTCGAGGGATTGGGCCAGCAGAGAACCGATCGACATATCGTTGTTGGCCGAGATGGCACCGACGCTAGCGACTTCATCGCGGCTCGATACGGGCTTGGCCATCGCGTGCAATCGCTCGACGGCAGCCTCAACGGCCTTGTCGATCCCGCGGCGGACTGCCGAGGGGTTGCTACCGGCAGCGATATTGCGAAGCCCTTCTTTAAAGATGGCGCGAGCCAGGACGGTCGCGGTGGTGGTTCCATCGCCGGCCAGGTCGCTGGTCTTTTGAGCGACTTCGACGACGAGTTTGGCACCCATGTTCTCGAATCGGTCTTCCAATTCGATTTCCTTGGCGACCGTCACACCGTCTTTGGTGACAGTCGGTCCGCCAAAGCTCTTGTCGATGATCACGTTGCGTCCTGTCGGACCCATCGTAACAGCGACAGCATTTGCCAATTTCTCAACGCCCGCGAGCATCCTCGCACGAGCTTGATCATCAAACATTAATTGCTTAGCCACGCTTCGCAGTTCCTTTTTCTGAGGATTTTAAGATGAATATCCGTTGTCTGGGGGGAGACTAAGCGAGTTTGGCGAGGACGTCGCTCTCACGAAGGATCTTGTAATCGACGCCGTCGACTTCGATCTCGCTCCCGCCGTATTTGCCGAAGATGACTTCGTCGCCTACAGCGATGCTGAGAGTGGCGCGGACGCCATTGTCGAGCAGTTTGCCGGGTCCGACCGCGACGACCTTGCCACGTTGTGGCTTTTCTTTGGCGCTATCTGGCAGGACGATGCCACCTGCGGTGGTCAGTTCGGCTTCGGTAGGTTGGATGACGACACGATCATCGAGTGGACGAATATTGACTTTGGCCATTGGATTTACCTCTGATATTTAAGATTTGAAGTTTTTGAAAGTATTGATTTTTGGGCGTGTTGTTTGGGTGGATCAGCAGAGAGCTTGGGCACGACTACATCATGCCGCCCATGCCGCCCATACCACCCATGCCGCCCATGCCGCCCATACCACCCATGCCGCCCATACCACCCATGCCGTCATGGTCATGGTGATGTCCGCCCCCTGCAGGTTCTTCTTCCTTGGGGATTTCCGTGACGAGGGCTTCGGTCGTCAGGAGCAGCGAGGCGACGCTTGCGGCGTTGCTGAGTGCTGTTTTGACGACTTTGGCTGGGTCGATGATCCCGGCTTTGATCATGTCGACATATTTGTCGGCATTGGCATCGTAGCCTTCGTTTTTATCTTTGAGTTGACGAACGCGATTGACGACAACGGCGCCATCGAGACCGGCGTTGTTGGCGATGGAGCGAAGCGGATAGTCCAAAACGTTTCGGATGATACGAACGCCTAGGGCAGCATCCCCTTCGAGTTTGAGCTTATCGAGGGCCGCTTCGCATCGCAGCAGAGCGACACCACCGCCAGGAACAATTCCTTCGGCAAGTGCTGCTTGGGTCGCAGCCTTTGCGTCGTCGATGAGGGCCTTGCGTTCCTTCATTTCGGTTTCGGTTGCCGCACCGACGTTGATTTGGGCAACCCCACCGGCGAGTTTGGCCAAGCGTTCTTGGAGTTTTTCGCGATCGTAATCGCTATCGGTGTTGTCGATTTCGCGGCGGATTTGCACGACGCGAGCTTCGATCTTGTCCTTCTTGCCAGCACCGCCGATGATGACGGTCTCTTCGCTGGTGATTCGGATGCGTTTTGCGCGTCCGAGGTCGGTGAGCTTGACCGATTCGAGGTCGATGCCCAAGTCCTTGAAAATCGCGTTGGCGTTGGTCAAGGTCGCGATATCCCCGAGGATGGCTTTACGGCGATCTCCGTAGCCGGGTGCTTTGACAGCAGCGACGCTCAAGATGCCTCGCATCTTGTTGACGACCAGGGTCGCCAGGGCATCGCCATCGACGTCTTCGGCGAGGATCAGAAGCGGCTTTTTGGCTTTGCTGATCGCTTCGAGCAGAGGGATCAGTTTCTTGTTGTTGCTGATCTTGTCTTCGTGGATCAGGATGTAGCAGTCTTCGAGTTCGACGGTCACTTCGTCTTGATTGGTGACGAACTGAGGGGAGAGAAAACCGCGATCGAATTGCATCCCTTCGACGATTTCGACGGTCGTTTCGTTGCCGCGTCCTTCTTCGACGGCGATGACACCGTCCTTGCCGACCTTGATGAAAGCTTCGGCCAAGACATCGCCGATGGCAGGATCGTTGTTCCCTGCGATGGTGGCGACTTGTTTGATTTCTTTCTTGCTCTTCCCATCGATGGGGGTGGACATCTTGCTGATTTGCTCGTGGACCACTTCGACGGCTTTGGCGATTCCCCGCGAGAGGGACATCGGGTCGGCCCCGGCAGCGATCATTTTGAGCCCTTCGCGGAAGATCGCTTCGGCCAGTACCGTAGCGGTGGTCGTTCCGTCACCGGCGACATCGTTGGTCTTGCTGGCGGCTTCTTTGACCAATTGGGCGCCGAGGTTTTCGAAAGGATCGTCCAATTCGATTTCTTCGGCGACCGTTACGCCGTCTTTGGTGATCCTGGGAGAACCCCAACCTTTATCCAGAACCGCATTGCGGCCACGGGGTCCTAGCGTCGAGCGGACGGCTCTTGCCAACTTCGAAACACCCGCCAATAGAGGCTGGCGTGCTTCGTCATCAAATACCATTTGTTTTGCCACGTTGAACTCCTTGAATGATGAAATTCGGCCCGATTTGGCAGTCGGACTGAGTGGAGCGATTGTTGAGCAATCCGCGTGCCAACAAGCCAGAAAACCGGGTTGGGTTTTGCGCAAGTCTCTATCTGATAGGGGCTTAGGGTGGGTTGTTTGTTTGGCATTGCCGCGAGGTCTGCCAAAATGCGCAGTGTGCTGCGCAAGTGTCCTTGGTCAGGCTCGCAGGCTCTTTCGGTGAGCTTAGAGTTCCGATTGGAAGCTGTATTGGATGGTTTCGACCAGCCATAGAGCCAGGCCTAGCAGGATGCCTGAGATCAGCAGTACCCAGGCGACTTGGCCCCACCCGCTTGGGTCTTGTGCGACCATGGCGTTGCGGGCTAATCCCATATTTGGGAAGTACTCATCGACCGACAGATCGAGCCATCGAAACAGGATCGACCGGAGTCTATAGGCGATGGTGAATTGATTGATGACTGCGGGGATCCATGCCAAGACGCCTTCGGCGACCAAGGCATACACAAAGGAGATGACCATGACTCGTTTTTGCATCACCACTCCGATCAGGGCGAAAAGAGCGCCGTAGGCAAGCGAGGCCAGCAGGCACAGCAGCGAAGCGGTCAGCCAGAGTTGGGCTGGGTTTTGCAGCGGCAAAAAGGGGGTCGCAAGGCTTACGGCGAGAATCCCTGCGGTGCTGGTCCATAGGACTGCGACGAGGTACTTTCCCAGGAGCAAGGAGCGTCGGCCTGCGTGTCGCACGAGGGCATAGATCCAGGTTTGGCCTTCGAGTTCCGAGTGCACGATTGGGGAGGCCAGAACAAGCATCCCGAGCATGGTCATGACTTGGGGGATCAGCAGGTACACGAGCATGCAAAATGCGAGGTTGGTTTCGTCTCGGATAGTGGTTTTCCCGTCGGGGAGTTGCGAGACATTGACGGTGTATTTGGCTTCATTTGGGGTCAATTGCGACACGGCGATCAGCAGAGCCGTTGGGATGCAGACCATCAGCAGGAACATCGCCCAGCGGCCTGGGGTCATCGAGCGGGTCAGTTCGTAGCTGACCACACCGGGTACGGCTTTTGAGAGCCTGGAGAAAAGTGACGTGTTGGTCGCCGAGCTCATGAGGAAGCTCCTGTGTTTTGGTAAGCGCGTTCGCCGCGATGTCGGGAGATCAGGAGGCGAAACAGGGTGCTGATATCTCCATCGGTTCCGGTGATCCTTTCGACGGAGACTAGACCGCTGCTGGCCCAAAGAGCCAACGATTCATAGAGTTCCATGGGTCGATCGACCGTCAGGATCAGTCGGTCGGGCTGGGAGTCTCGGTGCACGGCGCGGATCCATGGTTTTTCGGCCAGGAGTGAAGCGAGTCGATCGCGGGTTTTGGATTGCACGATGACGTCTTGGGGGAGATCGGCAAGGAGTCTTCGGAGTTCGCCTGCGGTTCCGCTGGCTAGGAGTCGTCCTCCGAAAATGAGCATGAATGAGTCGGTGATTCGTTCGACTTCATGGAGCACGTGGCTTGCAAGCAGCAGGCTTTTGCCTGATTTGGCCCATTGGATCAGCAGTTCGCTCATTTGGAATCTACCGATGGGATCGAGTCCGTTGAAGGGCTCGTCGAGGATCAGCAGTTCGGGCCGATGCGCGATGGCTTGGGCTATTTTGCATCGCTGGCGCATGCCGAGCGAGTAGGTGTGGATCGGTCGATTGCGAGCCTCGGCCAATCCGACTTCTTCGAGGACTTGGTCGGTCCTTTCGAAGGCCTCAGATTTTTTCCAGCCGGACATTCGCAATAGCTGGACGATCCATTGTTGGGCCGATACTCCGTGGACTAGCAGGTCGGTGGCCGGGCAGACCCCGAGTCGTTGTTGCAATGGCCCGGAGTGGCGGGGATTTTCGCCGAGGACTTTCAGGCTACCGAGGGTAGGTCTCAGAGCGCCGGTCATGAGTCCGATGAGTGTGGACTTGCCTGCTCCGTTGGGTCCGATCAGAGCGTAAGCACCTTTGGGGAGGGTCAATTGCAGGTCGTTGACGCCTATGACCGTCCCGTACATGAGGGAGAGGCTTTGGAGTTCGAAGAGGTTTTCTTCTGGACGATCGTTGGGAGTCATTACGCTTTTAATACCCGTGAGACTTTCCAATACGCAAACCCATAGCCAGCGACCGAGACGATAGCCACTGCGATCCATGGAGCCCAGGTCCAGGGGTCTTTGACGGCCAGTCCAAAGATCTGTTGTTGCAGATAGCCGAGGGTCTCGTAGGGTGAAAAGAGCTTAAAGGAGTTCCATGGGGCCATCGCTTCGATCCTTGCTCCGCGGCCTTGATATTGCGATTGGTTTTGCAATTGCTCGCGGAGTTGGGTGGCCGTCCAGAGTGTGAAATAGGTCACCGAGCCGACGACCCACATGGAAAACCAAGCGAATCCGGCATAGCGGCTTTCTTGGGTCATCGACGAGAAGGCAAGTGCGACGGCCGTCGTCGGGACCATGAGCACTAGGGAAGCAAGGAGAATTCGAAATGGGATATCCCAGGTCTGAGCGATCGCGGTCGAATCTGTCGAGAGGAAAAGGCCTGCGACATAGATCAGCAGGGCTGGCAATGCGGACATGACGAAGAGCAAAAAGTACAGGACGAGGGCTTTTCCGAAGATGTATTCGGCTGGGGTCAGCGGTCTTGAGAGGTACAGCAGGTAGCCTCGGCTGCGCAGGTCGTAGCTGATCAGGCGTGGAGCGACCAGGCCGAGCACGACGATCATCCCTAGGGCTTGGGGGTAGCGTGAGAGATTGAAAAGGATGTAGGACCAGGTGAAGTGACGGTAGGATTCTGGGCTTTCGATTGCGGCGTTGATGTCTACCCCTGCCCGCTGCGCGATATTGCGAGACTGAGGGTTTCTAGCAAGGATCGAGAGCAGGGCCCGGGGGCCATCGCGATCGAGGGTTTGCTCGAAGGTCGCCACGAAGATCCCTGCGATCAGAGCCGGGATGGCCATGAACATCAAAACGCGTTTGAGCCAAGTCCCTTTCCAGACCAAGTGGATTCCGGTGCTTGCAAGGGCCAGCGAGCGCGTCGAGCGCGGGGTTTTTTCGCCTTCCCATTTCCGATATCCGATATCCAGCAGAGGCATCGAATTAGCTCCTTACAGCATCCAAAAAAGCTTGTTCCAGTGAATTTTTCGCTTGCTCGATCCGAAGAACGGTCACTTGCTGCTCGATACTGGTTTTCCAGATGCAATCTAGCATGACGGATTCGTCGCCTAGGACGACCAGTTGGGAATCCGAAGTGGAGTTGCTCTGGATGCCTTGGGCTCGGAGCGCATCGCCGAGTTTTCCGGCGTTGGAAACGACGCTGATCTGGAGGCCTTGCTGGCTGGGGCGTTGGAGATTTTCGAGGGTATCGACGAGTCGGATTTGCCCGGCAGCCATGATCACGACGTGGTCGCAGGTTTGGATGACATCGTGCAGGATGTGCGTTGAGAGGAGGATCGATTTGCCTTGCTCGTTTGCAAGTGCGTAGATGCGGTCTAGGAACTGTTCCCGCTGTTGTGGGTCAAGTCCTGTGGTCGGTTCGTCGAGGATGATCCACCGGGGGTCATGCACCAGAGCTTGGGCGAACTTGAGTTTTTGTCGCATTCCGGTGGAGTAGGTCTCGACGTTGCGATAACGTTCCTGGCCTAGATCGCAATAGTCGGCAACTTCATGAGAACGACGGAGGGCTTCTTTTTTCATCAGGCCCGAGAGTCTGGCCATCATCTGGATCGATTCGATACCTTGAAGGCCTTGGAGGTAGCAGTCGTCCTCTGGTAGATAGCCGACGTGGTCTCGCACGATGCGGACTTGGGAGGGCCAGTCGAAGCCTAGGACTTGGCCGCTCCCGGTATCGCCCCGTCGTGGATCGATCGAGACCAATCCGAGGATGGTCTTGATCAGGGTGCTTTTTCCGGATCCATTCGGGCCGAGCAATCCGACGACTCCGGTTGGAATCGACAGCGAGATATTTTTAAGGACCTGTTTGCTACCGTAGCTTTTGCGAACCGATTCGATCTCGAAGACCTTATCGGCGGGCTTCTCATAGAAACTCATGAGGATCGGATCAACCCTTGGCTTTGGTCATCGCCGTTTTGGCCGTTGCGACGCACTGACGGATATCCTCAATGGGGTCCTTGGGGTTTTCTTCGTATTCGAGCGACAAGGCTCCATCGGCTGGGAATTTGGCTTGGATCATCGCATCGAAGACCGCTGCGCAGTCCAAATGACCTTGGCCGAGAATCACTCCGCGGGTGCTCTCTTTCATCTCGGCAAAGTCTTTCAGGTGGACGCCATAGAGGCGTCCTGCGAGGGCTCGGATGACGTCGACTGGTTTTTCGCCCGAGCGGATGAAGTGTCCGAGGTCGGCGCAAGCTCCGATGCGAGGATCGCGACCTTCGATGGCCCGGAGCACATCGACGACTTTATTGAACCGGTCGGAGGGGCCGTGGTTGTGGATCGCGATTCGGATGTCGTACTCTTTGACGAGGTCATTGAGGCTATCCATCGAATCGGGGGTGGGTGCGGCCGAGATGTTCTTCACGCCAGCCTTCTTGGCGAATTCGAACACCTTGCGATTGGCTTCGGCATCTTTGGTGAAACCATTGACTCCGTGGGCTGAGATTCTCAATCCAAGTCCCTTGACCTTTTGGACCATTTTTTGGATCTCTTCGTCGCTGGCCGTCAGCGGGAACATGCCGCTGAAGAACTCGACCTCTTCGAAGCCCAGATTTTTGGTGTGATCGAGAGCCACATCGACGGGGAATCCTCGGAGTGAATAAATTTGGATCCCGAGTTTGAGTCCGGCCGCCTTGGCTTCTTGGGCCATGAGGCTTGCCAAGGGGTTGAGTCCCATGAGTCCCAAGCCCGCCCCGGCGGCTAGTCCAGCAAGGAGACTTCGGCGGGTGCGATGCGTATCGATCGATCGTTGGGGGGCTTTGGAGTGAGATTTCATGTTTTTTGGTGTTCCTTTGATGAACATTCCTCGTGGAGAGATATTCGGCATTGCTGGTCCGAATTGTGCAAGTACACTGTTTCGGTTCGGCTTTCCGGCAGGGAGTCCTCTCAATGCCTCTCAAAATCGTACTCGATTTTGGTTCGGATTGTTTCAGGCAACGTCAGATTTTTTCGCAAACCGTTGACTCGATATGGCCAGTAAAGACTTTGATATAGATCAGCTAGCTGCTTACTTGCACATTACTCCGAACCAAGTCACCAAGATGGTGACGCGTGGAAAATTGCCGGGGCGGCGGGTCAACGGCCAGTGGCGATTCTCCGAATCGGAAATCCATCATTGGCTCGAGGAGCAGATCGGAATCGTCGAATCCGATGAGTTGCAGCGGTTCGAGCGGATTTTAGAGAAGAACTTCGACACCTCGATCGATGAGCGAACGATGCTCTGCGAATTCATGAGTATCGATGCGATCGCGATACCCCTTGATGCCCGAACCAAGACCTCGGTGGTCCGGGAGATGTGCAATGTCGCCGCAGGAACTGGATTGCTTTGGGATGCGGCCCAGATGGCAGAAGCCGTTTCGGCCCGAGAGGCATTGCATCCGACGGCTTTGGAGAACGGAGTCGCACTGCTGCACCCTCGGCGCCCCCAGACTTCGATTCTTTCGGATTCCATGGTCGCACTTGGGATCACCACCCAGCCGTTCCCGTTTGGCAATACCTCTGGACATCAGACGGACGTCTTCTTTTTGATTTGCTCGACCGACGACCAGATGCATTTGCGGATCTTGGCACGATTGGCTCGGCTCGTGACCGATGAGGTTTTGCTCACGTTGCTCCGCTCGGCTCAAAGTCCGGTCGAAGCGATGGAAGTGCTCAGGGCTGCGGAACTCGAACTCATCGAGTCCGACATCCGACAATGAGCCCCAGGGAATTGAGCCCCATGGAGATAAGCCCCATGGAGCGATCGCATCTGGACATCGGATGGTTCGGACCGGTCGATGGTCGATGGATGGGTTTGCTCGATCACTTTTCCTGCATCGAGGTTCTCGATCGAGCGACGGCGACCGAATGGTTGCAAGCACCCTCGTCGGATCGCTCGTTGCTTGTGGGGCTTGAACATCGCAGCGATGACCGTTTAGCTTGGCTCCTTGATTTGGCATCCAAGCCGCGAGTCGAAGGTGCAAAAAAGAAATCCAGTTCGAAGCGGTCTGGGGCTTCAAAGGACATCCCTTCGCTGATCCAACCGATCGATTGGTCGCGTCAGGTCCACATGGCATGTGTGCTAGGTGAAGATTGGGTTGGCCACCGCAGAACCTTTCCATTGCCCGAGTCGATCGAAGCGTTTTATTGGTACCAGTGGTATGATCAAGTCATCCCGTGGGTGTGCTGGGAGTCGGATTCCTCGATGGCGAGCGAGAATGGTTTGTCGAGCGGCATTACAAGGGGATTGAGGGTCCAGCGGATCGAAGCCGACGCGGATCGATTCGCGACCTGGAGAGGTTGCCAAAAGACTCAATCGCTTCTGAGCAATCGGATCGCTTGGGTGCTAAGCGATCGGGATTCGGGAGTGGAGTTATGGCAGGGGATGCTCGAATCCTATGGGATTCGTACGTTGGGCTCGCGGGTGGATCAACTTCATGGGCTCTTGAATGCGGATTTGATCCTTGTCGATTGCAGCCCTGTCGATTATCGCCCTGGGGTGGGTTTTGGGCGATCCACGAGCATCGACGCGTTGGTGATGCGACTGAGGCGTGAGCAACCCGATGCGTTTTTGGTGCTGATCGATCCTTTTGCGGGGATGGACCGTTGGCAGAGCTATTGCGATCAAGGGGTCGATGCGATGGCCGGCAAGCCATTTAGTCTTCAAGGGATCCTGTGCAGTTGGGAGCGATGGCTCAGGTCCGGTGCTGACGCACACCGGTAGGGAAGTGCCGCCCATTTATTGGATAAGCCTCCCGTCGGGCTCGTCCCGTCGGAGGCCAAAAGCGGTGCTGGCGCACCGGCGGGGAAGTGTCGTCTTTGCGTAACTTGCAGTTACGACCGGGATTGGCGTTTGGCGAGTTGGTCGCGGAGTTGAGCGGCAAGTTCATACTGCTCACTTTTGACCGCTTGGTCGAGTTGTTGTTGAAGCGATGGGCCGATGCCGTACTCTTCGCATAGAGAGTCGCGGAGTCTGTAGAGTTGCAGGACCATTTCGTCTTGTTCGAATTCCTCTTCGGCTTCGTGTTCGATGAATAGGTCGCGGATTTGTTCGAGACCATCATCGAGGATGACGATCGCTTTTTCCGCATCGGTTTCGTCCAATGCGGCCAGTGCGGCGGCTTGGGTTCGATGGAACAAGACAAAGGGTCGGTATTGTTCGTGGCTCATGCTCCATTCTTCGTCGGGAGAGTGGTCACGGCAGACGTCCATGAGTGCCAGAGTATGGTCAGCATCCTCGACGGCGCGGTGGTAATGTTGAAGACGGAGCCAGGAGATTCGGCGGTGGTAGTATTGGAGGAATTCGCGGTCGGCTTCAAAGCATTGGTCATCGTCCATGGCAAAGTCTGGGGACTTTTCTTCGATGGCGAGCATGCGATCCAAGAAGGTCGGGAAGCCCTCGATCGCCAGTCCGTCGGGGCGGCCTTGGGTTTCCATTTGAAGGACCCCTAAGTCGATCCGCATTTGGATGACGTCTCTGCCGTCGGATTCCTTGACCAAGCGAACGGCTAGGGCGTGCGGATCGAACCCCCAGTTGTCGAGAACATCATCGAGCCCTTTGGATGAACCCATGGCACTCTTTCTATTGTCTGATTTCATTCCGCGAGGTTTGGATGTCATAGCGATTTTGGCTGCTGAAGCATCGAAGTGCCAGTCCTCGCCCGCCACAAAGAATAACCATCTGGAGTTTGCTTTGCCAGAACCGATGGCTATTTTAACGCTCGACCTAAGCGTTGTAGACGAACTGTTTTAGGTTTCGGTGATCCGCAGGTTCCTTTCGATGGAAAGTGTTCGCAGGACGGTGCGGTGGGGCTAGTCCTACTTCGATGATTTCCAAAGGCTTCGGTTATTGAGCATGGGAGGGATTCGAAAGTGGGCTTGACCGGCAAAACCGCTTGCGTATCGCATGACGCGGGGTGCCATGATTCGATTTCGCTTTGAAAAACTTGGATGGATTTGACGGGATGCTTCGGATTGACACCCGAGAAAACCCTCGCGAATCCCGAGGGGTCTGCTAAAATTCCGAACCGTTTTTCCATTGCCCTCGCTAAGATGTTTCCTTGTGTCGTTGGCCAACTTGGTTTTTCCCCCGACTTCGGTTCCTTGTTTGCCCCCCGATTGGCCCCCCGATTGGATGATTCGCCTGCGATTCGACGACCTACCGGTGGGAGCTTGCGGGTGCGGGGAATCGGGCACGACATTCACTAAAAAATGATCGCCTAGGGCGAACGATTGAATCGATTGAATCAAGGATTCCGAGGAATGCAGCAGCAGGTCTACCAACACACCCTTCCGAACGGATTGACGATCCTTGGCGAACCGATGCCTTGGCTAGAGTCGGTTGCCTTTACACTGATGTTCCCGGGTGGGACGGCCCGAGAGCCGCACGATCGGATCGGGCTCGCAGGCATGACCCTCGAGATGACCCAACGGGGTTCGGGCCGATGGTCGAGTCGAGAGGTGGTCGAGGAGCTCGATTTTTTGGGGGTCGACCGTTCGAGTTCGGTGTCGAGTTTCTACACGAGCATCAGCATGTCGGCCATGGCAAGGGTCCTCGATACGACGTTCGAGGTCGCAGCGGCGATGGTCCGCGAGCCTCACTTTCCGGAGGATGAACTCGAGGAGGTTCGCCAATCGGCCTTGCTCGAACTCTCTTCGATCGAGGACGACCCGGCGCAGAAGTGTTTTGTTGAATTGAAACGATCGAGATTTGCCGAGCCCTTTGGTCGATCTTCGCTCGGAAGCGTCTCGGGTATCGAAGCGGTATCTCATGAGGATTGCGTGGCCTTTCATCAAGCCCATGCAAAGCCCCAGGGTGCGGTGTTATCGATCGCTGGGCGATTTGACTGGCAGGACTTTCTCAAGCTGGTCGATCGCTATTTGGGATCATGGTCTGGGGGACCTGCGACGGATTTAGGCGATGTCGAGCCTCGCATCGGATCGATCCATATCCCTCACGACAGCCAGCAGACCCATATCGCCTTGGCCTACGATTCGGTGGCCTATCAGCATCCGGAGTATTACCGAGGCCGAGGCATCGTCGGGATTTTGAGCGACGGGATGAGTTCGCGGCTGTTCACTGAAGTCCGCGAGAAACGAGGGTTGGTGTATGCCATCTCGGCTTCATCGCACTCCCTTAAGAACTGCGGCAGCGTGCTCTGTTATGCGGGCACGACATCGGGTCGGGCTCAAGAGACGCTCGACGTGACGATGGAGACCATTCGATCGATTTCTCAAGGAATTGAATCGGGCGAACTTTCACGCTTGAAATCTAGAACCCGAACTTCCTTGGTCATGGAACAAGAAAGCAGCGCTTCTCGCAGCAGCCAGTTGGCTTACGACTGGATCACGCTAGGACGCACAACCACTCGCCAGGAGGTTCTCTCGGAGATCGAACAACTCACGAGCGAGAATCTCATCGAGCATTTTCAAAAACACCCACCCAAACGCTGGACCTTAGTGACCATCGGCCCAGAGCCCTTGGAGTTTCAAGATGAAGTTTAAGCAAGTCACCCTGGACAATGGCCTGGAAGTCGTCGCCGAAGTCAACCCCAACGCCTTTAGCCAGTCGCTGGGGTACTTTGTCAAAACGGGGTCCCGAGATGAGACCATGGATATCGCGGGTGTGAGCCACTTCCTAGAGCACATGGTGTTCAAAGGTACGCCCAGGCGAACGTCGGTCGATGTCAATCGCGAACTCGATGACTTGGGCTCCCAGTCCAACGCCTATACCTCCGAGGAGCAGACCGTCTATTACATGAGCGTCCTGCCGGACAATCAGCATCCGGCGTTGGATCTCTTGACGGACATGATGCGCCCGTCGCTTCGCGACGAGGATTTTCAGACCGAGAAGCAAGTCATTCTCGAAGAGATCGCCATGTACGACGATCAGCCCCCCTACGGTGCGATGGAGCGTGCGATGGAGGAGTTCTTCGGCGAGCATCCCCTCGCGACGCGCGTGCTGGGCACCAAGGATTCCGTATCGGCCCTTTCGGCCGAGGCGATGAGGCAATACCACTCGGAACGCTACGCTCCAAACAACCTGTGCTTGGCGGCCGCCGGTGCGGTCGATTTCGATGCCCTGGTTTCTGAGGTAGATAAAAGGACCAAGCATTGGACCCCCTCGCGAGTCGAGCGAACGCTCCATAAGCCGCTGACGGAGCCCAAGCAAATTCAAATGATCCATCCGCCGGCGACCCAACAATACACCTTGGAGTTCTCGCCCGGGCCTGGAACCATGGACCCGGATCGTTACGTATCCAGGGTGCTTGCGACCATCCTCGGGGATGATTCCGGGAGCCGATTGTTTTGGGAGTTGGTCGATAAAGGACTAGCCGATGCGGCGGTTTGCTACACCTACGAATTCCAGGACTGCGGAGTCTTCGGCCTGTACTTGGCCGGCGACCCGGAACAGCAACAGGATAACTGGGAGTTGATCCAGTCGATTGTCAGCCAAAGCGACTCGCACCCGATCACAGAGCGAGAGTTGGAGTTGGCCCAGAATAAGATAGCCGCAGGGATCCTTCTGTCTGCCGAACGGCCCTCGAATCGTCTGTTCTCCGTCGGTGGAGCTTGGGTCTCTCGCCATCGTTACGAAACGGCCGCTGAGGTCAGTGAGCACTACCGCAGTGTGAGTCTCGAGGAGGTTCAAAAAGCCTTTGAAAGACTCAAGGCTCGGACGGCTGTCCGCGTTTCGGTAGGGCCCGATACGGCTCTTTAGTTTCACCCTTCGCTGCCCTTCCCTAACCGGCCCTGCCTTTCCCTAACCCGCCCTGCCCTGCCCCAGCCATCGCATCGCTTCGCTTCGCAAACAGAGTTCTTTTGGATATGAATTCTTCCGACGTAAAAGTTCGCAACTTGAGATCTCGGTTCCCGTCCTTGGAACGGGTCGAAAATGGGCAGAGGCTCGTCTACCTCGATGGACCTGCCGGGACCCAAGTCCCCCTCGAGGTCGCCCAGCGGGTCGCCGAGTGTTTGATCCACCACAATGCAAACCGTGCGGGGAAGTTCATCACCAGCCATGAGGTCGAGCAGATCATGGCCGAGGCCCATGAGGCCGCAGCGGATTTCTTGCAAGCCGAGGATCCGCGTTCGGTCGCTTTTGGTCCGAACATGACCACCTTGACCCTGAGCTTCTCGCGGGCACTTGCACGCACTTGGTCGCCCGGAGATGAAATCCTCGTATCGAGTTTGGATCACGATGCGAACTACACCCCATGGGTCCTTGCGGCCAGGGACGCAGGACTATCCGTGCGCACCATCGGGATCGATGCGTCGGATGCCACACTCGATATGGGGTCGCTTGAGTCGCAATTGACCGAGCGGACTCGACTCGTCGCGGTGACAGCCGCTTCGAATGCCGTCGGATCGCTGACCGATATACCGGCGATTGCCAAGTTGGTGCATCGGGTTGGGGCCGAGCTTTTTGTCGATGCGGTTCATTACGCGCCGCATCGGAGGATCGACGTGGTCGGTTGGGATTGCGATTACTTGGTCTGCTCGGGCTACAAGTTTTTTGGTCCCCATATCGGGATTCTCTACGGGAAGCCTGATCGCATGGAATCGCTCGTGCCTTATAAATTGCGACCTTCGCCAGACTCGATACCGGGGCGTTGGATGAGCGGCACTCAGAACCATTCCTGCATCGCTGGGTTGACCGCAGCGATCGATTACATGGCGTCGATCGGAGAGGATCCTACCGATCCGAAGCCGATTGCAACACGTCGCGAGAAACTCGATCTTGCTATGGATTGGATCGAAGCCGTCGAGAGGGAGTTGATCCAGCGGTTGATCGCCGGGCTTAAGGAAATCCCCAAGGTCCGTATCTATGGAATCGTCGATCCGCACAAGTCGCATCTTCGAGCGCCGACCGTGTCGTTTTGTATCGACCGAGTCGACTCGGCAAGTGCCGCGATCGAATTGGGCAAGAAGGGGATTTGCGCCTGGCATGGGAATTACTACGCGCTGCCACTGACCTTGGCCCTCGGGACCGAACCGCACGGAATGGTCCGGCTCGGTTGCATGCACTACAATACGACCGAAGAGATCGACCGAACCCTCGAAGCCGTCCGTTGGATTGCTCGCTGAGGTCTGGGCGATGCCCCAACGGCTTAGGAATGAAATAAACAATGAATCGAAAGCATGGACTTGTACTATTACTCGGTTTTGCAAGCCTAGCCTTTTGGCCCGAGTGCAGCGATGCCCAAAGTCCAGTTCCCAAGGAGCCTGCGACGCGGAGAGAGGCTTCTGAGGCCCCCAGGGTTCCTGCCCAAGATGCAGTCTTTTCGGGGCCTCAAGTCGACGAAGAGCTTGCTCCGATGAAAATGATCTTGGGGTTGGGGGACGAAGCTGGCCGGACCATCGATCCGGTGGCTGGCGCGGACGCAAAGCCCATCGTTCTGGTGTTCGTCCATGACGTCAATCGCCAAACGATTTCCATGACGCGGATCCTGACGAACTATACCCTAAGCCGCTCCAAGGAAGGTCTCCATACTGCTGTCGTCCTGTTGTCCGAGGACACTACCGGTGCGCTGAATACCCTCAAGCGGATCCAGCACGCACTGACGGCCAACGTGCCGACTGGGGTCTCCCCCGATGGCCTTGAAGGCCCAGGAATTTATGGGCTGAATCGATCCGTTCAGATGACGATCCTTGTGGCCAACAAAAACCGAGTGACCGCTAACTTTGCGCTGATCCAACCGAGCCTCCAAGTCGATTTGCCAAACGTTGTCCGCGCCATCGTCGCCCAGCTCGGAGGTCCCGAACCGAAGCTGTCGGATCTTTTGCAAGCTGGTGGAGTGGAGGCCAACCGAGGGATGCAAAGCACCCCGGATGCCGATGCGATTCGCAGCTTGGTCCGCCCTTTGATCCAACTCGGAGCTCAGGACACTCAGGTCGATAAGGCGGCGCAGGCCATTGAAGAAGCGATTGAGAAATCCCCCCAGGTGCGCAAGGAAATCGGACGCATCTCCCGGACGATCGTCTCGAGCGGAAAATTGGAAAACTACGGGACTGCCCGTGCCCAGAGCTACTTGAAAGAATGGTCTGAAAAATACGGACAGGACTTGCCCGGCCCGAGAGCCGAACCGAAATCACCGGATTCACCCAAGGCACCTGATGCACCTAAGGCACCTGATGCACCCAAGGCACCTTGAAAGCATCGGTTGGCGTTTTTCGGGTAAAAGCCTGCTTGGGGTCGTGATTTGGCTGTTTCTGCTTGAGCGAATATTCGCTCAGGAAATCTCAGAGCCTTCTTTTGAGCTCGATGTTCTTACGCTCCTGACCAAGCACGGTTGCAATTCGGGAGCTTGCCATGGAGCGGTAGCGGGTCGAGGTGAGTTTTATCTATCGTTATGGGGATCGAATCCCAAGGCCGATTACGACCAGATCGTCCATGCGCATAAGTCGAGGCGGGTGAGGTTCGCTTCGCCCGAGGAGAGTCTGCTGATTGCCAAGCCCAGCGGTCGGATCGCTCATGAGGGGCAGGAGCGGTTTGAGCCCGATAGTGCGACGGCCGAAACTCTGATCCGATGGATCGCTGCGGGGGCTCCTTTTGGTCCATCGCTTCGGGTGGAGGATTTTCAGGTTTCAGCAGAGCTCATCGAACCGTCGAGCGATCGCTCGGGGTACAGGCTCCGGGCTAGTGCGCTTCTTAACGGGTCGAAGATCCCTTTGGATGTTTCCGACCGGACGACTTGGGAGACAGAACCAGACGGCGATTCGATGGGTTGGATCCAGCAGAGTCCGCCGACGTTGCGTTTGCGTCGGCCTGGACGGCATTGGATCACCGCAAGGTTTGCAGGGCAGGTGCGTACCTTGGTCTTGATCGAGCCCTACCCGGATCCGGGCCCGGTTTTGGCAGGCAGTGCGTCAGAAAGCTCTTCACTTGCTGGAACATTGGAACCGATGACCTGGATCGACCAGGAGGTCCAGGAGGGGCTCGATCGGGCGAATCTCAAGCCGTTGGGGATTGCGGACGATTTGACTTGGCTTCGGCGGGTGAGTTTGGACTTTGTCGGACGGATACCGAGTTTAGGCGAGATTGCTGAATTTCAGGGGCTCGATCCGCAGACACGCAAGCCCCAGACGGTCGATCGGCTGATTCGATCCGAAGCGTTCGGAACGTATTGGGCTTACAAGCTTGCTCGATGGGTTGGTTTTAGGCCGATCGCTTCGGATCCTGAGGCGACTTATGCGTTTGAGCAGTATTTGCGTCGCAGCGCCGGCGAGCGGCGTTCGTGGAAGCAGATTGCTCAGGAGTTGGTACTTAGCACTGGGGATTCGCATCGGGAGGGAGCGGCGAATTTTGCGCGATTGGCTTCGGACCCTAGGGTTCATGCCGAGCGGATAGGGAGTGTGTTCTTGGGGATACGCATCGGGTGTGCGAATTGCCACAATCATCCGCTGGACCGTTGGACGCAGGACGACTACCACGGGCTAGCGGCGATTCTGGCGGGCATTGACCGAGGGCGCGAGGTCCGGTATTCCGGTGGGGGGCAGGTGACGAATTTGCGCACTCGGGAGGCTGCGATTCCGAAGCTTCCTGGGCAGGAGTTTCTATCGGTCCAGAGCGATGCAAAGGCTGCGCAGGCCAATGTCGAGCGGCTCAGCGCGTGGATTTTCGATGAGCAGGACCCTAGGTTTGCGACGATGTTGGCCAATAGGCTTTGGGGAACGATGATGGGACGCGGGTTGGTCGATCCGGTCGATGATCTGCGGGAGACCAATCCCGCTTCGCATCCGAGGTTGCTCGAACGTTTGGCCAAGAGCTTGATCGAAGCGGATTACCAACCTTCTTCGATTCTGAAGCTCATCGCGTTGAGTCAGACCTATGCTCGCGTGGAAGTCGACATGAGCGTATCGCGATTGGATCCTAGTTTCTATGCGGCCCGGGAGCCGAAGGCCATGGCTCCCGAGGTGCTCTACGATGCGATCCATGATGCGCTGGGGCTTTCGGTCGAATCGCGAGCCATCGGTTGGTTGGATCCGACCACACCCTCGGAGTCGCTCGATGTGCTTGGTCGATGCGGCCGAATGGTCGGTTGCAGTCCGGAGACGTCGGTTGGGGGGGCGATTCAGCGGAGCCTTGGTCAGCAGCTTCATTGGATCAATGGTCCGTTGGTCAACCGAGCGATAGAATCCCCGGCGTCGTTTATTCGTCGGGAGTCCGGATCGGGCGCCTCGGACGCAGAGATTCTCGCGATGGGGTACTTGCGATTTTTTGGGCAGCCAGGGACTCAGGAGGAGTTGCGGGATTGGGGTTCTCAGATTCCTCAACAGACCGAAGAGAAGTTGGCTTGGTTCGAGGATTGGGCTTGGAGTATGCTCAGCAGTCCCCGGTTTTTGAATCATTGAAGCATGAGAGGGAGGGGAGCTTGAAGCGTAACGGCACATTCTCGACGCGTCGGAGTTTTTTGCGGATCGGTGCGCTGGCTCCATGGTGCATGGTTTCCCCGTGCATGGTTTCCCCGTGCATGGCTCAAGTTGGCGGTCCTGGAGCCTACGAGGGGACTTCGTTTGGAACGGCCAAGTCCTGCATCTTATTGTGGCTCGACGGAGGCCCAAGCCATCTAGAGACGTTCGATCCGAAGATCGATGTACCGAGGGAGGTCCAAGGTCCTTTGGGGACCACACCGACGAGTATTCCTGGGGTGCATTTTTCGGGGGAGCTCGGGCGATGTGCGAAGTTGGCGGATCAAATGACGATCATTCGCTCGATGACCAGTCCGCTCGGGGAGCATGGGCTAGCGAATCAATACGCTTTGAGCGGGTATCTGCCGTCGCCCAATGTGCAGTATCCAAGTTTCGGATCGCTAGCGTCGCATGAACGGGCATTGGATTGGAAAAACCCCCTGCCTCGATCGATTGGGATTCCCGAGCCGCGGATCGGTCATGGTGCGGGGTTTCTTGGGGCCAGCGATGAGCCTTTTTGGGTTCACAGCGATCCGGGGAGTCCGAGCTTTCAGGTGCGGGATTTGGAGATCCATCCGTCGTTGGATCCGACCCGTTTGGAACGGCGACGCGAGATGCTCGGTCGGCTGCAAGACACACAAAAAGGACCGGGATTCCAGGGGGCATTCGAATGGATCCTATCGCCGCAGGCCAAGCGAGCTTTCGATTTGAAGCAGGAGTCCGATGCGACCAAGGAGCGATATGGTTTGCGGTCTTTTGGGCAAAGCTGTCTTTTAGCGCGCAGGTTGGTCGAGCAGCGCGTCCCTTTTGTGACGGTTGTACAGCCCGGATGGGATACGCACGAGAACATGGTTGTTCCATTGCGAGATGGGTTTGCCGGTGCGAAAGTTGGGGTGGGATTGATACCGACGTTCGATCAAGCCGCAAGCGCCTTGATCGAGGATTTGCGGCAACGCGGCCTGCTCGACGAGACCTTGGTCATCGCCATGGGAGAGTTTGGTAGGACGCCTAAAGTCAATACGCGAGGCGGGCGCGATCATTGGCCGCGCGTCTACAGTGTGATGCTCAGTGGCGGCGGATTGCCTCGAGGTCTTGTGTATGGCAGCAGCGACCGCATCGGTGAGAGTCCAATGGATCACCCCACAACACCTTCGGATTTGGTCCATACGCTTCTGGTGCGGCTTGGAGTCCGACCAGATCAGACCCTTCTGACTCCCGAGGGACGGCCGATTCGAGTCAATCAGCATGGACGGCCTATCGATGCGTTGCTGTAGATCGATGGGTGGATGGTTCTTGAGAGAGGATCGGTTTGGAGTAAGCCTTGCGGCTCTTTGGTGGGTACTTGCGATCGGTACGCAGTTTCTTTGTGCGCAGGGTCCAAACGGAGCGGTCGATTCGATCGGACTCAGGAGTATCACGGCAAGTCGGATCGAGCCGAGCGGTTTGCAGGCGTTGGTCGCGACCGAGGGAGGCTTGTGTGTGGTATCGAAGGGAGCAGAGACGAATCGAGCAGAGACGAAGGATCCGGTTCGGTATGAGTCGGCCAGGAGTTTTCCGATTTCCAGGTCGATCCAGTGTTCTTTTTCGCAGATCAACTCTCTGGATTTTTCCCCGGATGGTGGACGCTTGCTCATTGCCGGAGGGGATCCGGGGCAACTCGGTGGTGTGGAATGCATCGAGTGGCCAAGTTCGACTCGATTGGGGCTTTTTCAGACCGAGGATCAGGGTCGAGCCCTAGGCGATGTGGTCACCGAGGTGGATTGGTTTCCTGGGGGATCGCAATGGGTGGAGAGCCATTGGTCTGGGTGGGTTTTGGTGCGTCGGATCGACGGTTCGGTCCGAGTCAAGTTCGGGGGGCACACCGGTCCGGTGCTCAGCGCGATCGCTTGGGATGAGCAAACAGCGATTTCGTCGGGTCTAGACCAGACCATCAAGGTATGGCGGGTTGCCGACGGGGTGCAGGTGCGCAGTTTGGACAATCACACGGGGGCTGTGGTTCAGCTTCTCGGTTGCGATGGGCCTAGCGACAAGCGATTGCTCGTGTCTGCGGGTCGGGACCGAACGATTCGTCTATGGGATCCCTCGATCGGTCGACTGATTCGATTTGTCAAGCTTCCGGAGGTCCCGGTGCGGATGGAACTATCGGACTCGGGGTTGACTGTGGCGTTGGAGAATGGATCGATTTGTGAATTGTCTTTACCGAGTTTGCGGATCGATCAGACGGTTTCGATCAGCCCACGACGAATAGCTGCGATGGTACAAACTTCGCGAGGAGTTTGGTGGTTTTGGTGAGCGATTTTCGGATGAACGATTACCAGGATGGATCGGTCATTGCGTTTTGTTCGAAGCCTCTGGTGCGTAGGAGGCAGGAGTCGCAATGCTTGCACGGTTGGCCTTGAGGACCTGGGTCGTAGCACGAGAGGGTCTTGGAGTAGTCGACACCGAGTTCGATTCCTTTGCGGATGATTTGCGATTTGGTCCAGGTGATCAGAGGAGCATGGATGACCAAGCGATTGCCTTGGACTGCGGATTTGGTGGCTAGATTTGCCATCGTTTCGAAGGCGCGGATATATTCTGGACGGCAATCGGGATAGCCGCTGTAGTCCAAGGCGTTTACTCCGATGTAGATATCCATTGCACCGAGGACTTCGGCCCAAGCCAGTGCGTAGGAGAGAAAGACGGTGTTTCGAGCTGGGACGTAGGTTAGGGGAATATCGGTTCCGAGTTCCTCGGCCGAATCGTGTTTGGGAACGGCTAGATTTTTGTCGGTCAGAGCGCTGCCGGCGAAGCTCGCCAGGTCGAGTTGGATGATAGCGTGTTGTGCGACGTTCGCATCGCGGGCGATTTGCTCAGCGCGTTGCAGTTCCAGTGCGTGGCGCTGGCCGTATCGGAAGCTGATGGCATAGGGGATAAAGCCGGCATCTTTGCAGATCGCCAAGCAGGTTGTTGAATCGAGGCCACCGCTGAGCAGGACGACCGCTTTGTTTGGATTGGTTTTGGTTGACATTACCGCGATTGTTAAATTAGGACCACCCTCGTTAAATCGGGACCACATCGTATAATCGATTTTTATGTCCATCATTCAAATCGATCAACTGACCAAATCGTACAGGGTTTACCAAAAAAAGGAGGGGCTTCTCGAATCGGTTCGGGGGCTTTTTCATCGCGACTACAAGACCATCGAGGCGGTCCGAGGGATTTCCTTGCGGGTTGAGCCCGGGGAGTTTGTGGCTTTTTTAGGACCCAATGGGGCTGGAAAGACCACCACGCTGAAACTCCTTTCTGGGGTGATTTACCCCACGAGTGGAACGGCCAGCGTCATGGGTTTTGTCCCTTGGAAAAGGGACATGGAATACCGTCGTCGGTTTGCGTTGGTGATGGGTCAAAAGAACCAGTTATGGTGGGATTTGCCTGCCCAAGAGTCCTTTCGACTTCATCAGCAGATCTACGCGATCGATCGGACCAGTTTCGACGCGAACCTTTCGGAACTGACGTCCCTTTTGGATGTTCAAAAGCTTTTAGGGCGACCCGTTCGAGAGCTATCTCTCGGCGAGCGCATGAAGATGGAACTGATCGCTGCGCTGCTGCATTCTCCGGACGTGTTGTTTTTGGACGAGCCGACGATCGGACTCGATGTGATCGCGCAGCGCAACATCCAGCAGTTCCTCAAGCACTACCAGGAGGAGCGTCAGATCACGATTTTGCTCACGAGTCACTACATGAAGGACGTGTCGGCTTTGTGCCAGCGGGTGGTGGTCATCGCCCAAGGGGGCCTTCAGTACGACGGTTCGCTCAGTGGCATCATCGATAGTTTTTCGGGGTCCAAAGTGATCCAGCTCCAGTTGGGTATCGAGCAAGCAGCAAGCGGACTCGAACGCTTTGGCGAGATTCTCAAGACCGATATGCCGCGCGTGTCGATTCGAGTACCACGGGCGAATGTGTCGCGAGTTTTAGCCGAGATTCTCAACACCTATACGGTCGATGATGTGGCCGTCGAGGACCCTCCGCTCGAGGAAGTCATCGCGAGCTTGTTTCACTCGATCGCTGAGGCGAACTGAGGCACCCATGCACAGCACAGAGCAAAGCGCATGGGCGCATGGTTGGTCGACGCGTTGGATGATTGTCAAAACGGCATTGGCCGAGAAATTGGCTTATCGGGGCGATTTTGCCGTGGGAACCCTGATGCGTTTTCTGCCGATCGTCACCCAGGTTTTCCTTTGGTGGGCCGTCTTTCAATCGCTATCCCCAGAGGATCCCCACGCGGGTCGCATCTCTGGATACTCCTTCCGCGACATGGTCGCTTATTATCTGCTGACGATGGTCGGAAGGGCCTTTTCGAGCATGCCGGGTCTCTCGTCGAGCATCGCGAAAACGATCCGAGACGGAGAGATCAAGCGGTACTTGGTCCAGCCCATCGATCTGCTTTCGTTTCTTTTCTGGTCGCGTGTGGCGCACAAAGTGGCGTATTATTTCATCGCCATCGGCCCGTTTGTCTTGATGTTTTTTCTGTGTCGCAGTTACTTTACGGCCGGTTGGCCTGATGCGTTGACCTTTGCTTGCTTTGTCGTTTCGCTCGGATTGAGCTTCGCGCTTGGGTTTTACCTCGAAGCCTGCTTGGGCTTGGTTGGGTTTTGGATGCTCGAGGTTTCTTCCTTGCTGTTTGTCTACATGCTTTTGCAGTTTTTTCTCTCGGGGCACATGTTCCCTTTGGATCTCCTGCCAGCTCCCTTCGATACGGTGGTCAATTACTTGCCGATCAAGTACCTAGCTTATTTCCCTGCGGCGGTTTTCTTGGGTAAGATCCAGGGGACGGCATTGGCGATCGACATGGCGATGCTTGTCGGTTGGGTGCTGTTTTTTTATCTGCTTTCGCGTTGGACGTTTGCCAGGGGGCTTGAGCGTTACAGCGGCTTTGGCGGCTGACGGCTTCGAAGATGTGCCTGCCAGTAATGGTGGGTTTTGGCGACCGAAGTGATCACATTCTTGATCTCTTTGTCGACTCGGTAGTCGGGCCCGGCAGGCAGGTAGAGCTTGGTCGATTCGCGACGTACGGAGATGTTTTCGACCAAGATCGCTCGCATGAGCCAAGCCGCCATGGGCTCGCTGTCGCATTCGACGCAGACCCAGCCTAGATAAGGACTCGGGCAGGTGTTCAGGCCGCTCGCGAGTCGGATTCCACGTTGGAGCTCGGCGACTACGGAACGATAGGCTTCGGGAGCTTGTTCGATTCGCTCGATCGCAACAGGTTCGAGCAGCTTTCCCCGATGAGGCGGCCCACCGGCCATCGCAAGATCACAAAAGGAGGTCCAGATTTTGTCCCAGGGGACCGAGCCTGACGCGTCCGGAGCGATCTTGGCACTGCCCATCGATCGTGTCGATACCTCCTCTAGACGCTCGGCGTATTCGGAGGGCAACTGCTCTTGGAGCTGGTATTGCAAGGCGTTGAGCATTGGCCAATCGCCATCCGAATCGGCATTCCAGGGGATCGCTCGGGAGCGAACCGCGCGGAGGTATCGTTGGATCATCCAGGTGCTCAAGTCCTCTGGGTCCAGGTCGATCCGTGGGAATCGGCTGGCACCCTCGGCAGGGATCCCAGGGGTATCTTCCGAGGGAACCTCTGTGTAGATCACTGAGTTTGGGGACAGGCCGTTGGCCCAGAATGCGATTAGGGCGAGGGTTTCGAGTTGGGATTCGGTCAGTGTCGAATCGGAATGGTCGATGGGTACCCGTGGGAAAACCAGCGGTTTGCGATCCGAGTCTTGCAACGACCGAGCGCGATGTCCGATCCACTCGCCGACCTCGCGTGCCGAGAGCGGCTCTGCCAGATAGACCTTGGAAGCGGCTGGGATTTTTCCGAACCAGCATGCAGCACGAATTTGCTCTAGGGGTATAGGTTCGAAGCCAAGGGGGGTGATGATCACACGATGGTAGATTTTGCCGGATCGGTGCAAGGGACTCGGGCTGTTGAAATCCTCCGTGTCGTTCGATTCGACAAGGGACACCTCGCATTCGAGCCTTGGACCTAGCAGTGAACACGCTTGCTCGATTCTCGATGCATCGATCTGGATGGGAGCTCGGGTCGGTACGACGAGGACGAGATCGAAGGGGTTTTCCGGCGGGTCCGATGGGTAGGACGAATCGGCGTTGCTCATCGGCCCACTCCGGTAAGGGCATAGACGGCAAAGGTTCCCAGCCAGTGCTCCCCTTCGTAATGACCGCTGAACACGTAAGCTAACCCTGCATCACGATGGGCCTGGGCCGAGTCGGCGAATCGATCTTTCCAGGTTCCATTCTCGGGGAGCGCTTGACTGATCGCATCGAGGGTCCAGGCCCGCGAGAGGTTTAAGCCGGCTAGGTGGACAAGTTTCCCGTCGGTCAGATCCGAGACAACGACTGGGGTAAGGAGTTTCGTGTGGGCTCCGGGTTCGGAGGGATTCAGAAAAAGGTTGATCCATGTTTCGAAATCGTTAGCCGGGAGGATTCTTCGCATCAGGTCGGCTTCGTTGAGCGAGGGCGAAAAGAAATCTTCGCCGGAGGGCTCGTATTGCGAGGCGTAATTGCGATCGTTCATGTAGTACTCACGCGATCGTTTTTCGACGGCATGGGCAAGTTCGAGGTTGCCCACCGTGCGAGCGTAGTCGAGGGTTTGGCCTAGGGCAAAGGCAGTATCGGGATGAACACCGGTTCGGATCGGGTTGCTGAGCCTCGGGAGGTATCCTAGTGTCAGAGCGACGATTTCGTTTTCGAGGGGTTTGAGCGTTTCGAGCCACTGGCGTGCTTGTGGGTCGTCCCATGTATGCAATTCGGCTACGAGTCTCAGGAGCCAAGCCCATCCGTACATGCGTTCGAAGGAGCGGTTTTCTTTGACCTGAAAGTAGGCGGTTTCCGCGTCGATGTTTTCCTTGGTCAGGCTCTGGTCGAGGCGTTCTCTCGAAGTTTGGGCCAAGGCATGCATGGGATTGGTTTTGAGCAAACGGACCAAGGTCCAGTGTCCGTGGACGCTGCTGTGCCAATCGAAGCAACCGTAGAAGGCTGGGTGGAGTTCTTTAGGGCTAAGGACATCGGCTGGTCCGACGAGTACGTTCGAGGGTTTGTTGGGGTATTGGCGATGGATTCCATCGAGAGCGAGTTTCGCGATCGATGCGGCTTGGGGATCGAGGATTCGCGGCGCGGAATTCTCGGCTGCCCGGCTTGAGGCTAGCAAGGATAGCGGCAGGTGGACGAGCAGCAGTGACAGCAGGGATAACCGGATCATTTTCACAGTAGCTCCAATTCACAGGGGCTCCAAAGTTGGGAGTGCATCGCATGGGTCAAGATCCTAACTCAGGTCTAGGACTCGCTAAAGGGCCTTCGGTTACACCGAGAGGTAAACGGATCCGACTTGAGTTGTTTTTCGAGCATTTTGGGGGATATTTCAGGCAAGTGCCTTCCGAATGATAAACCTTAGGGCTGGTATCGAAAAAACGAGCTTGGGATTTTTATTCAAGTGGCACAAGGGTTAAAAAAGCCGTCGTCTGGTCAATCTTGTTGCACCATTGGGGTGCGTGAGGAACGCAGAATTTTTACTTGGACTTTTTTAGTAGAACCCGTGTGGGAGAAATTACATCATGTTGCTCAGATGGCAGCAGAGGCAACTCGAAGACAGTTATCTTGGTCAATTGGAGCAGATGCTCGTTGGTCGATTGAGTCGTCGGGATGAGGGAGCACCGTTGCGATCGCGTGCGAGTCTTCGTCGGAGTCGTCAGTTATCTTGTTTTTCGTTGGATATCAATGAAGAGTTGTGCAGGCTCGAGCGGATGATTGACGAGTTTGCTTGGTAGGAATCAAGGGGCTGGAATGAATAAAAAAAGGGGTGGCTTTGGCAAGCCACCCCTTTTCGTTTTGCGACGGGTCTGTCATTCGGACAGTTCGTCGATTTTTCGGGAAGTTTTACTGCTGATTGACCTTTGGTCCATTATCACCCATCTTGACTGCACCTGGATCCATCAAGGTTTTTTCCTGGAAATCAGGGTTCTTTTTTGGATCTGGGCCTTTGTTGCAGCCGGCAAAGGCCAGCGACAACATCGAGAGTGCAAAGAGACTGAAAACTAGGTTTTTCATGGGAAAACTTTCTGTTGTGGGGGAGCGAAATTCAACTGAGACTAGTCGACAGGATCGGGAGTCACGTTGTTGTCAGCGATGGCGTTGAGTCGGAGGTAGACACCGTAGTTAACGTTTTGCGAGAGGGTATTGGCACTCCCGTCAGCACGAGCGACTTGGATCAGCGGACCGTGGTAGCTGGACGTACCAGGCCATTCGGTGTTGATACCCCAAGCGCAGATGTAGGTCGGTTCGTAGGCATAGGCAGCAGGGCGGAACCAAGCGCCGGACTGTTTGGGGCCCGATCCATCGACTTCCAAAGCACCGGCTCCACCACCTTCGTTCGATCCCCAGCCGGTGTGGGTCAGGCCGACGAAAGCGGCTCGGAAAACGCCGCTGGTATACGGAGCTCGTCGTAGACCGGATCCAGTGGTCATGAAGGGACCGCCGTAGAAGTTGGCCGTATCGGTTTCGCCGACGACGATGGTTCCGGAGGTTCCGTCGGTGATATCTCGCATTTGGTTGGCGCGCGATGGAGCAAAGAGACCCGACAGGTCGCCTGCGGTGCTGATACCCATATTCGCACCTCCCCAACCTGGGCCCACGCCTGCATCTGGCCACCAGTGGAAGCCTTGGCTACCGGCGTAGCTCGTAGGAGCGATGTTGTGTTGAGCGAACACCTTTTCGATGGTCGAATCCGAGGGGCACAGCAAGTTTGCAACGCGGGTGCTGACGATGGGTTGCCCCCAGACCCTCAGGTTGTAGTTCACACCCGAGGAGATCGTTGAGCCTTCCATTTGAGGGAGGATCGCAGCGAGCCACGTGTGGTGGTAAGCATGGAACTGTTGCCGACCGCGTGCCGAGCCGTAGTTGACCGACATTGGGAAGCGCTTGTAGGCACTCTCGTAGTTTTGGAGTGCCAAACCAATTTGCCGAATGTTGCTTCCGCAGGACATTCGACGAGCTGCCTCACGGGCCGCTTGGACCGCTGGCAACAACAAACCAACCAAAATGCCGATGATGGCAATCACCACCAGCAACTCCACGAGTGTGAAGCCCTGGCGACCGGATTTTTGACCCTTAGTCATTGCTAAGAACCCTTTCAGAAAAGATGAAGAAATGCCCGACTGACTGGAGATTAGGGTAAAAACCGCTTGAACCATCCGCAGATAATAACGATTTGTTTAACACTAAAGCCGTCTAACGCGGTTTTTAGCCCCATGTCCAATATACAACGCGGCTTTGTGACGCGTCAACTAGCTTGGGGGGGTTGTCAGAATTAATTTCGAAGTTTTAACCTCAGATCCCCTTGTCAAGCGGAATTAAAAAAGGTAATCGGCTTGAGTTTTGACTCGGACACTCGGTCCGAGTCGGAGGTCGAATTCGGGCGTCTTGGCAGTATCTTGACGGGATGATTGGCTAGACTATGGGAATGAATCGATCGAACTTCAGCGCATCCTCGGGACCTTTGAGCCGGGGCTGGTATAGGCTTCGTTTGCCATTTCTTCTCGGGTTACTGGCCATTGTGTCTGTTTATGCTTGGCAGCGGATGCAATTTCAACGAAGCATCGGTTCGGTCGAGCGCCTTTTGAAATCCGAGGAGAACGCCAAGGCGATTTCGGCTCTGGAGTCGCTCAAGGCACGCTTCGGCGAGCGAGCCGACCTGAGGCACATGCTGGCTAGGGCCTACCGTCAATCGGGCAAAAAAGAGCCGTTTGAACGCCAATTGGAGTTAGCGCAAGGTCTGGGGTTGCGATCCGAAACTGTCCAAGCCGAGAAGTTCCTCTATGAGGCCCAGCTCGGGGCCGTCGAATCTCTTGAGTCTCGCGTCGCGGATTTCATAATCTCGAACGATCGGATGTTCGATGATGCGGCTCGCAGCTTGGTTTTTGGATTGCTGCGCAACCAGAATACTGAGGCGGTCGAGCGATTTTTGCCTTTGTGGGAAAACCAGTCCCCGGATGAGGCTTGGATTCCAACGTTTCGGGGAATGATGCGACTGGGTCGTCGCGATTGGAAGAATGCACTTCTGGAGCTTGAACCGGCGCTTGAAAAGCACCCGGATTTTCTCCCCCTGTATCTCCAAGCCGGGATGGCTTACCAAGGCGACCAGCAATTCGAAAGGGCCGAAGCGATGCTGGATCGGTACCTTCAAAGTCAGCCCGACAGCGCCGAGGGGCTCTTGAGTTACTCGGAGGTCCTTCGCAAGCTCGGCAAAGCCGAGCAAGCCCTCGGGCGCATCGAAACGTTCCTTCCGATCGGCGATCCGTCGAAACCTATCCATCCATCGCTAAGGCTCCAGGTAGCCAAGCTCTATCTGGATGTTGACGAGAGTCAGAAGGTTATTGACACGCTGGGCGGACTGGCCAAGCTTTGGCCCGAGGATGTCGAGATCGCTTCGACTCTGAGTCAAGCTTATCAACGTCTGGGGGATGAACCAAGGTCGGCCAGTTATGCAGCGATCGCCGACTCGGGGCAAAAGCAAACGGTGCTTGCCGACGGGATGTTGTTCGAATTGCTCAGCAATCCCAATCGCACGGCTGAGCAGTGTTATGCGCTTGGGCATTTGCTGCTCCATAAGAAATCGCGCGAGAACGGGATTTACTGGCTCGAAGCGGCTTTGAAGCTTGATGAGAAGTTCGCACCTGCCCACCAGGACCTTGCGCTTTACTACGATCGGACCGAGCAGCCCCAGTACGCAGCCATCCATCGTCGGTACCTCAATGCCCCCGGAAAACCTTGATCGAGCTCCCCAAATCTGGATTGCCTCATGAGTCCAAAGCAAACGACGATTTCAAGGACCCGAGCGACCCGAGCGACCCGAGCGACCCGAGCGAATAGGGTGGTCCTGTGGTTGTTGGTGCTCGGGGTATCGGGCGCTGGTTTGATTCTCGGTTGCAAAGAGCGCCCGGGGGGAGGTCAGGGGCCCGTGGGGGCCGAGCCTGTCGTATCCAAATCGCAATCTGAGTCCGCTTCGAGTCCGGTTAGCCGATTGCGGTTCGAGGAAGTTCCAGGAGCGTTGCTCGGCAGTGAGTATCGCGATGGAAGCGAGCAAGGAGTGTTCTCGTTGGTCGAGACGACAGGGGGTGGCTCGGCGCTGATCGACTACGATCGCGATGGCAAGCTCGATATTGTCACTTCCGGTGGTGGGACGCCCGATCCGTCGACGCAGCGGATGCTTGGTCACCCCGGGGGGCTGTACCGCCAGGTCGATACTTGGAAGTTTGATCCGTGCAGGGAGTCAGCCTTTTTGGATTTCTCGGCGACTTACCATTCGGCGATCGTGGCTGCCGATTACGACAGCGATGGAATGAGCGATTTGGTGGTCACCGGTTTTGATCGGCTCCAATGGTTCCGCAATCAGGGAGACGGGACGTTTGAAAAGGTTCAGCCCATCGAGGATTCGCTGTGGAGTACAGCGGCCGTTTTTTTCGATGCCGACCAGGACTCCGATTTGGACCTGTATGTGGTTCATTACGCGAATTGGAGTTGGGCTAACCATCCGAAGTGCCCCTCGCAGAAGGATCCGAAGCTTCAGGATTACTGCGGTCCGACTGACTTTGTAGGATTGCGGGATTCCCTTTATGAGAATCTCTCGGACGGCACGTTTATCGAGCGCATACCCGAAAGTTTTTCGGGGATCACCTTGCGAGGCCTTGGGGTTCTGGCCGCGGATCTCGATTCGGATCGCGATACGGATCTTTACATCGCCAACGATGTCGAACCGAACTTGCTTTTTCGCAACGACGGTCGATTCGAGTGGACTGAAATCGGGCGAAGAGCCGGAGTTGCCACCAACGACCAAGGCCGAGCCGAGGGGAGCATGGGCATTGCGCTCGGAGATTACAACAACGATCAGAAGTTTGATCTCTGGGTGACCAATTACGCCGACGAATTCTGTGCGTTGTACCGAGGCCTCGGTCGGTTGAGTTTCTCCTATGCGACGCATGCGACTCGCGTGACCTCGACCGACGAGCAGTCGGTCGGCTGGGGGACGGCCCTGTGCGATTTGGAACTCGATGGGGACGAAGACATCGTGATCGTCAACGGCCATTTGGAGCGTCACTCGCCGAACCATTCGCAGCGACCTCAGGTCCTTGAGAATATCGAAGGCAATCGTTTTGTGCTCAGCGCCAAAGACTCCGCCTTTTTTCAAACCCCGCAGGATGGCCGCGGGTTGGCCATCGGAGATCTGAATCGAGATGGCTTGATCGATCTGGTAGTCACTCGCATCGGTGCTCCCTGTGCGGTTCTCGAAAACCGTTCGGACCGCCAAGGTGCTTACTTGAGCGTGCGGCTTGTCGGACAGGCTTCGAATCGCGACGCTGTGGGAGCGGTCGTAACTTTAAGTATCGGGGATCGGGTGTGGATCCGCCAGCGAGTCGGTGGTGGGTCTTATGCCTCGACCAACGACTCGGCGCTTCACTTTGGGATACCTAGCATCGGCCTAGGTCCGCCAGCAACCGAGCCGACCCTCAAAGTCGATTGGCCCAGTGGCCAGACGAGCATTTTGGAAGTTGAAAAGCTCAATTCAGAGATCTTGATCATCGAACCTAAGGAGACCCGTTAAGTAACGCATTCATGGTAACTTCATGAGCGAATTTGGGAACCAATATGCAGCTAGTGGGATCCTATCGGTTATCATGAACGGCCCTAGATGGTCGACTCGTTAAGCGGCATAAAGAGATTTCTGCGATAGGTTGAAGCGATGGTTCATTCTGCTGCTACAGAGCATGTGATTCGGCTTTTCTTAAATCATGGGCAGGGACGTTATGGGAGCGAGCAAGTCACACAGCTTGAGCATGCACTGCAGTGCGCGGTGTTAGCCAAGCGGCAAGGGGCGGGTTCAGCGATGATCGGAGCGGCGTTGCTGCACGATTTAGGACACATCATCGACGAACAAGCCATGCCAGGGAGCGATATGGAAAATCTAGACGATGCCCATGAGAAACGGGCTTACGGCTGGATCGAATCCCATTTTGGCAAAGCTCTCGCCGATCCGGTTCGGTTGCATGTGGCAGCCAAGCGCTATCTGTGCACGGTCGAACCGGAGTACTTGGCCAAGCTGTCTCCGGCATCGCTCAAGAGTTTTTACGATCAGGGTGGGGTGATGTCCCAATCGGAAATCGACGATTTCAGGGACGAGCTCTATGCGTTTGAGGCCGTGCAACTGCGGCGTTGGGATGATCTTGCCAAGGATCCTCAAATGCAGACTCCATCGATTGAGGATTTCGCCGACTTGCTCGATCGGCTCGCCGA
>Ga0208086_1000030_pt1 | contig 34348 bp, 18 predicted proteins | sample LakMenEpi06Jul10_FD_150675 | JGI IMG/M metagenome (GOLD analysis project Ga0208086, IMG submission 150675) | Freshwater microbial communities from Lake Mendota, WI - 06JUL2010 deep hole epilimnion (SPAdes) | ecosystem: Environmental > Aquatic > Freshwater > Lake > Epilimnion/Euphotic zone ...
CGGAGGAGGAGGAGGAGGAACAGCAAGTTCAAGTTACGAAGCAAGTAAAGAAGAAGAAGAACAAGAAGAAGCAAGAGGTCCGGGCCATGACGGGGTAAGCCAACTCGGTGAGAGCGAGAAAATGTGTGATGTGGCAAAGCATATTGGTGGTGTAGAGTTTGGGTTGACGCAGGTGGTGTGTGCGAGCAGCCATGAAGACTGGCATTATACGCTGAAAGCAATTGAAGAAAATATCGACTGTACCAAAGTTGGTAACGAAATTGCACAAAACTTGGTACGCGTCGCAGCGACGCGCATTTTCGGCGTGCCTGAACAGAGCATCATCGAGTTGGTCGTCAACTCGATCGATGCTTCGACGTTTCGAAGGTCGGTCGGCAAGTTTGGCATGGGTTTTTACTCTATTGTGTACTGGTTGCATAACCACCCGGACCGATTGATCCGCATTACGAGTAAGTTTGCCGAAAAAGACTCTACGACGTGCAGCTATGTGTTGGAAATAGTTGAGAGAGGCAACATGTTGAAGGCCAAGCTAAACTTTATTTCAAACGAGAGTCATACTGGCACACGAGTGGAGATCTTGGCGGACAGAGACAAATTTACACGGGAAAACATAGAGCGATTCAAAAGTCAAATGATGCGTTTGGCGTTGGTTCCAGACGTGTTACTCATTAAAAACAGCCTACCATCGGGAGGCCGGCCAGAGATGTGGAACTTTAATGACAACATGGATGAGAGCAAGCCTAAAGTCAAGATTACCATAGATGAAAGCATAGTGGCGGTAGAGGACACCGGTACAGGTATTTGCATATCGACTCTATTGTCTTCGTTGCTCACACCGTCTCTTTCTACCAAAACTGTGCGAACCAGCATGGTACCCATGAAAGACGAAGAGCTAAGTACCCACTTTGAAGCACACCCTAAACTTCATCAAGTGTACCGCCCAGGAGTCTACTCCCTCACGGTAGTCGTCAACCACGTCATAGTGTACCTGGACACCCAAAGAACGGTGGTTTGTGCGAGGCTGTACATGCCGGCTTGCACTAGCGTGCCTTTGTCGCGCGACAACATCATCGTCAACATACACAACTTGTCGGAGTTTAGCAAACATGTTGGCATTCTGCTAGACCAAGCGTTGCGACAAAAGTACTTGAAGTGCGCGTTTGTCAACTTGGAAGACGCTTTAAAAGCCTACGACCTAGCATCGCGCCAGTATTGTATTACATTAGTCGTCAGAGATCGGCTTGCCGAGGTTTACAAACAATACGCGCACCGTATAGTAGATGTACGTTTTATAAGTGTGTACACAAACTTGCGCACGAAGCACGAATACTTGATTGCTGGTACGGCGTGTGACACAAATGCCGTAAAACAAAACCTTTTTAAGCACCTCAGCTCAATTGACGGTGTGTTTAGTGGTAAAAAAGTCATTCTTTGCAACATGCCAGAAAGGATAAGCACAGGTGGTTTAGATGGCATCATTTTTGTCGACAAACGGTTTTACGACAAATGCAGCGACGCCGACAAAACTACCAATGTGTGGGCTAAGGAACTTTGCCAAGACTTTGTTTTAGGGTTCGGACTTCGCTTGGCTTCACCGACAACCAAGCCAGCAAGCTACGACCTTGCGTTTCAAACAATGATGAAATCGAGCGCTCAATACGTTGCCCATATTTGGTACAAAAATGAAACCCAAGGCATGATATACTATGACTGGGAAAAAAACCGCGAAGACAACACGGACTTGTTGCGCACCATTTACGACCGTCTTCAAGATGCTCGGAATGTGGAGTTCCAAATGCCGGACGACATTAGTGTAGACGACGTCATTCACGATCTGGTTCGCTGTTTTGGTGTTTACCGACAAAGTTTGTGGACAAAGCTTGTGTGCATTTTCCGAGACGCGTGTTTGTCGTACAGTCCTGAGCCAGAGTATGGTAATGAAAAGCCGTGTTTCAACTTCAAGCGTTGTATCGACCCGTTAGGCCTCAAACAAGGTGAACAAAGCGAAGAGCGGCCAGACTTTAGTTTTGATGTCGACATCTTGCAGTTCGTGACGCAAGTAAGCCACGGGGAAGCGTTTTCGCTCATGAAGCCGACATCTTTGGCGTCGTGTGTGCGCTTCCCTTCGCCCCCCATATACGCACAGTTGTACAGGCTTGTCCAACATGCACAAGCTACGACTTGCGCCAAAGTGTGCATCCTTACTGCGATTATATACATACTAAGTTACTCGTCGGCAACAAAGTTTTCGCGTCCCAAAATGAATCAATGGTTGACAACATACGCACACGTGTTCAATCAGGAAGTCAGGCCAGCCGATGTTTGGGCGTTACAACCTTTAAGCTCAAACAACGTTTGGGTGCCCTACTACCTGATTTTCAGCGAGAACGACCAGGTTGTGCAAGCAGCAAATGTGTTTAAAAAATGTGTGTTGATGCACGAAGGCGAAGCTTCGTTGCCGTTGAGTTACGAAAGAGCTGGTCGCCAACTTGATCCGCAATACGAGTTCACGTCCAACCAACTGATTGCACGCGTCATGTCGTCCGACGCCACACCAAAAGACATTCTTGCCAGCATCGATGCTACCTCACCTAAAAGCAACTTGCAGATGCTCGGAATCGTCGTAAACGAAGGAAACACGCGACCGTTCGTCGTTGCGGTGTTACAGGAGCTCGTGCAAAACGCAATAGACGCTATCAGGAGCTCAAGTGCGTTCGCCCATGTGGAGCTTGACTTCGAAAAGTCCCAAGAGACTGGCAAGTTGGTTATGGCCATTACAGACCCTGTGGGAATGACGCTTGACACACTACTCAAAATGAACATACCGTTTTACAGCGGCAAAACGAGTAAAGACGCCAACACAACCGGGGAAATGGGAACTGGTTTTTTCAACGTCTTTCGCGAAACCTCGCGTGTTTTCGTGAAAACCCAAAAGAACTCGCAAATCATTTTGTGGGAAAGTACCCCCATTGTTGAAGACAAGCGAGTTGTTGACATCCTCAACAAAGTTTGGTTCGAAGAAGAATTGTTTGAGTCGGCATCTTCGTTCACGACTATCCGTCTATTTTTAAATTCGGACGTTGGTGCCGACGAACAGTTCGCTGTGTTTGAGGCGACGATGCGAGACATGCTTCCTGTCATCAACCCGGACATCGTGACATTTACCGTGCAAGGCAAGTCACTCGACGCACAACCGCACATAATGCGTACTAGCGTCGAACCAGGAATGATTCGCATGAGTGACAAAGGTTTTCAGCGCGGCTCGGTGTGCGTCACAGTAAACAATTACCCAAAGTCGTACGTTCTGTCAAACGGCGTTCCATTCACAGACTTGGTGCATTTTTGCAGCATGATAGGCTTTGACGCGATGTGCTCACAGGTCTTGTACAGCAACTTTGTGATCGACTTGCCGAAACAAGCCTATACGGTAGTACAATCAAGAGAAAAGATCTTTCTTGAAGAGTCAAGCAGGGCAGACGTTATTTTAGCTCTACAAGATTGTTGCTGGGTATCTTGCATACACAAAATGGCTAAAGACGCACGCTACGTTGTCGGACACGGAGGTGCGCTTTTTGATTGGCCTAATGTTGACTTTCTGGCAAGACTGTCATGCAGATTACACAATTTAAAGTCGAGTGGAGACATCAGCCAAACTTTGAAGCCGGGTCCGCCAACACGTTACAATCGTTTATTCCAAAACGACAAACAAGGTTTAAAAGGTGTGTTTGAATCCTACCGCTTCTTTGCGCCTGTTGGCGAGCAAGATGACAAAAGCCACCCTGCGTTGATTGAACTACTTCAAAAAGCTGCACAACAAACTTTGGCTCGTGGTGAGACCAACGAGGTCAAGTTACAAGCGTCGGCCGAAGCAGCGCAACACTTGCCTACACTTGTTCGTCTAGAAGTAGAAACTATTTTAAAAGCATGGCTTGTACTAAAGCGAGCATCACACAACGTTGAAGCCTCATTGGGTAACGACGTCGTCGAGTATTTACCCGGAAGTTTGCCGCACACGTTGGTCAAAGCGTTCATCGATGTGTACGTTAAGTATGGTGTCAGCGCCAAGATAACAGGATTTACACCGGGTCTTGTATCGGAAGTACGCGTGCAATACAATCGTGATGAAGCTGCCTCGTACTTTGAACCTTTTGATCAAAGTGTAACAATCGCAGAAAATACAGCCGACGACGATAAAGGTGCCTTTGCGAACTTGGCTCGCGTTGTTTACCAAATGTGCCTTGACACCACCGACGCTACATTGGTTGACTTTGAAACTTGCATGAAGCTAAGCAACCATTCAATGTACGAAAGCTTTTTTGGATCACGCCGAGGGTTTGTGCTTCACGAAATCGAACATGCACGGCGAAACTCAAGTTGTACAAAAGATACTGGGCACCCAGATGTGCACGTATCTTTTCAGTCTGAACCTAAACAAACACGCACTTTTGTTCAATGCATGGAGGATGCCGCAAAAATAATTGTCAACCATCAAGTCGACCACGTCTCGTTTGTCACTGCGTTGACAACTACCTGGAAAACCTCTCTTGGACCACTTGTTGGCACATCACAAGGAAGTAGCGCAGTATCGCCACAACCAACATCAAGTCGCCATGCCGTGTTGCTTGGTCGTGACGATGAAGACAAAAGCTTTTCACGCACAAAAGAAGGTTCGAGTTCGGAAGGAGGAGGAGGAGGACTAGGAAAAGGTACAAGTGCGGAAGGAGGACTAGGAAAAGGTACAAGGGCGGAAGGAGGACTAGGAAAAGGTACAAGTGCGGAAGGAGGAGGAGGAGGAGGAGGATCAAAAGAAGGTTTTGTTTATGATTTTTCTTCTTTTGACAGCAACGAAGATGAAGACGAAGAAGGTCCAAGCGCATGGTGAGTAGGAGACCTCAAGTACAGGAGTTGGATCAAAACAAAGTTCAGTGTATCAAAAGTAAACAATCTTTGATTTTAATATCTTTGAAACCATGTTTGCAGTCGACTTGTTAGGCTCAAAAACGTGGGTAAAATTCAAAGTTGGGTTCCCTGAATCTTGGTATGTAGTTTAGTTTTCTTTTTGTAAAAAATATAGTTGCTTGTACAAAAAACAACCAAGTAGTAAAATTTAAAAGTCTACAAAAAAATACATTTCCTGGTTGTTAGACTAAGCAAGCACAGAGCAAACAAAGTATAGAGCAAGCAAAGTATCAAACATGTCAGAGTTGACGACGCGGCTTTTGCCGGTGTCGCTGTATTCGGGAGACCGAGACGAGTCGCTGTTTCCCGAACCAAACCACTATGTGGCGGAGTTGCCGTTTACAGTGCCCAATGTGGTGGGGATCCAGGTGGCGTCGCTGGAAATGCCAGAAGTCGACGCGCAGTACACCATCGAGCAGGACAGGAACGACAAGGTTAGCTTCTCGGAAGGTTTGAGGATTGACTTTAACGACTTGGTGTCAGATGTGGTGCCGGGAGTCGACATGTATGCCAACCAGATTGCCTTTTTGGAAGGCTCGAACGTGTTTAGTGTTAGCATCCCTGCGTACTTGACGGAGATTGACACGTATTCCAGCGACTACTTGGTGACCTACGACTTGGCGAGCGACTTTGACGCTTCGACAAATCCTGACACGCCTGGGTGGAGGACGTGCTACGTCAACTGGCAGGCCCAAGTGTCTCCTAGTTCGCCCGTCTTGGAATGCATCTGCTCGACGGCGGGCTACCGTGCGCAAGTCACGTCGTCCAACAAGCTGTCCAACACATCGCACAACTCTTTGTTCAGGTACGGCTTTGTGCACTTGGCTCCGCTGAGCGTCCAGGAAATTTGCAGCTATTTGACCTATGCGTTTGCCAACTACACGACCTACAAGCCGGCTCAAGCAACTTTCATGACCAACCGCTACACGTTTGAGTACTTTCGCGGCAAAGTCCGCATTGTGGTGAGCAGTCTGTCTTCTTCGTCGGTTGTGCCGCGCCTAGTTTTCCCGACCAACACGAATCCTGCCCAGACAGCCGACTACGGTTCTCAAAACAACGGCTTTGCGACGCGCATGCTTTTGAACAACCCGACGCCTCAATGCACGACGCTGGGCTACATGCTTGGCTTGACGTCCGGTGTTTCGGCCGCTACGAAGAACTTTGTCTACAAAGACCACCAAGAACCCAGGTTTGGGTTTTTCGCAAACACCGAGCCTCGCTTCCTCTTCGAGGCAAGGCTGGCACCTGGAATGTACTCTGTCCAGGACTTGACGACTTACTTGCCGATCGCCATGAACCCTTTAAACTTTGAAGCACCAAGTAGTACAAGCTCCGTCGCAACGGCTACCGGCTCGTGCTACTTTGCGTTTCAAGACTCGCGCGGCTTGGAAAGCTTGATCATCATCAACTCTGGGCAGTACACCCCCGAAACGTTCTGCCAGGCCTTGGAGCACGCATTGAACCGCATGGACTCGCAAGGTGCTTACTACTCGGCCTATGCAAACAGGTTTGCCTACAACAACGTGTCGCTCAACTACGACCCGGACACGCAGTGGCAAGTCCTCGAGATTCCCGCCGCCGTGGTCTACAACGTGGTCTACGACTTTTCAACCAGCAAGTTTACCATCTCGTCAAGCTTCGCACAGGTTCGCCCTTTCAACTCCGGTGAAGCAAACATTTTGTCCACGACACGCCGTGCGCCCACGTTTGGACTTTTACTTTCCTCACCAAGCACAGCAAGGGTCTCTTTACAAGTCTCGGACATTGCGTCGTTCTGCCCAGCGTCGAACGTCCACCGCATTGCTAGAGTGCTTGGCATGGACTCGCAAGACTATCTTGGAAAGTCGTCCTACACTTCCGAGTTTGCTTCGTTTGTGCCGCGCATAGCGTTCCCTCTGTCTTCAAACTCAAGCATGGGCGCCAACCGGGCACTTTTCCGACAAGAAGCCACCCTACCGATGTCGCTCGGCGTTGATGGCGAGTCTTGCCCAGGTGCCGGCACGCCGACCTACCTCTACCCTTCCGGGACCTACAAAGTCCACCTGGCCTCGCCGACGTCTCAAACCTTGATCGTCTCGTCGGTCGCGCCTAAACCCATCGAGTCGTCTGGGAACAAACTTGCCTCTTCGAACAGCACCGGGGTATGTCGAAGCATTACTACCAACATCGCCGCCAAAGGGTTTGTCGCTGCAAACTACACGTTGGCACCGCCAACCACGCCTGGGTCGCTGCACACCCCTGGGTCGTACTTGGTCATCGAGAACCTGCCTGGTCCGGACGCGACGTGGGCTGCGATTGTCAAGGTCTTGACGACTTCTCAAAACGCCACCTCGTCCGTGGTGACCGCCGAGGTTGTTGATGTGGGGACAGGCACGGCCGGAACAGCACAAACCTTTTACGTAGTTGAAGCCCACGACAACTTGAGACTTTTGGCTGTGAACCGCGGCTCGGGCGACAACGAGCCCCACATCGTCGTGTCGACGCATGCAAACGGCTACTCTTCGACGGGCAAGGCCTACATGACCACAAGCCCTTTTGGTGCCCAGGTAAGCGACGTGATGAGCATCAACTCTGGGTGCTCAAAGATTTTGACGAGCACTACTCTCTCGGAAGGGACACTTCCTGACATCGGAGGCGTCTTGGGACCAAACCGCGGCCTCATCTTGGAGACGACCTACACGCTGGCATCGGGAGTTGTGGCGGTTGGCGCATTCTATGCGGTGTGTGGTGGCAACTACGACGCCGTCGTGCAAGGCACGACCACAAGTGCCGTCAAGGTTGTTGTTTCCGGCTCGGGTTTTTTCCCAGGGACGACCGGTTTGTCTCTTGTCGGGCCAAGCTACTTTGGTGAGTTTGAGGGCATAGTGGTGGCCAACATGAACTCGGGAGGCCACTTTGACGATGCTACCAACGCTTACAGCGAGCAGTTCTTGTCTTGCGTGCCGTGGCTAGACCGATCGTCCACAACTTGCGTCGCCGGGAAATCGGTCGACAATGCGTGCTTGCGCTTGCGCGCTCCGGCCACAATCCAAGTCTTTGGACAGGCCCTCCAACGACTGGGCAACTTAAAGAGCGCCCGCTTGCCTGCACCGCGCTTTGACGTGCACGTCGAAGACGACAACTCCGGTGTCCGCACCAAGCCTGGCCACGCCGCGACAGTTCTTGGCACAGGCCGGACAAACCTCTTGATGTCAAGAAGCATCAACTTTCCCGACGCTGCCAACATCGACGCAGTGCACTACTTGCTCGTCAAGTTTGTCGGCATGAACAATGCTCGCTCAGACCATTTGCACTTTACCAACTCGACGCTTCTTCGAGACGTGGTCGCCAAAGTCATCATGGGTGCACCCACGTCGATCGTGCGGAGCTTGATCAGCCGCGTCGAGTTTGCTCAGCAAAGTGTGTCGCGCCTAGAGCTCATGTTTTACTTACCCGACGGGAGCACGCTCTACGACTTTCACGGAAGAGAACACTCCATGACTCTCAACTTGGTCATCAAAGACCCCACGGCCGTCAAACGCAAAGCGTCGCCTGACCAAGACCACACCACCAAGCGGGCTTGCATGTAAAAACTAGAATCTAAAAAACAAAGCACATAATATGCGTGCTCTATCAACAAGATGGCTGTCACATGTTTTTGTATGCTCAACATTTGGTGTACTTGACCACATTTGGTGGTTATTCAATTAACTATTAACTATATATAGGTTTAGGTGGACAAACGTTGAGTTCAGAGCATGCGAAACAAACGGTGTGACCAAACGCCGCGTCTTGAAAGTTTGTACAAACTTGTTAGGTACTATGTGTAGTATTTGAAAATACTTTGTTTATTAAAAATAACAGGTCTATACCGGTATATACGTGCAACTCATCAACTGACATGGGTGGCACAACAAGTCGCCGGAAGCACGCCGTGCTAAGAGGTGGTATGCCCACAAAACGCAAAGTAGAGGAAGAAGATGATGAAACCGACACCGACTCCGACGATGTCGACATACAAATGGAAAAGCGTTTAAGAGGTCCAAATGTTGTGTTATTAACACATGATGGTAGGTTTCGTGTTAAAGTTCCTTGTTTCGCGAGCGACAATTTAATGAACATCACAGGCACGGAAGTAAAAACACCGCTTAATGTAAGCGAACTTGTCAGCGTCGCCAAGTTTCTGCGTGGCGCAGGCAACTGGAAACGTCATCTCACTTGGGATCTCGATGAATTATTTGCCTTGTTTACACACGTCTCGTTCTTAATGTTGAAGGACAAAGCGTTTGAACTCGAAATCGTTCGGCGAGTCACGGGCATCGTGGACATTTCCTTGCACATAAGCTGGATGGGGTACACTATGGGAGATGAACCTATTTCCGAGACGCGTGTGTCCGCGTTGCAAACCAAGTGGGCAGCTTCGGAACGCATGTATAACTGTGTGGCGTATATACTTTCAAAGTGCACAGCCATGCAGCGTTATGAATCGTACATGTTTCCCGTACCAATGTACATCGGTAAAAAACAATACTCATGGGAGTATGTTCAACTAGCAACGGTAGGTACCAACCTACAAAGTCGCGAACTTGTTACTTATGGCTTTGTCAATACAGTGTTTGACACGCAAAAAGCTAGACGTGCAATAGATTACAGATTTGATTTTGAAGCTGCTAAAAAACGACTTGATGAAAAAGCTGCTCAAAAACAACTCGAAAGTGAAAAAATTGACACTAGTGAACTTGATGCTCTCAAGGAAAAAGCTGAACAGGCGAAGGCAAAGGCCGAACAGGCTGAAATCGACAACACGTTGAAGTTTCAAAACTCGATCATAACGATGCACAGTGAAGTCACTTTTGTACATGTACGCAAACGTAACATACGTCACGACGAAGACACCTTAGAAGACGTCTTAGTAGTGCGATACAACAACAAAGACCACGTTTTAGGACCAATGTGTAAAACACACAAGATTGTGTTGTCGACTTGTGGTGACTATCTGTTAGTATGTTTGCAACACACACAAACAGTCGAGGCTTACTTTTTAAAACTGCAAAGCATGACAAAAGTAGTGCTCTCAGACTTTCGGATTCGTGAAAACGACGGACTCGAAATACCCGCTTTGCTTGCTCAATTATGTGATGACCGCACGCGTGTGCACATGTACAAACACACGTGTGCGTTAATGATCGATTCGCATGTGTTGGTGTGCAACTGCGAAAGACTGTCTTACAAGGTGTTCCATGAACATCTTCCAGGCCGCGGCATTGTGGTCCATGACCGCTTCGTGGCTTGGACATACAGGGATTTTTTGGTTGTGCACGACATGGTCGGCAACAACGAAGCGGTGTTAAACATCCATCTTGCGCAACAATTAAACTTGACCTTGCTCGCAATAACACCAAACGGTGAAAATCTCATACTGTCTTACAATAAACAAACACACTGCGCCAAAGTGCGCGACATGCTTAGAAACGACTTCCGATCTACGCGCGTTATACTTAGACGCAAATCCGGCATTATTTCATGCTCAGACACAGACGTAACGTTGCACAGCTTTCACAAAGGCGAAACACTTATTGTTCGTGTGGACTTGTCTGACACTTCTCCTACTAAGGATGATAATGACTATGACTATGGCAGTCACGTGGATTTTATTGAGCTTGTATGTGTGAAAGATCAGCGGTCAACTTGCTGGACTAACGTCAACGGCACCCTGCGTGCTCTATCACTCGACGAGGAACAACGTGTCGTCGGCAACGCAAGCTCCGGAGGGGGAGGAGGGGGAGGAGGTACTTACAGAGCAGGAAGCCACGGAGGAGGTGGAGGAGGAGGTTCGAGCTCCGGAGGTGGAGGGGGTTCGAGCTCCGGAGGTGGAGGAAGTAGAGGTTGGAGCTCAGGAGGAGGAGGTCCGAGCTCCGGAGGTGGAGGAAGTAGAGGTTGGGGCTCAGGAGGAGGAGGTCCGAGCTCCGGAGGTGGAGGAGGTTCAAGCTCCGGAGGTGGAGGGGGTTCGAGCTCCGGAGGTGGAGGAAGTAGAGGTTGGGGCTCAGGAGGAGGAGGAGGTCCGAGCTCCGGAAATGGAGGAGGTTCGAGCTCCGGAGGAGGAGATTGGAGGTCCGGAGGAAGAGGAAGAGGAGGAGGAGGTCCGAGCTCCGGAAATGGAGGAGGTTCGAGCTCCGGAGGAGGGGGTTGGAGGTCCGGAGGAAGAGGAGGAGGAGGAGGAGGTCCGAGCTCCGGAGGTGGAGGAAGTAGAGGCTGGGGCTCAAGAGGAGGAGGTTCGGGCTCCGGAGGAGGTTCGAGCTCCGGAGGAACATCAAACACAAGGTCTAGTATAGACCATTTGTTTGAAAGCGATGACGAAGATTCCGGAGGTGGAGGAAGTAGAGGTTGGGGCTCAAGAGGAGGAGGTTCGGGCTCCGGAGGAGGTTCGAGCTCCGGAGGAAAATCAAACACAAGGTCTAGTATAGACCATTTGTTTGAAAGCGATGACGAAGATGAAGTAAATCTAAGCAACGGAAGCACGAGAGGAAGCCAAGGACGAGAAAGTTCGGGTATGAGTTCGAGAGGAGGAGGTGGAGGAGGTTCGAGCTCCGGAGGGGGTTCGAGTTCAGGAGGAAGAGGTTCAAGCTCCGGAAGAGGTTCGGGCTCCGGAGGAGTAATGGGACATGGACTTTGAGTCTAAACCTCGATCAGCTTGTCGACTCGGTCGGAGTACGGTTCGTAAGCTTTTAGAGGTCGTTACGTGTCAACATTCCCAAGCTGTGTGCAAGGTTGGAACCAAGACAAATTGGACTATACAAAGACTACTTAACAAGTAAAAAGTATTGCAAGATTTGAAACAAGGTGTAAAACATAAAAGGTGGTTGGGTGTGATTTTTGAGTTTAATAACATGATTTCGGTCTTTGGTGTGGCGGTGCTACTTCCAACTCGGCTTCCATGCTTTGGTGTTGCTAAAGTTGGTTGTATTGGTGGCTCCGAGTTTGCAATGGTAGTTTGGTAGTTGGCAACTCTGAATACATGACTACAATGTTGCAAGGTACTATAAGTACTATAAACGTTTGCATGACATATGACACATGCATGACAGGAAGATGAATGCTTGTACATACAACCGACACAAAGCTGAACCACCAAAGCCCACCAAAGCAAAGATGTTTGCACTGAGCGCTTGGGTAGGTGCTTGCTTGAACGTCGCACGATGTGTTGCCGAACGCAAAAGGATTGTTGTGCGCTCTCGGTTGAATGGATGCTACTTGGGCGAGATTGAACGAAGCTTTTTGACAATGCAACAACACGCTAGTCGTTTGATGAAGCACGAGCTTCATGCTTCCTCGCAGTACTTGCGTATGTACAAACGAATGCCTAGTGGAGAATATGTGGACATTTTTCTTTGGGGCTTGGAAGATGATGTACAAGACTTGTACATTATGTGGAACGTAAATGCAATCAGTCGGGCGTTTGGTTTCCTCCAAAGTTTGTTACCAGGATTCAAAGTTGACAACAACAAGATTACAGTAGATGTCACACGACGTGGGCCAAATGGTGTATACAATTTTATTGACGACCTTGATTTGTTTTCAGAAGTTTGCACAGTGTTTAACTTTACAGACGACACGAAGACGTGCAGAATTGTCAACATGCACGGTCTTGACTTACTGCCAAACTTGGCGGAGCTGCGCATCGTTGGGAGCTGGTTGAGCAGTCTTGATCTATTTCGGGAAATTCAAAAATTGACCAAGCTTACTTGTCTTGTTGTGGACACACAGAGACCATGCGAGCATGTTAGGAGTGAGCTTCAATTTATGAATTCTTTGGTCGGCAAGTTGGTCAACTTGGAGCAACTGACAGTCCGTGGCTTGCTCAAAGGTGTTTTGCCCAGCGAACTCGGAAACCTGACCAAGTTGCGAGAAGTCGACTTGTGCAACAACCTGATAAGCGTACCTCTTGCGCTCAAACTCCCCAACCTTTTAGTTTAAAGTATGCTAACCAAGAGTGTTGCAAGTTTGTGTTGCGTAAACATTAAAAAGCAAGCTAACACTTTTACAAAGCAAGTACGACACAACGAGGTAAGCCCAAAAAAACGTGTCCATCTTACTACCATGTGGTAGTTAGTTGCTTGAAAGGTTGTTGTTCGACGTGTTGAGTTGTAGTAAAGCCACATCAAACAAACAATCTGGAAGCCTACCATTCAAATTGTTGTCATTTAAAAATATGTGTTGCAAACGCGAACGGTCGTGGAATACACTTGGCAAAACACCACTGAGCTGGTTGTGGGACAAGTCCAGGTACTCCAATCCCGGACCGAACAAGCATGGTGGTATGCAACCTGACAGCTGGTTGTGCGACAAGTTGAGGACTTTTAAACGAGAGTTACCGAGTCCTAAAGGTATTGTAGCGCCTTGCGTGTTGTGGTGCTTGATGACGAGCTCGGACAGCTTGCTCGGCACCTTGTTGGGCAAGCTTCCCGTCAACGACGTTCGAATCAAAGTCAAATGCTTTAACAGGGTTAGTCGTTCCATTGCTGACATGACTCTGTAAACGTCAAGGACGCAAGTTGCCCATCTTCCACGTAGAGTTGGGACAAACGACGCGGTAGCATGCCAACGTCCAGGAGTAGAATGCGTTCTAAAACAAGTTCTTGAAGCGTTGAGGGAATCAAGTTGAGTTGGGCACACACCACCACCAACTTTTGTCAGCGCCATCGCGCACAGTGGTTCAAGGTTTAATATGTGCTCGACTTGGCAATCATCCTCATCAATACCGCGATGCATATACACCTGGCAATACTTAACGTCGTAAACCGAGACTTCGGACGGAACGCGCGATTCGCAAAAGGTGCAACTAATCGCAAGTGCATGTGTACTTTCTTCATACCATGCGTTGTACTTGGCTTTCAACAAAGCTTTCGCCTTGCTTGGTTGCCATGCCAGCAAAGCCGTGTGTGGCTCACACAAGCCCGACCGACATGCACTCTTGCCTCCACAACCTTTCATGAGGCATCAACTTGGCTGCAACTAGTCGGAGTCGCTTCAAAAAAACTTCTTTCGACTCTTCCGGCTTTTGGGCTTGTGCTTGCCCGACAAATGCACCACCGAGCTTGGAAAACATCCACACATTGCTTTTCAAAGGCTTGACAGTTGACGCATTACACCACGACGTTATTGCCAACATGTCGACCTAAAGTTGCAACAAGTATCAACACCTCAATCATGTATACCACTGATAATATACTACTAACCTATAGTTTGTACTCGTAAATTGCTGTCAGCAACGCACCTACATATATTACATATATGCTCTCTTTATTGTTTAACTACTTGGATTTTTTTCCCACCCACGACAAACAACAAGCACAACAAACAAGCAAGCACACAAAAAGGCAATTATGCAAGCAAGTATGCAAGCCAGTGTGGCAAAGATGCCAATCACGGCACAAGAAGCCTTGACGTGGTTCAAGCTCGCTTTTTGCCGCATCAAAGGTGTGACGCCAAGGCTGTCAAACGACCAACAAGAACTAGAGTCCATCCGCCAAGGTGTGGATGCTTTCGCGGCGTACACCAAAGTGAGTAGCATGATGGATGCCTACTCACCGGCCGAACAGCACTTGATTGAGTCGATGCGCCAAAACATGAACAAGCTTGAACACACTTGGACTGATGAACGGGCACGCATCTTCAAGCGGTCTGTGCTGCAAGCAAGTTGGCTACGAATCACCGCGGGGCGCATGCAAACTCAAAAACACAACCTTTTGATGCACAATCCCTGTTTGCTTTGACTTTAATGTTAGTCGCCGCAACCGGTCAAATAGCACGGACGAAACAACCAAGTTTGGTTGTTTTGCCACTTGTTGACGGGACGATGATTAACTTGGAGTGGTCTCGACGTGAACTCGACGTGGTTTTGAAACTTGGTGGTGAAAGTTGGTGTTGAAAGTAGGTGTCAAGATTTGTACCTTGCTATGCTAATCCATAATATGGCAGTACAAACGTAGTAATAACGTTGTTAAAAAAAGTTTTTAAAAATTAGGAAGTTGAATGCTTGTCGTCAATTGGTTCAAGTACAAGGTATGGCCATTTTTGAGCTTGCAAGACCTTGTCGTAAACAAGGGTGGTGTGTTGGTCGTTGAATCCTTTGTAGTTCTTGCCGAGTGTAGAAAGTCCTTGGGGTAGCTTTCCTCGGAATCGGTTGCCTGAAATGTCGACTCGGCGTGCGTGGTGGAGCAAGCCCAGCTCGTGCGGTACTTGGCCTGAAAAGCGGTTGTTGGACAGGTTGAGGGTGTGTGTTTCCCGCATGTTGCCCACTTCAATAGGTAGGCGACTCGTGAACCGGTTGTAGGACAGGTCCAAGTCCCCGACGTGGCGTTGGAAGACTTGACGAGGAAAGTCACCACAAAACTGGTTGTGCGAAAGCATGATGGACACGAAATCATCCGAATCCAAACCATGCGAGCCGACAAACTCGAATTGTAAAGGAATGCTGGTCAAAAGATTGTGCGACAAGTTGACTTTGATCGCCGAGACCAGCCTTCCAATACTAGCTGGGATGCTGCCCTCCAAGCGGTTGTAACCAAGGTCGAGGACTTTCAAGTTGGTCAGGTTGTCAAAACAGGTTGGTTCAAATCCTGAAATCTGGTTGCAAGAAACATCGAGCACTTCAAGAGTGTTGGAGAATGCCGGAACACCTCCGGAAAGTTGGTTTCTTGAAAAGTTGGCATGATAAAGGTGGGAAAGCAAGCCGAGCTCGGTCGGCAAGGTTCCTGTGAGTTGGTTGTCTTGCAACGCCAACCGTGTTAATTTGGATGCGTGCCCGAGCTCGGTGGGAATCCGTCCGGTCAAGCAATTTGTTGACAAAAAAAGTTGTAGTAAACCAACAAAGTTGCCGAAAAAACATGGAATCCTACCGCTCAAGTTGTTGTCGCACAGATTTAGGTGTACCAAGTCTTTAAAAGCTTCCAACTCGCAAGGAATGGTGCCCTCCAAACCGACGTGTTTTGCGGCTAGGTGTACTAAGCACGGTCCTTTGATGGCACCCACTAGGCTCGCCAAAGTAGATTGCCTGTCAAGGTTGACGTTGCGCAAGTCCAAAACCGTCAAGCCGTTCGGCAAAGCGTTCAGAGCATTGAGTCTCGCGTCGCGCAAGTACAGCGTAATCAAAGTACTCGGCAACACCGTGAAGCAAACATCTGCACGAATTACTTCCAAGGTTGCCAACTTTGGTAACTTGTTCAAAACGTCCAAGTCGGTGTACACAATCTTGTTTTTCTTTGCTTGCTTGTACGAAGCCAACTTGCCAGTAATAGTGCACATTATGCAAGACTCGTAGACGGCAATGTCTGGTAAAATTGTCTTGGCTTTCGCCACGTAAAGTGTCAACTCGTCGTGTGGAAAGTACTTGGCTTGGTGGACCTTTTTCAAAAGGCTCTTGGCCTTCTTAACGTCCCACGACACCAAAGCTTTGCTTGTTCCTACCAACCTAACCATATCCGGGGTTCCCGGTTTCGGCGACTCCACTTTTTCCGCATCAACTAGCGTGACGGTCATGCATTGAAACGACAACCCGAATGTGTGCTCCATGCACACCTTGGCTTGTTTTGCAACCAACGTCTCGACGTGTTGCCGTGATTCCACAACTTTTCCAGAGCCCAAGCTTATAGTAGTCAAGTACTTGCCTCCCAGTTCTGAAAAAACACGCACCTGGCAAGCTTGCTCGGTAGTGCGTGCATGGCCACTATACCTAGCACGTGTACCTAGCCAAGCTTGGAGGCACAACATTTGTAAACTTGGGTTTGCACGTAAACACGTAAATGTATGCACGCAACTTGGGTAAAATTTGCTTTACCATCTTACCATCCTACCATACTACAACACGACGCAAAACGATTTGGACATATGGCAACACCAAAGAGCACAAAGCAAGAAACGAAAACAATTACAACGTAAAGACGCAACGTGTAAGCTTAAACTAAACCCAACCTATATGCTGCGCGCAAGGTCTTCCCAGGCTTGGTCTCCAAATTTGGAGATGAAAAAGCTCCTGACTTCTTTGGTCAAGCAAGTCTTGGCTTCTTGGTGGGCGGCTAGCAAGACAAAGTCTTTGTCTTTGGTGATGACGTGCTGGGCGTGCATGAATGCGCGAAAGCTGGACAGGATGGCTTGGCGGACAACTTGGGGGTCGCCGCGGAGTTTGCGACTGGCATGAATGATCGCCTGGCCGTCTCGACGCACCGTCGAGAGTACGACTTGTTTTGAGTCACGCAAGCTTGTGTATTCCAGCATGGAGGCCTTTTGAGACACAGCTGCCAAAACTGCCCAGGTCGTGGCCTTGAGCCTAGGCGACGCATAGCGGATCGCCTCACAATCGTTGTGGATGGCAGCTGCGACCACCAAGTCGTCATCGCGAAGACTAGAAGAGGCATACTGGAGAGCCCGTCCATCTTTTCGGACCGCTTTGAGGACCACGTCAAAGTCGTTTCGTAAAGCTTCAACGGCATATTGGAGCGCGCACGGCGCGTTGCGCACAGCGGTTTGAACGACTTGCTTGTTGGACCGCAAGGCTTGGCTAGCAAACCCTAGGTCGTAGCCGTTTAAACTAACGGCTGTCGTCACGCGGTCCTTGTCTGCACGAGTTCGACTAGTAGCCTCATCGAGCCAAAAGCCGCGTTCGGCAAGGATCGTTCTTTGTGCGTGCGTCAAGCACTGCTTGAACTCCAAAAAGTCTTCTTGGTGGATGCACACAAAGTCGCGGATAGGATCTTCAAACAACCAAAGAAGGTTGGCCACGTGTTTGGCTTCATCTTGGGTGACGAATTGCTCAAACCGGACCGCCCGGAAGGCAAAAATGTTTTGTTCGAGTGCCGTTTTTACAAGTTCCAAGTCCGTCTGGAACCCATGTGCCGCAAAGCGTATGGCCATGCCGTTTTGGCGCACGGCGTCAAGGACGACTTCTCGGTGCTGGCCCCCCGGTAGGTACGTCGGTAGGTAGCGCAGAGCCATGCCGTCGTTTTGGACGGCCAGCTTTGCAAATTGTAAACTGAAACGGATGTCAACCCCAGCATACATCACAGAAAGTCCGTTCTGTGCAAATGCTGCCCGAACTACGGAAGGGTCGTTTTTCAGACACTCGTCGGCAAATCGAAGGCTCATAGGGTTGTTGGTCACGGCGGCCAAGACGATCGCGCGGTCTTGCTTAAGAGGCGGTGCTGCAAATTCCAGTGTCGTGCCATCCAAGCGCACCGAGGCCATCACGACGTTTCTTTGTTGTCGCACTCCGGGGCCTGCAAACGCTAAAGCGCGCGAGTAAGTTTGCATGGCTGTCAGCACGACTTGCTCGTCGTTGCGCAACGCCAAGCTGGCTTCCTCCAACATCTTTCCCATCTTGTTGACGACGTATAAAACCATGTCCTTTTTGGCTTTCAGTCTCGGGTTTGCAAACTGGAATGCTTTTGGATCAGCGTCGACAAACGCTCTGACAACTTCCTCGTCGTTTCGCAATTCTTGGCTTATCAACTCCATGTTGTGTGCATACTTTGCAGCTTGCATCACCAAAGCCTTGTTGTTGCGCCATTTGGCGTCGAGCGCTGCAAACACAAACTTGCACTTTACAGCTTGCTCGACGATGCGTTGGTCGTTGTGTACTATATCCGACAAGTGGAACAAGGTCCACGGTGTGCGCCTGACCAGCTCAAACCCAGCTTGAAAGTCAGAGCGCAGAGCCGGATCAAACATCTTGATGTAGCCAGGATCAAACTCGACGGATTGAAGCGCCACCTCTAAGCACGAGCGGTAGCTCTCATCCAAAACTCTCAAAGAAAGCTGGACTCCAAACACCCCGGCCATGTAGGCAAACTTGCATGCTTTTATTGTGCTTTCCAACTTTGGATGGTCCTCAAAACAAACCTTGAAAGCCATCTTGAAGGCCAACACGACTTGCGGCGTGCTTCCCAGCATTTCCACCAACTGGTCAACCAAAAAACTCGGCATCACAAACGCTTTGTGCTTTCTCTTGGCGAGCTCAACATCTCGGTCTTGCCCTACTTGGTGCCCAACGTGGTGGTTCTCGTCTTGCCCAACTTGTTGCCCAACGCGGTGCTTCTCGTCTTGCCGACCTTGCTTTCCATGCTTGCGCTTCCTAGAAGTCGCCGGCATGACTTTTCCTTCTTGACAAACAACTCTTTCAAAAAAACTTGTGTGCAAACTCAAACTCTTGTGTGCAAACTCTTGCGTCAAGATCAAACAGGGTGTCGCGCTTTGAGACGTTGCGCAAACTGATAAATAGACTATAAATGTATAGTAGCATGACGGACACATATGTGCGCCTCACCAAGGTACAGCACAATGTGTCACACGTTTGGTTATCCCATGCAAGTCTATAAGCTTCGCCAAAAACGTGGATACTTGCCGCATACCCGGTAGAGAAGAGAGGTGTACCAACTTTTTGCGATGGTGTCCGAACTTTGAGCAAGTTGTCAATCATAAAATTTACAAACTTTCAAGGCACGTTGTGGTTCTTACCGTCTATGATATGTGTTGTACAAGTTGAATCTTTGTAAAGTTGACATTTTGTTTTACCAACTTGTTGTGTGGTGTCCAAACATCAAGCAAGACTGACAATGACAGCACTCGCGCTTCGAGCGTGGTTGGGTGTGCAACTTGGAGTTTGTTCTGCCAGCCAAGTCGGTGTAGTCAATGTGTACTCCAAGTGTGGTGGCAACTTTTTGGGATTTGTTAAGTTGAAGCAAGGCGAACGTTGGCAAGCCTTTTCCGACCGACTCGCACAACGAGCAGCTACATGGATGCCGTTTGGAACGTTGCCACACAAGTACTTGAAAGTCGAGTTTTGCTCAAACTTTCAAGATTACAAGTTTACAGATAGCAAGTTGGAAGAACGCAAGTTGAAACCAAGCAAGTTGGAAGAAAGCAAGTTGGAAGAAAGCAAGTTGGAAGAAAGCAAGTTGGAAGAAAGCAAGTTGGAAGAAAGCAAGTTGGAAGAAAGCAAGTTGGGATACACGGCTTTGGTGTTTTGGGACGTGCAGAGAGCCATCGAGTACCTGAACTGTTTTCATCGTCCAACGAATGTTAGCAACGTTGTTTCCGACTGTGAAGGAACGACGTTACTTTCGTTGAAGATGAACGGTCCGACTTTGCCGGCGGAAGCATGTGTTTACAACGAAGCAACACTCATGAGAGTTGAGTGCGCGAAACACTTGGTGTCTGAGCTCGATTTGGCAAGTTTTCCGTGTGTTCAAAACTTGTGTGTTGAATGCTTGAGTGGAGCTCTAATCAACCTACCACCTTGCCTTGAGCGACTGTACTTGAAGCACTCAAGCATCAAGAACGCGTTGACCCTGCCAAGTACCCTTAAGAAGCTCATCGTCGAAGCACCACACCAACCCGCCGAGAATTTCAAGGACTTGATATTAGACAAGCAACAAGAAGGATCATGCTTCGAGGTCTTGGCCAAAATGGTGCAACTCGAAAAGGTTTGGTATTGTTACCAACCTCAAAGGCTTGGTGGCCAAGATGATCCCCAAAAAGCCCATCAAGATGGTTTGGATGCGTGGACTCTTGTGCTGGGTCTCCCAAATTTACGACACCTTTGTTTTTCTGGTATGGATTTGCAAGGAGGAATTCCCACGGAGGTTGGTCGCTTACACCTCCGAGTGCTCGACTTGGATTACAACCGTTTGAGCGGGGCTATCCCATCAACCCTGGGAAGCAACCTTGAAGTTCTACACTTATCCTGCAACAAGTTAAGTAAGGTCATTCCGTCCGAGCTCGGACGAATCGCAAGTTTGGAACAGGTATACCTAGACAACAACCAACTTACGGGTAAAATACCTACTGAGCTGGGCTTGCTAACAAACTTGACAGAGTTGTACTTGCAAGACAACCTTTTGACAGGAGTCGTACCAAGCGAGCTCGGTGCCTTGTATACTCAAAAGTATGAGTTTGAAGAATGTGTTTTACTTCCCAACAAGCTCACGTTTGACTTATCAACTTTGGAAATCTTGGAGTATTACAACGACAACTATTGTGGTGGTGAAGACGAAAGTACCTAAACTTGTAACAAGACTCTAAACCTATAAAGACTCAACCTATTGTATCGTGTCGAGTGTAATTAAATTACACCGTATTTTGAGATGCTTGGTTGCGTGACTTTGACTATGTACTTTGTTGCCTTTTCCATCGTTATATGATGCTTGCTTGCAAACAAGGTGTTGCAAAAGACAGATTTACCGAATCCTACTTGTTCAATTACGCAAGGCAACACTACAACATGGTACTTGCGCTTCTAGCTTGGTTGGGCACACAAGTTCGAGTTGGTTCGGCAAAACAATTCGGTGTAGTCAATGTGTACTCCAAGTTTGGTAACAACTTGTTGGGAGTGTTAACGTTGAAGCAATGCGAAAGTCGTTTTGAATTTGAGAAGCGACTTTTGCGACAAGCCTCAACATGGATGCCGTTTGGAACGTTGCCACACAAGTACTTGAAAGTCGAAATGTGCTCGAAGTTTGAAGACTGCAAGTTTGAGAGCTTGGAGTGCTTGGAGGCTGGCAAAGGTGCATACAAAGTCTGGGTGTTTTGGGACGTCAAGTCGGCGTTGGACTACCTAGTTGCTGTGCACACACCGAGTTTTGGTAAGATGTACTATTGCGAAACAAGAACGCTTTGCTTAGGGATGAAGGCTGCTACACGGGTGGCGCCGGAGGTGTGTGTTTACAGCGAGGCAACCCAGCTCAGGGTCCACGGCTTGCGAGGGCAGTGCGAGTTCGACTTGGCTAGCTTGCCTTGTTTGAAAAAGCTTGTTGTGGAAGACATGCACGTCAAGTTGTTGAAACTTCCACCTAGTCTTGTCGAGCTCGTACTTGAAAATGCGACACTCCTCAACGCGGTTCCTGACACGGTGCAAGACGTGTTTGCCACCAACGTGTATGTAGACCACACGTTTTGGGAAAGCTTGCCGAAGGTTCGTCGGCTTGGAGTGATAATCGCCAAACTTCAAGTTGATGTTGAGTTTTTAAACGCTTTGGCCGGAATGACCCTTGAAGCTTTGTCCTTGGAAAGGATCACGCTTAACAATCTTGACAAGCCCTTTTCAACAACGTCGGACTTGGTGTCTTGCATTTGCAAACTTGCCAACTTGACTTACCTACGTGTTCAAGACAGCAAATTGCACGGTAAGATCTCATCCGAGTTGTGCAATCTTGGCCTTACGGAGCTTTGTTTGTCTGGCAATTGTTTGACGGGCACGATTCCCACTGAGCTCGGGTGTTGTCTGGAACGTCTGAGCCTTCATAACAACAATTTGTGCGGCACTATTCCGACGCAACTTGGAAGGGTCGTGACTTTGAAGAACCTTGACCTAGGCAACAACTACTTTTGCGGGACGATTCCCTCTGAGCTCGGCTTGTTGGTTCGCTTGGAAGGCTTGTGGTTAGGCGACAACAATTTGTGTGGAAAGATCCCGACGCACCTTGGGCAGCTTACGACTTTGGACGCTCTCGAACTAAGCACCAACCAACTTTGCGGACAGATTCCCTCTGAGCTCGGCTTGTTGGTAAACGTTCGTGTTTTGGCATTGCAATGCAACCGCCTCTCGGGAACCATTCCGACCGAGCTCGGCTTGTTGGTAAACGTTCGTGTTTTGGCATTGCAATGCAACCGCCTCTCGGGAACCATTCCGACCGAGCTCGGCTTGCTGACAAGATTGGAGCACCTTCATTTGCAAGAAAACCGTTTTTCAGGCGCGTTTCCAGGACAGCTTGTACGTTTAGGTTTTGAGGCAGAAGATGTTCTTCATTATTCATATTAAAGACCTATATATGTGTTATAGCTTGTACTTTTGACTTTTCGACTATACCAACACGCAAAGCATGCATCACAAAGGTTCACGAGTTGAACCAAACGAACTACACTACACCTTTTTGCTATGCTACTTGCGCTTCAAACATGGTTGGGCACGCAACTGAGCGTTTGTGTGCCCAACCGACTTGGAGGCGTCGAGGTGTATTCCAAGTTTGGCGGCAACTTGTTGGGAGTCTTAGATTTGAAGCAAGACGAGACGTTTGAGGCATTTATGGAAAGGCTTACACAACAAGCTTCAACATGGATACCGTTTGGAAAGTTGCCGCACAAGTACTTGACAGTCGAGATGTGCGACCAGTTCAAAGCTTTTAAGTTCAAGAATTCAAAGTCTCAAACGTGCGAGTCAAAAAGTTGCAAGGTCGGGGCCACCAAGGTCGAGGCAAAGGTCGGTGCCACCAAGGTCGAGGCAAAGGTCGGGGCCACCAAGGTCGAGGCAAAGGTCGGGGCCACCAAGGTCGAGGCAAAGGTCGGGGCAAAAGTAGAGGCAAAGGTTTCATACAAAGCTTTGGTGTTTTGGGACGTCAAGTCGGCGTTGGACCAACTAGTTGCTGTGCACTCACCGAGGAATGTCAAGATGTACGATGAGCACAAAAAAATCCTTAGATTGGGATTGAGGGAAACTGGCTTGGCAGCCGAGGTGTGTGTCTACCGTGACGCAACCGATTTGACGGCACACGGACTAGGGCCAGGTGGAGGATGGACACCTGAGGCTTCGTACGGGCTTGACTTGACCTACTTGCCTTGTTTGAAAAGTGTCACGCTAGAAGGAGTCACGCTAAACAGAATGCATGTCACTATCCTCGGCTTTCCACCCAGCCTTGTGAATTTTACAGTTAGGCGTGCGGTGGTCAGAACAAACACCGTGGTTTCAAACACCATGGATTCACCTTCCGTTAGGAATTTCTATGTCGTCGATTCGCACGTAGATGTCGAGGTTTTGGCAAAGTTGTCGGGACTTCGTCGGTTAAGTGTGGAAGGCACCGACACGTTTGTCGACGCTCTGTTTTTTGACGCTTTGAAAAGAATGACTCGACTTGAAGCGTTGATTATGGAAGACATCGACCACACAGTCGCAAAAGAGCGTTTACAGTTGAGTGACTTTGCGTCGAGTTTGTACCAACTTGGCAAATTGCGTTCACTAAACCTCCATGCAATTGGCTTGCACGGCAAGATTCCAAGCGAGTTACATAAAGCTGGTCTGCAATCCCTGTGTTTGTCAAACAATCATTTGACGGGTACAATTCCATCTGAGCTAGGGTCAAATCTTCTACATTTGAGTTTTCGGAACAACAAGTTGAGCGGGTGTATTCCGACGCAAATTGGGAAGATCATCGCTTTGAGGACTATCAACTTAAGCAACAACCTCCTTTTTGGCAATATACCAACAGAACTTGGGGAGCTCATCGCGTTGATAAGTCTCGACTTAAGCAAAAACCTCCTTTGTGGCAATATACCAACACAAATTGCGATGCTGCCAGACTTGTCCCAATTGATGGTGGGAAACAATCAGTTGACCGGAAGTATCCCAACACATCTCGGCATAATTACGACTTTGTGCGGTCTGGACCTAAGCCACAACCAACTGTCCGGCAAACTTCCATCCGAGCTTGGGCAGTTACTACGCTTGAGGGTGTTGAAATTGAATAGCAACCAATTTTCCGGGACTGTCCCGTCCGAGTGTGGACGGCTACTAAACTTGAGGTCCGGGACTTTGGCTACTCTACGTGTCAACAACATGTGGCAACACACCCAAGCTCGGTTGTTTTGGTCGTAACAATTTTGTTGTATGCTGGGACTATGGATAAACACAACTATTTTTGGGACTCTCCACTTAGGCGTCAACCAACTTTGCGGAAAGATTTCCTCCGAGCTAGGCTTGTTGATACATTTGAACGAGTTGGCATTCCAACCGAGCTTGGCATGCTGACAAGTTTAAGGAGCTTTGATGTGCAACGCAACTTGTAGGTTTAGACATGGTGTTACTTTGCTGGCAGTTTGGTAGAGTTGTTTTGAGCAACTCGGTTGACCAACCAAGGTTTCGTTATTAAAGACCTTTATATGTTTCAAAGCCCTCACATTTGATTTTTCGAGTACACCAACACGCAAAGCATGCATTGCCGAGGTTGACTAATTAAACCACACGAGTTTACACCCATTAAACGTTTTGCTATGCTACTAGCGCTTCAAACATGGGTGGGCACGCAAGTTGGAGTGTGCGTGCCCAACCGACTTGGAGTCGTCGAGGTGTATTCCAAGTTTGGCAACACCTTTTTGGGAGTTTTACATTTGAAGCAAGACGAGAGTTACTTGGAGATGACAGAGCGACTTGCACAACAAGCTTCAACATGGATGCCGTTTGGAAAGTTGCCTCACAAGTACTTGAAGGTCGAGATGTGCGACCAGTTCGAGGCTTGCAAGGTCAAGGATTCAAAATCTCAACCTTGTGAGTCAAAGGATTGTAAGAACAAAACCGGCAAAGATGAGACCAACAAGGCCGGAGTTGGCATAGTCGGAGTTGGCAAAGATGAGACCAACAAGGTCGAGGCAATCGAGGCAAAACTTGCATACAAGGCTTTGGTGTATTGGGATGTCAAGTCGGCGTTGAAACAACTACGTGGTGTGCACTCACCGAGTACTGGAAAGATGTACGATGAGCGTACAAACAAGCTCAGATTGGGATTGAGGAAAACTTGCTTGGCAGCCGAGGTGTGTGTTTACCGCGACGTAAACGATTTGACGGTTCAAGGACGAGGGCCAGGTGGATGGGGTGGACAAACGCAAGGACCGGCAAAATTAAAGCCTTCGTATGGGCTTGATTTGACTTACCTGCCTTGTTTGGAAAGTCTCGCGCTCGACGCAGTGACTGTCACTATCCTTGGCTTTCCTCCTGGCCTTGAGAGTCTTACGATTAGACACGCGGTGGTCAGCACACACACCACGGATTCGCCCTCTATTAGGCGTGTCAAGGCCAGCCATTCGCACATAGATGTAAAGGTTTTGGCAAAGTTGTCAGGGCTTCGTCGGTTATACTTGACGCGCACCGACACGCACTTTGACGCTTTGTTTTTCGACGCCTTGCAAAAAATGACACAACTTGAAGACTTGACGTTGGAAGACATCGAAGACACAATCGCAAAAGAGCCTTTACGGTTGACAAACTTGGCTTCTTGTTTGTACAAACTCGGCAAGATGCATAGTCTAAGTCTTCATGGAATCAACTTGCACGGCAAGATCCCAAGCGAGTTGCGCAAGCTTGGCCTAACCAAACTGTACTTGTCAGGTAATCATTTGACGGGTACAATTCCATCTGAGCTAGGGTCAAATCTTCAAAGTGTGAGTTTCCAGAGCAACAAGTTGAGCGGGCATATTCCGACGCAACTTGGGAACATTGCCACTTTGGAGGACCTTATACTAGGCTACAACCAACTTTCTGGTAGCATACCAACGCAACTTGGGAAGCTCGTTGCTCTTGAGGACCTCGAACTACGCAACAACCAACTTGTTGGCAGTATACCAACTGAGCTTGGGATGCTGTCGAGCTTGGCCGACTTGAATGTGGAAAACAATCAGTTCACCGGAAGTATTCCAACACAACTTGGCATGCTTACATCTTTGGAGTGTCTCAACCTGAGCTACAACCAACTTTCCGGCAAAGTTCCATCCGAGCTTGGGCGCTTAGTACGCTTGAGGATGTTGAGCTTGGATCACAATCAACTTACAATGACTCTCCCATCCGAGCTTAATTCGTTACGAAACTTGACGTGCATGACTATTCATGTAAACCACTAGACATGAAGTATGTATCCAAGTGCTTACTTAGTTTAGTCGTCTACCCGTATGATGGCAAGTTTTTGTCAATCACGACACAAGAGCTACCAAGAGCGCTCAAGAGCTACTTTTGTTAAGCAAGTAAACCTTCTCGACTCTTTTATATGTGTATCGTTTGTGCGTTTGAATCTTGACTATGATCAACAAGCGTAGAATGTTTGTTGAGGTAGTAGAGAGTTTTGAACACTTTAAAGAAAGCACTTGGAGTTGTGTAGACTTGTGAGGAAGCATCTATTTGTGTGTTCGAAGCGTAGGGTTGGTTTTGGTGGTACAAAACAAAAAACAAAAATGCTTTCGCAACGTGAGACCGCCGGGCAGTGGATTGCACTGGACGGTGCCAGGGTGTGCATTGTGCATTCCGACGCAGTCATCCAAGTTGGCGATGAGCGAGTTGCTGGCCAGGACGTGCTTGTGTGGGCAGTAAAGGACGAGCATGTCCAGTTTGTTGCACTTTGCAAAGACAAACTATTGGTGCTCGACCACGACATAGTGTGCACAGTCGTCCAACCTGGAACTTGCTTGCCTTACTCGCGCTTCACTTCTCTTGCCGACTATGCCCGAAGCGTCCAACAAACATGCATCCACCGCGCCACCATCTTGCTTGGCGACGACAACGATGAACTGGCCAGATTGGTGCTCAACGTCAAAGTCGGGTTTGGTGTTGAAATCGAAGACTTGATCGTCCACGAAGAAGACGAAGACTTGATCTTCAACGAAGAAGACCAAGACAACCAAGACCAAGACAACCAAGACCAATGCAACCAAGATCAAGACCAAGACAACCAAGACCAAGACAACCAAGATCAAGACCAAGACAACCAAGTAGGCAACCAAGAAAGTAGTAGCCAAGCAAACAAGCAAGGTTCGAGCATGCAAAGCAAGCAAGAAGAGTCGAGCCAGCCGGAGGAAGAAAAGCAAGAAGCCAAAGCTACCATGAAGAAGAGCACCAAAAAAGGTAAAAAGTCAACAAAGCAAGCAAAGAGCATAAAGGCAAAGAGTAAAAAGGCAAAGAGTAAAAAGAAGCAAGTTAGGAGCAAGAAGCCAAAGCCAAACGTCTTTTCGCCCAACGACGTGACGCACATTGTGGTGACGGCTCCGGATGCGGTGGACTACACGGTGTTGGCGAAGTGCGTGTTTGACGAGCTCAAGACCATGGTGGACAAACTCGGTGTGGTTGAGCAGACGCTTGTCAGAGACCCGACGGACACTGCACCAAGGCTTACGTTTGCCGAGTCCGAGACACGACTTGCTGGCATCCAAGCTTGCATCCAGGAAGACGCCATTGCTCGCGCTTTGGAAGAAGCTGCCAAGCTGCAAAACCAACTCTGGCATTCCGACCGGACTTTGGTAGTCAAGAAGTTTATCGCTCTTCCCAACTGGATCAACAACGAGCGAATTGCTGGCCTTGCATGCCATAGCGTCGCCATTACGGAAGACTGGCAAGTTATGGCACCTCACCAGGCTGGGATCGTCATGGCGAGCATCCATAGGTTCATCGGCAAGCTTGAAGACGCGTCGCAGGACTTGACGGAAGGTAAGCGCATCTACGTCGACGTGCGCCACTTTTTCCGACCTATGGAAGAAGGTAGCGACGAACTTGTTCCAGCCGGCATGCTCTACAAAGTTCGCGGCTTTTTTACTCACGACTTTTGTGTCAAATTTTGGGGTCAAGAAGAAGAAGAAGAAGAAGAAGAAGAAGAAGACCAAAAAGAAGACCAACAAGAAGAACACCAACAAGAAGAAGACCAACAAGAAGAAGAAGACCAACAAGAAGAAGAAGAAGAAGAAAAAGAAGAACATCAAGACGACCAAGAAGAAAAAGAGTAAGAGACAACCACTTAGCACAACCTAAGCTTTAAATGTTTGTTTGTCGGTTAAAGGGATATCTTAAAGACAACACACCTTGATCCGCCCAAGCTCGGTAGGAATGCTACCAGGATAACAAGTTATTTTCAAGCCAACAATCAACCCGACCAAGCTCGGTAGGGATGCTACCAGTAAGCAAGTTGTTGCTCAAGTCGAGAAGCAAGAGTGCGCGCCCCCACTTCGCGGGAATCTTGCCCGACAACTTGTTTCCACGAAGATACAAGGATTGCAAGTTTGGAAGCTCGCCGAGCGAAGATGGAATAGCTCCGGTCAAGTCATTGTTTTTAAAATTCATCTTGGTGAGACGTTTCAATTTGGCGATCTCCGATGGGATTGTGCCGGCTACCTGTGACCGTGTAACTGAAAGGTGTGTCAATTTAGCCAAGTTGCCCAGTTGTGTTGGAAGTTTTTTCAGTCCTTTGCACCCCACGAGGCAGAGTATACAAAGGTTTTCAAGTTCGACTGCCATGTCGAGCAAAGTCGGCAATGTTTTTACAAGATGTCGGTTCGTCGCTGTAACTCCTTGTGCTTCTTGTTCTTTCTTTTGTTCTTCTTCTTCTTGTTGTTCACGTTCAACATCTTCGTTGACGTTGTGCACGCTCAGGAGGGTTAGATTTGGGAATCCTAGTATTCCTAATACTAGAGTACGCGGAAACGTATTGAACCCAAAAATCCAGACCCTCTTAATGTGCCTATACACGCAAATGTTGGATTCTATGATGTCAAGTCTGTCACTCAACAAGTTCACGTCGATGCTCTCCTCCAAACTGGAATACATGACAAGGCCGTCCAAGCGTCGCCTGGCAATCTCTTCGTCGTACTTGACAAATGCTCTATCTCCGTCAAATTCGACTACTACACAATGTCCAAGTAAGCCCAGCTCGTGCGGCATGACTTGCACGACTTTGTCTTGTACAAGCTCGACCACGTCTTGGTTTGCTTTATTAATTACAAGCTTTGCCAACACCTGCCCTCCAAGCTTGGACACTACGGTAACAACACTTGTGTTTGACGAACAAGTCGTGTGTTGCGTCAACTGGGCAAGGCTTGCGCCGAAACATGCACGCAAGCAAGCCGCCATGCTTAAGCAAAAAGTAGACAAACGGTGTATAATCGGTCGAGTCAAAGTTTTGTGCCAAGTTGCGTCGTGTTTAGTCCTTGTCTAACAACCAAAATCGAGATTCCGGTTTTACTTACCAAATGGGAGTCTTGTGTTTTTTTACATCACATACATGTAAAGGTCACAACACTATAACACATCTAAACACCCACCTACCGAGTGGTATTGGTAGTGCATTTCACACAGTGATGTTTTTGAGAGGATCGGCGCGATTCTTCTGATATGTCCAACTCGACGTTGTATGCTAAACCGTCTTTCGTGTTTTGCCATTCGTCAAAGGTTCGGTCGTACTCGGCGTGTTCTTGTTCCGTGGAATCGTCGGCTGGGCTGTCGAGCCAAAAACCATAGTCCTTTGGATCCACGTCCCATCCTTTTCCCCAAAACAGCACTCTGAAACATTGCACACAATACTCGTGTTGTGTGCTTCGAAGGCAATGCGGATGCTTTATACACACAATATTCTTTGTGTAACACACAACGCACGTTGAGTTGACAAAATCAAGAGCGTTTCCTTTTTCAAACATGACGGCGCAATTGAAGCACACTCCCCCATGTGTAGAAAGATACGATCCCGGAGTGTGGAACAATGTACAAAACAGTGCGTTGGGGCATGGAGGGCACGAACATGCCTCAAACGACGGGTTCCTTTCGTGTTCGCAGTTTCCGCATTTACTTTTGGGGCAGGAAATCATCAACTCTTCGTCCCAGCATGCCCAAGCCATGTTTGTTTTGGCGTCGAACTTGACCGTCATGCACTCCCAAGTCAAGTCGTGGTGGTGAGGCATCAAAGGCACGACTTGTCTTTGCAAACGCCAAACAAACGCTTGTTCATCTTCGTCTTGTCGCCGAGCCTCGGCATGCCCCAACGCTTTGCCCGAAAGCTTGGCTACCAAAACTATGCTTGAGTGCCTCGCAAGGCATCCTGACCAGCGCGATATGCCGAGCATGATCTTCTAACACCAACCAACAACTTCAATTACTTTGTGTGTATAGTTTTGATTTTTTGTTTACCAAAATACGTTTGGTGCGTTTGACACGTTTTGAATTTTACGTACATATAAAAGTACACGAAGGTACATGCTTGGGTTGCGTGTTTGTTTTTTTTTTATGTAAAGAACTACTATAAACTTGTCTTGCTGTAACAAAAACCTTTAACAAAAAAGACACATACAATAATTCAATAATTTACTTTTTAGACGTCTATGATACGCAACACTCGAGTCGAGGCGTCGAGCGTCCGTGTCGTGCCGAGAAACCCGTTTGTGCGGCAATTTATTTTAGAGCACTTGGGAGACTGTGCTGCTCAAGACGCCGACACTGTGTGCCACCCCAGCGGGTTCATGGTGACGACTTTGCTGACCAACATTGCAGCGAGCAGCCTTGGAGACGCGGAAGACATGCTCGCAACTAAAAAGCCAAGGCGTGCTTTGTTGGTTGACCAGGCGTGCAAACCTGAACAGCTTGTGCTTGCTTACCACGCGCTTCACGACATGATGTGCAACCAAGCGTACCTTGTGGTAGTCCAAAGGCGCGACAAGTGCGACGTCTTGGCAGTCGTCGAAAGCGACGCAACTTCCTTCTCCGGCCTGGCTCAGACAGAGCTCGGCATGAACCGGCTTGACAAGCTAGGTACGTTTGTCGGCACAAGGCTCTACAAGTTGCTGCACAGAATGATCTCAAAAGTCGGCGTCGTGCCTAGTCTTGCATCTATCCAAAGCCACATCGGTGTGTGCAACCAAACCGCCCAGGTCGGCATGCTTGCCAGCTTCATGCCCACCCACGTGGCGAGCCTCGCCGAGTTGGACGCACATGAGTTTACGTGCCTCATCTGGCTATGCGTGCTCCTAAAGGATGCTCTTGCATGCAAAACGTTCTTGAACAAAGAACTAATGTTTTTGACCGACAAACAAAACAAAGACAACTTACTGAAACTCCTGTCACCTCAACTCTTACGTTACACCCACCAAGACTCTCTTGAAAACGCACAAAAGACTCTCCAAAAAGTCGTGCTCTCTCTTGATGCTCACTTGTAACCTTGATTACAACCTTGCAAGCACACGTTTGGGTTTTTGCTTGACGACTTGAGTTGCAAGGATGTCTCTACTTGCAAGCAAAGTGCTTGTTCACCATGGCTCTGTACATTTCGTGTGCCAGCTCGGGTCCGCCAACAAGAAACTGGTTGAATTGCGGGTGCACCGAGAGCTGCTTCACGCGCCGAAAAGCGGCCGTCCTGTCAAGCAGCTTTAGCTTTGTCTTGCCAGACCGCCCGAAGAAAATGTTGTAGTTCCGGGCTTCCTCGCAGCACGAAAATTGCACGTACCGCCGTAGCGTCCTCATGGAAATGTGTGCCAGGTCACAGAGGCATTGGCGGTTCACGCGCGGAGCGAACCGAGCGATCCACGTTGCTGCACGCAGAGGCTCGTTTGCTATGCCCATCCTCACGTTTTTTCGGAAGGTAGGTCGCATAAGAGGATGCTTCCTTGGGGTCCTTGGGGTCCTTGGTGTCTTTGGTGTCGCACTTGGTGTCGAACTTTGTGTCCGAGTGGCTTTCTTGACCTTGGATTTGGCAGGTACTACAATCCTGGGATACACGGTTGGGCACACCTCGGGCTCGCCGGGCTTGCCGAGCTTTACGAGCTTGGTTGCAAACTTGGCGACGGGTGTTGAACACGTCGCCAAAGAAGAACAGAGGTCCAATTGGTCGAAGTGGTCAACCTCGACGGCCTCGACCTCGTCGGAAGTTGGTTGTTCCGGTGTGGTCACGTCTTGATGAAGGAAGTCCCGCCACGCGCGGCGAACCCATTCTTCGTGGTTTTTTGCTTGCTGTTCTTCTAGCAACCAATCTCGTTCCATGTCGGCCAACTCGCGCAGCCGACTTGCGTGTTGTTCCTCCACTTGGCGCGCAAGATCCATGACACCACCGACGTAGAGCAGGTCTTCGTCGCCGAAACAGTTTTCCTCACGATCGGGTCCGGGGTGCATCACGACACATGGTACGTCAAAAGCCGGAAAGGTGCGTGTGGTGCGTGTGGTCCCAACAAAAGCACCGATGGCCCGAGTGGCAAACATCGCGACGGCGAGGTGTAGTGGGTGAGGTGGCAAGGCAAAGTGAAGCCGCAAGGAAATAAAAAACAAAAGGTAAAAGGTTTGAAACACTCTAAAAAAGTGTTGGTTGCCGTGTGACGTACCAGGACTACTAACACACGCCAACCATCACTGGCCTATCCGTGTCAAGAAAGTTACGTGTACAAGAAACAGAATATACGCACGACACCTCAAATCCCCAACAAAGCAACAAACATTACGCCGCCATGCCCAAGCGAAAGCGCGAGGAAGAAGTCGACCAGTATTTCGACAATATGTGGTTGGTAATAGCTTGCCAGCACGACGTGCCAAACTTGGCAAAAATACTAAAAAGTATGAAGTATCAGGAAGTTTATTTTGACAACGTTCGGATTGTTGCAAAGCGGCCTCACCCAAAGACGCAAAAATTAGATCAAGTCTTGGTGATTGCTGATTTAAAGAATGCTAGTCGCGACAACTTGGACAACCATCGTTCGGATGACATAAAGACTGGCCGGATTTTCAAAGCCATGTTTCGAGACATGCTAGCTTCGCTTGGAGAGCAAGCAAGCTTGATTGTTGGGATGAGATTGGCCAACAACTTGGTTCACGAAGCGTGCCCAAACGCGCTTTTATATAGTAGCACGACAAGAAAAAAAAGCAAACCAAAAATTAAAGCAATACGTAGCAAGCAAGCACTCGATGATGAAGCAAACATTCAACCTGGCCAAAAGCTCTGGCTTGTGTTTTCTTTTGGTGTGCACCGCCACATGACCAGGCACGCCTACTACACTATTAAATCGAACTTGACGAACAACTTGGACAAAGTCGCAAAGTTTATCCAAGACAACAACACCGACTACTACGCCAAGTTTTCCGAACTGAAACTGGTTTCGGTTCGGTGGTCGAAGAACAAAACGCAACACCTAAAAAGCAAACTCTTCAAGAAAACCCGAGGCAAGCGCTTCAAATGCTACAACTCCTTTTTCAACGTGCTTGCTCTCGCCACGGTCGGAGAAGTTATCGACCCGACAAATACGGAACATCGTTATCGTATGAGATACATACAGTTCCAAGACCCACAAAGCGCCATGAACTGGACCGCCGAGTGCATCGACCATAGTGTGAGCTCTTCAACGGGTTGGTGCTTTGACTACAACAACGACGAACATACCACTCCGACCACAAAAACCATAAATGGCATTTTCGACGACAACTTTGCCGACCAAGGATGCATTGCCGGCCTAACCATACGCGTTGTGGATTAAGGTTAACGCCAACCACCAACGTTCTTTGCTACAAAGTTGCGTGTTCGTGGCGTACAAGCACTTAAAACGTCTTTGTGTAAGGTTAATAACGGTTTTTCAAACAGTCTAATGCTAGTAAAAACAAAGTCTTGGTTCACCCAAATAAAACATACAAACATTACCAGTGTTGCCGTCTGATAACTTACAGACTTGATAACTAATTTTTTTGGTTATGTTATCATTGATAACTTACCGACGCGTGATAACCAGAGTTAAGTTATCAAAATAAGTACGTGCCGGTCCACGGATGGTGCTAGGTAGTACCATGGTAGCCATAAGGTAGAGTGCGTACTACATTACATAGCACACGTGGTCGGATAACTTTGATAACTTCATGATAACTAACTTACTTGTCAGGTTATCG
>Ga0208086_1000032_pt1 | contig 33345 bp, 33 predicted proteins | sample LakMenEpi06Jul10_FD_150675 | JGI IMG/M metagenome (GOLD analysis project Ga0208086, IMG submission 150675) | Freshwater microbial communities from Lake Mendota, WI - 06JUL2010 deep hole epilimnion (SPAdes) | ecosystem: Environmental > Aquatic > Freshwater > Lake > Epilimnion/Euphotic zone ...
TGCTGAGCGGCGCCCGGCTGCTGCTACGCCAGGGCATGCGCCTCGATGCCCTGCGCATCGATCGCGAGCAGCTGGAGCAGGGGGTGGATCTGGCCCGCCGCAGCCTGGAGCAGCTGGAGGGCCTGCGCCAGAGCCTGCAGGAGAAGCTGGATGGGGAACTGGCTCGGGCCGAAGCCCGCTGGGGTGAGGGGCAGTTCGAGGGGCTGCGCCGCGCAGCCCAGAAGCTGGCCGATCAACTCGCGGAGGTGGAGGACCTGGAGGCCGCCATGGACCAGCGCCTGCAGGGATTGATCGGCGCCGCCGGCGAAAGCGGCAATCGCCCCAACGAACCCGCAGACCCACCCTGAAGGCCCGGTAGCCTCGAGATCCACGCCTCCTCCCGAGGCCCGCGGCCCCCATGTCCTCGGCCTACCAGCCCCTCCACCACAAATACCGCCCCCAGCGCTTCGACCAGCTGGTGGGGCAGGAGGCGATCGCCGCCACCCTGGGCCATGCCCTGCGCTCGGGCCGGATTGCGCCGGCCTACCTGTTCAGCGGCCCGCGGGGTACCGGCAAAACATCCAGCGCCCGCATCCTGGCCCGCTCGCTCAACTGCATTGGCAGTGACGGGCCCACCCCGGAGCCCTGCGGCGTGTGCGAACTGTGCACCAGCATCGCCGCCGGCAATGCCCTCGATGTGATCGAGATCGACGCCGCCTCCAACACCGGCGTGGACAACATCCGCGAACTGATCGAGCGCTCCCGTTTCGCGCCGGTGCAGGCGCGCTGGAAGGTGTACGTGGTGGACGAGTGCCACATGCTCTCCACAGCAGCCTTCAACGCCCTGCTGAAAACCCTGGAGGAGCCGCCGCCGCGGGTGGTGTTCGTGCTGGCCACCACAGACCCCCAGCGGGTTCTGCCCACGATCCTCAGCCGCTGCCAGCGCTTCGACTTTCGCCGCATCCCCCTGGCCGCTCTCCAACAGCACCTCGGCTGGATCGCCGAGCAGGAGGCGATCGCGATCACAGCCGAGGCCCTGCACGTGGTGGCTCAGCGGGCCCAGGGCGGACTGCGCGATGCCGAGAGTCTGCTGGATCAGCTCAGCCTGCTGCCGCCACCGGTGGAAGCAGCCGCGGTGTGGGAACTGCTGGGGGCGGTGCCGGAACAGGAGCTGCTGGAGCTGGCCAGATCCCTGGCCGACTGTGAACCTCTTGGCCTGCTGGAAACCTGCAGGGGGCTGCTGGAACGGGGTAGGGAGCCGGCGGCGTTGCTCCAGGGTCTGGCCAGCCTGCTCCGAGATCTGGTGCTGGCCGGAGTGGCACCTGACCGCCTGGAACTCACCGCTGTGTCACCCCAGCTGCGCGAGCACCTGCCCGCCGTGGCGAGGCGGATTGGCAAGGCCCGCCTGCTGCACTGGCAGGCCCAGTTGCGCGGCAGCGAGCAGCAACTGCGCCACAGCGTGAACCCTCGCCTGTGGCTGGAAGTGCTCCTGCTGGGGCTGCTGGACGAGGCCACGGCCACCACAGCCGCCGCCAGCGCAGCGACCGCAATCCCAGCCGCGACCACTCCCGCGCCCGCACCTGCTGCCCGCCCAGCAGCCCCCACCATCCTGGAAGCTGCGACGGACGCCGGTCCTGCGGCCGGAGCTCCAGCCCCGGAGCAGGCGGTCCCCGCCGCCGCTCAGACCGGGAGCCTGGCGGAACTCTGGACCCGGATCCTGGCCAGCCTGGAACTGCCGTCCACCCGGATGCTGCTCTCACAGCAGGCCCGCCTGGTGCGTCTGGACGACCACAGGGCGGTGGTGCAGGTGGCGACCACCTGGATGGCCATGGTGCAGACCCGCCAGGCCCTGGTTGAGCAGGCGATCAGCAGGGCCCTGGGCGGCAGCCGCCAGCTCACCCTCGAGGCTTCCGGGGAGCCGCCGCCGGCCTCCAGCCAGCCGCCACCGCCACTGCCGCCCCAGCACTTCCACGCGCCTTCCCCCCTGCCGCCCACTCCAGCGCCCCTCCCGCGCCCCCCGTCCGGCGACGCACCTCCAGCGCAAGCCAAAACGCCGCCGGCCCCGACGCCAGCGCCCCAGAGCAAACCCCAGCCCAACCCCCAGCCCAGCCTCCCAGCCGACGAGCAACCGCGGCGGATGCCGTCCCACCTGGATGAGAAGACCCGGCAGCTCGCCGAGTTCTTCAACGGCGAAGTGGTGGAGATCGACGGGCCCCTCGACGAGAACGAAGGCGCAGACGCCGCCTGAGCAGTAGGGGGGAGGGAACCCTCAGGCCGCGGCCGGATCCTCGCCGACGTGGAGGGTCTTGGCCCACACCAGCCGCTTGGGCAGCAGGGCCATGCGCAGGGTGGTGTACGGAATCACCAGGAACCAATGGCCCAGGTAGAGGATTCCCAGCAGCAGGTTGGCGGGGTGCGTCCGGGGCAGCTGGGGACCCTCACCGCCACGGCGGCAGCCCTGCAGGATCGAGATACCCGAGAGACCGAAGGCCACAAAGGAGAGCGGCCAGATTGTGGGAAGACTGCGGGTGATCAAGGCCCCCAGCAGATCCGCCACGGCCACCACCGGCAGCACGTACTGGAGCAGGAAGAAGCAGAGCAGATCGAGTTTGCAGCCTGGGGTGAGGCGGTCGGAGAGCAGGCCTGGGGCGTAGTCGAAGAAGCGCTGCAGGCCCCCCTCGGCCCAGCGCTGGCGCTGGCGCCACAGGGCCGGAAGACCAAGCACCGCCTCCTCGCTCACCGGGGGATCCCAGAGCACGCCCAGGGGTTGCCGGTGGAGCAGCAACCGGAAGCTGAGATCGAGATCGTCAGTGACCGTGTCCTCGTTGAACCCCCCCACCTGCTCCAGGGCGCAGCGGCGCAGCAGCTGACCATTGCCACGCAGCTCCACCACCCCACCCACGCTCAGCCGTCCCTCCTGCACCACCGTGTCCAATGCCATCTCCATCGCCTGGGCCCGGGTGAGCCAGTTGGCGTCCGGATTGGCCACTGCCTTGCGCAGCTGCACCGCCGCCCAGCCACCCCCCTCGGCCAGGGGCATCAGGCGCTCCAGGGTGTCGGGCTGCAGGTCGGCATCGGCATCGAGCACCAGCATCCAGGGAGCTTCGACATGCTGCAGGGCCAGGTTGAGGGCGCCCGACTTGCCGCCACCGGCATCGGGTTCACGCCGCAGCACCCGCAGAAAGGGATGGTCCGCCTGCAGCTCCGCCAGCACCTGGGGCGTGCGGTCACTGCTGCCGTCATCGATCACCCAAAGGCGCAGAGCGTCGCTGGGATAGCGCAACCGGGCGATGCCCTCAACCAGCCGCCCGATCACCGCCTGCTCATCCCGGGCAGCCACCACCACATCCACAGCCGGAGCTGGCGGCGCGGAGTCGTGCTGCTCCGCCTGGCCGGCGGCGAAAGGAACGCTCTCGCCGCCGCCAGCCCCCCTGGTGCGACTCAGGGCCGGCACCAGAACCGTGCGAATGCTGTAGCCCCCCAGCAGCAGCGCCAAGGCACTGGCGGGCATCAGGCGCAGGCCGGGCTCCAGCCAGTGGGGGCCCAGGCCGGCCACTCCGCAGGCCACCAGAAACAGGGCCGATTTGCCGCGCCTTCGCTGGCTGGCACTCACCACCTGGGCACTGGTCGGGGGGTGATCGGTGGCAGGACCAATCCCGGCCATGGCAATCCCGGAAGCACCCGGACTCTAAGGGGCTCCTCCCAGGGCCTTGGCATCCAGGGCTGAGAGGGGCTGGAGCTGGGTGCCGGGGTAGTAGTGCTCCAGGATGGCCCGCAGCGTCCAGCCACGCCGGGCCAGATCGATGGCCCCAGCCTGGGACAGCCCGGCGCCGTGGCCGAAGCCACCGCCCACGAAACTCCAGCGTCCAGGCCCCTGGGGCTCAACCACGAACAGGGTGCTGGGCAGCTGGGTGAGGTTGCGGCGGATGGCATCCAGGCGAAGCACCACGGGCTCTCCGCCGCCAGCGCGGATCTCCAGGGCCAGCACCCGGCCGCTGGGGCCCCGCTCCAGCACCTTCACCTGCTGGGGCGTTCCCAGCTGGGGTGCCACCCGCTGCAGGGACTCACGGATCTGGGCGGCATCCAGGCTGCGGCTCCAGCGGAAGCGCGGATGGTCCGCGCCATAGAAATCCCGGCTGGCCAACAGCGCCGGCAGCTGGCCGCCGGGCAGCGGCAGGGGGAAGCGCGCCTGCACGGCCGCGACGCCATCCACCCGGGACTGCAGATAGGGGAGGGCAGCGCCGCGCCACACCTCCTGGAAACCGGCGGAGACACCACCGTTGGTGGCGTGATACACGCCGTGGATCGGCGCTCCCTGCCAGGAGAGCACCTGGTGGCGGGTGCTGTCGATGGCCTGGCGCACGGCGGCACCGGCATGGCGCGGATCGGCATACACCTGGCACTGAGTGTCGGCACAGAGGTGATAGCCATCCACCGCGAAGCGCTGGATGTTGCGCAGCGCCCAGGTTCGGGCCAGCACCGCCTGGGCGGCGAGGGCCACCGGCGGCGAACCAGCGCCGATCTCATGGGGCACCACCCCCTGGAGGTAGCGCTCCAGAGGCACCTGCTCCACCAGCGTCCAGCCGCCATGGGCATCCGGCAGGAGGGTGAACGGGCCGGCGAACACCCCGCCCTGCCAGCGCAGACCCTGGGGAGCTTCCAGGGTCACGGGACCCTCCAGCACCACCGATCCACCGGAGCGGCGCAGCTCCAGCAGCGACCGCTCGGCCAGCTCCTGCTCAACCCGGCGCGCCGGCCCCAGCCCATCGGGCAGGGGGGCATCCGCAGGCCCCCACACCTCCCAGTCCCTGGGGTAGGCAATCACCGCCGCCACGCCTGCCTGCCGCCAGCGGGCAGCCGCCTCCTCCGCGCTCTCGTAGCTGGCGAAGGGACCCAGCACCTGGCGGCGCAGGCGCAGGGGGGGATTGAGGGGCTGCTGACGCCAGTGCAGCTCGAGCTGGGGGGCCTGGTAGCGGGCGCCATCGGCGGTGACCAGGGTCACCATCCCCGTTGCGGCGGTGAGCTGCAGCGGCGTGGACGGCCGCAGGCGGGAGGCCAGGGCCACCCAGAGCACCGGCTGGCCAGGATCCACCCGGGGGGCTTCGCTGACGGGCCAGTGCAAGGGGTCCGGTGGGGCCAGGCCAGGCACCAGGGGCGTGGCGGCCTGACAGCCTCCCGCCAGCAACACCGGCAGCACGCCGGCCATCCGCACCAGAGCGGGATGGAGCGCAGGCAGCGAAGGAAGGAGGGGCAAGGCCAGGGGACAGGACTGCCCCAATCCTGAAGGAGGACCGGGGATGGGGGGGGGTGACGTCGTACTCTGTTTGTTTGTGCCGCGCCGGAAGACATGCCGAAGCTCAAGTCCCGCAAAGCAGCTGCCAAGCGGTTCAAGGCCACGGGCAGCGGCAAGTTCCTGCGCCGCCGGGCTTTCCGCAGCCACCTGCTCGATCACAAGAGCCCCAAGCGCAAGCGCTACCTGGGCACCATGGCTGTCGTTGACGAGCGCGATGCCGACAACGTGAGCGCCATGCTCCCCTACGCCTGAGCACGGCCCTCCGCCGATCCGACCCCAACCCGAACCCACCTGATTCCCTGCCATGGCCCGCGTCAAGAGGGGCAACGTCGCCCGCAAACGCCGTAACAAGATCCTGCGCCTGGCCCGGGGCTTCCGTGGCGGCAACGGCTCCCTGTTCCGCACCGCCAATCAGCGGGTGATGAAGGCGCTCTGCAACGCCTACCGCGACCGCCGCCGGCGCAAGCGCGACTTCCGCCGTCTTTGGATCGCGCGCATCAACGCAGCTGCCCGCCTCAACGGCATGAGCTACAGCAAGCTGATGGGCGGCCTGAAGAAAGCGGATGTGCGCCTGAACCGCAAGATGCTGGCCCAGTTGGCAGTGCTGGATCCCGGCAGCTTCACCAGCGTGGTGGGCGCCGCCCGCTCCTGATCCAAGCCCTCCAGCTCCCGCCCAACCCACACACCCCATCCACTCCCCCTAACCCACTCGGTCCCGTTGGACAACCTCCTGCCCCAGGCCTACCTGTTCGGGCTGGTCGCGATTCTGTTTGTGGTCGCCGTGGTGGTGGGCCGACAGATCTGGCGTGTACGGCGCGATGAACTGGCCCTGGCCCGCCTTGACCGGCCTGGGGAGGCCGCACCGGGCGATGCCGCCACTCTCTATGAACTGGCCTCGGTTCAGCTCCGCAAACGGCTCTATGGCCAGGCGGTGGACAACCTGAAACGGGCCCTGAAGCTGGCTGAGGCCAACAACGACCCGAGTGAAGCCCGGGCCCTGATCCAGAACGCCCTGGGCTTTGGTCTGGCGGCTCAGAACAACTACAAGGCAGCGGTGCGCCACTACCGCTCTGCCCTGGCCGCCAAGGCCGAGTATCCGGTGGCCCTCAACAACCTGGCCTTCGCTCTTGAGAAGCAGGGCAAGCTGGATGAGGCCCAGGAGGCCTACCTGCAGTCACTGGCCCTGGACGGCAGCAACAAAACGGCCCGCAAGCGGCTGCAACGGCTGGAGCGCACCCTGGGGATCAGCCCGGGACCCAGGCAATCAGGTTCAGAGGGGAACGTGGGCTGATTCCCACGGCTCGGCCATCGCCGCCTTCACCACAGGCCCCGCACCGGACTGCCCACTGCTGGTTGGCCATCCGAGGCGGCAGCCGGTGCGGCGATCGGCAGCAGGGCCAGACGACCACCCTGGTTGGTGAGGCGGGGGGCCTGCCAGCCGGAGAGCTGGAAACCCTGCAGACCGGAGAAGGAACCCCCGATTTCCAGGCCGGCGACGTCCTTGCAGTCGCAGAGCACCAGCAGATCCAGCTGGTCGGACTCCGCATTGAGATTCCCTTGCACCGGCACCACGACACCGGCGATGGTGATCGTGCCGCGCAGGTTCACGATCTGGCCCATCGCCTCGAGGGAGGAGAGCTGCAGCTCCACCGGCACCACCGCGCCGGTATCAAAGGACTGGTAGGTGCCACTCCAGGTGCGGCTGATCTGCTGGGAAAGCAGCTGGGCCCGGGCCACCGGATCGAACGTCTCCACGGCCTCGGAGCCGACGATGCCGTCACCGCCGAGCATCCCCGCCACCGGCGGATTGAACGGGATGAAAGCGTCGCTGCCCAGGGGCGTGGCCGCCAGAGCAGCGTTGGTGAGCAGGGGCAGGCCGCAGAACAGCAGCGTGCGGGCGGCGATGCGGAACACGGCGGAAAGGCGGCGGAGAGTTGGTGTGATGGGAGGCTAGAGCCGTAGACCCCGTGATGCCGGACACAGCCGTGGATGTCGTCTGTCCAGACCTGGCCCATGCACAGGCCGTTTCCGGGACCTCGGGCGCTGATCCCCTGGTGATCGGCGGCCGCAGCTTTCGCAGCCGGCTGATGACCGGCACCGGCAAATATCAGAGCCTGCAGGCCATGCAGGCCAGCATCGCCGCCAGCGCCTGCGAGATCGTGACCGTGGCGGTGCGGCGCGTGCAGAGCCAGGCCGCCGGCCACGAGGGGCTGATGGAGGCGATCGACTGGCAGCGCATCTGGATGCTGCCCAACACCGCCGGCTGCGCCACCGCTGAGGAAGCCGTACGGGTGGCCCGGCTGGGCCGGGAGCTGGCCAAGCTGGCCGGTCAGGAGGACAACACCTTCATCAAGCTGGAGGTGATCCCCGACACCCGCCACCTGCTGCCCGATCCGATCGGCACCCTGGAAGCCGCGGAGCAGCTGGTGAAGGAGGGCTTCACGGTGCTGCCCTACATCAACGCCGATCCACTGCTGGCCAAGCGGCTGGAGGAGGCGGGCTGCGCCACGGTGATGCCCCTGGGCTCACCGATCGGCTCGGGCCAGGGCATCCGCAACGCCGCCAACATCGCCCTGATCATCGAGAACGCCACGGTGCCGGTGGTGGTGGACGCGGGCATCGGCGTGCCCAGCGAGGCGGCCCAGGCCATGGAAATGGGCGCCGATGCCCTGCTGATCAACAGCGCCATCGCCCTGGCCGGCGATCCCGCCGTGATGGCCCGTGCCATGGCCCAGGCCTGCCAGGCCGGCCGCGCCGCCCTTCAGGCCGGGCGCTTGCCGGTGCGGGCCCAGGCCAGTGCCAGTTCCCCCCTGCAGGGCCGGGTGGGGGGCCAGCCCACATGAAGTTCCGTGCCGGCTGGGGCGCTCCCGCTGGTCGCCACCGAGCGGGATCCATAGGGTGACCTCCACCGGAGACACACCCCATGCAGGTCACCCAGGAAGATGGCGGCAAACTGAATGCCTTCGCCCGTGAACCCCGGATGGTGGTGATGGAGGAGGGTGAGCGCTCCAGCCAGAGCCGCAGAGCTCTGCTGATCGGCGGCACCCTGCTGGTGGCCCTGTTGATCGCTGTCTCGGCCGGAATCAGCCACTGAGGGGCGGCCGTTGGGGCCTAATGCCTGTAGTAGCTTGCATCTCGCGAGCCTGTCTGCGACATGCTGGGATCCCCAGCCGCATTCAGGGTGATGGCCGGGGTTTGCAGCGATGAAGATCTTCGTTCTGGGTGGCGACGGCTTCTGCGGCTGGCCCTGTGCCGTGAACCTGGCCGATCAGGGCCACGACGTGCTGATCGTGGACAACCTCAGCCGGCGCAAGATCGACATCGATCTGGCGGTGGAATCGCTGACGCCGATCGCCACCATGCCCGACCGGCTGCGGGCCTGGGAGCAGACCGGCGGCAAAGTGATGCGCTTCGAACACCTGGACATTGCCCACGAATACCAGCGCCTGCTCGACCTGCTGCTGGAGGAACAGCCCGATGCCGTGGTTCACTTCGCCGAGCAGCGCGCCGCTCCCTATTCAATGAAGAGCAGCGCCACCAAGCGCTACACGGTCGACAACAACGTCAACGGCACCCACAATCTGCTGGCCGCGATCGTCGAGAGCGGACTTGATATTCATATCGTGCATCTGGGCACGATGGGCGTCTATGGCTACGGCTCACACCGCGGCGCCACCATCCCCGAGGGCTACCTCAAGGTGGAGGTGCCCCAGCCCGATGGCAGCCGCTTCGAGGAGGAGATCCTGCACCCGGCCAGCCCCGGCAGTGTCTATCACATGACCAAGACGCTCGATCAGCTGCTCTTCCTCTACTACAACAAGAATGATCAGGTGCGTATCACCGATCTGCACCAGGGGATCGTGTGGGGCACCAACACCGAGGCCACCGAGCGCGACCCGCGGCTCACCAACCGCTTCGACTACGACGGTGACTACGGCACCGTGCTCAACCGCTTCCTGATGCAGGCGGCGATCGGCTATCCGCTCACGGTGCATGGCACCGGTGGGCAGACCCGGGCCTTCATCCACATCCGCGACTCCGTGCGCTGCGTGCAGCTGGCCCTGGAAAACCCGCCAAGCAAGGGCGAGCGGGTGAAGATCTTCAACCAGATGACCGAGAGCCACCAGGTGGGCGAACTGGCCAGCAAGGTGGCCGCCCTCACTGGCGCTGAGATCAACCACCTGCCCAATCCCCGCAACGAGGCGGTGGAGAACGACCTGATCGTGGACAACCGCTGCTTCATCGAGCTGGGCCTCAACCCCACCACCCTCGATGACGGCCTGCTGGCCGAGGTGGTGGATGTGGCCCGCCGCTGGGCCGACCGTTGCGATCGCAGCCGCATTCCCTGCGTGTCGGCCTGGACCAGCAGGCAGGCCCAGGCCATCCAGGCCGTCTGACCCCAGCGCCGCGGCCCATCCCCTTGAAGATCGCCTTCTTCACCGAGACCTTCCTGCCCAAGGTGGATGGGATCGTGACGCGCCTCACCAAGACCGTGCAGCACCTGGCGGCAGGTGGCGATGAGGTGGTGGTGTTCTGCCCCGAGGGGGCCCCGGACACCTACATGGGAGCGCGGGTGGTGGGGGTGCCGGCCATGCCGCTGCCCCTCTACCCCGAGCTGAAACTGGCCCTGCCCCGCCCAGCGGTGGCCGAAGCCCTGGAGCGGTTTCAGCCGGACCTGGTGCACGTGGTGAACCCGGCGGTGCTCGGGCTGGGCGGCATCTGGCTGGCCAGGACCAGGGGCTATCCGCTGGTGGCCAGCTACCACACCCACTTGCCCAAGTACCTGGAGCACTACGGCATGGGCATGCTTGAGCCACTGCTGTGGGAGCTGCTGAAGGCGGCCCACAACCAGGCCCGCCTCAACCTCTGCACCTCCACGGCCATGGTGCAGGAATTAAGTGAGAAGGGCATCCAGCACACCGACCTCTGGCAGCGGGGGGTCGACACCGAGCTGTTCCGGCCCGAGTTGCGCCAGCAGGCCACCCGCGACAAGCTGCTGGGGGGCTACAGCGACACCGGCAAATTGCTGCTCTACATCGGCCGGCTCTCGGCCGAAAAACAGATTGAGCGGATCCGGCCCGTGCTGGAGGCCATCCCCGACGCCCGCCTGGCCCTGGTGGGCGATGGCCCCCACCGCCAGCAGCTGGAAGCCCATTTCCGCGGCCTGCCCGCAACCTTCGTGGGCTATCTGGCCGGTGAGGAACTGGCCAGCGCCTACGCCAGTGGCGATGCCTTCGTGTTTCCCTCCAGCACCGAAACCCTGGGGCTGGTGCTGCTGGAAGCCATGGCCGCCGGCTGTCCGGTGGTGGGCGCCAACCGTGGCGGGATCCCCGACATCGTGAGCGATGGCGTGAACGGCTGCCTCTACGACCCGGACGGCAAGGACGGCGGGGCTGCCAGCCTCACCGCAGCAGTGCAGCGCCTGCTGGGGGATCCCCAGCAGCGCCAGGCCCTGCGCCAGGCTGCCCGGGCCGAAGCCGAGCACTGGGGCTGGGCGGGGGCCACCGCCCAGCTGCGGCGCTTCTACACCCGCCTGCTGGAGCAGGAGCAACCGGCACTGGCCGCCTGATCACCACTCAGGGCTGGGGCCGGAACCAGGTGCCCATCAGCGCCCGGGCCATCGGAGCGGCAACCGTGCCCCCATAGCCACCGGAATTCTCCCCCAGGGCAATCACCACCAGCTGGGCCTGGTCAGCCGGGGCATAGCCGCCGAACCAGGCATGCACCGGCCGCGGCGGATCCTCGGCCGTGCCCGTCTTGCCCGCTGCCGGCGGCAGGCCGGGGTCATTGAGGGCCTTGGCGGTGCCCTCCTGCACGGCTTTGCGCAGGCCCTGCCGCACGGTGGCCAGGGTTTGCGGCTGGAAGCCGATCCACTGGCGCTGTGGGGCCCGCTCCACCAGGTGCGGGGTCACCAGCCAGCCGCCGTTGGCCACGGCCGCGTACATCCGGGCCATCTGCAGGGGGGTGACCAGCACCGCCCCCTGGCCGATCGAGGCGGTGATCGTGTCCACGGCGGTCCAGGACTCGCCCAGCACGCTCTTCTTCCAGGCCTGATCGCCCAGCAGGCCGGCACTCTCCTCCTCTTCCAGCTCAAGCCCGGTGGAACTGCCGAAGCCCAGCTGGCGGGCCGCCTTGAACAGCGGATCGGGCCCCATCTTCAGGCCAGCCCGGTAGAAGAAGCTGTTGCTGCTCAGCGCCAGGGCCATGGGGAAACCGATCGACCCCATACTCACGTGGTCGCGGTAGCAGAGTCCCGCGTGGCAGAAGCTGGCAGTGGTGAGCTCTTTGGAATCGGGGGCGTACTTTCCCGATTCCAGGGCGGCGATGCTGGTGACGATCTTGAAGGTGCTGGCGGGCGGAAAGCCCTGCAGGGCGCGGTTGAGCAGCGGGGCATCAGGGGCATTCAGGTCCCGCCACTGGCTGAGGCTGGGGGCCGGTGAAAACAGGTTGGGGTCGTAGGTGGGGCGGCTAGCCAGGGCCCGGATCGCTCCGGTCTGGGCATCCATGGCCACGATCGCCCCCTTGCGCACGCCATCGAGAGCGCGCTCGGCAGCCTGCTGCAGGGGCAGATCGAGGGTGAGGCGCAGGTCCTTGCCGGCACTGGCCGGCTTCTCGCCGAGAACCCGTTGCACCTCCCCGGCCGCGTTCACCTCCACCTGCTGGCCGCCCCACTCGCCGCGCAGATGGGCTTCAAAGGCCTTCTCCACACCACTGCGCCCCACCCGGTCGCGGATGCGGTAACCGCGCTCCCGCAAGCGGGCGTATTCCTCCTCGGTGATGCCGCTGGTGTAGCCCAGCACGTGGGCACCCAGGCGGCCGTGGGGATAGTGGCGGAGCACATCCACGTCCACCTCCGCCCCCTCCAGATTGCCGGCCTGTTCCCGGAAGCGCAGCACCTGCTCGGGCTTGAGCCCCTCAGCCAACTGGATGCGGAAACCGGCGCTGTCGCCCCCCTGGCGGCGCTGCTGGTCGAGCTGGCTGGCGGGGATGGAGAGGAGCGAGGCCAGGCGATCGCGCAGGGCGGACCAGTTCTGATCGCTCACCTGGCGGGGCTGGATGTAGAGGTTGTAAGTGAGGCGGCTGGTGGCCAGCACCCGGCCCTGACGGTCGAGCAGGCGACCCCGGATCGGATTGCGCGGCACCAGGCGAATCCGGTTCTCGTCCGCCCGCTGGCGATTTTCAGCCCCCTGATGCAATTGCAGCCAGGCCAGGCGCAGCACCATCGCCCCACTGAACAGCAGTACCACGGCAAGCAGCCAGGCAGGCTGCCGACCCATGCCGCTGTGGCGGACACCCGCTGCCAGCCCCATGGTCAGGGGGTCTCCGCCGACTGGAAGGTTCGCTGCTCCAGCAACAGCAACCGCTGCTCAATGCTCCGCAACCTGGCCTGCAGGAGCGTGGAATCGGCAACCCGGGACTCCGGATCCTCAGCGGCGGGGGCCTGCGCAGGCTCCGCCGGCACATCGCGCACCTCCACCTTCATCACCGGATTGCCGAGGCCGGGGCTCACCTGGTCGAGTTGCTCGCGCACCCGACTGGCGGCCGGCTCCCCCTCCTGGCGCAGGCGATCCAGGGGATCCGGCTCAGCACCGTCGAACGCTGCGATCAGTTCCTGGGGTCCACCCCGGCGCACCCGCTCCAATGCCGCCAGGCCCACCGGCAACACCTCCTGCATCAACGAGAGGCGCAGAGCATCGAGGGGATCAGGCGCCATGGACCTCAACGCGGGATACTCCAGTCTGCAGGGAGATCGCCGCGACGGCGTCAGGGGGTACCGATCGCCTGGCTGGGGATGGAGCCGCTGCCGAGGGGCGGCCGGCAGGCCTGCTGGCTCCCCCACCACCAACCCGCCGCCGCCGCCATCACCAGCAGGGTGGCCAGGGGCACCAGGGCCTGGCGGGTCACCTCCAGGCCACACCACTCCCGCCAGGCCAGCAGGCTGCGCTGGCGGTCGAAACGGCGCCTTTCGCGCAGTTCATCCTGCTCCCGTCGCCGCAGGGAGCGGGCCACCCAGCGCTCGAAGGCCTGCTTCTTGGTCACGGCCATCTTGCGCTCCACCTCCAGCAGTTGGCCGGCGGTGAGCTCGGGGTTGAAGGTGCTGATCAGTTCCAGGCTCTTGAGGAACATCTCCACCGCGCCGTCCTTGGCGGTGCGCTCCTCCTCGCTGAGCAGGTCCCAGGCCACCTCGGGATAGAAGCGGCTGCGGTTGGCCTCGATCTGCTCCTCGCCCAGCTGGCCGGGTTCGCGCAGCCAGCGATCGGTGTTGGCGTCGAAGCGACGCCAGTAGAGGAAGGGATTGAGGTAGATCGTCTTGCCACCCAGCTGGATGCTGTCCTGCTGGAGACGACGCTGCAGATCAGTGTCGCTGGATGGCGCAGGAGCGGCGGTCACGTCGCGGCGGTTCCGGGGCCCCGAGGGTAACGGACCCACCTCGCCTCCGCCACGGGGCAGCGGCCGGCCGACTCACTCCCACTCGATCGTGCCGGGGGGCTTGCTGGTGATGTCCAGCACCACCCGGTTCACCCCCTTCACCTCGTTGACGATGCGGTTGGAGATCCGCTCCAGCAGGTCGTAGGGCAGGCGCGACCAGTCGGCGGTCATGCCATCTTCCGAGGACACACAGCGCAGCACCACCGGGAAGGCGTAGGTGCGCTTGTCGCCCATCACGCCCACACTGCGCACCGGCAGCAGCACTGCGAAGGCCTGCCAGATCTCGTGATAGAGGCCGGCATCGCGGATCTCCTCCCGCACGACCAGATCGGCATCGCGCAGGATGTCGAGCTTCTCGTCGGTGACCTCGCCCAGGATGCGGATCGCCAGGCCGGGGCCGGGGAAGGGATGGCGACCCACGATCTCCTCGGGCAGGCCGAGGTTGCGGCCCACCTTGCGCACCTCGTCCTTGAACAGACGGCGCAGCGGCTCCACCAGCTTGAACTGCAGGTCTTTCGGCAAGCCACCCACGTTGTGGTGGCTCTTGATCTTCACCGCCACCCGTTCACCCGTTTTCGGATCGACGTTGGTGCCGGCGCTCTCAATCACGTCGGGGTAGAGCGTGCCCTGGGCCAGGTAGTCGAAGGGGCCGAGGCGCTTGCTCTCCTCCTCGAACACGCGGATGAACTCGGTGCCGATCAGCTTGCGCTTCTCCTCCGGATCGGTGACCCCGGCAAGCTTGTTGATGAAACGCTCGCGGGCATTGATGTATTCGACCCGGATGTGGAACTTCGTGTCGAAGAAGTCGGTGAGAAATTCGGGCTCCCCTTTGCGCATGAAGCCCTGGTCGATGAACATGCAGGTGAGCTGATCGCCAATCGCCCTGTGCAGCAAAAAGGCGAGGGTGGAGGAATCCACGCCGCCCGAGAGCGCCAGCAGCACCCGCTTGTCGCCCACCTGGGCGCGCACATCGGCCACCGCTTCTTCAATGAAGGCGGCGGTAGTCCAGTCGGCTTCACAGCCGCAGATGTGATAGACGAAGTTGCGGATCAGTGCCATGCCGCAGGTGGAGTGCACCACCTCCGGGTGAAACTGCACGCCATAGAGGCGGCGCTGGTGATCGGCCACCGCCGCTTCGGGGGTGTTGTCCGTGTGGGCCAGGCGCGCGAACCCATCCGGCAGCCGCTCCACCGAGTCTCCGTGGCTCATCCACATCGTGGAGCCCGATTCCACGTTGGTGAGCAGATCCACAGGGTCGTCGACCTGCAGCGGCGCCTTGCCGTATTCGGCCTTGCCGGCCGCCACCACGGCTCCACCCAGCTGCTGCACCATCAGCTGCATGCCGTAGCAGACCCCGAGCACGGGAATGCCCAGGTCCCAGATTCCTGGATCACACACCGGCGCACCGGCCTCGTACACCGAGCTGGGGCCGCCGCTGAGGATGATCCCCCTGGGCTGGATGGCCTTCAGCTCCTCGGCCGTGGTGGTGTAGCCCATCACGAGGGAGAACACCTCGGTCTCGCGCACGCGCCGGGCGATCAGCTCGGAGTACTGGGAGCCGAAATCCAGGATCACGATCGCCGGATGGCGCGACGACTGCGAGGCGGCGTCAAGAACGGGCATGGAGCAGGCCGGACGGCCCAGGGGGCATTCGGGCCAGCCTAGGAGTCGCCCTTTGCCGCCTCCGCAGCGGACCCACCCTCCGCACTGCCGGCAACCCCTGCGCTGAGTTCCTGCAGCAGCAGGGCACCCACCGGCCCGGCAGCGCAGATCCGCCGATCGCGGGCGAACAACACGGCTCCCACCACCATCGCCGCCACCCCATGGCGCTCCAGGTAGGCGCTGCTGCGCCGCTCGATCGCAGCGGCGATCCGCCCCTGCAGACGGCCGGCCAGAGCCGGCTGGTGGCGGCTGAGCTGGGCCATCGCCTGGTCCACGGTGGCGGCGCCGTGCAGGGCCTCCAGGTCGGCACCTGCCAGCCCCTCCAGGGCCGCCAGGGCGGTGAGCACCTCGGCGCGGCCATCGGCCAGGTGGTGATGGGTGTGGAAGATGCCACCGGCCAGCTTGATCAACTTGCCCTGGTAGCCGAACAGCAGCAGGCGTCGCACGCCTGCCTCGGCCGCCGCCACCAGCAGCGGACCCAGCCAGTTGCCCGCCTTGAGCAAGAGTTCCGGCGGCAGGCCCAGGCGCGGCGCCAGATCCAGGCCGTTCTCGCCGATCACCAGCACCAGATCACCGGCGAATCCCGGCGATGCGGCCCGCCGGCGCAGCTCGGCCAGGGCCGCCTCCAGCTGCTCCGGGGCGGCACTGCGCTGCACCGTGGCCTGGGTGCCGATCAGGGCCAGACCGTCCACCACCCCGAAGGCGGCATTGCTGGTGCGGGCGGCCAGGCGTTCGCCCTCCGGGATCACGATCCGCAGGGCCAGGCGCCGGCCCGGGGGCAGCAGGGGCCGCAGGTTCCACTCCAGCAGCTCCCTGGCATAGCCCGACAGACAGGCCTCGCCGCTGGCCGCCAGCCGGCCCACCCCGTGGCCCGCCGCCAGCTCCAGCCACGGACCAGGTCCATCGAGCCAGTGAACCTCAGCCCAGACCCAGAGCCGCCGGGTGAGATCCAGTACCCCCGCACCCGGATCGCAGCGGGCGATCGCCAGCACACACCCATCGCCCAAGGGGGCCACGGCCTCGACCGGTACCAACCGGTGTTCGCCGGTACCGTGGACCTGCAGGGGTTGCACCAGCTCTGGAGAGGGCAGCCCGACCAGCCCTTGCAGAGCAGCGCGCGCTGCCGCAGCGCACCACACCGGCAAGATCAAACCAGTCCCGTCGGCCTGTTCAGCCATGGAGGCTGAGCCGCGAGCGATCCAGACAACAACGAACCGCAGGAGGGAAGGCGATCGCAGGCCTGAAACCGATCGTGCAGCCAGCCGGTAACTCCCTCACATTCCCCACCTTGCGCATGGTCGTCAACGATTACAGCCTGCCGCCACCACCGCCCGACGATCTGGCCGGCCTCTACGACGCCTACAGCCCAGCCGTTTACCGCCTGGCGCTCCGGCTCTGCCGCGACAGCGCCGCTGCGGAGGATCTGGTGCAGGACGTCTTCCTGCGCTATTGGCGTCAGGAGCGCTACGACGCCAGCCGCGGGCCGGTGCTCGCCTACCTGCTGTTGCTCACCCGCTCGATGGCGATCAACCGCCTCAGCCAGCAGCGCAACCGCTGGCAGCTGCTGCAGCGCTGGTCGAGCCAGCTGCTGGGCGGGCACACCCGCAGCGCCCACGACTGGGCCGAGCTGGGGGATCTGGCCGAGCGCATGCGCAGCGCCCTGGCCCGCATTCATCCCAACCAGCGCCAGGTGCTGGAACTGGCCTACTACGAGGGGATGAGTCAGTCGACGATCGCCGAACACCTGCAGATTCCCCTGGGCACGGTCAAGACCCGCTCCCGCCAGGGACTGCTGGCCCTGCGGAGCCACCTGCTGGATTTCTCCTCCCATTCCCTCAACGCCCTCGCCCCGTCCCCCTCCGCCGCCGATCGTCATGGCCACCCCTGATCCCAACCGACCGGACCGCCACGACAGCCAGCCCCAGCTCGACGAACTGCTGGCCGGCTATGTGCTCGGCGACCTGGATGAAGGCGAACGACAGCATCTGCGGGAGACCCTCGCCAGCGACCCCCACCTGCAGGACCAGCTCGATGAACTGCGACTGACCCTGGAGCTGCTGCCCATGGCCCTGCCCGATGCCGCACCCCCCCCCGCCCGGCTGCGCCGGCGACTGCTGCGATCCGAGCAGAGCCGTCTTCAGCCACAGGCCGAGGAGCAGGCCCGGCGCTGGGCCCTGCGAACCGCCCAGCTCGGCATGGCCGCCATGGCCTCCGGCCTCGTGGCGCTGGGCACCCAGGTGGTGCAGCTGCGCGGGGAGATGGCCAGCCTGCGGCTGGCGGCACCGGCAACGGCCAGCCGCACACTGGCGCTGCGGGGCACATCGGAGTACGCCGGGATCTCCGGAAAAGTGGTGGTGAACCCAGGCCAGGATCACAACTTGCTGCAGGTGCGTGGGCTGCCGCCGGCGCCGCCCGCCCATGTGTACCGCCTGTGGGCGAACGTGAACGGCAGAACGAAGGGCTGTGTGCGCTTCGTTCCCAATGCCGACGGCAGCGTGGCGATGCCGATTCCCACCCAGCCCTCCAGCGAAGCCCAGTCCCTCAGCATCACCCTCGAGCCCCTCCACCCCGATGGCAGCACCCCCGATGGCCCCCGGCTGCTCACCAGTGCCTGAGCTCGCCAACGCCACCCCCACCGGGAAGGCCAGCGCTCCTCGCCTGGCCTTCCCCGCCCTGCGCCGGGGCCGGCCCGGCACCTTGCAGGTGAACCTGGGCTACCGCTGCAACCAGAGCTGCAGCCACTGCCACGTGAACGCCGGGCCCAGCCGCACCGAGATGATGGACGCGCCCACCATCGGCCTGGTGCCGGCGGTGCTGCAGGCCCGGAGCCTCACCACCCTCGATCTCACCGGGGGCGCCCCTGAACTGCATCCCGGCTTCCGGGCGCTGGTGATCGCGGCCCGGCAGCTGGGGGTGGCCGTGATCGACCGCTGCAATCTCACCGTCCTGAGCGAACCCGGCCAAGAGGATCTGGCCCGGTTTCTGGCCAATCAAGGGGTCACGGTGGTGGCCTCCCTGCCCTGCTACAGCGCCGCCAATGTCGACCAGCAGCGCGGCGACGGCGTCTTCGCCCGCAGCATCGCCGGCCTGCGCCAGCTCAATGCCCTCGGATACGGCATCGAGGGTTCAGGCCTGCAACTGGATCTGGTGTACAACCCCCAGGGGCCGACGCTGCCACCGCCCCAGGCGGCGCTGGAGGCCGATTACAGGCGCGAGCTGGACGCACACTTCGGCATCCATTTCAACCGGCTTTACACGATCACCAACATGCCGATCCAGCGCTTCGCGGCCGTCCTGCGCCAGCAGGGCCGGCTGGAGAACTACATGGATCTGCTGCGCTCCAGTCACAACCCCTCGAACCTGGAGCAGGTGATGTGCCGCTCCACCATCAGCGTGGACTGGCAGGGCTACCTCTACGACTGCGACTTCAACCAGATGCTCGGTCTGCCGATGACTGGCCTGGCAGCGGGCGAAGCCAGCCCTCGGCGCCATCTGCGGGAGCTGCTGGAGCATGACCCGGCAGATGAACCGATCGCCGTCGCCGATCACTGCTTCGGCTGCACCGCCGGTGCCGGCTCCAGCTGCGGCGGCGCCCTGAGCTGAGCACCCCAACTGCTGTCGCAGCCCTGACAGCTTCTGTTCTGAAAGGTCCCCTGGCATTCCTCCCGACAGTCCACCTGACATCTCTCCTGCCATGAACGACTCGACCAGCACCGGCACCACCGGCAACAGCCCAAGCGACAACAGCCCTGGCCGCCCACGGGTGCTGGTGGTGTGCACCGGCAATTCCGCGCGCAGCATCATGGCTGAGGCCCTCTTCCAGGCCCTGGGGCAGGGGGCGATTGACGTGGCCAGCGCCGGCAGTGCCCCCACCGGCCGGGTGCACCCCCTGGCCCTCGAGCAGATCAGCCAGCTCCCCGTGGACTCCAGCCAGTTCACCAGCAAGAGCCTGCCGGCCGTCCTGGAGGCGGCTGAGGCCCCCTTCGACCTGGTGGTGACGGTGTGCGATCACGCGGCCAGCACCTGCGGGCCGCTGCCAGGTGACCCGCAGATGCTGCACTGGGGTCTTCCCGATCCGGCAGCCCACGGGGAGAGGGACGAGGCCCGGCAGGCCTTCTCCGCCTGCTTCGATGAGCTGACGCGACGAATCAGCGACCTGCTGGAGACAGAGCCGGCCTGATCCGGGCTTCGCGTCTCTCCTCTCAGGGGCGCTGACGGTTCAGGTCCCAGTTGTAGGGGAGGTATTGGAGGCGGTAGTCGCCCCCCAGCAACAGCTGCCGCTCCTCGACGGGGCGGTGGCGGGCGATGAAATGCAACACGGCGCTCTCCTTCTCGTGACCAGGCACGGGGGCGGCGTTGGGGTCAGCCCGCGGCCAGTCTTCGGCGAACCACTGAAAGATTGAGGAGATGGCCACCGAGCCGGCGTCCCGATCGATCCGCAGTCCCTCGCTGCTGGCCAGCCAGCGGTTGGTCTGATCCTGCAGCTGCCGGTCCAGCTCTGGGCCCGTATAGGCCTCACGCCGCAGCGGCGGGCAGCTGATGGCGGCACACACCAGGGCTGCGTGGATGCGGGGTTCGTTGTAATCGCGCCGCAGGATCCGGTGCTCGATCTCATCGAGGGTGAGGCGCTGGCCCATCAGCCGGTGACGGCGCAGTTTCCACACGCCGGGAATCGCCTTGATGCTCGGCCGGATCGGATCGTGATCAATGATCGAGCGCAGGGTGAGGGCGTTGTAGGCGTTGATCAGCAGGGCGATCTGCTCGGCCTCGGGCCAGGAGGCGAAGCGCGCGGGGGGGAGGGCGGCCAGGGCCTGGAGGTAGCGATCAAGCTGGGCCGGTTCGCGCTGCAGGGCTTCGTAGTCGACCATGCCGCGCTCATCCACCACCCGCTCCAGCACGGCGTTGAAATCGGCGGGATCCGCCGGTGGCTGGGGGGCCTGGGCCGCCGCCGTGGTGCCGCTGGCCGTGCGAGCCAGCAAGGCCTCTGGCCCGCGGTTGCAGCCCGCGGCGCCGAGCAGCAGCACGCCGCAGAGCAGGAGCAGCGGGGCGCGGTGGTGGGCAGAGCGCATGGCGTGAGGGACGGTGGCGGATGCGGGGTTTACCGCTGAACCCCCGGATCGGTTCGCGGCCGGCGCTGCAGCAGGCCGCTGAGCAGCAGCCCCAGCAGCAGGGGCAGCCACAGCAACAACCGTTCCGTGGTGCTGAGCTGCCAGTCGGGCAGCCGCGAAGGCAGCACGAAGTACACGAAGGCCGAGAGGCTCACCAGCCTGGCCCCCCAGTTCTGGCTGGGCACGGCGAAGGGCATCAGCCAGATGAAATACCAGCCATGCACCACCGGTGAGAGCAGGAGCACCGCCAGCAGGTAGCGCCAGGCGAACACACCCAACCGGGCGGTGGTGGCCAGCAGCAGCAGCACCACCACCACCAGCAACAGGCCGTGCACGGCGTTGATCTGCCGGGTCCAGGGCCAGAGCTGGGCGATCCAGTGGGGCATCCACTCGGCACTGCGGCCGTAACGCATGAACGTGGAGCCAGTGGGCAGCAGCGGACAGGCCGGCCCACGGCAGAAAGCCACGGCCCCGAGCAGCAGGGGCGCCAGCCCCAGGAGCACGGTGGCGACCACGGGGCCGGGGCGCCGAAGCTGCCGCCAGCGACTCCAGACACGCTGAATCAGCAGCGGCAGGGTGATCCACTTCAGGGCCACGCTCAGGCCCAGCAGCAGGTCGATCCAGGCCTGGGCTCGGGGGCCCCGGGGCGGGGGTTCGCGCTCGGCCAGCAGCCAGCCGGCCACCAGCGGCAGCAGGAACCAGCTGTCGTAGTGGCCGCCACCGCTGACGCTGTAGATCACCAGCGGATTCCAGCCATAGAGCGCCGCACGGGTGACGCCGAAGCGGGCAGCGAGCAGACCGCAGATGGCCAGATCGGCGGCCAGGAAGGACGCCTTGAACAGCAGCACCTGCTGGGCCAGGGCGGCATGCAGCCGGAACAGCAGCTGGGCCAGGGGCGGATAGATCGCCGTGGTGCCCGGATGGTTGATCTGCCCCCACCAGGGCGTGCGCAGGGCCTCCAGGGCCGGGGCATCAGGCGGGAGGTGATACGGGCTGAAACCCTGCAGCTGGATTCCTCCCTCCCAGAGGTAGCGCCAGATGTCATCGCTGGGATCCATCGGCAGCAGCGCCAGCCGCGCCAGCACCGCCACGGCCCAGAACAGTGCCCGGGGAAGGGCAGGCAAGGTCCAGGAGAGGGCAAACCCCAGACCCATCACCGCCGCCGCCCCCCAGAACGGCAACAGCTGGGCTGGGTGGAACAGGTCGCCGTGGGGAGCCATCCACAACGCCCCGCCGATCAGCAGCAGGGCACTGGCTAGCAGCCGCAGGCGGGTGGAGAAGGGCGCCATCACTGCCATCGCCTCAGCCAGCTGCGCCCGAGGGTGGAGAGGATCACGCTCCCGGCCCGCACACTGGCGCCCCAGCGCCCGGAGATCTTGGAGTGGCCGGCCAGGCGCGGCCGATGGGAAACGGGGATCTCCCGCACCCGCAGACCCAGCTCGATCGCCCGCACCTGCATCTCCAGGGTCCAGCCATAACCGCGGTCGCGCATCCCCATGGCCTCGAACGCAGAGCGCCGCACCAGCCGCAGAGGGCCCAGATCGCGGTAGCGGAATCCCCAGCCCAGGGCGATCAGCGTTGTGGCCAGCCAGTTGCCCCAGCGCTGCAGAGGCGTCAGCGCCGCCCGTCCGGCGGCGGTGGCGGTGCGGTCGCCCAGCAGCAGGTCGTGGTGCTGCATCAGCTGCAGGAAGCGGGGCAGCTCCTCGAGCGGATCGCCGCCGTCGCCATCACAGAACAGGAGCCAGCGCACAGCCGGATCGAGATTGCTGCAGCCCCGCCAGCAGGCCCGCCCATAGCCGGGAGTCGGTTCGCTGAGCACTTCCGCCCCTAGCTGCCGGGCAATGGCGGCGCTGCGATCGCGGCTGCCGTTGTCCACTACCCGGATGCGAAGCACACCCTGGCCCTGCAGCTGGCCGATCACATAGGCGAGCGTGTTCTCCTCATCACGCACCGGGATCACCACCTGAATGCTGTCCAGTAGGGCCGGTGCGGCCCCTTGGGGCGGGTGATCCAGGGTCATGGCCGATCGCAAGTTGCCCACGGATTGTCTGCGGGAGACGATCCAGATCTGCAGGTTCGTCGAGATCGGTCAGGGGGCACTGCTCGGTCCACGACCATCCCAGCGTGCGCAGCCGCTCGCGGGTGATGGCGCAGACCGCAGCCGTGCTCCAGGGAACCGCCTGGAACAGGGCGGGGTGAAAGCAGCGCAGGCCCAGCAGCACATAGCCCCCATCCAGGCTGGGGATCAGCGCAGCATCGGCGCCTGACAGCTGGGCCGCGGCCGTCTGCAGGTGGTGGACTTCCAGTTCGGGGCAATCCATCCCCAGCAGCAGCAGATTCGCGCCCGACGCCAGCACCCGCTGGGCCACCGCCGCCATGCGCTCACCCAGATCGCCGCCGCTCTGCTCACTCCAGACCAGCTCCGGCGGCCAGCTCAGCCGCCGCCAGGCCGGATCGTCGGGACCGGGACTCGCACACACCTCCACCACGCCCTGTCCGCTGGCGCAGGCCGTCGCAATGGTGCGGCGCAGGAGCCGTTCCGCCAGCCGGGCGGCTTCGTCCGCCCCCAGGGCCGGCTCCAGCCTGGTCTTCACCGCGCCGGGCCGCGGGGCCTTGGCCAGGATCACGATGCGCACAGGACGTTGCAGGAAACCGACCCTCCCAAAACCCGGTGATGGCAGTACCGGCCAGCGGACCTGCTGGTTTTCATCTCCCCTCCGCGGGCAATCCACGGGAAGGCTTCACCGGTACCGACGGGATCGAGCCTGACGCATGACCTCCCCCGCAGCGCCACCGACCGGTCGGCCCGCCCGCTGGCGCCAGCGGCTGCTGATCGCCGCCATCACCCTGGTGGTGGTGCTGTTCTTCGCTCTGGGCCTGCACCGCCAGCTCACCCTCGAGGGCCTGCAGCGCGCCCACGGTGCCCTGCTGGAGCGGCGGGAGCAGGCGCCGGTGCTCGTGGCCGGCGCCTACATGCTCATCTACGTGCTGGTCACGGCCCTGTCGCTTCCGGGGGCCGCGGTGCTCACCCTGGCCGGCGGGGCGATCTTCGGTGTGGGGCTCGGCACCCTGCTGGTGTCGTTCGCCTCCAGCCTGGGTGCCCTGCTGGCCTTCCTGGTGGCCCGCACCCTGCTGCGCGATCTGGTGCGGCGGCGCTTCGGCCGCCAGCTGGCACCGATCGAGGCGGGCGTGGCGCGCGATGGGGTGTTCTACCTGCTCAGCCTGCGGCTGGCGCCGGTGTTTCCTTTCTTTCTGGTGAATCTGCTGATGGCGCTGACGCCGATGCGGGCCGCCAGCTACTACCTCACCAGCCAGCTCGGCATGCTGCCCGGCACGCTGGTGTACGTGAACGCCGGCACCCAGCTGGCCCAGCTGCGCGGCCTGGGCGGCATCCTCAGCCCGCCGCTGTTGGGCTCCCTGCTGCTTCTGGCCCTCTTCCCCTGGCTGGCCAAGGCAGCCACCCGCCGCTGGCAAGTCTGGCGGCTCTACCGCCCCTGGCGGCGTCCCCGCCACTTCGACCGCAACCTGATCGTGATCGGCGCCGGTGCTGCAGGACTGGTGACCTCTTACATCGCCGCCACGGTGAAGGCGCGAGTGACCCTGGTGGAGCGAGCCGAGATGGGCGGCGACTGCCTCAACACCGGCTGCGTGCCCAGCAAGGCGCTGATCAGTTCGGCGCGGTTGGCGGCCCGCATGCGCCGTGCCGACCGCTATGGCCTTGAGCCGGTGGAGCCGCGCCTGAACGTGCGCCAGGTGTTCGCGCGGGTGGCCGCCAAGGTGGAGGCGATTGCGCCCCACGACAGCGTGGAGCCCTACGAGGGCCTGGGGGTGGAGGTGCTGCGCGGCCAGGCCCGCCTGCTCGATCCCTGGACCGTGGCGATCCAGGGGCCCGAGGGGGAGGAGCGCAAGCTCACGGCCCGCGCGATCGTGCTGGCCACCGGCGCCGAGCCGGTGCTGCCCCACTGGCCGGGGAGCGATGCGGTGCCGCTGCTCACCAGCGAAACGGTGTGGAGCTGGCTGGGCAGCTGCGCCCTGGAGCGGCCGCGGCTGGCGGTGCTGGGGGGCGGGCCGATCGCCTGCGAACTGGCCCAGGCCCTGGCCCAGCTGGGCCTGCCGATCACCCAGATCCAGCGCAGCCAGCGCCTGCTAAGCAAGGAAGACGCGGACGTGGCCGCCGAGGTGCAGCAGGCCCTGGAAGCTGACGGCGTGACCCTGCTGATGGGCGCCCAGATGCTCGGCTTCGAGCGCCAGCCCGGCCCCCAGGGGGCGGTGACGGTGCGGGTGCGGCAGGGGGACGAGGAGCGGGCGATCACCTGCGATGCCGTGCTCTGCGCCCTCGGCCGCCGCGCCCGGCTCACGGGCTACGGCCTGGAGGAGCTGGGCATCCCCACCGGCACCACGGTCACCACCAACGCCTTCCTGCAGACCAACTACCCGAACATCTACGCCGCCGGCGATGTGGCCGGACCATTCCAGTTCACCCACACCGCCGCCCACCAGGCCTGGTATGCGGCGGTGAACGCCCTGTTCGGCAACCTGCACGCCTTCAAGGCCGACTACCGGGTGATCCCCCGCACCACCTTCACCGAACCGGAGGTGGCCACCGTGGGGCTCACCGAAGCCGACGCCGCGCAGCAGAGCATCGCCGTGGACGTGACCCGCTTTCCCCTGCACGAACTCGACCGCGCCATCGTGGACAGCGCCGAGCAGGGTTTCGTGAAGGTGCTCACCCAGCCCGGCAGCGACCGCATCCTGGGCGCCACGATCGTGGGCGAGCACGCCGGCGAGCTGCTGGCTGCGGTCGTCCTGGCGATGAAGTGGGGCCTGGGGCTCAGCAAGATCTTTGCCACCATTCACGCCTACCCCACCATGGCGGAGGCCAACAAGTACGCCGCCGGCGTGTGGAAGAAGCAACGGGTTCCCCAGCACCTGATGCCCTGGCTGCGCCGCTACCACGCCTGGCGACGGCGCGGCTGAGCCCCCTGCGTCAGCATCGGCGTCTGCAGGGCGCCCGCCCACCACGTTCCGCCAACACGCATGACCAGCAGCACCGAGATCACCCCCGCCACCGGCACCTGCTGCTGCGGCCCCGACACCAGCACCCCCGACGTCAGCCGCGGCGTGCAGGAGTACTACGGCGCCACGCTCAGCAGCAGCGCCGACCTGCGCACCGACGCCTGCTGCGACGCCAGCAGCGTGCCGGCGGCCCTGCGTCCGCTGCTGGCCCGCATCCATCCCGAGGTGCTGTCGCGCTACTACGGCTGCGGCCTGGTGGTGCCGCCGCTGCTGGAGGGCCTGCGGGTGCTGGATCTGGGTTGCGGCAGTGGCCGTGATGTGCTCCTGCTGGCCCAGCTGGTAGGCGCCAGCGGCGCGGTGGTGGGGGTGGACATGACACCCGAGCAGCTCGCCGTGGCCCGGCGGCACCAGCAGCACCACGCTGAGCAGTTTGGCTTCGCCAACGTGGAGTTCCTGGAGGGCCGGATCGAGCAGCTCGATCAGCTGGCGCTGGAGCCCGGCAGCTTTGATCTGGTGATCTCCAACTGTGTGGTGAACCTCTCGGCCGACAAGCTGGCCGTGCTGAACGGGGTGCGGCGTCTGCTCAAGAGCGGCGGTGAATTCTTCTTCGCCGACGTGTACGCCGACCGGCGCGTGCCCGAGGCGTTGCGCCACGATCCGGTGCTCTACGGCGAATGCCTCAGCGGCGCCCTCTACTGGAACGACTTCCTGCGCCTGGCCCGCCAGGCCGGCTTCACCGATCCCCGCCTGGTGAGCGACCGGCCCCTGGAGATCACCGATGCCGAGCTGGCCGCCCGCACCGGCGCCATCCGCTTCTTCTCCGCCACCTACCGGCTGTTCCACCTCCCCGAGCTGGAGGATGCCTGCGAAGACCACGGCCAGGCGGTGATCTACCGCGGCACGATCGCCGAGCACCCCCACGCCCTGCCTTTCGACAAGCACCACTGGATCGAGGCCGGCAAGGTGTTTCCCGTCTGTGGCAACACCTTCCGCATGCTTGCGGATAGCCGCCTGGCCCCCCACTTCAGCTTCATCGGCGATTTCAGCCGCCACTACGGGCTGTTTGCTGGCTGCGGGGGCGAGCTGCCCTTTGGTGGACCGTCCAGTGCGTCGGCGGAATCGCCCCAGGCCGCAGCCGCATCGGCGACCGAGGGTTCCTGCTGCTGATCATCGGGACACTTCCACCGCAGAATGACTGGGCAAGCAACACCGGTCAACCAGCTGGCTCTCAGACCTGAAGCGAGAACAGGTGAACCGTTACCAGGCGCCCATGGAGCACCTCAAGCGAGATAAGAAAACCCTGACAAGCTTGGCGGCGAAGGACTGCATACGCAGGCAGAAGACTCTACACATCACTGCCTTAATCTATCATTAGTCCAAAAAAACGAAGAGATAAAGAGCTTTATTAAAAAAGAGCTGAAATATCGAGGATGGGCCTGCGGCGCTGGGAACATAGCAATAGCTCTGGGCTCTACCGGAGAAGCCAAGCTCTAAAGCACCCCAATTCACCAATGGCCAATCCAGAACTGATCAGGGTCAATCCCGAGGGAAACACCCTCAACACTGAGACCAAGGTCACCGATGGTGCTTCGACAGTCGCGTTCAAGCTGGCCGGTATAGCCACCGACCTTGTTGAAGCCCGAGCTGTCAAAATTAATGGGGTGATCGGCCCCACTATTGCCGCTAGATTTTACGGCATGGTGGGCTCAGCGATGTATGAAGCCCAGCAGATCTATGACAATCAAGAGGAGACCAGCCTAGGCGGAAAGAAAACGGACAAAAGCCTAACGAAGCTCGCCAAAGACTCCCTCAAAGGCATCTCCCCAAAAAATCGGGAGGCCTTCATCGACAACGTGATTGCCTATGCCGCAACCGATGTCATGCGCCGTGAAGCACCTGAGGGAGGTTCCCTAGCGGAAACAGGCCTCCGTGCTGCGTTGAACGACCTGGGTCTATCCGCCGATGCCGCCGCGAAGAAAGTCGGCACAGCAGTTGCCGATGCGATTGTTTCATTCTACGAGCTCGATGGATCGCGCGCTGCAAGCAGCTACAGCCCCGTCAATTCTGGTCCAACAGATGTGCGCGAGCTCGATCGCTGGACTCCGGAGTACAACGTGGGCGGCAACCCTGCGAGCGGCCTTCAGAAGTTTCTCACTCCCCAGTGGGGAGAGGTAAACCAGATCCTCAGCAAGCAACAACTCCAGGATCTCAAGGCTGAGCTCAAATCACCTGAGCCCTTCCTGCTGGATCCCGATGCCACTCATGATGCCAAGGCTGGAACGATCACTCGAACAAATGGCGAGGTCGTTTCCATTAGCAAAGACTTGATCGGGGTTGACATCAACCCTGCATTCATCGAGCAGGCTCAACGGGTTGTGGATGCCAGCGCCAACCTCACCGACAAGCAGAAGCTGATCGCCGAATTCTGGGAGGATGGTCCTGGCACCGGATTTCCACCCGGCACCTGGGTGGAGTTCGGCCGCTACGCCTCCGAGCTCTACGACAACACCCGCCAGGAGGATGTGCGGATGTTCTTCGGCATCGGCCAGGCGCTGCTCTCCGCCAGTGTCTCGTCCTGGGGCCTGAAGACCGAAACCGACTACACCCGCCCCCTCACCGCCATTCGCGAGTTCAGCCGTCTTGAGCTGCTCAATGATGTCGATCCCATCACTGGCGGCGTACAAATCAATGCATACAATCGCAGCACCAAGAACACCCAAAAAATCAATGGTACAGACTGGGAAACCTACCAGACCTTTGGCAACTTCTATTCGCCACCTTTTGCAGAGTTCACCTCTGGCCACAGCACATTCTCATCTGCGGCCGGCAAATTGATTGAACTGATCACGGGGCAGGAACAATTTGGTGCCTCCGTGACAACGACTTCGCTGATCGAAAAGGAAAAGAATATTCCTGTTACTCTATCCTGGGATACCTGGAGAGACGCCTGGGTAGAATCTGGGGATTCCCGGATATTCGGAGGCATCCACTTCGATGACGGCAACAAGGAAGGCGTCAAGATTGGCGAACGAATCGGCGAGGCCGTGTTTGCCCAGGTGTCGCAGCTGTGGGCTTGATCTGTCCTGATGGGCTGAGCTGAATCACACCTCCATCGGCCGGGGGAGGCCTGTTGGTATCTCCGGCAGGATCGCCACCACCACACCCGGCTGTCAGTGGATCGGCCAGGGGCGTCAGCCCCTGGCTCCCTCCAGGTACGCGGCGCTGATCGGTGAGCAGGGCGAGGCGAACACCGCATCGGCCGTTCCCTGCTCCTCCCGATGACCCACGCCGTCGCGGTTCCAGAACACGGCCCCGTCGTCGCCTAGACGGCGGGCCTGGGCCAGGTTGTGGGTCACGCGCAGCTCGCAGGCAGGGTTGATGTCGTGCAGGCGGTTGAAGCAGGCCAGAACGGTGCTTTTGCCACCGCCCCCGATGGCCCCACGATCGCCAGGCCCCCCCGGCGGACCCGGAGGCCCACGCCGCGGCCTGGGAGGCGCTGCCCTTCACGTTCATGGGAGAGGAACGCAAGGTTCAGGAGTGGATCTGGGACTCGGTTGAAGCGGAGCCGGGCAACAGCCTGCGCGCCAGGAGCAGGGCGCAGGCCAGGGTGGCCAGCAGTCCGATCAGGCGCAGGCCTCTGGCCCCGGCATCCGCTCCAGCCCCGGCAACCGCCGAACCCAGCCCCACATAGGGACTCCTGAAAAAGCGAACTGCAGCCTCAACGCGAATTCTGCCATCAAGCGGCGGGAAAGCCGCTCTCTCTCATGGTTATACCGCGATCAGTGAATCATCCATTTCAAGCTGCCAAATGGGCCTGAACACCTCCAAGAGGGCATCAGGCCTTTGCCAGGCATAGAACCAAGCACAGACGGTGACAAAAAAGAGGCGGAGGAGCCTCAGAATCTTCTCTGCGCACATCACTACAAACGCCATTGAGATCAAGGTCTCGGCACCTTTGGACAAACGCGCCATAATCAGATTCAGGGAATACTTCCTCTTCACTGTTCCAAAGCATCCCTCCACCTCGTTGCGCTTCCTTTGGTCTGCGCTCACCTGCTGCTTGTGAGCAGCGCTGATTTCTGGATCCTTTGGTGGTCTACCCAACCGCTTACCAGAGAGTCGTATTTTGTTTCTGGTGCAGAAGTTTCGATTCTTGGTATTGAGGTAGATGCGATCAGCGCAGATTCGCTCGGGGTAACACCCGTATTCTTGCTTATACTTCTTGGCTTGTGCAATCAGATCTTCGGCCTCATTGTATGGATCCCAGCTGATCCGATGCAGGAAGGCAAAACCATTCCTCACAGAAACACTGATCTTGGCCTCAAACTCAACAGCAGCTCTTGCCTTGCCGCGAACCATAGGCCGAACCTGTGACTGCACCAGATTGACGATGCGGTCGGGGATGCTGCGCCTCCTAGCATAAAGCAGGATGGTTTGCTGGCGATGCAGCTCGCTGATCACAAGCAGTTTGTTCCACCAATGGGCCTTTAGGCTGGAAAGTACTGCGCCAGAGGCGATTAGGGCATCTATGGCTTCAAGATTCCGCTGCAGATAGTCGAGCTGGCGACGTATTGCAGCTTTTATCTTGCGGCGGCGTGGTTTCTTCTGTTTGGCAACACTGAGAAAAACGGCACGTGCCTTTCCCCGATCATAGCGGGGCTTGTGTTTGCGAAAGCCTGAGTGCTGTTCACATAGATCATCGATGATCCGTTCGGTCGACTCCCTCGCCTCATTCAGCAGCTTCAAATCAGTCGGGTAGGTGATGTCGGCGGGTGTGCAGGAGGCATCGACCGTGAGGGTTCCCCAGGGTTTGCCTTCTGGCCAATCGGCAGGCTTCACGAAATTGTCGAGCGAGAGCTGGTTGCCTGCATCGTCATCTGGATCGTCAGATTCGTCGTCATCTGAGAGTCTCGCGATGGCCTCAATCACCATGGCCTTACCGCGCTCAGCGATCAGTTCGTTGACCCGACTGAGCTCTTCTTCTGAGAATCGCTTTCAGAAGTGAACGATCATCGATGGGTCAAATAGTGCCTTGATGGAATAGCTGGCAAAGCCAAGGAAAAACTGCATGTAAGCATTCTCTCTGATCTGCTCCACGGTCTCTTCATCGGTCAAGCCAAGCCGCTGCTTGATGAACAGCGCGCCAAACGCCAGCCTCACAGGCTTCGCAGGGGCGCCCGTTGTGGGACTGAACTGAGGCGCATAGGTTGCCTCCAACTCTTCCCATGGCATCAGAGAGGAGAAGAGCACCCAGCGGTTCTCCGGATCCAATGTGCCGCCGAAAGGCACATGGAACTCCTCGATTGAGAGCTGCCCGTTATGGTGCTTCCGGTACATCTGCGGCTTTCAGCAGTTGTAGCAATCGTGGATTGCCCTGATCGATGTCAGTTTATCGGCTCTCCATCGCTGAAACAAGCTGCGCTGCAGTCGATCTGGCTTTTTCAGGAGTCCCCACATAGAGCACCGTGCCGGGCACGATGCCGATCAGGCCGAGGCCGAAGGTGAGCGGGGGGATGTCGCTGAGGCCGTAGGCCACGTTCAGAAGATTGAAGGGCAGCACCGGTGAGAGGCGGGCCAGCAGCAGCACCCGCAGGCTTTCCTCGCTCACCACTCGCCGCAGGGCCTGCAGGTGCCGGGAGCGCTCCAGCCAGCAGCTGGCCTGGGTGCGTAACCAGCGGCGCGCCAGCGTGAACACCGCCATGGCCCCGAGGGACGCCCCCAGCACCACCAGGGTCGACCCCAGCTACAGGCCGTAGACGCTGCCGGCCAGGACCGTGGCCGGCGCCGCCGGCAACAGCAGCAGTTCAGCTACGGCATAGGCCAGCGCTGTTGCACCATCCCGGCCGGATGGTGCAACAGCGCTGGATCGAAACTGCTCCCCATGGGCTCGCCACTGTCGTTGTACGGGATCGAAATCGGCGCGTTGGGCTGAGCGCTGAAGGGCCGCACCGCGCCAGAGATACCCATGGCGTCGCCCCTTGGATTGCCTGCTCTGGTCTCGGGAAGGACACCGCCAAGCGATCGGTGCACTGGAGAGGCGATCCCTGGCGATCCCCTCACTCCAACACCGGCAGGATGAGGGTGGCTGCCGTGCGCGGGAAACAGATAGGCAAGGCACTGCGGGAAAACCAACCCTCCGGGCCTGAAGGCCACACCAGGCGCTTCAGCAGGGCCAGCACGGCTAGCCGGTCTGGCGGCGCCTGACGCACCGGGCTGTTGGTAGAGCTGCCCCTGGAGCCGGAAGGCCTCCGCCTGGGACCGCCAGAGCCAGAGGGCGCCGAGCTGCACCCGGCCCCCGGAACTCCGCATCTGCTCCAGCCGCAGGGTCAGGGGGTCGGTTCCCAGGCAGTCGGCGTGGATCAGCAGCGGCCGGTGCGGCTGCGGCAGCTCTCCACCAGGATCTGCGGCCGACCAGCTCAGCTCCACACCCCGTTCGCTGATGGCCGTGAGCCGCACGGCCCAGCGCCGCGGCCCCTGCTCGAGCACCCCCTGGGCGTGCACAGGCCGGAACCAGACCACGGCATCGGAGGGGAAGCGATCCCAACAGGCCCGCACGGCTGCCAGCAGGCTGCCGATGGCCAGGCAGCTCCACACCAGGGGCAGCGCCGGGCTCGACTGGGACCACAGCAGGGCCAGATTGACCAGCTGGAGGCCGAGCAGCAGCAGGGGCAGCACCAGCCAAAGCGCCGGCGCCGGCCAGCCCAAGGGGGTTTCCTTGGACGTGACCTGAAAGGGCCGCGGACAGCCCAGCACCGTGCCCAGCACGGCCAGCAGCACCGGCACCACAAAGATCCAGCGATAGATCTCGGGCATCAGCGCCGAGCGGGCGCCATGGCTAAACCAGCGCACCAGCAGCACCTGGGCGAGCAGCAGCGGCAGGGCCACGCTGAGCGCGCCCTGGTCGGGAAGCACCAGGTGCGGAACTCCCAGCAGCCCGAAGCTGAGCGGCATCAGCACCAGCACCAGCTGGGGGATCACGTTGAACTAGTGGAGGATGCCCTCGAGAAAGGCCAGCCGCTGCAGGGGGTTGAGGCCTGGGATGAACAGAGGATTCGCCGTGGTTCGCAACGTCTGGAGCGTGCCGCTTGCCCAGCGGCTGCGCTGACGCGCCATCGCCGCCAGGTTGGGCGGGGCCAGGCCGGCGCTGAGTTTCTCGTTGAGATAGCGGATGCGGTGGCCCGCCGCGCCGAGGCGGATCCCCGTGGCCAGGTCTTCGGAGGGGGTGCCGGTTTCAAAGCCGCCAACCTGCTGGAGGGCAGAACGCCGCACCAGGAAGGAGGTGCCGGCACACACCACGGCACCCACCCCCTGGCGGGTGGGTTCGATCCAGCGATAGAACACCTCCTCGTCTGGCATCAGCCAGCGCTCGAGACCCAGGTTGCGGCTCACCGGGTCGGGATTCATGGAGCTCTGGGGGGTCTGCACCAGGGCCACCCGCGGATCGTCGAACAGGCCCACGGTGCGGGTCAGGAAATGCCGCTGGGGCACCACATCGGCATCGAACACCAGCAGGAGGTCCCCGTGCAGGTGAGGCAGGGCGTGGTTGAGATTGCCTGCCTTGGCATGGCGACCATCCGTTCGGCTGAGATAGCGGCAGCCCAGGCGCCGGCAAAGGTCGGCCAGTTCCGGCCGGGCTGCATCGTCGAGCAGCCATACGGCGACCCGGGGGTACTCCAGGGCCAGACAACCCCGCAGGGAGCGCTCCAGCAGCTCCAGCGGTTCACCGCGGCTGGGCACCACCACATCAACCCTGGCAAGCCGCGTGGACTCACAGCGGATCTGGCGCTCCAACCGCTGGGCGGCCTGGTGCGCCTCCGCGGCGATCGGCGGCTGCCGGAACCAGGCCAGCCCCAGCGC
>Ga0208086_1000035_pt1 | contig 32797 bp, 32 predicted proteins | sample LakMenEpi06Jul10_FD_150675 | JGI IMG/M metagenome (GOLD analysis project Ga0208086, IMG submission 150675) | Freshwater microbial communities from Lake Mendota, WI - 06JUL2010 deep hole epilimnion (SPAdes) | ecosystem: Environmental > Aquatic > Freshwater > Lake > Epilimnion/Euphotic zone ...
CATGGTATTGAGTTGCGTAAAGGTTTGCCGAGTTGCGTCGAGTAGTGTCGAGTAGCGTAACATGGTATTGAGTTGCGTAAAGGTTTGCCGAGGCACGTAAAAGCAATTCGAGTTGCGTCGAGTAGTGTCGAGTAGCTTGACATGGTATTGAGTTGCGTAAAAATTTGCCGAGGTGTGTAAAATCAAGTCGAGTTGCGTCGAGTAGTGTCGAGTAGCGTAACATGGTATTGAGTTGCGTAAAGATTTGCCGAGTTGCGTCGAGTAGTGTCGAGTGGTATAGCATGGTGTTGAGTTGCGTCGAGTTGTGGTGGTGAAGCGTCATACCTTTTGAAAAACGTAATTTTAGAATAAAACCCAAAGTCGCAACGAGGGTTTTGACACGTTTTAGTTTAGTTGGGTTTTGAGAGACAAAGAGAGACAAAAAGACAAAGAGGCAAAGAGAGACAAAGAGAGACAAAGACAGAAAAAAAGACAAAGAGGCAAAGAGAGACAAAGAGAGACAAAGACAAACAAAGAGAAACAAAGAGAGAAAAAAAGAAACAAAGAGAGACAAAGAGAAACAAAGAGAGACAAGAAGGAAGAGCCAAGGCATGGCGGACTACAACGAGTCGTTCAAGACCGACTGCAAGAAGTATGCCCAGCTGGGAGCGCAGTTGGAGCAGGCAAAGCAAGAGGTGGCAAGTTATGCCAAGGCGCATACACCAAACGTGCAAAAGGCCAAGAAGGACATGGCTGTCATCATGCAGCAATACAAGGTTGGGTGTTTGTACGACAAACCCAACGACCGCTACATAGTTCGGCGCGAGCGAGTAACGTACAAGCCGATGGACAAGTTCAAGGATGCGATTACTACGCAAGTCGCTACGATCAAAGACGAAAAGTCGGGTTCGTGGAAGAAGAAGAAAGAGGCGGTCGAGGCGATTGTGGAAGCCATGCAAGCAGCCCGGCGAGCAAAGTCGGTGAGTATAAGTTTTACAGAGACCAAGCCAGCCAAGACGAAAGTGGACGAGTGTCCTAAGGAAGTGCTCGACAAGTACGGAGACGACATGACGCGCGTGACGCGCATTGCAGTAGAGACAGAAAGGCGCTTGGCCAAGTTAAGGAGCTACTTGAAGCTCATCTCAACGCGCATGGCGGAATTGGAGCCTTCTTTGAAAGCCCAGTTTGAAGAGAAAAAGTACATGGCGGTGCCCGTGGAGTGCAAGTTAAGCCCAGCACCAGAGATGCTCAAGATTACTCGGCTGACCAACTCAAAGCCCAGTACAGATACCACACCGTCCGAGGGAGTCAAGATCAAGCGGTACATCTCGTTTACCCCCGTCATGCCGCGCAAGTCGGCCGTCAAAGTTGTCAACCCGCCAAAAAAGCAACTCGTCGAGGTGGTCTCTTCCATGCTTCCCGACGACCTTAAACAACTCCGGCAATTCGAGCCGCAACTACTTGTCGACGAAGTCATCAAGTCTGTACAGGATAGCTTGGCTATCCAAGCAAAATCCAAGCCGCAAGGCCCTCTTGGCTTCCGCATGGCAGTCGTTAAGAAAAAACCCGCCAAACCAAAGTCTGGCAAGTTCTAACTTGGGTGTAGCTTCAAACAACGTGCTTTAAACATAAAACATTACAGCGAAACGTTAATAGTTAATACGATGCGCATGACTGTACAGTTTGTAGCCTCAAAAGCGTCAACTTGCATGTTGGATGGAGCTTCGATTTCAAAGAGTCGAAGGTGTCAACATTCTCGAAAACGTCTAGTTCCACAAGGTTTGGTGGAAGCTTCTTCACTTGGAAGGCTTTTGAATATTAGACATATTCCAGCGACGTCAAAGTGTGCAAGTTGCTTGTATCGTAGATCGGGCTTTACAACACTAGCTTCTTTAGCTTCCATGCTTTGTCAAGCCCAGCTCTGTAACCACAAATGTTTCTCCAAAAGCAAGCAAGCAAGCAAGCAAGCAAATAAAAAAGCAAAAAAGCAAGCCAAGAAAGCAAGCCAAGCAAGCAAGCAAGCAAGCAAGCAAGCAAGCCAAGCAAGCAAAAATGCAAGCAAGTAAGCAAGCAAAAAAGAAAGCAAGCCAAGCAAGCAAAAATGCAAGCAAGCAAAAAAGCAAAAAAGCCAAGCAAGCAACAATGCAAGCAAGCCAAGCAAGAAAGCAAGCAAGAAAGCAAGCAAGCAAGCAAGCAAGCCAAGCAAGCCAAGAAAGCAAGCAAGCAAGCAAGCCAAGCAAACGACACGTCGGAAGCTCAAAGCACGACGCACTAATCGAAACAGGGTTGTGTTGCTTTTGCTTAGTTTGGCAGCAAGTACCAAAGCTTGCACAGCTACCAACCTTGCAGAAATTTGATGCCTTGTTTAAGAAGGGTGGTTGCACGGTCTAGAAACCAACAACAAGGTGTGTGTCACAAGGCTGTATAGTACAGTGGTTAGTACGGTAGACTTTGACTCTATAGACATGGGTTCGATTCCCATTACGGCCTAAAGGTTTTTGTTGCAAGCAAGTTTTAAAAGTCTTTATGTAGAAAAAACCTAAGTGGCTCAACTTGACAAACTTTGAGGACAAATGGCGTGTGTGGTGAACTTTGAAAGTCCTCCCGAGTACTGTACAAAGTCTTTAACCAACACACAATGCCCCGTGTGGAATGCAGCAATGACGTCGCTGGCTAGCTCCGCGACAAAACAAGGCGTGATGTATGCTGACTTGGCGACGTGCCAGACCGTGCCAGCAAGCTCGGTCGTGCAGAGCGGCGTGACCTTGTCGCAAGTAAAGTTAAACAATGGTTCTTGGCCGGGAGAAGACGTGGCGGTCTCGACTGACTTGTGCTCACAAAGCCGCTACCCTGTGATTGACAAAAGTACAGGTCAAGTCGCAAAAGTCGGAAACGAAACCGTCGACACACGAAAAGACTTGTGGCGGCTCATGTCGCAAGCTTGCGAGACCAACTTGCCTCCAACATACTCTCCGTCTTCAAACGTGTCAACCATGCATGGCTGGAACTCTTCTAAACGAAAAGCTTCGCACATGGACTACTCACAAGACTGGTCGCACGACCAAAACGACGACGACGACTACCCTGCCGCGAAAAAACGTCAACTTGGTGTGGGCGACACTCCGACTTCAAACCCCAAACTTGACTTTGCAGGGGCGTTTGACAGCATAGAGCAAAACGGCAAACAACAAGTCAGCTTTACGTATTCTTGCACAAGTCCCTCCGACACGTGCTACACCAAGTGTAAGTTGCCAGGATTCGACTATGTCGACACAACTACTACACCATGGTCGTTTACCAACGGATCGAACAAAACGTGTGGCAAAGCTCCCGACCCCACAAACACAACACACTGCGACCCTAACTCCTCTCCGGGAACCGCGACTGTAGCAACGGCTTGCACATCGGGTGGTTGCTGCGTGCCGACGTTTCCGGGCAGCAACACCTGTGCGCTTTGTGCTAACAACATCGAGTCAAACTTGTCAACCGCCAATTTGGGTATTTGGAATGATACATCCTATTCTGACAGTGACACCCCTCCTGGCTCGGTGCTAATTTCGTTGCCTTACACAGGAGACAAAGGAATCGCGATCACTCTCTTGGATAGCTACACGGGAGACACATCTTCTTTTGGAGACCCGGTCGACTGCTACCCAGGCGGGACTTTTAATGGGTTTTGCAATGGACTTCAAGGATGCACAGGCACCAACGCAAGTGACTGCGTACAAGGCTTGTCCAACTATCAAGCAGGTGCCGGCCCAGCGTACAACTGTCCCAACATCTACAACCTTTCACGACAAGCCAACTCTTGTCAAAGCATAGATTACAGTCAAAAGAATGCTGAGGATACGCTTTCAGGTGGACTAAACTCATATAGTACAGTGACCCACATGTTTGTGCCCGAAGGGGCTTACGTCACGGGTTGGAACTTGGGTCCTACTATCGGGTTCGACGGCGGCGAGGGCCTTTGCGCTCCAAACCAGCAGCTACCAAAGTTTGGCATCCAACTCATGTGTGGCAGGGAGTCTAAAACAACTGATCCAAACAAACCACCTAGGTCCACAGGGTGTTGGGGCCCAGGATACCAAGTCTCGGGTTACAGCAACAATTTTTCGATTGACACAACGGGAGCTTACAACAAGGAAGCCCCAGTGGATCCTACGACTCCTGGCTTTCCTACAATAAGTTACAATGGTAGCGTTGTGATGCGTGACAATGTATGCGGTTGTTACTTTAAGAACCTCACAAAGGTTTCAGGCGTCCAAAACCACAATGTACTTAGCCGCGGTTACCAAGGCTTTACCTTTGGATTCATGCCTGGATACTACGATTCGACTCTCCAAACTGGCCAAGGAGCTTGTGTGTAGCAACACAAAATTATATACTCTCAAAAGAAATCACACCAATTGTTTATGTGTACCAACAACCATGGGTGCTTCAACTTCCACCTTTGGTAGCTTGCAAGCCAAACAACAATCTAGCTTGGCAAATGTAAACGAACTTGCCGACAAAGTACCAAACGTTTCCAAACAACACCTACGAGTAAAAGTAAACCGACAAAACAAACCAATCAAGCCGAACCAACAAGCATGCCAGCCAAGCCAGCCGAGTATACCGCCCGAGGCAAGTCAACCGAGTGGTATTTTACATTTGGCTATTGAGCGGAGAGTAGCACCTATCCAAGGCCACGACGGTGGGAACATCATGGTGCTACACAAGGTCGGTGTGTTGGCAAAACTAGTGTTTCTTGACGGGGATAACCAAGTCCAGGTGGACAAACTGCGCGCCGCGCTGGGCGTGCTGCACTCCAAAGACGCTCACGTTTACGTCGTCCACGACTACAACGCACGCGGCATTCCAGGAACCCGAAAAGTACATCTCTTGTTTGCCACGACGAGCGTCTTGCAGTCAAGCCTCGATGTGTGAAACTACGAGAACAACAAAGCACAAAAAGCCAGGTTTTAGATAGCCAACTCATGTTCAACAAAAGAAAAAACTGAAACCCAAATAGCCAAGTTGTTAAACTATTTATGGTGACTCATATGTGCAAGTCGTGTCGGTTTTGCGTGCATACACTTTTTTTGAATGTTGTGTGAAAAAACAAAAAAGAGTGACTTCAAAGTCGGGCGATTTGTGTCTAACGCCATGTCGGTGTACTTTTGTGTCAAGCCGAGTGACGCAAAAGCTCTCCAAGAGTGTGTTGAGAGCACGCAAGCCTTCAAGCCGGACCAAAGTGAGATCGACGAGACTTTGGAAGAGCAGCGACGTTGTTTTGAACAACAAACACCACCCAAAGGTTTGCAAGCTTTTTACGACGGTTCCTACGACCCAAAGTACAACCGTGTCGGCCTTCATGCGGCATACCACACGGTGTACCAGGCAAACATCATTTCTCGCCACGAAAGACGCTATGGTGGTAGCTACCAAGCTTATGAAAAGATTTGTTTGGTAGGTAGTTTTGACGCGACGATTGAGCAAGTCGAGCAAGGTGTAGTTGCGGCGTCTTGGAAGACTCAGCTCTACGTTTATCGTAGGGTTCATAGTAGTTTTTACTGTCACTCAACGGAAGTCTACTACGGCCTTGGTTGGAAGGACGCAGTCTTGTGCACAAAGTTTCCGATCGACGTGGAGTCGTTGCCCGAGCCCGAACCTGAGTTGTTTTTCCGAAACGACCACGAGTGTGATGCCGGCTACTACTACGGCGACAACTTTGACAGCTTGGAGCGCTTTCCGAGAAGTTCCCACCGCGCAAAGACGTGCACGATGCTTTTTTCAGGGAACGCCGACTTGAACAAGATCATGCCGACACCCTTCCGAGTGCTGCGCTTTTTAGCGGGTCCGGCAATCAAACACCTGTTTGACAAAACTCACCGCCTAGCCGACTTGTGTGCTATGCTGCTCCCGAATTGGTGGACCCCAAACCACAAACACCTTGACTTGTTGCGACTTGCCGCCAAAGAACCGAGACTTTCACAGCGCCGCGAAGTCCAAGCGTACTTCAAGAAACATCCCGGACTGGAAGTCGAGCGTCTTGACGAAACGAGTGCAGACAAGTTTTGTGAGTTCAAGACGCACCTTGTTCGGGAAATCAAAGTCCAAACGTTTGACCTCAAGGACGTAAAGTACTTGCTGGCCTTGCTTGACCAGAGTTGCAAGTTCGTGGTCCAGAAGCGCTACCGCTTCCGTCGCGAGCACCACGACGTACCGCGCGGCTTTGAAATCACCGAGCGGCCGCGCGGCAAACACCTGTGCGTCGCACAGCGCATGCGCCACCCAAGAATTGGGTGGTCTAAACAAAGCAACGCTTCTCGCTTCACGCTCAACTACAAGTACCTTGCCCGCAAGTCGAAGCACTACTACCACCAACGCTACAAGTATGACAGGTCAGCCGAACACCAACTTGACGAACAAGACATCCAAGACGCCATGAACGCCATGGTCGACGCAGACCTCGACGAACAACGCCAAGCCCAGCAAGATTTCAAAAAAGAGCTCGAAGATTACCGAGACTTGATTGAGCACCACGTGGTGAGCATGTTGATCAATGCAAAATTGTATGACAACATCAAGTTTGACGATGTCGTTGTGGCAACCAAGAAAAGAGTCGTGGACGTCGGACAAGAATACCACACCGAGTCGTTGGCCGCCAAAGTCGAGGACGTCCTCGACGAACTCGGCTTTGTTGGTACCCACAAAGTCTATTGCTTTTACAACGAAATGTTTTTAGAGGCGAACCAAGAAAAAGAAGAAGAAGAAGAAGAAGAAGAGCAAGAAGATGAAGAAGAAGACCAACAAGACGAGCAACAAGAAGAAGAAGACCAACAAGACGAGCAACAAGAAGAAGAAGACCAACAAGACGAGCAACAAGAAGAAGAAGACCAACAAGACGAGCAACAAGAAAACCAAAGAGCTGCTCACGACGACAATTATTACTACGTGTCCAAAGCAGACGCGAATGTACCTTCCAAGAATGGTGTGTGTATGGTGTCGTGATGTGGTGTGAGGTGTCGTGGTGTGAGGTGTCGTGGTGTGAGGTGTCGTGGTGTGAGGTGTCGTGGTGTGTGAGACTCGAACCAGAGGTGGACAGATAGACTGTTTTGGAGGTAGTTGTTGTAAACTTGTAATTTTTTGTGCGTATTCAAAGAAAACCAAAAACTTTTTGAAGGGTTATATTGGTTTCAAGTGCTTTTAGTTTTTGAATTCAAAGATGGTTGGCACTAAAAAGTCTCGCAAGCCGCACACGACTCATGCCAAGTCTGGCCACGCCAAGTCTGGCCACGCCAAGTCTGGCCATGCAAAGCAAGCCAAGTCCGGCCACGCCAAGCCCGCGAAGTCTGGACACGCCAAGCCTACCAAGCGCAAGATGTGTTGGATCATACAGGAGCGCAATCGCATCGCACAGATGATCCGCAAAAACAGCAAGTACCCAGCGGAGCACAGAAAGGGCTTGCCGCACAACTTCAAGGGCGAGGCCAAGAAAGAGTGGGAAAAGTTGCTCAAAGTTGCACAAGCCAAGTACGCGGAGATGAAGAAGAAGAAGTAAGCTTGCACTTCGTAAACAGCTAAATCTAGTTACAACACTACAAAAGTATGCAAACAATAGTTTTTTAACCAGCCAGGTGTCGCATCATATATTGGCACTGTGTTAGACATGTATGTATATACATATATTTGGTGGGTACGTATTACAAACAACATGTGTTGTGTGAAGCTTGATTTCGTGCAATGATATAGGAATTGTCTTGTTTGTTTTGGTTGCTTGTTTTGAAGGCAATTTACTAACCATGGAGGTCGACACAACTAGCGTGCCTGACCAAGCGACCAAGCAAAGTCGTTGCACGAAGGCTTTAAGCCAAGACAGCTGTACACAGAAGTGTTGCTCGCCAAGCACAAAACCACAAACTTTCACTCAACACTTTGGTTGTGCTGACAGCAACACAAAGGATGGTGGGGATGGTGGGGATGGTGGGGATGGTGGGGATGGTGGGGATGGTGGCATGAAAGTGTTGGCCTCCAACAACATGACGTACAGGGAGGTGGAGGCAGAGGTGGAGGCGTGGTTCCGTGCCCAGGTGTTGGGCAAGAAGATGATGCAAGACGAGTATGACCGAAACTTTAGCAACTTTCATGCGAAAAAGGACTCGGACGCCAAGCTCAAGATCGACATGCTTTGTTTGAACAGAGGTGTGCAGCATAGCTTTTCTAGCTATGTGGGTCCCAAGAACCTCGTTCAGAAATACTTTCAGAACAAGATGGCTCGGGGTGAGATCGACAGAGACGAATACGATAGGAACTTTAGAGGATGCGTCGCCCGGAAAGGCTCCGAAGCACATCGCCTAGTTGCATGCATGGTCGAGGAGCACAAGAAAGCACAGCCGCAAAAACGCAAAGCTGTTGACCGAACCGAAACAACAAAGACACTTGCCGTGTCGACATGACATAGCCTAGCTCACAACAAGTCTTGCAAGATTAATAAGAATGTTTGACACCTACTAAACGATTAAGTTGCACGAATAGTTTGCAAGGGAAGAGCAAGAGTGGTTTGTAGGCCAAGAATTAGTGTGTTTGTAATACAAGTTTAAAAACTGGACAAAGTTTTACAAGTCTCCAAAAGAAACGACAAAGTAGGTTGTACGAAAACGTTTTGAGTTTTCATGGCGTGGTTAGGTGCGCCGCCGAAATGGAGCGGTGTCAATCCAGTGCACGTCTTGGTTGCTGTCGTGCTTTTGCTCGTCGCGGTGTGCATCGCGTTTGCTCTATGGCTTCGCAACACAAAACAAGACACTACGGCTTCGAGCAACAACACGTTAGGCAACAACACGTTAGGCAACAACACGTTAGGCAACAACGCGTTAGGCAACTACACGTTAGGCAACTACACGTTGGGCAACAACGCGTTAGGCAACAACACGTTGGGCAACAACACGTTAGGCAACAACGCGTTAGGCAACAACGCGTCGGTTTCCCCAAGTAAAGATAATGACGAACATAGCTTAGCAAACGAGGAGACTGTTAAGGACGCTTTGAGAGACATAAAAAGTCTTGTGACGTCGAGCATGGCGCGCTTAAATGGTGATGGTAGAGTTGGTAACATGGTCGACTCAAAGGGGCAAAGTCGGGTGAACAAGGTTCCGGTTGAAGTCAAGATTGAAGAGCCCAAGGAAGTAGTTTGCGAGCTCAAGTTCGTGACGTCGCTTGTTTTTCCATGTGTTGTTCGAGACCTCAACATTAAGAACTGTATAAGTGCGGAAGTAGTAAGTGCAGTCATACCGAGAACCGACTACACGGTCAAGTCAGCGTGGCTGGACGTCAAGGCAACGGGGCAGCTGACTTTCGTGAGGACAACTATTCCCGACGGCATCTACGACATTTTGGAGTTGCTGGCAGCACTCACACATGCTGTGAGCACGTCTGGGTACTCGGGCGACGCCGCCTCGACGTCGCTGCTTTACTTGGAGCGCACCTCCAAAGTCGTAGTTGTAAACCAAGCCATGGAAGACTTTGTGATGAACATGTCTGACCGCCTGGCCTACATGCTGGGCATGGAAGCTTCGAGCATCGCGTCGAGCAACGCACAAGTGGTGGGGACAAGGCGAGTCGACTTGAGCGGTGCACGGAGCGTGATCATCACGACGACTCAGTTCAGCGAGCACAAAGAAAACATTTTACAAGAAGTCCCGCTGGACGTTGGCGAGTCCGTATGGGAAAACACCCACCTCGACGAGACCGAGCGCATCTTTACGCCTCGCAACGTGCATGCTCTCAACCTGAACGTCATGGTCAAGTACCCCAACTTTGCACCCGTGCTAGAAGTCTTTGATGCAAACGGCGTAGCAATCGACATTACAATACGCTTCAAGTGCCTGCGCTACGCAGCCAGCAACTTTGTCGACACTCAACTCGATGTATGTTGAAAAGTGTTTTATTTTAATCTTGTTGTAAACACTTGTTGTAAACCCAAAAATGTAACAACACTTGAACGTTTTGTGGCGTCGCTTGTTTTTTACTGAGTCACCGCGGCCGCCGAACCCGACGAAGCCGCCGAACCCGACGAAGCCGCCGAACCCGACGAAGCCGCCGAACCCGACTCGTCTTTGGGTTTCTTAGCCAAGTGCTCTTCAAACGCGTCCACAAGGTCGTCTTCCGTAAGGCCGAGCTCTATGGCAAATTCTTTCTCTGTCTTGTTTGCTGCCATACTGAGCAACTGTACACAAGCATGAAGACACAAGCATGAAGACACAAGCATGAAGACACAAGCATGAAGACACGAGCATGAAGACACAAGCATGAAGACACAAGCATTAAGACACGTATTTCTAACCGAATAGAACAAACACACCAACCAAACATGGCAAACTAACCAAAAATAACAATCTAACCACAAACGGTAAAAGACTTGCGCACCTTGGCATATGCCAGGGAAGCAAAGTGTTCGTCGTGGAGCTGGCCGATCTTCAGCATGGCGCCCAACACGGGATGTGGCAAGTCGCGCACGAGGTTCTGGTAGGGTGTAGACAAGTTGCGCGCATTAGGCTGGTTTCTCGCTTTGAACACCACGTTATGATAAACAATTCTACACAAAACAAATACTATGCTGTACGCATAGTACACATTTGGGGTGTGGTTGCATTACTTTGGCTAGACTTACCACAAAGTCGACTGGCTTTACCATGTCGTCCAGTCGCCACGCAGGCTTCGGAGTGTCGAGGCCCTCGATGGTGTCGGGCATGTCGTAGGCGTCTTGGGGGATGTCCAGTACAACACAAATGTTGTTGTTAAAAAGGTTGACATACGCCACGAAGATTTGCATGCCCGTGTTGTACGCCTCCGCGTTGGTAAAAGCATGGCCGCGCTCGTTTGTGTACGTCGGGTCGTCGACGACCAACACACCCTGTGATGTCGTTGACTCAAGTTGGTCGTCCTCCGAGTACGCTTCTGCCTTGCTAGCTGCAAATTCCTTCAAAATCGGAAACTTGGTGTAAGTCTGTTCCCGCCACGTGCCCGTCAACGGGGCTCCCGTTGCCGTCGTGTAACCCTTGAACACAAACGTCTACAAACATACAAAGCAAACACACAATAGGTGCAAACAAAACGAAAGTTGTTGTACTCCAAAGAAGGTGTATGGTACTCCAAAGAAGGTGTATGGTACAGCAAGAAAGCAAACGAACAAAGCACGCACCTTTGTGTCTCCGTCGGTTGGTGCTTCGTCAAGTCCTGGTCCTCCACCACCTTGCGAGTCGTCTTTTGATCCTCCACCACCTTGTTGCAAGCCTTCTTCGGATTCTCCACCGCCTTGTTGCATGTCTTTTTTGGATCCTCCTCCGCCACCGTCACCTTCCACCCGCATACGCTTGTTCTCAACGCCCGTTTCGCTCATGGTGGTTGAGTGCTGTAGAGCCGAGTTTACAAGTTGGTTGCCAGTTGGTTGCCAGTTGGTTGCCAGTTGGTTGCAAGTTGGTTGCCAGTTGGTTGCCAGTTGGTTGCAACTTGTTTGCAAATTGTTTGCAAGTTGGTTGCAAGCTTGTTGATTTTGTGAAGTAAGTAGGCAACACAGCAATGTTGCTCAACTCAACATATATTGTTGTCACGTACCAAATTGAGAAACCGTCTTGGTGTATAGAAAAACCCCAAACTTTGGGGAGAATTCTTTTATTTTGTTAGCATGCAAGACCAACTGAATGTTTTCTTAAGAAAGCAGTCTGTGCTACCAACGTCTGACCGCGAAGTCAACCTTCGGGCGGCGCTGGACATCATACGCAAAGCCAAAACCTTCCAGACGACTCCGTACAAAGCGTGGACCGCTGAACTCAAGCGCTGTACAAGGCGCACAAAAAACCACGATACACAACTAACCACCACACCAACCATCTCAACAAACAACACATCAAGAAAGCCTGGCAAGAAGCAAACAAAGTCTGACATCAACACAAAACAACAAATTAACAAGGAGCTCGCCCAAAAGCCCAACGAGGAACCCACCAAAGAGCCCGCCAAAGAGCCCGCCAAAGAGCCCGCCAAAGAGCCCGCCAAAGAGCCCGCCAAAGAGCCCGCCAAAGAGCCCACCAAGGAAGCACCAACTACATCGCATGACACAAGTACCAAGAGTCTTGCCGAGTTGAAAGACGCTGAACCAAGTGTGGACGATCACGACTACGTCGTGTGCGACGCCGGACCAAGCAGTAATTGCACTATTTTGTAACAATTAAACTTGGGCACAATAAAACGGCTAAACAAGATGGGTCAAGAAAACAGCCGTCGCAAAAGAAAAGTGAAGCACCGCATTTCGCTTGACAGGTGGGGCAAAGTTACCCTTGCTTGTTTCAAGAGGTAGCACTAGTCGCAATAGCAACCAAGAAAACAACAAACACAGCGTAGTGTTCGACGTTTGAAGTTTCGACGCCCACTCGGACGAACACTCGGAAGATGAGTTACACGGGCTTCAATTAAAACACGTCCACCACTTTGACGACCAAGTAAACGAACTCGACCACCGAGAACAACAAGACAAGAACTTGAACGCAAGGAACAACAAAAACAAAAGACGTAAACTCCAACAAAAGCAACAAAGGCAAGAACAAGAACGACGAGAACAAGAACGCCAACAACAAGAACGACGAGAACAAGAACGACGAGAACACGAACAAAAAAGACGAGAACTGGAACGCCAAGAGCAAGAACGCCGAGAACTTGAACGCCAAGAACAAAAAAAACTAGAACTTGCACGCCAAGAGCAAAAAGACCAAAAACGTCGGGAACGTGAACGCCAAGAGCAATAACGCCGAGAACTCGAACGCAACAAGAACTTGAAATCCAAGAAAAACAAATACTTGACCAAAAGCTTGTTGAACAATACGAACAACACGCGCACGAAGACGCACTTGAACGAAAAACACCATACTCTCGCGGAGAACCACCGCCTGTTATTCCCGACTTGCGAAAGCTGAGTCTGAATAACGCACTAAATGCCAATCCAATCGAACGTAGTTGCCGTATGTCAGAAGCGTACATTAAGCTAAGAACAGAGTACATTGAAACAGCCGAAACCATTAAAGCCTTGACACCAATTACAAGCAACACCAAAACTGTGCAAAGTACAAGGCATTTTTAGACCAATCCACACTGACGTTGGATGGACAAAACAAACGCATACGCTCTGAATGTAAAGGATTCACGTTGCCCTGGGAGTACTAAGTTTATCGCTTTAAATAGTCACACAAAGTATGACCCAATGTTGTTTGTGACATTAAAGGTGTTGATGTTTGCCAACCTTGAGTGTTTTTTACACTTGCCCTTCTTCGTCCAAGTACGACAAACAATCATGGCAAAGTACATTCCTCCTCATCGAAGAGCTTTTAGTTTGCCTGTAAGTTTAGATACTTCTTCTTCTTCTTCTTCTTCTTCTTCTTCTTCTTCTTCTTCTTCTTCTTCTTCTTCTTCTTCTTCTTCTTCTTCTTCTTCTTCTTTTTCTTCTTCTCGTCTAGCATTTGAGCAGCAAGCCGAGACTACGCAAACAACCTACAAACTGTTTTCAAAGTCGCAAGTTGGTCCACATGAGTTGCCTCCTTTAAGAGACGATGTGCAGGAAAAGCTTCAACACCGGATCGACTCTGACTTGGCCGTCTTTGCGGATTCGATCAACAAAGAAAGCTTCTTGCGCATGCAAGATGTGGTCAAGTCAAACTTTCGGTTCAACTGGACTTGCCTAGTCGTGTCGATTCGAGACAACACAATGAGCATCGACATGCCTTGCGACTTTGACGACTTGGACTTGGGGGGTGACACAAGAAGGTCGCTGTTTAGAGACATGCTTCTGGCTCTTGACGTGTGGTGTGCACGCCACGGCTTGCCCATGCCAGAAGCCGATTTCGTCATCTCCGTCCGCGACACCTACGTCTGGGAAAAACACCTGGCCAACTTACCTTGGATGGTCGTTGCCAAACCACGCAACCGAAACGGAATCCTCGTACCCGACTCTTCGTTTCTTAGCCACGACATGTCAAACCACCACAAAACACACTCCAACAAACCCGCCAAGCAAATCGTGTTGGCCGGAAAGCACGGACTCTACACAAAACCACACGGTGAAACACCAACGTCATGGCGACAACACACACCTCAACTTGCAAACACAAAGGCAGAGTCGAAAGACGAGTTTGAAGACCAGTCGACAACCCAGTTTAAAGACCAGTCGACAAACGAGTTTGAAGACCATTATTGTGTTGAGGAAGATGTGTTTCTTTGGGACGAGCTGAAACAAAGTTTGGTAGCAAGGTCACAAAGTGTCGTCAAGCAAGATGTGGTGTTTTTCAAGGGTGCAGATACGACAAGTGACAAGTGTGCTTGTAGGTCGCTTTTGCGCCAAGCCAACAAGGTGTTTTTGGAGATTGATCTTTTGGGAAGCAAGCAACCAATGTACCTTTGGGCGGCGAAAAAGTTTTTGCTCAACCTGCCTGGTCACCAACCTTGGTCCTACCGCCGCAAGTACCTGTACCTTTTGCGGTCCGTAGTGTTTCACGTCGACGTGGTGACGCACTTTTCGGAAGACGACGTCTCGCTTGGCTGGGAGCTTTTTTTTGACAGGCTCTTTGAAGAGCAAACCGACTTCGTGCGGCTTGAACTCCACGCTTTCGACCACAACGTGCCAGACCACCAAGAACTAAACTCCAAGGCGTTTGCCAAGTTGCTTGCCGACATCCAAGAAGCTTACCAAAGTAAGACCTTGCCATCGCACCTTGTTTTGTCGGATCTTGCTTTGTCGGATCTTTGATTTGGCGCCCATGCTTGTTACGTCTTGCTTTGTCGCTTCATGCTTTGTCGCTTCACGCTTTGTCGGAAGCAAAACACTTTTCCTTGGAAGCGTCTTTGTTAAAAAAATCTTGTTTTCTCATCTAGGCGTAACCGACGAGCAATATGCTAAGATGACCGAGTCGGCTTTCACCAAGGCGCAGGAAATCTCCACGTCTCGCATTCTCAACTATCTTTACGTGTTGCTTTCAAAGTACAGTGCTTTGAATGTTTAAAGTTACAACATACAATTTGCAATTTCAACCGCCTCAACCGCCGTGGTTTATTGTGTTGTGGACATCATATGAGTTGTTAGTTTGTGCTCGTTACAAAGCCAAGACGTTGGTTTGTAACAAGAGTTGGTCGAGATTGAAGGACTTGCAAAGAATAGGCAAGATGTCTTTTGAAGAGTTGAGTGAAGTACTGCTTCAAACATTTTGGGCGGTTGCAACGGCGTTGACTACCGACATCGACAGGGCGACTCGTGGTTGGTTGATTCGCAAGTTTACCCAGGCGTACTTTGATAGCGCCAAGAAGCACATTGAAAGGCTTGACGCGTTGGGAGACCATGGTGGCATCGACCAAGACATGTTTGAAAGTTACCGCAACGACTACGAGTCTGTGTTGTGCGAGATTGCTGGAAAGCCTGTTATACGAGTCAAGAAGCCTTTGTGGTCAGACCTGAAAGTCAGCGTTCGAGCGACTGTGCTCAAGCTAGCACACCAAGCACGCAACCAAGATCGCGAACGGTTTGCGGACTGTTTTGACTATGCGTTGTATACACAACGAAGTCTTGCGAGTGCAAGACCAAACGTGCAAGCCAACATGCAAGGCAAAGCACCCGAGAGCGCCGATGCCAAAGCGGCACCGGTTGACGTGTTCAAATCCGTGGATCATCGCATAGACACACAAAAGTCAAAGAAACACAAATGTACGGACTTGCAAGCTAGTCATTGCAAGCGTCAAGGCACCCGAGATGAAGATTTGTGCGACTTTTTTGGACCAGACAAGTACCAAGATAGGACTATCCGCTGTTGGTCCCCGCAACAACATCCACCACAACCAAAGTAAAGCCCCTCGACATTTTGAACAATAAAGCCACGAAAGCGTGTTTTCAAGTTTTAATATTCAACATTACCAACACATACACAATGGCATCACAACGTACATAGCCTAACAACACAAAACCGCTATAGTTATAGTACTCGACTTTTTAGTTTGTCCTTACTTGCTGTGCTTACTTGTTGCTTACTTGGTGTTTACTTGGTTTGTTTACTTGGTTTGTTTACTTGGTTTGATTACTTGCCAAAGTGGTTGCCATGGAATGGTACGAATGGCAGTCAAGTGTCTTGCTTGAAATCCGCTTGATGTGTTTTTTGGTTGCATGTGTTGCGGTAACCACCAAGTCTCCACAAGCGTCGAGCACGAACGAAACTTGCACGGTCGAGGTGGGTGAGGTCGAGTTTGGCTCAAGGTGTAGGTGAAGACAACCAATTTCGCCATCATTGTTGAATACTATGCCAAGTGTAAGTGTTTCGGCATCGGTCGTCAAAGTTGCGCGTCTTTCAAGCGGGTAGGAAGAGTAGCGTTCGACGAGCGTCTTACTTTCTTGTTTTGTTTGTATTCCCAGTGAAAAAGGTGTGCACGACAAGCCCAGTAATGCGTCACACACTTTGGCGTGTTTGTCGTGTTCTGACGCTCTGAGCAAAACTTGGTCTCCAACATCGGTACTCTCGACACCTCGGATAGTGTGTTTACTACATTGTGTGCTTGTATACTTGGTGTCCTTAGCGTCGAATGTTGCCGCGTCGTCCTCCTCCTCTTTCTCCCGAGCCTCCTCCTCCCGAGCCTCCTCCTCATCAACTTGAAGTGCTTCAATCTCTGCCTCGGAGAGTCTGGGCAACTCAAAACAAGTCTGTGTCTCAAAATCAAGCGTAGCATCGTACGCCGCAACACGAAGCTTTTCGCCGTTTAGCTCAAGTGTTATGCGAATCATCCCACCGGAGTAGAGTCCGAGTGTGTGAAAAATCAACTTTCCGACATTAACAAACCTTGACGAGCAACCTTCGACGACTTGAATCTCATGGAGCGCTTTACAGTCCACTTTGGTGAACCAAAGCACTTTTTTGGCTGGAAGAACGCTGTTTTTCGGGATAAAACAAAGCATGTCGTCGCCTTGCTTGATACCCAGCGGTAGACGCGCGACTTCCAACGGAGTAATAAACGTGTCGCTAACAAAAACGTCTTGACGACCTAGACACCGTGCTTGTAATTCTGCTCCCATAGCCTTGACGTTTGCCGGGTCTATTGTGTAACACACTTTTGTGCGACCAAACAAGTTGTCCAGCATGTTGCGGAACGCACAGATCTGTGACGATCTTCCAGCCAGTAAAACCTTGTCCACACTTGTCGTCTCATGCTGAGCCAAAAACTGACAAATGCTTTTTTGCACTATGTTGTTGACAAACCCATCAATCAACGCATCGAATTCCGAGCGGTCCACCCCAACTTGACCTGGCTTTGACGAGCTTGCCTTGCTTCCTTCATCTTTGCTCAACTCATCTTTGCTCAACCCTTGATCATCATGCTTGCTAACCTCTTGTTGGATGTGCTCATATTGCGTGCTAACCTCTTGTCGGTCGTGCTCGACTTGGTCGGGCGACTCGCTTGGGTTAATGTCGATAAAGACACGTGTCGCTTTTGAGAGTCCGTGCTTTGCTTTTGAACACGCATCCAAAAGTTGTTGGCTAACTTCCAAGTCGACGTTGTAGAGTGTCTTGACTTGCTTGACGACGTGGTTAGCCAAAAGTTCGTCGATTGCAAAGCTTGTCGCGCCGCACACCACCAAGCTGCCAATTGTGTCGTACATCTGGTCTTCTACCTCAAAGAGCCGCAATTCCATAGACCTTCCAAAGTTGATGACAAGAACGATTTGCTTTTCGTCCGTGCGTGACTCTAAGTAATAGTAGGCAAGGTGGCACGCAACACCACGCGTCAAGATGCGAAGCGTGCTGATTCCGACGGTTTGGGCAGCACACTTCAACACATTGTCAGCATCTAGGTTGTAGTACGGTAAGCACACCACAACAATGTCGGCAACAACTTGCAAAGTCTCTTGGATACTTTGCAAAATAGCACTCACTTCCGCCACCCAACTTTGCGTTAAAGTCTTGACTTGGCCGTTGTAGCCCAAGAGTTGCTTCAAGTTGGCTTCTTTGGTGTACGGTATGCTCGTACATTCATGGTTGTAACACACGCGCAACTCTTGTGACCCAACGTCAATGCCCACACAACACAAAAACCCATACTTGGAGCTCATTCTTTGTTAATCCAAGCGACAAAGTCCTCGAAAGCCCTAAAATCCTTGTGACAACACGAATACTACCTGGTACGTTTATGTGTGCGAGTAAGTTGCGCCTTTTAGTCGTATGAACATACACGCACAAAAGTCAAAATTCGTAACTTGGAAAGCATAAATGTTTAAACTTGTTCATGTTTGTGTATCTTGCGCGTCGCTAAGGTGCATACCGTGCAAGCTCGAGTTCCCATGAAGACGAACTACATGCAACGTTGAGCATGTTCGCAAGTCGTCTAGAACGTCTTGACCAAAGTCGCAAAAACTAATGTCCAGTAAAGCCAACTTTGCGCAAGGCAAGTCCAATCGGCCGCCAAGGTATGGGTTGTGCGCGAGGTCGAGCTCTTCGAGCTTGACCAAGCGCTTTAAAGACGGTAGACTGCACAGTTTGTTGGAGCTCAAGTCGAGAACCACCAAGTTGGTCATCTGTCCAATCTTGTCAGAAATGTAATCCAACTTAGCAGACAATCGGAGCACCTTGAGAGATGCAAACTTGTGGATTCCTTTGAAAAGCACTTTGCGGTTTCGGTTTATGGTAATTTCGTCTATTTGGCTTTGGCCTCTTCGGTGAGCAAGTGTTACGACAAGCTCGGTTAAGTTTCTTGGAAGCTGTACCGACAAAGGGAACACATCTCCGCGACCGTCAATCCACGCGTCTGTAATGTACAGTTTTTGAAGACGCGCAAGCTTGTGTGCTCCAACAAAAGTACTCAAGGCCAATTTTAGATTCTTCAACTCTATAAAGATCACGTGTTGCACCAAACTTGTAAAATCGCGCGGAAGCCCATTGGGGAACGACGCAACCAAGTGTTGGCCGCACCCACGACTGTTGCCAAAACACTTAATGCCCTGATTTTCATGCAACGCATAGTCCCACATGAAGCTTATCCGTTGTTGAGCCAACAAACCAAAGCTTATGGCTTGGCATAGTCGTAGCTCGACTTGTCCGACAAAAACTGTTAGAAACTTGCTTGGTAGTAATCGCTCGACTTGAACCGACGTTTGCTTCAAGCACAAAAACACTTGTCGGTGCAGCTCGGTGGCAAGCCAATCCGAGTTGCCGTGTCTATCGCGCAGCACTATGTTCCCGACTAGTGTGTTGTTCAGCTTTGAGTAAACACCAAACGTTTGCTCCGCGTTATGTGTACTCATGATGTTTAGTCTACACAAGTCGCCAAACCGCACGCGTAACGCAAAGCTCATATTAATCACAGGCTTTTGGAGTATCGCCCAAAGTTTGCAAGACACCTAAAACATGTCTACCTCGACGTAATGGCAGTCAAAACTAATTCGAAAGCATTTGAAACTAAAATCTAAAAATCTAATTTACTACTCGCATCATATGACGCGCAAGAAGCCAAACCTTGTAACCTTGGGTTTTACGTTCTTGGCTTTTTGTTTTCAATGCTACCAACTACAAGTCTTGCATCAAAGTCTTGTATCAAACTTGGCCCAACTTGCTCTTGCTTGGTCGACATGCCAGCTCATATAACATGCAAGCAGCCAAACAACTCTCTATTCTCGGTGCGTCAAGACTTGGCATTCTTTGTTTGTTGTTCTTGTCATTACTTTGCTTCGTGATGCTGGTTCTTTGGGTGTGGTCAAGTGTCAAAACCTCGCCTAGGCATGTCGTGGCTTGCTACGCAAAGGCAAGCGGTAGGTTTCTCGGCACCATCGTTTGGCCGACGGGCAACCCATGCGAAGTCGTAACAAGCCTTCAACAAGAAGGTGCCAAGTTGCTTCCAAACGACCAGTGTTGCTACTCGTTCATGGGTGTGTTTATCAACCAGCAAGAGGTGACAAGTCGCGAGTTTATCAATCGTGGAGACGACGACGACTTGCCCGATCGACTTGCACACGCCCAGCAAAGTCGTTCTCAACAAGTCGTGCACGACAAATCCGCCAAGCAAGCCAGACAAGGTGTGACATGCAACCAAGTGAATCAAGTACAATTTATGTGGGTCGACCAACGGTGCAGAGATTCTCGGAAAGGAGTCAGGTACTCGTTTAACGAAAAGACAAACGTGCTTAGAGTCCAAACGTACATGTCGCACCAACTTGCGGAGTTCACCAAGTTCGACTTCAAGACACCTACGCTCGGGTTGTCCGTAACTCACGCAAGTCACGCCTTGCTCTATTTTGACTTTATACGAGTCTTGCACATTGATTCCGAAATTGACGACATGTTTTCGTATCTTTCTTGCCTACCGAACTTGCGAGTCTTGTTTGGTCAAGTTTTGCGCTGGAAAAAGCAGGACGTTGCCAACTTGGCGAACTTGACTCGACTCGAAACGCTTAGTGCGAGCGGCTCCAACTTCAAATTGTGGCATCTAGTCAACAACATATCCAAGTTGAAAAGTTTGAAACATGTCCAACTCGAAACATGCGTCCGGCATAAGCGCAAATCGGGGTTTGGCAAGCTTTGCTTACTCTCGAATCTGGTCGACCTACGACTCCACACAAGCTTGTTTGAAGCTATCGACACGAATTTACCCAGTGAGTTTGCCTTGCTTCGCAACCTGGAAACTCTGCACTTACTCGGCGGCGACAAAACGCTCCAAGCACCTCTCGAACTTTTAAAGACCTTGAAGCACCTTCAAATAGGCTCCAAAACGTTGGTTTCGCACGGACTTGCTCCAAACCCCAAAACCTTTAAGGAGTTATATCTCCGCGTAACATAACTTTTGCTTTATACACGCACTTAGCGCGTTTTGTTCATGCCCACCAAGGCGTGTTCCTTGGCATTCATGGGTGTGTTTAGCAACAAACAAGAGTTGACGACTAGGGCATTCATGTACATGGACGACGACGGGTAAACAAGCTGTTCAACTTGGGAGACCAGGTTGGTCGCCTGGACTTTATCCGGGCCCGGCATGCTTTCAAACCCAACCAACGCTTAAAAGACCAACATGTAAAGCCACCACGGGTTAGATGTCAATGCGCTTCCACCGTCTACCAACCTTTGGATTCAACCTCCTAACTTATATAACATACAACATCCACACATAAGACGATGAACTAAGTTGCCAACAAGAACGTTCGAAACTTGTTCACAATCTTCAACCTCTTGTTCAGCCGCTCCTCTTCCACTTCCAAAAGATCGTCGAAATCCTTCATCGTGATATAACACCCACCCATCAAATAGTCGTCTTTCAAATACTTTGAATTCGGGCGGCGAACCCTGTTACTCCGCCGTAGCGCATCTTGTTGAGGTTGCCCGACTTGTTGAGCGACTTGAGGTGGAGCGACTTGTTGAGCGACTTGTTGGGCGGCTTGAGGTGGAGCGACTTGTTGAGCGACTTGTTGAGGTTGAGCGACTTGTTGGGCGACTTGTTGAGGTTGAGCGACTTGGTGGGCGACTTGTTGAGGTTGCGCTTGGAAAGGTTGTTCTTGCAAAGCATCTTGTTGGTCCAAGATGCCTAAGTTTCCGTCTTGTTGATCGACACCTTGAACTGCAACTTGCATGACATTGTTGGGTTGCACGAAATTGTTTGGTTGGCCTCCACCTCTGCCTTGTGCACCCCTTCCTCGCCCTTGCGCACCTCTACCTCGTCCTTGTGCGCCTCTACCTTGTGCGCCTCTACCTTGTGCGCCTCTACCTTGTGCACCTCTACCTCTACCTTGCGCACCCCTTCCTCGTCCTTGCGCGCCTCTACCTTGTGCGCCTCTACCTTGTGCGCCTCTACCTCTACCTTGCGCACCCCTTCCTCGTCCTTGCGCGCCTCTACCTCTTCCTTGCGCGCCTCTACCTTGTGCGCCTCTACCTCTTCCTTGTGCGCCTCTACCTTGTGCGCCTCTACCTCTTCCTTGTGCGGCTTGGTTGGGAAAGACCATCCACCCGAGTTTGTAGGGTCTACCCAAGTAGTTGTTTGTGTTGTGGACATTGGGGATGCGTTGGTTTCTGACTTTGAAAGAGTTGTTGTGCGGGACGACGATGCCGCGGAAGCCAGCGTCTTGTCCGCCTCCGCCTCGTGGCAAGCAAGTGTTGTTCTGCCATCTGCACTCACCGTGGCCGTCGACTTGGCAGGAGTGATTGGTTAGGTGGCACACGCAGTGGCGGCTTCCTTTGGTTCTGCCTCGGTGGCGCATGGGCATCGCGATGCTGAGCGCACACGGAAACGCTTGGTTGAAGCCAAATTGTGCAAAGTTGTTGACATGTTGGTGTGCAAATTGGACGACTTTTAGAAGGGTGTTGTAGCCACATGTGTTGACGTCCGAAACGTGGTATTTTTGTTTTCCAGACGACGTGTCTGCAACACAAGTGTGGGCTCTTCGGTTGGGTACCAAGTCTGAGATGAACTTTTCGAGTTTGAGTTGTGTGTTGTGCACCATGCTTTGCATCAAAAAGTCGTTTATTGTGACGATGTTGGCTGCTTGAAGCTTACCCTTCAAGTAAGAGCCTATGTTTGGCAGCGCGTCGACGTCGGAAGTGCCGCGCACCGGGTTGGCCGGTCGCTCAAAGGCATCTGCAACGCTTCCGTTTCGAAAACACATGTGTGGATCCACTTGCGCTTCTTGCATGATGCCCGCCAAGTTAAACAATAGTACTTACCTACCACACCCACTAGTTCAGTAAAGTAACCAAAGTATTGTTCACCTTGGAGCTCTTTATTTTTTGTACTTTGGTAATATTTTATTTAAAGTTGGTACACTTGTAGCACACGTGGGTCTTGTCACTTGTCGTAGTCTTGAAAAGTCGCGGCACTCTCGACCGACTTGGTTGTCTAAACAAACAAACAAACAAACGATGGCACATTTACTACAAAACGTGTCCATGCAGACCAAGATGAGCCCGACCAAGACGCAAGACACAACATGGTGTGAATTCAACTCAAACTCAAACCAAAACGCTTGGTGTAAAAAGTAGCCATGTAAAGTGTTACGGTTTGTTTGCAAATATGACTACAACACGTCACGGTATTGACGCCATTGAAGCTTGCAAATACGACACGACCAATTACCGCGGTCCATGACGCCCGAGCAAGCCACGTTGGTGCGGCAAAGGCTTATTTGGGCCAAGCTCTTGATGTTGTTGAGTTGTTTTGGTAGTTTACCTGAAAGGCTTGTGTCGCTTAGGCCCAAAAACCTCAAAGACGATAGTTGTCCAAGCTCAGAAGGGATATCACACGACACACTCGTGTAATACCACTCCAAGGTTTCCAAGTTTGTGAGCCTACCAAACTCCTTAGGAATCACCCCGGAAAGGCGTTTGCCCAAGACACGCAAGTGTTTCAGCTTAGACAGCATTCCTATTTCGGAGGGCAAGATTACTTTGTGAAACTTTTGCGGGCTAGCTAACAATTCGACGAGAAGGTGTTCCAAATTATTCGATGTTGCTTGTTTTTTTGTCATGCCGCATATAGTCGTTCGGCACCACACAAAACAACAACAAGTTTCACTCTTTGTTTAAAAAACCAAGGTTTGCCTAGTGTTGGCTTAGTGTGTCTTTGAGCATTTTATGACCACGGCCACACCTTGTGTATAGACAGCATGCAAGGCCAGTCCAGTTTTACAGCAAGAAGCCAACCGAGTTCGACAAGCCCGCAAATTAAATCGAGTCAATCAGACCCAAGGTCACCCAACTTGCAAAATGCAAGTCCGCCAAGCCTTCCAAGCCAACCGAGCCACCTACACTCGGACATTTCGTTGCCAGGTGCTAGCTCGTTGGGAGTTGACAACAAGTCGGTTGGAACATCTTTGGCAAATGTGAACCATGGTGCTAACTCGTTTGGAACAAGTTCACCGTCGTTTGGGCACTTGTTGGCGATTCCCGACAACGTCGACACGTTGAGGTTGTTAAGGAAGCCGTCGTGGTGGTCGAAACTAAAAGAACCAAAGCTTGGATTGTATGCAAGCATCGCGGCAAGCGTTCTTTTGCTAGTTGTCTTGATCGTCGTCTTGGTTTATTTTTTGGTAGGCAGGGCGTGCAACCCAACAACCAAAGGTGCGACTTGCGCACCCAAGCAAGAAAACGCTACTTGCTCAGTGGTGAACGACCAATGCGTTTGTGCAGCAACCTCAAGTTGCGCGGACGTCGTATTTGACTCAACCTCCTCCAAGACGGCAACGTGCCAGCCCGACAAAGGAAAGCTCGATATTACATGCCCTACATGCCCTCATTCCAATAAGTGTACGTGTGACGACATTACGTTCGGCACCTTGCAAGGTACTTGCGACGATTCAAACGACAAAGCCCAAGTGACGTGCCCCATGGCGACGCAAGACGCTTTCGACGTTGAGGTGGGAAGCACGTGGACGAACGTAACGAGCGACAACAAGTGCCAGTCGACACTTGCGATTAATGATAACGATACATACTGTGGGAAGTACGATGTAGATAACAACAATCAAATTCAAGGTGGAGCTCACACAGGAAAGACGTTTAATGTCTTGGACCTTATGGAAGCGATGACTTCGATGGACCCAAACAAGCAGCAACCATACCCGAAAGATGTGTGGCAGTATTTTCACAACGTCTGCTACAATAAAAAATGCATTGGTTTTTCAGTGGCCAACGAAGGTCCCAACGACACCAATATGGTCTACTATCCATGCCTGTATAACGACGACTCGCCAACTACGAACAATAAACCACCCAACTTGCCGACCACCAACCTCGGAACCGTCATCGTTAACAACGCCTCCACAAACTGCTTACCATCATCAAAGTGTTAAAAACAAACATCCAAACGTCCATTCCAAACTATGCATTTTTTACATACTATTCCCAACAAACTATTTCGTGACCCAACAAAAGACGTGTGTTTGTACTTTATACAAGCATCGTTTGTTCAACCATGCAAACTGTCCAGCTTTTTTAATGGCACTGTTACAAAAAACGCGCGTTTGGTCGTGTTGTAGATTTAGATTTGCCGATCTTGACGTTTCAATTTGAGACAAAACATGCTGTGTTCAAGCATCACGTTTGCCGTTACGTGGACAGTGCTCCACTTCGCCGCCATGTTTGCATGTGACGTATCGTCCGTCGAGACGTTTGTAAAGTATCTCATCGTGTCGTTTGTAATCACCAACGTCGTGCTCACTACGGTGTCGAGTCGCGAGTACTTTGTAAACAAGCTGCGCTACACGCTGTATGCATGCTCTGTTTTGGTACCCGTCGTCTACTGGATTCTATTCTCGGCAATCCGTTGCTTTCAAGTTTACTCGGATCCGTATGGGCAGTTTTCAGAGGTCTTCATCGGCAAGTTGTTGGCAGATGGACGCAACGACACTACGCGTGCCCGCCGATACGTTTGTGCCTGACACAAAAGATCCTTTGCGACAAAAGAACTTTGCAAGCACACAACTATACTAAAACTGTACACCAAGTTGCGTATTGTTTGTGAGCCTGGTTAGGGTCGTGAGCATGAAGGATACAAATGGACATGTTTCCGGGGGTCATCATAGCCACGTCGTCGTTCCGATGAACGCAACGACACTCCTATCAAGACGCTGTTTCGGCATACTCGCTAATTTAATGCCACCTTTGAGATGTAGTTACTGGGCTGTACCCGTAAGTTGAATTCTACTTGTATGAAGTTTGCTAAATTCACTCTTCACAACCTCTTTTGGACTCCGGCCTTTGCGAACCAACCCGAACGTCCAAAAAGTTACTTTTACCCCCGTTGCCTTGTAACTCAGTTTCCCATGTCGTGCCGCACGAAAACAACCCACAAGAGCCTTACAACAAACCACATGTGTTTTACGCAGCAATAGATTACTTGTTGCCAAACAAAGTGTAATTATTATGACGTAAAAAATGCAAGTCGTGTTTAGTCAATCGCGCGAAACATGCAAAACATACACCACAAGCATTAAACGTAAAGGTATACAAAACAAACAAACAAGTGTTTACCTCTTTGTCCTGGAACGTTTTACCGACGGTATGGCGTCATCCTCTTCGGCTTTGGCATCAATACTAAAACTACAAGTCGCCATGCGAGCATAAACCCTTGGAGCCTCAAGTCGGAAAACCACCACGACTTGTGGAAAAGCCTTTATTTAATACCAGAACGCAACAACACCTCGAAGCAAGTCTTGGCTTCAAGTGATGCAAACCCAAAGGTGCGACTATCCATGTCGCATGTAAAAAGCACGCCGAAAAAGTCGGTCGAGCTGGCAGCTTTCAGCAACTCGCAAAACTCGTGCTTGCCAAGCGTGTTCATGCAAGCATAAATTGAAACCTGGTTGTTTGGTGCCAATGCTTCAACAAGGTCTGGCCAATTCGGAGCTTGCTCGCAGAACGCCTTGCAAGCTTTTAACGTGTCGTACGAAAGTCGGTTCGGTCGCGCCGAGGAATCGCTTTGTATTGCATCTCGTGTCTTTCGCTTTTGTGCGGGCAAACACCAAAACGATCCGACTTGCAAAACTCTGTTCTCAAAAGCTCTTCGCGAAAAATGACGGTCCTCAACGGCGGGAGGATTGTACAAAGCACCTTGCGTGCTTGCATTTTGTACACATGGTCTTGCCTTGAAGCCACCGAGCCTTCCAACCGTCACGATTGGCGTGTCTGCCAACCTAGTGGACTCCGACAACTTGCCTTGCAAGGCACTCCTTGCGACGTCGATGTTTCGCGCCAAAACCAAAACCAACGCCCTGCACGTTCCTATTGACAAGTCCTTCGCAACGTCGAACGAGACCTCGAAGTCTTGCTGTGTCGCGTCAAGCACCACGACCAACTTGCACGAATGGTACGTGTTTAGTTGCCTGCTCAAATTACACAAACCTTCCGCGCATGGTCTCCCATTTGGTTTTTTGCTATGGACTCCTAAATCGCCAAGTATGCTGTGCACCACTTTGTCGAAACCCATGGTTCCGTTTCGCAAGACCGGATTGCTCACCACAAATCCGTGGTTGTACTTCATGGACTGTACAAAGTTTCTACCAGCTTGTTGCAAGGACAAGTAGTCGCCTGTAAGGATGACTAATCCTTTCAAGTCTAATAAACGCTCTAGCTCTGCGCTTTGGCCAGTCAAAGACACGTAACTGAAATCCCTTTGAGGTGCTCTACACCACGTGCGCAGTCCACGCTGCGCTCGACCAGCGCGTCTTGCAACCCGCACAACATCCAAACGCGGTCGTATGTAGTCGTCGAAACACAACACTCCTAATCCACCAAAGGCTCCCACCACGCCTAGTACTCGGCGGCACAACATTCTAACACACTCGTACAAGCTCGGCAAAAGACGCAATCTTGTGTAAATGTTATTGGCATATGAACGCTTTCAAACGTCAACAAGCCAGCTTTACAAGGTCTTTGACATCTTCAATGCTCGATGTTTGCTTCGATGCCTTCAACTTGCCGTCCTAGCAACACATTGGTAAACAAACAAACAAAAAAAGTAAGCAAGCAAAGCAAAGCATACCCAAAAGTACAAGCCGAAAAGCAACCCAAACCAAGGACGCACCTTGAACACTGCAAAAAAGGGTATTTTGACAACACCGAGTGCCGTCATGATGGGGTCTTGGTCACGTTTGGTGGTCTTTGAGATGTCGTAGACCAATGCTTTCCAGGAAGAGGACTTCGCCTCAGCTTCGTACAACGGCTGGACTTTTTGGCAGGGAGGACACCACGTGGCACCGACTTTGACGACCACCACGGCGTTGTTTGCAACCATGTCTTCCACCTCCTTCAACGTGCTTACATGCTCCGCCATTTCCCAAACAAACGTCGTACAACACAAGATTTGTTACGTTTCAAAAGTTTGTTTTTTGTAAAAGACGAAAATACCACAACGTATGAATGTCCACAACTATTAAATTGGTAGTCTAGTGCCAGCAAAGGTAGGCTTGCGTTTGCAATACAACTTGCAAACATACAATCTTTTGCAAAAAGAAACATCCGCAAGAAAAAATATCATTTGCTTTTTCATTCAAGCAAGCAATCATGGACACACCTTCAACCAACGAGTTTGACGCCTTTGTGAGTTTGGACGCTGGCCCCATGGAGTGTGGGTCTGGCATCTCGGCAAGCTTTTCGATTCCAGACGAGTGGACTTTAACGTCCGACTTGACCCAACACGTCGCAATCCAACATGATGTTGAGGAAACCAAGAGTCAAAACGTCGAAGAAAGCAAGGAAGAAGTTAAGGAAAGACAAGAAGACGTCTTGCCCTTTGCTTGCTTAGTCGAGGAAGCCACGACTCCCGACGTTGTTCCAAACCAAAACGTCGAGTTCGACGCCGCACCAAATGTCGAGTCGGAAGAACAAAAGGGCACAAGTTCAAAGGACGAACCAACACAACCAAAGCTGTCAAAAAAGGTGCTTGCTCGTATCGCCAAGCGTACGGAAAAATTGGCGTCTAAAGCTGTGTTGTGTCCAGTGGAGGACGCTTTGTCGGCCCACCGTGCCAAGCACCCCGTAGTGATTGATTCGGCGCCTTCGGGGTACAAGCAAGAGGAGAACGGTGCGTATTACAAGGAGACACCGGATGAGATGGACACTACTCGTATTTTCAAAGAGGCTAGTAACCTCCGGGCCGACGTTGAGCGCCTTATTGCGTCTGACAAGGCGAGCACTGACAGGTACAACGCCGACGCCGCGGAAGGCAACAAAAGGTCTTACGTGACGAAGGAAGGTTTGCGCAACTGCTTTGGCATTCCTAGAGAGCGCGATCCTTACCTCTACTTGAAGATGAAAATGCCCGTCATCTTCGACTTGCTGGTCGACCCAACACCCCAAACTGACATTGAGCGTTACATGGAGTTGTTGCGAGTCATGTGCCATGAAAAGGAGCTCGTCAAAACAGGAAAGAAAAACAAACACCTTGCCGACGCCACCGTCGAGGCGCATGCCCACAAGATCTACAACACCAAGCCACCCAACTTGCGTTAGGTTTGCAAACCGAAACTCGCAAAATAAATAATACTACACAATGTACAAAACAGCAAGTGTGTTTGTAAACTTGTTTTATTTGTCTGCCATGCTTACCAACACGCACCTTGCTTCACCCAAAGCCACACGCGCCAACCCACCTACCTCCATACATCGCAACTCACCACCCGCCATGCATGAACATCTTACCTCCATACATCGCAACTCACCACCCACCATGCCCACCGTGCATGATCATCTTACCTCCACACATGGCAACTCACCACCCACCGAACATCCTACCTCCATGCATGGCAACTCACCACCCACCATGCATGAACATCCTACCTCCATACATGGCAACTCACCACCCACCGTGCATGATCATCTTACCTCCACACATGAACATGGTAGCTCACCTACCTCCAAACATGGCAACTCACCTACCTCCACGCATGGTGACTCACCACCCACCATACACGGATGTGGCGACCCACATGACAACTTGTTGAGCAACCATGTGCTTCCAAGTATAGCATGTGACGATCTAGACTCTACGGCTGGTTGTGTAGCACCGTGCGGTTTGACTTCGTCTTGCATAGTCCAAAGCCCGGCGGCATCACGATGGGACGAGTGGTTCGGCATGTTTGTAATCTTGCAGTTCCGAACGTCGAAACTACACCCGGAGCTTTTACGAGTCACGGCTGCCCGCAAACAACGAACAACTTGACAAACGTCAAATTGTATATGTAATAACATATTAACATAAAATGTACACTTGTCAACTTGTGCAACTACTCAAAGTTATTCTTGAGGTGTCAAAAAGTTCAAAGCTTCAAAAGTTTACTTGAAACTCAACATCATGAATGCACTGCACCGTGTAAGCAAGTTTGCGAGTCGTTGGGTTGCACGATGCTCGTCAACTTTACGTTCGCAAAACACGCTACCATTGGAGTGGTGTAGTGCCGTCTTCGATTCAAGAGCTAGTCAACTTGGAAGAGCTTTTTTTGCAACACAATCATTTGCAAGGAAGGCTTTGCTTAGCAAGGTGCACCAAGCTTCAACGCCTCGACGTGTCGCACAACATGTTTGGTGTCGACTTGCTGGAAGACATTAGGTTTTGCTGCGCACAGCATATCGACTATTCTTACAACGCCTTTTTCTAAATCACAGCTACTACCCCGAGAGTATATAGCAAACATGATACAACACGAACTAACGACGTAGCAAACTTGGGAGAAAAGAGTACCTGACTTCGACGCCGCTTAGAGTGACGGCAATGCTCAGTACATGCGGCGGTTGGGTGGAGGCCAAGAGGTTGTTGAGTGACTTGTTGCGAGGCTTGTTGTCCAGCAAAGCTTCGTGCAAGACTTGTTTGGAGTCGACTTCCAAGTTGTCTATCACAAAGTGCACGTCGGGATAGTCGTCGGGCCAGTAGAGAAAAGAGTCGGTCTTTTCGAGACAAAAGCTAGGTTTCAAAAGCTTGGTCAGGTCGTTTGCCAGGTGAGAGATGCACCTCGCCTTCAAGTACGTGCACTCACCGTCTAGCCACACCCACATGGCGGCTTTGACGACTGGCATTGCGAATACTTTTGTGGGAGTTTATAATGTGACCTTGGTATGTTTTGGCCCACAATTCGTCATATCTTGGTATCCTATATGAAAGACACGGCTTTGAGTACATAGAGTTACACGTACCTTATTTTGTAAATAAAAAATGAATCAATAATAAAAACATCGGGTTCAACTTTGTTGTTGTGTTGGTTGTGCAAACATGGACGGCGACAAGCAAGAGAAGCAAAGACAAAAGAAGAAACAAGATGAAAAGAAGCCACCACCGTCCTACTTGGAACGAAGCGCAAAGGCGCTGTACAAAGGACCTGACAATTCGACAAACAAAGGTGTGCAACAAATGATGAGATCAGTGTGTCAAGGCGGTGACGTTTCCCGCAAGGACGCAGATAACAATCTCGACTACACGAGCTTGTTGCGTTTTGTTGCGGCTAGCCGAGAAAGCACAAGTGTTGGCGCTCCCGTTCAGGCGTGGTTTAAAAAAAAGTTTGGTGCAAACGGCGTGCCGTACAAGCTTGTGTTAAACAAAGCTTCCACCGATTTGTTCAAACTGTTTCCTCACCAAGTCGAAGCGGTAAAGAAGCTCCAAGAATTAAGCTACTTAAAGCGTACGAACCAGGGGAAGCTTGTGAAGGCGCAAAACACAAATGGTGTGATTTTGGTCATGCAGATGGGCTTGGGCAAGACGCTCGTTGCGCTTACCCACGCCTTGATGCTTCCCACCCCGGACAACAAGCCAAAAGTTCCTGCACTCGTCGTGTGCGGCAAGTCGGTGCTCAACATGTGGCGGCGAGAGAGCTTTGACAAGTTTTTAGAACCCAATAGGTGCAAGGTACTTTACTTGCACTCTTCCATGTTGTTGGATGACCAGAACTTTGCTTCTTCTGCGGAAAAGATAAGAGCACAAAAAAAGTTCCTTGCGGGTCTTACGGTTAAGAAGCTCAAGAAGTACGACTTTGTGGTGACGACCTACGACGTGGTGCAGAACGAATGGACTAAAATGTTCAAGGTAGAAGATCCTAAATATAACTTGCCAAAACTTTGGACACAAAAGTTGCTTGACAACCCCAGGAACGCCGCCCGACCTATTGTCAAGTTCGAGAAACGCCGAGTTGACACAGAAAACCTGGACTTGAGAGGCATGCAAGTTTTGTTTGGGCCGTGCTGGAAGATTTTGATCTGCGACGAGAGCCAGACGTTTGCCGATAAAGAACTTGTAAAGTACAAGGCGCTTTTGTCCATCATTGCAAGAGATTACTTGTGTTTGTCCGGTACACCGATCCGCAACAAAGTGGACGATGTCTACGCACAACTTGCAATAATGAACAGCAACGCCTCACCGCCAGCTAAAGGAATGAAAATGTCAGAAGACTTTCGAGATCTTGTGATGATCATCATGCAGTATACATTGCCAGTGGTGTACGAGTATGTTCACATGCCAGACCTGGTGTGTGTCCAAGTCATGGCCACCATGTCGGACTTTGAACAAAGAGTGTACGAGTTTGTCAAAGAAAACCTCGAGACAGCTATGCAACTTGTCAGGAACAAAGAATCGGACAACTCGTGCGTCTTGGCGCTGTTCACGCGCCTCCGCCAACTGTGCATCGCACCTCATTTGATTTACAGACCACACGCAAAGTACTCTCCGGACGACGAATTCGTCAAAGCTTTTGACGAAAGGTTGCGAACTAATCCAAACCTTCAAGGTATCCAGGATCCATACCTGGCTGGCTGCGAGAGCACCAAAGTTCGCGCCGTGCTTGACATTGTCCGCAATACTCACAAAACGGACAAGGTAATTATTTTTTGCTCTTTTGCCAGGGTGCTTGAAATGATTTCCTGGGCGTTTCGCGGCGGCGACCCCGACACCAAACCTTCATTTTTACCAAAACACAAAAACAAACGACATAAACGCGATGACGACGAAGGCGACTTACTCGAAGGTGGTGGAAGCTTTTCAGATTTGTCCGAAGACGACGACGACGACGACGACGACGACGGTGACGGTGACTTACTATTGCCCACCAAACCACCCAAAAGGAAAGGTGACGACGACGACGACGAAGACGACGACGACGACGGTGACGGTGACTTACTATTGCCCACCAAACCACCCAAAAGGAAAGGTGACGACGACTACAACGGCAACCAACCCCAGCGAGCACGCCGACCCATCAAACAAGCAGTACAAAAAGACAACTCTAAACAAGGAAGCAACCTAAACCACACTAAAGAACCAACACACCCAAACAAAATGAAAGCTTCCCAAGGAGGAGGCGGAGGAGGAGGAGGCG
>Ga0208086_1000042_pt1 | contig 30482 bp, 28 predicted proteins | sample LakMenEpi06Jul10_FD_150675 | JGI IMG/M metagenome (GOLD analysis project Ga0208086, IMG submission 150675) | Freshwater microbial communities from Lake Mendota, WI - 06JUL2010 deep hole epilimnion (SPAdes) | ecosystem: Environmental > Aquatic > Freshwater > Lake > Epilimnion/Euphotic zone ...
GATGTCCCTGTGGTTGCGAAACACACTGCGGCAAACACCACAAGTAAGCGAGATCTCACACCTCGACGGTAGTTGGCACGGCTGTAGATTTGGAGGAACTAATGCTCCCGTAGCTCAGATGGATAGAGCGGCGGACTTCTAATCCGTAGGTCGTAGGTTCGATTCCTACCGGGGGCGCAAAATCAAACTTTTTGCCGAATGAAACTAACGGGAATTTGGATCCCTCTAAAAATCTGAAGTGTGGCTAAAAGTTGCCTTAAGCATGTGCTGCAAGTCGCTCAAACTGGCCGCATGAGTCAACCCCGCATCAGGTTGTTCGAAGCGGCGGAGATCTTTTAGGCCTGAACCAGTGAGAATTACAAGTGGGTTGTCAGAATCCGAAATGTGTCCTTGGCGAAAATCCTCGATCATCGCTGCAAGCGCTAACGCTGAAGCAGGCTCGACGAAGATGCCTTCTTTTTGTGCGAGCAAGTCTTGCATCAGGTATGCCTTGTCATCTTCGACCAGGCAACCCCACCCTTCGGTCCTGCGGACTGCGTCAGTTGCTAATCGCCCGTCGGGTGGGTCTGGAAGCAGCAATCCTGAAATCTTTGAGTCGCATGCGGGAATTGTCGGTGCGTCAATTTCCTCGAGCAGGTACCGTGAAATAGGCCCGCAACCAGATGGCTGTGCGCAAATAATTTTGGGTGAACGTTGAGATATCTCATTCAATCCTCGGGCAACTGCTACGAGTAAGCCACCCCCACCTGTTGGCACATACACATGCGAGAAGGATCCTTGTGCTCGTAATTCGCTGCCTATTAACTCTGCGCCGGCCATGCCTTCTGGGTTGTACTGATATGCGGTGACTGACATCTTTAGGTTGAACTCGTCAGATAAATTTTTGATCGCGTCCATTTCGCGCATGCCTATTTCTGGGACAAGAAAGAGTGTGGTTCCGTACGGAACAATTGATTTGAGTTTTTCGGGTGGCGTATTTGTTGGAATGCACAGAAAGCCTGGAAGACCAGCTCGAGATCCGTAGGCAGACATCGCTGCGCCACCATTGCCGGACGAGGTACCAATCCAGCCCCTGTTGGCCTGTCGAATGGCATCTTTGACAGTTGCAGCGGCGATTCGGTCCTTATATGAACCAGTTGGATTGAGGTATTCGGCTTTTGCTGAAATTTGCGGAAGCCCAAAGTGCTTTGCAAGTGACGTGAGTGAGAGCACAGGTGTCTGACCTTCGCCTAGGTACGGTTCCCTGCGTTCATTCATCGTTAGAACTCGTTTGCGGTGATGCAAATAGTGTCACCAACGTGCACTCTTGCGTCTCTTCTGAGCAACATGACGTAGGAATTTTGGACCGCAAGAAGGGAAGACAAAACAACTCCGGAGATGTCAATTATCTCGGCAATTACCTCACCATTTGAAACCAGATCTCCTACTTTTACGCGTGTTACCAAGTAGCCACTTTCTGATGCGACTAATCCAGCGTCGGTGTTGCCGTCACCTGCAACCCGAATAGTGTCGCGAGCGACTCGTGGTGCGGTTGGAATCATTTTGAGATCTTGAAGCACGCGCCGAACTCCGGCCGTGTATCCATCTAAATCAGTTTTTCTAATTGAACGTCCGCCATGCCCTTCGACGTAGATCGCAGGGATCTCTTGCTCGTATGCGACGGTGAGAGAACGCCCATAGTTTGGCGCACCGTTGTGGTGCCAAGTGAAATCGGCATTGAACACGTTGGCGAGTCGTTCCGATTCTTGACACCAAATGTTCGCTCCAGCATTGAATCCACACAAGAACGGCATGTCAAAATTTGTTCCAGCAGAGTGCAGGTCGATGAGCACGTCTGCATGCTTGATTACTTGCTCCGTGATTACATGAGCAACTTGTTCAGTGGCGGAACCATTTTGGTAACCCGGAAAAACACGTGCGAGATTCGCGTCATCTATTGGGCTAATTCTGCTGCAGCTGTGCCAAGCCGCTGGATGCGCCGGCGAAACAATCTTTACGGTGCCTGATAGAAGTTCTCCGGGAAGTTCTCTAGCGAGTGAGAGCGCTGCAATCACTCCTTCGTATTCGTCGCCATGGATTCCCGCCAGAATTGCAACTGTCGGGCCATCATGTTGAGAAGTTACCGAAATGATCTCGGGAATCTCAACAGGCATGGGAGAAGTATTAGGGAGTTGCGATCACGGGCAACTGCTGCTCACCAAGACCTTCAATACCTAGACGCATTTGGTCGCCAGGTACCAAGTAGCGCGGAGGATTTAGTCCCAAGCCAACTCCGGCTGGCGTACCCGTGTTGATGATGTCGCCAGGTTCGAGCACCATGAATTGACTTACGTACCAGACGAGGTGGTCGACAGAAAAAATCATGTCAGAAGTGTTCTCGTTCTGGAATTGGTGATTGTTCACCTCGAGGAACATATGCAATCGTTGAGGATCAGGGATCTCGTCTGAGGTAACAAGCCAAGGACCTAAAGGGTTGAAGGTGTCGCATGATTTCCCTTTGTCCCATTGCCCTCCGCGCTCCAACTGGAACTCACGCTCTGAAACATCATTGGATATGGCGTATCCCGCAATAACACGAGCAGAATCATCCGGGCTATTCAAATACGACGCCCTGGAGTTGATGACAACTGCTAACTCGACTTCCCAGTCAGTTTTTACCGATTTTCGTGGAATCATCACACTGTCACGAGGACCAATGAGCGTGTTCGGTGCCTTCATAAAAATGATCGGCTCATTTGGTATTTCCATCCCGGATTCCATCGCGTGATTGCGGTAATTGAGTCCGATACAAACAATTTTCCCTGGGCTTCTTAGGGGAGCCCCGATTCTTTGTCCGGCGAGGGGAATACGGTCCAATTTGTTTTTGCTTATTGACGTTCGAAGTTCGCTGAGTCCATTATTTGAAAAGAATTCAGGATCAAAATCTTTGGCTACAGGTCGGGCATCAAATACATCAGTAGAGCCATCAATCGCCACGCACGGTATTTCACTTCCAAATTCACCTATTCGAAGAAGTTTCATTGCTCGGCCGTTACCTTTCCAGGATTCATAATTCCCATTGGATCAATGGCGCTTTTGATCGCTCGCATTAGCGAGACTGCGTCAGGGCCCAGCTCATGCAGGAGATGGGGTATCTTGCCCACACCAATGCCGTGCTCGCCGGTACATGTCCCACCCATTGAAAGCGCACGAGCAATCAGACGTTCGTTGAACGATTCCACTCGGCTCATCTCTTCTTCATCTTCAGGGCTGACTACGACGACAACGTGAAAGTTGCCATCACCAACATGTCCAACAATTGGCCCCAAAATTCCAGTTGCGGTGATATCCGCGTGAGTTTCGGTTATGCAGTTGGCAAGAAGCGAAATTGGCACGCAAACGTCAGTGACAAAGATCTGACTTCCGGGTCGTTGAGCTCGGATAGCCCACGCCGCGTCGTGTCTGGCCTGCCAGAGAACTGTTCGTTGGGATTGGTCTGTGCTGGACATAAAACCAGTGCCACCGTGCTCGGCAAGAATCGAGGCAGCTAGAGCAACTTCATGGTTGACGACGTATTCTGACCCGTGGAATTCGAGGAGGAGCATGTTTTCCTCGAGCAGAGAAGTGTTCGAATACGCGTTTACTGCCGCCACGGCAGCTTTATCAATCAACTCGATCCGAGCGACACCCACGCCAAGTTGAATTATTGCGGTTACTGCGGACACGGCAGAGTGCAAGTTAGAAAACTGCACAGTTGCGGCCGCAGTGCACTCAGGGACCCCAAAGAGTTTCAGGGTTATCTCGGAAATCACTCCTAATGTGCCTTCTGATCCGACAAAAAGGTGCGTGAGGTCGTAGCCAGCCGATGTCTTCCGTGCACGTCCTCCAGTTTCGATGATCGCCCCATTTGGAAGTACGACTTTCATCGAGAGCACAAGCTCGCGCATGGCCCCATAGCGCACCGTGGTGGTCCCAGATGCTCCTGTAGCGGCCATTCCGCCGATAGTTGCATCCGCACCAGGGTCAACTGGGAAGAAAAGTCCGTATGGGATCAACTCTTTGGCGAGTTGTTTTCGGAGCATTCCGCTTTGGACAGTGCAGTCAAGATCTTCACTGCTAATTCGCAGCATCTTGTTCATTCGAGACATATCTAACGAAACTCCGCCATAAAGCGCATTTACGTGACCCTCGAGAGAGGTTCCTACTCCAAACGGAATAAGTGGCAATTTGTGACGTGTGCAGATCTTCAAACAATCTGCTACGTCTTCGGTTGATTCGGCGTAAACGACGATGTCCGGTGTGCCCGGAAGATGAAAACTTTCATCGTGTGAATGCTGTTCTAATACATCACGACCGCGTGTCGCCTGCGATCCAAAACGCGTTTCGATCTCGCGAAGACCAGCATCGCGGAGACTGTTGGTATCCCCAGAATTTGACTCCTGCAAAACCGACGATGACATTTCAGTAAGCGATTGTGTACGGTTCGGTTGTCTGCCAGGCCGCATCTAGGAGATTGACAGTTGTGCTTAGATGATCGCCGAGCGCTTTTGCCGCCAATTTATGGTCACCCATCTCAAGTGCTTTGACAATTGCAATGTGTTCGTCTTCAGCGGCGTCATGGCGAATCTTTAAAGAGAGTCGCTGGTAACGCTTGGAGTGCATCCAGAGCCGTTGAATAATCTGCAGACGACGTTCCGAGCCACAGTGTTCATATATTGCGAAGTGAAAGTCTTGATTCAATTGCACGACCAAGTCTGACTTATCTTTGGTCTTACTCTGAGACATTTTCTTGATCAGCAAATTGAGTTTTGCGATATCGGCTTTGTCAAACGGCTTCGACTGCGCGACGGCTTCGGTTTCCAGTTCAATGCGAAGTTTGTAAATGTCATGCAAGTCGGCAAGAGTCAAAGGTGTTACCCATGCACCTCGGTTGTGGCGGAAGACTATAAAGCCCTCTGCTTCAAGAATTCTTAATGCTTCTCGCACGGGAATGAAACTTGTGCCACATCGTTCCGCAATCAGTTTTGGGTGTATCTTTGAATCCGCAGGGTAAATATCAGCGAGAATCCCTTGTCGCGTGTGTTCGACTACAAGTGCAACGGAGCTGTCGGCGGACTTGTCCGCCTTGGCCGAAACCAAACTCATTTTTTTGGCGGGTTTAGGGGGCATGGGCTAAATGCTATATCATTTACCCATGAAAGCAGCCAATCGGGGCAGGAAACCAGCTTGATTGCCATGAGCCTAAAGGGGCTCCTCCTGCATGTCGATGAGACCCTCGGCGGCGAGATTACCCAAATTGAGTTCGACGGAATCGAGTTGCTCGCATACCAAGAGTGGATCAAACCCAACAATGCACGCGAGAACAATGCCCTGAGTCAAGCACGTAAGGATTGGCTAACAAATTACCGAGGCGGCTGGCAGCTTCTTGTGCCAAATGCTGGTTCTGAATGCGAAGTTGATGGAGTATTTCATCCATTTCATGGCGAGTGGTCCAGAACGCACGTGTCAATTGTTGAGCACTCAGATGTACTGCTTCGGATGCGGGCAACAGTACAGACATCAATAGTTGTAGAACGAGTAATTAGTCTCGAATCTGATCCCGAACGAATCAAGTTGACTACCACCCTGAAAAATGAGTCTGATGAGCCCACCTCATTTATTTGGGGTGAACATCCTGCCTTTCTTGCACTGCCAGGTGATCGAATCGACATGCCGACAGCATCTGTTGCAAATTCGGATGGTGTAAGTGTTGGTAATTGGCCAGCGTCGAGTAATGCGAATTCTCTAGATGTCGTATCGGCCGAAGCACCTTACGAGAGTGTTCATTACGTAACTAATGTAAGTAGTGGTTGGGCTGCACTTCGTCGGACTGAAGTAGGTGTTGCATTGGCATGGGACGCGCGAGATTTTCCACATGTGTGGTTATGGCGAGAGAACGGTTCTCCAGGTTTTCCATTTTTCGGACAGGCTTCGCTCGTCGCGATAGAGCCAGCGTCAACTTGGCCAGGTATGGGGCTTAATGAGGCTCGCAAGCGCGGGCAAGCATTTACTTTGCTGCCAAACGAAACACGATCAACTGTTGTCACGATGGTGCCATTCTCAGAAACGAAGTTCCCGGTTTGCAATGTGACCGTTGGCGGTCAGATAGATTTCGCATCGTGACACTCAAACGCGGAGTTCGTCACTCCAAAGGGTTTCCAGCTTCGAATAAGAGCATTGGCTGGTCAATATTTGACCCAGACGTTCTGATGCCAACTGCTGTCTTGTTGCAATCTGCTATCGCGAGTAATAGTGCACTCTTTGCCAAGTTTTGTAGAGAGCGAAATGTTTCGTTTGCTCCACATGGAAAAACCACAATGTCGCCAGAGTTGTTTGACATTCAAATGCGCGATGGTGCATGGGGGATAACTGCAGCAACCGCTTTTCAGGCTAGAACCATGATTGAACATGGCGTGCCAAGAGTCTTGATCGCTAATGAAGTTGTTGCGCCGGGGGATATCGCATGGGTTGCACAAGCAACACGTCGGAGGAGCGAAGTAATTTGCTGCGTCGACTCATTGCAAGCTGTCAGTGTGCTCGAAGATGGTCTTGCTGGCTTACTTCGGGGTCGGAGAGTTTCGGTGTTGGTCGAACTGGGCGTGATGGATGGTAGGACTGGCGCAAGGACTGTCTCTGAGGCGCTTGTGGTGGCTCGAGCAGTTGATAAATCAAGTTCACTCAAGCTTGCCGGAGTTTCGGGTTTCGAGGGAATCATCTCAGAGAGCCAAACCCAAACAGCTGAGCAACGTGTCGACAAATTCTTGGAGGAAATGCGCGGCTTGGCGGATGCAATGATCGCCGAAAATCTCTTCCAGGGCATGAGTGAAATTCTGATTAGTGCTGGCGGAAGTGTTTATTTCGATCGAGTTGCTACAAAGCTCGTAAGTCAGAATTCGACAATTTCGGAGCGAATCGTCATTCGGAGCGGTTGTTACCTGAGCCATGATGACGGCGTTATTGACCAGTTGTCACCGTATGGCTCCCAATCTCATGTTTCAGGGGATGTGTTCCGAGCGGCTTTGGAAGTCTGGGGCGTTGTTTTGTCTCGGCCAGAACCGAGTCGCGTCATTGTTGGTATTGGCAAAAGAGATGTTTCGACCGATGGGTTGCTTCCGATTGCAAAAAAGATTTTACGCCGAGGGTATGTACGGCCTCAAGATTGGGAAGAGGGAACACGAGCAGTTCGAGTTGACGATCAACATCTCTACCTGAACGTTGACGCAAGCGACGAAGTGGAGGTGGGGGATTTGATCGGATTTGGGATTTCACACCCTTGTACGACATTTGATAAATGGCGAGCAATACCTATTGCAAACGATAAGTATCAAGTTGTTGCAATTGCGAATACTAAATTCTGATATTCCAAGAACTTAATTATCTAGCGGTGAAAGTTGTTTCTGGTTCAAAAGGAAACATCGGACGCCTTCTGAATTTGTAGACAAGTGATGAAAAATCAGCGCTCGTACATCCAGGTGTATTGAGTTGGATCATTTCGCTCGCGATCGGCTCGAATGCGCCCCTCGGCGAGTGAACGCCTTTTGCCACGATCACCTTGAGTGAACTCGGATCAATGCCAGCGCTCGTCAGCTCGGCTCTGCTTGTATTGCCCATTGCCCGAGAGGTGAGAAGAATGTACTGGTCATTATCGGTATGAACTAGAGCCCGCGGACCGGCATTGAAAAACCTAAATCCTCCGTGGGTGACGCCTTTATCTTCGAAACATCCGTCGTCTAGGTGAAGAATGACTCCAGTTATCTGCACCGGCGAACCGTGAAGTTTGTCTGTCTTTCCGCCAACTTTGAGAGTGATTCGGGCACCAATGCCGGCGGTTTCGCATTCCGTTACCGAGGCTGGGTCGCAAACTGAGTGAAACAAACTCCGAGTATTCAGACGTTGAGCGACCGCAAGCACATGAGTTGAATCGGCTGGACTTCCGCCGCCTACGTTGTCGCCCACGTCTAGCAATACAACTGGTCCGCTTGCAGATTGACCTGCACGCCGTAGGGCCTCTTCGATATCTACTCCGTGTCCGAGGAATTCAGATCGCAACTCCCAAGCAGCCATGGCCAATGACTTAACGAGTTCATCTGCCAAAGCTGGATCATTGTCCGTGATTGCGATGAACGACATTCCCAGCTCTTCAACGTCGGCATACGGGAATCCTTCGAGCACGCTCACGGAGAGCACGTTCTGTCGTCGCTGCATTTCGTTGGCAATTTCGATGAGGCCTCGCATCGGTGAGTCTTCGGTGCCTTGTCGAAGAATGTTGATTGCTACGGGTATGGCAGCGAAGGCAATTGTGGGACGAATCGAGCCCCGTGCCGTCGCAATCGCAAGATCGGCAACTTGACGGCCACGCATTCGTGGATCCACGTGAGGATTGGTGAGATAAGCATTAATGACGGTGCTGTTGGTAACCATGCGGCTAGAAACATTTGCGTGCATGTCGAGAGCGACACCGATCACTACGTTGTTGCCTACTAGTCGTCGGACCCGCTCAATGATTTCGCCGTCTGCATCGTGTTGATGTGCTGCAACTGCCGCGCCGTGTAATGCGAGCAAAACTACATCCCATGGTCCCTGATCTTTTAAGCCTTCAAGCATTCGATCGATGAGAGTTTCAAATGCTTCTTCGGTAATTGTGCCCATCGGATTGAGGTTGGCGTGAAAGAGTGGAACCACTTCAATCTCTGGCATCCCACGAATTTCGAGAAATCCTCCAAGCGTTGCTTGCGATTCTCCATAAACACGTACGAGCTCATCTCCATCCACGAGTCCGGCAGCTATGAATTGCTCCAACGTTGCTGGTACAGGAGCAAAAGTATTGGACTCGTGGTGAAACCCAGTGACAGCAATACGCAGCGAAGATGATTTGTTCACGATTGCCTAACTTTACGCATTTTCATGACGGCCGATCAATATATTATAGTTTTAGCTATCGAAGGATGGGTATGAAATACAGAGAATTGGGCAAAACCGGCATCAGTGCTTCGGTGCTTGGGTTTGGAATGTGGCCTATTGGGGGTACTCAACAAGCAGGTGATTATGGCAACGTCGACGACGTCGAAGCCGTAAAGGCAATAAGACGCGCACTTGACTTGGGAGTAACGCTGTTTGACACAGCACCTGCTTACGGCAATGGTCGTGCCGAATCGATATTGGGTGAAGCGCTATCTGGACGACGCCAGGAAGCTGTAATCGCCACCAAATGTGCAGTCCATTGGGACTATGCGGAGAATCGTTGGGTGACGACTTCCAATAGGGAAGCGATTCTTCAATCCGCTGAAGAAAGTCTTCAGCGATTAGGCACGGATTACATCGACTTGCTGCTGATTCACGTTCCAGACCCCAATGGCTCTCCTGAAGGTTCAATGGGTGCCTTTAAGGAGCTGATTGATTCAGGAAAAGTTCGTTCGGTCGGGGTATCTAATTTCACTACCGATCAAATTGATGAATATGAGAACTACGGCAAGATCCAAGTTCAGCAATCTGGTTACAACCTGCTCGATCGCAGAATTGAATCAAAGATGGTCGGTCATGTCGCATCTCGAGCGATCGGTCTCATGACCTATGGGTCTTTATGTCATGGTCTTTTTTCCGGAACCTGGACATCGGACACAACCTTTGCCTCGAATGATTGGCGGTACAAGGGCGACGTGTTTGGGCTGCCTTTATTTCTTGGCGACAACTTTAAAATCAATGTGGACGTCGCACGCCAACTTCAAGACTTTGCTACAGCCCGTTCGCACTCACTCGCACAGCTAGCAATAGCTTGGGTGGCGCAGCACAGCTTCGTTGCAACGTGTCTCGCTGGGATGTTGTCTGTGTCCGAGGTAGAAGACAATGTTGAAGGGGTCAATTGGTCGCTTACCGAAAGTGACCTTCGCGAGATTGATGAAATTGTCGCTAAGGCTGCAGGGACTCAGGGCGATGACCATTACGTCGTTGAGTAAACGTCTCAGAAATGAATGGTGTTAAAGACCTATGAAAATCACAGGAATTGAAACCATAATCCCAGGAGACCAGTCGCCACTTCCGGAAGTCGTTTTCGTTCGCGTGTACACCGATATCGGTGTTGTGGGACATGGCGAAACGTATTACACACCGAGAGCGGTGAGCGAATACATACATGAGTTTCTCGCACCAAGGATTATTGCTGCTGAGAGTGGATCACCCGAAGCAATTTGGGACATTGGCTACTCGGCGGCAGCTCGTTTTGGAGGTCGGGGACTGGAGCTTCGTGCCTTGTCGGCAATTGATATTGCGGTATGGGATGCCCTAGCGCTCTCGCTGAATGTGCCTTTGCATGTTTTATTAGGCGGACCTTCGGTGTCACAAATTCCGGTTTACAACACGTGCGGCGGTCCTTCGTACGGAAAAAGTTTGAGATTTGGCGAGATCTCAAGTCGCGATGGACGCTATGAGGATTTTGATGCATTCATGAATCGTCCAGATGAGCTCGCAGCGGATCTAGTTGCGGAAGGTTTTGGAGGTATGAAGATTTGGCCATTCGATCGCATCGCCAAAAGGGCAGGTGGTCAAATAATCTCGTCCGAAGATCTTCAGACGGCGCTAACTCCATTTCAAAAAATTCGAGAAGCCGTTGGTTCAAAAATCAACATCATGGCCGAAGGTCATGGTCTGTGGTCTCTTTCGGCGGCTAAGAGAATTGCCAAAGAGCTTGAACAGTTCGAGCCAGCTTGGATCGAGGATTTGATACTTGCTGACAGTACGGAAGCACTGCTTGAACTGAAGCGAAGCACGTCAATTCCGATGGTCGTGAGTGAGTATCTCATCTCACGTTTCGCCTATGCGCCAGTTATCGATCAGCATGCCGTGGATGTCGTGATGATTGATCCGACATGGTGTGGCGGAATAACAGAGGCACGACGAATAGTCGCACTTGCTGATGCAAAGCGCTTGTCTGTGACATTTCACGACTGCACTGGGCCATTCACATTATTGGCAGGAGTTCATCTTTCCTTTAGTTCGCCGAATGTGATGTATCAAGAGGTTGTGAGGGCATATCTGAAAATCGTTTACCCAAATTTTGTTGACGACCTTCAACTTCCTGAGCACGGTATGTATAAACCACCCACTCGCCCCGGAATTGGAGCAATTTTGCAACCAGACATTGTCGACCGACCAGGCGTAACGGTGCAGCTCTCTGGCACTAGGTGATGTACTTCAAATTCTGAGTTAGGTGTGGCGGAGTACTTGCCCCGGCCGACGCTCAGTAATAGCGCCTTGTTCTAGCGCGATTGAGCCATTTACGATCACATGTGTGATGCCCTCAGGCTGCTCTGGCGCTTTGCCAAAGTCGGCGCAATCAAGGACTGATGCTGGATCGAATACCACAACATCGGCAGCCATACCTGCAGCAATCCTCCCTCGGTTAGTAATACCCAAACGACGGGCTGGTTCGTAGGTCATCTTGCGAACAGCGTCTGCGAGTTCGAGCACCCCGCGTTCGCGGACATATCGACCAAGCACTCGAGGAAAGGTTCCAAAGTTGCGAGGATGAGGTCGTGCGTTTTGCTGGTCAAGAGGTATTGCGTTTCCATCCGAACCGACAACTGCAAGTGGGTGTTTGAGAAATGCCGAGACGTCAGATTCGGTGCGGTAGAAGAGTACGACTTGTATTTCATTGCCGTATTCCTCGCAAAGTCGTAACGTCAGTTCGTAAGGATCGATTCTCGAATTGGCAGCAGCCGCTTCAAGCGTGAGCCCCACGTAATTGCCATCTGGTGTGCTCGATATGTGAAATCGATCCCAAAGCCATGGAATTCCGTTGAACCAACCCGCCGACATATCAGAAAGAGCCGTTTCGCGTAATTCTGGATTCGCTAACCGGGATCGCATCTCGGCGGTTCCACCAGCCTGAACCCATGGAGGCAAATATTGGGTGAGCGACGAGGATGATGCTTCATACGGGTAGACGTCAAAATAAATGTCGACTCCATCTTCGCGTGCTTCATCAAACATCGCCAGCAGTTCAGAACCAGTGCCCCAACGCTCGGGTCGGTTGATCGCAAGGTGGCTGAATTCCACGCTCACTCCAGTGCGACGTCCAATTTCAATGGACTCGGCAATTGCTGCACGCTCATCTGGTTTCGAATCCCGACAGTGCGTTGCGTAGAGAGCGTGATGTTCGGCAAGTACCTCGGCCAAAGTCTCGATCTCATCGAAGTCTCCATATGCGCTGGGCACATGTGTTAGTCCAGTACTCATTCCAAATGCACCTTGCGAAATGGCAGTGTGCAAGTCGTTCACCATTCGATCAAGTTCGTATTTGGTTGCTTGGCGTTGGTCGACGCCCATGGCTGCTACACGTAATGTGCCGTGACCGGTGAGCGAAGCAACATTGATGGCGATGCCCTGATCTTCGAGGGCCTTCGCGTATCCGTCGAAGTCTGTCCACCATGGTCGCAACGGGGCAGTGGCCCGAGCGAGATGGTCGGCGTGTAGGTCGAGGTTGAGTGGTTCAATTGGGAAAGCGGAGAACGAACAATTTCCGACAACTTCAGTGGTGACACCTTGACGTAATTTGCTTTCGCCACGTCCATCGGCAATGAGCGTGAGATCTGAATGGGTGTGAATATCGATAAATCCGGGGCAAACAATTTTGTTTTTTGCATCGATAGTGATGGAAGCACGCATGTCTGCGTTGTGGGATGAGGGATCGACTCCCGTCGAAACAATGACGCCATCAGAAATAAGTATGTAACCCAGGTACGGTGCTGAACCACTCCCATCAACGATGGTTCCGTTGATAATTGCGATGTCATGCATGGTGCAGATACCAACTCATATTCTTTATGCTATTCTATAATTTCCATCAGTATTCAACTGAATACATAATCGAATGGACCAAAATGGGTGATCCGAATTCTTCGCAAACAGGAAATATCGAACGTGGTTGGCAGGTGGTTCCTACCGATATCTCGAGCCACCTACCGTTCTCGGCGGCAGTCGAAGCTAACGGGTTTGTGTTCGTGTCTGGACAAGCATCTGTAGACAAACAGGGCAAAATCATTAGTGGCGACTTTGAAGAAGAAATGCGTCGATCGTTATCTAACGTTCAGGAGATTCTTGGCTCAGCGGGTCTAGACCTGGGTGACGTCGTGCGAGTCACAAGTTATGTGCATGACCCAAGCCATCTCACGCAATACAACAAACTCTATTCAGAGTATTTCTCAGCTCCGATGCCAGCCCGGACCACAATAACTAGTTGTCTTTCAGCTGCAATCAAATTTGAAATCGACGTAATCGCAGTTCGTCGGCCTGTTGTAACTCGCTAACAGGTGTGGCCTTCCGTGGCATGCATCATGCCACGTATATATCCGAAGGCGAACAGTCGGCCAAGCATTGTGTAGCCGGGTTCGCCATCATCTTCGCCGATCATTTGTGGCACGTGATCAGGTCGCATTGGTCCATTAAAGCCAACCTCGCGGTATGCGCGCATCGCTTCAGCCATATCTGTCTGCCCATTGTCCTGCCAGCTTTCCCGGAAGTCATCAGCAGTACCGACAACATCTCGGTAATGAACGTAAGCAATGTGAGGCCCTAGGCGCCGAATAGCAGCTGGAATATCGATACCCATTTCTGAGAATGAGCCTTGGCAGAAAGCGATTTTGTTGGAAGGCGACTTCACGATCTCTACCAATTTTTCGAAACCGGAGACGTCGTGCATGATTCGGTCATTGCCGAGAAGATGGGGAAGAGGCGGGTCATCAGGGTGCATTGCCATTACTACGCCTGCATCTTCTGCAACAGGAATAATCTCCTCAAGAAAGTTCTGAAGATTGGTCCATAAATCAGAACGTTTTGCTCCTGGCTCGAGGTCTGCTCGGAAAGGGGGTCGTCCTGGAATCATTGCTTTATCTAGATCTGCAAGACGAAACGCGGTTACCTTCGAACCAGCGCGTTCTGGAGTATCTACAGATGTACGAATCCAGTCGGTGCCGGCCATGAAGTTGTAACAGACCATTCGAATGTCCAAGTCGGAGAGGTGGCGAAGGAGCGCTTTCATCGACGCCAAATCCGTTCCATCGTCCGTGCCAAGTTTTATTCGGTCGATCGGCAAATAGCCCTCAACTACGCCGATTTCCATTCCGAAAGATCGAATTCGTTTTTGCATCTGACTGATTTCGTCAAGATTCGGTCCGGGGTAGCGGACAACAATTTGATCGACACCGCATTGAGCGGCAAGGGTTAGATTCTCATCAGAGAGAGGCGTAAGAACGGATGCGAGCTTCATGAATCTTTGTTATCTCCAATTCGTTTAAATGATGAACTTGTCTGAACAATTAGAAGACGATTAATCCTCGGGCTTGTTCACCAGCTGCAAGTGAACGGAATGCTTCGTCGGCTTGGTCCAAGTCGTAACGCTTGGTGACCAATTCATCAATTTTGATGCGACCAGAAATCGCGAGTTCAACAAGCTTCGGGAATTCAACCAATGGGTTGCTGGTTCCGTATCGCGATCCAATGATCCTTCGCTCACCACCCATGAGGAGCCAAGGATCGACTGGGAACTTCTCGCCTTGTCCTGGAAGTCCGAGAACAACCTCAACACCTTGCTTGGCAAGAATAACTAGTCCCTGTTCCATAGCTTTAATATTTCCTACGGCGACGATAGACGCATCAACACCGTTACCAGTGAGGCGTTTTACTTCCGCTTCAAGATCATCTTTAGCAAGGTTGATGGTATGTGTGGCGCCGAAATGGCGTGCCATTTCCAACTTGGAGTCGAGAACGTCGATACCAATGATTGGATAGGCACCCGTAGCGACAGCACCTTGGATCGCATTCAGACCAACGCCGCCGCAACCAAAAACGGCAACACTTTGACCCGCGCGCAAACCGGCGCTGTTCACGACTGAACCGAATCCAGTAGCCACTGAACAGCCGATTAGAGCAGCGACTTCCAATGGGAAGTCTTTACGAATTTTGACTGCTCCCGATTCGGGGAGGACAATGTACGAACCGTATGTGGATGGTCCGTAGTGGTACACATCCTTGCCATCGTGATGGAAGAGAGTTACGTCGCCAGTTGTCTTGCCGATAGCAGGAGTGTTCATGCACAATGCAGGAAAACCGAGGTTGCAGTATTTGCATGCACCACATGTAGGAGCCCATGAGATGACGACATGGTCGCCTTTTTCAAGGTTTGAAACACCAGGGCCAACTGCGTCAACTATTCCAGAGCCTTCATCGCCGAGCACGATTGGCATGGGAATTCCAGTGTGTGAGCCGTCGTATGCGTGAAGGCAACTGTGGCACACCCCGCTTGCGACCATTTTTACTCGAACCTCTCCAAAGCGAGGCTCGTCAAGCTCTAGATCCAACATTGGCATTTGGCTATTTGGCTTAATAAGTACTGGCGCTTTGACCAACATGAATTTTCCTCCTACGGAATGTGTTGATAATATTATATATCATATTCTCCATAAAATTAAAATCATGAGATAATGGGCGTCATGCGAGACGCAGTTCGGGTCGATTTGATCGTCGACAGTCGATGTCTACTAGGTGAAGGTGTCACTTGGGACGAATTATCGCAGACTTTGATTTGGGTCGATATTGATGGCAAACAATTACACCGTTTAAATTCCGCCGGCCAGCATGTGGTGCGATCGCTTACACAATCCGCAAGCGTTGTGGTTCCGATTAGAGATGGTGGCTTACTTGGTGTGTCAGGTCTAGACATCGGTGTTTTGGGTGACGATGGCGAAGTAGGAGATTTGATTGCAACTTTGCCCCCGAATGGCGATGGAAATGCCAATGACGGAAGATGCGATCCACAGGGGAGATTATGGATCGGAACAGTCGATCGAAGCGGCAAAAATGATGGCGGCCTGTTTTGCGTAGACAGTGATGGCGTTCTCATTAAAGTTCGCGACGGACGAGCTCTATCTAATGGAATTGATTGGAGTCCAGACGGGCGTAAGTGCTACCACGTTGACTCACTGCACCGGACAGTCGATGAGATGGCATTGGATAGCGATGGGCTCCCAGAGAAAGTCCGCACTCTTGCCCATTTTGATGCAATTCCCGATGGTCTGTCTGTAGATATTGACGGTGGTATCTGGATTGCGTTGTGGGATGGCGGGGCTGTTGTGAGGCTGACGCCTGAAGGAGAGATTGATCGCCGAATTGAAGTTCCTGGAGGCTGGATAACAAGTTGCGCGTTTGGAGGACCGGATCTGCGAACCCTTTACATCACGTCTGCGCGAATTGATCTTGATCCCGATGTTGCAAAAACCCATCCATCGGCTGGAGGACTATTCGCATGCGACGTTGGGGTTTCCGGGCGTGGCTACACGCCATTCGGAAAAGTACCTCGGGTCTAATTCGTCATTCTCGTTGAGTTGCAAATTTATGCACAAACAGGAGAATCGGCGTTCCAACGATTGAACGGCTTTGAGTATTCGACCTCGGATAAGTGAGCACGAGCATCAGTCCACAGCCGTTCCCATTCTGATTGCTCCCGAAGTTCTGTTTCTGGATTCTGACTGCTCCGAGCAATGAAACCAGGGAATGCACCGCGGCCAGTTGCTTGCCCGATTGGGTTGTACCTAAGGTCAAAACTGATGCGGATCTCATTGCTCATATTCGGCAGTGCGTTGTGAAGCGTCAATTTGTTGATGAACAGTACGTCGCCAGGATTCATTGGTAGAGCGATAGCGGACTCGCGAGGCGCAACTTTTTCCGGAACTTGCAAACCGCTCGGGCCGCCTGGGCAGTGAGTCATGAGCCCTCGTAGATGTGACTTTGGAACAACTTGGAGGCACCCATGTTCGACTTCTGCACGGCGAAGAGGAAACCAAACGGTGAGTATCTGCGTATCATCGGCTTCGGGGAGCACAACTCCGTTGTCTTGGTGCCATGGGGTCGTCCCGAGTTTGAGAGCTCCCGTATTGGGGTCTCTCGGTTCTCGTGATTCGGGAACTCTGATTCGCACATGTTGTACCGGGTTGGAGTAAATCTCTGAACCTATGAATCCTTCAACGAGATCCAGAAGTTCGGGGCAGCGGAGCATGTTAAAGACAGCTTGGCCAGTCCACATTGGTGTGTCGGGCTGCACGTTTCCTTGTGGGAGGGAGAAGTCGAAGAACTGGTGATGAGTTTCTTTTGATTCCGCGCAAACCTCAATGAATCTTTCGCCGAATGGTAAGTGGGCGTAGGTCTGAGAAAGTCGGCCCTCGGCATAAAGCTTGTCGGCGAGTCGGTCTAAAACTTTTTCGTACTCTTGCAGCAACGGGGTTAGCCAACGGTCAGGGTCAAATGCTCCTCGAACGACTACGTAACCTTCGCGATCAAAGTGCTCTTTGTCTTCCCTCGAAAGCGAACTCGCCATAATTTATCCTTGACTCTCACGTTCCAAGCTCGCAGCGCGAGCAGCCTTGAGAAGAGCGGCTGTGTAATCCGACTGAGGATTAGATAGGACGCTTTCTGTTTGTCCCGCCTCAACGATTCGACCATGGCGCATAACGATGATTTGTTCACACATGCGACTCACAACTCCGAGGTCATGGGACACCATGACGAGAGTGAGACCAAGTTCGTCACGCAAGTCCATCATCAGGTTGAGAACTTGGGCTTGAACAGAAACGTCGAGCGCGCTGACGGGTTCGTCGGCATACAGGATGGTTGGCTTTACGGAAAGTGATCGCGCGATACCAACGCGCTGCAACTGACCGCCAGAAAGTTGGTGTGGAAAGCGTGATAGGACTTCGGTTCCGAGACCAACTCGTTCGATGTTTGCGATGATCTCTGCATCATCCGGATTCCTGCCGTGTAGTGCACGAATTGGCTCACTCAATGAGCGGCGAATGGTCATGCGAGGATCTAATGATCTACGTGGGTTTTGAAACACGATCTGGTTCTCGCGTCGTAATTCGTTTGCTTTGTCTCCGTGATACTGGGAAACATCTTGGCCGTTAAAAGACACGTTGCCTTGTTGGTGATGTAGCAATGCGCACATCACTCGAATCAAGGTTGACTTGCCTGATCCTGATTCGCCAACTATCCCCACTGTGGATTTTGCTTCAATTTTTAGGGAGATGTCTTGCAATGTCCAGTTGATCTCGCCGTCTTTAGTTCGAGCGCGCGGATAGTGGAAAAACATGTTTGAAACTTCGACAAGTGAAGTCATGAGGCACCTCCGCTGCTCGGGTTCCAGCAAAGATACTGATGATCGGAATCTGTCGTAACAGTTGGGGGCACGGTCGAGCACTCGTCTGTGGCGAACTGACAGCGATTGCGAAACCGACATCCGCTCGGGAACTTGCCAACTGCTGGGACAGAACCAGTGATGGTTTGGAGGCGCTTGCCCATGAACGCCGAGAAATTGTTGTCCTTGGGCATTCCAGGGTTCGCAGCCAATAGGGCAGAGGTGTAGCGATGGAGTGGATTGGTTACCACTTCTTCAATCAGACCAGATTCGACAATATTCCCACCATAAATAACTGCCACACGTTCACAGACAAACCGAACTACGCCAAGGTCGTGACTCACAAAAAGCAAGCTCATCTTGCGCTTCTCGCTCAGCGAAATAAGCAAATGTAAAATTTCCTCTTGCACAGTGACGTCGAGGGCTGTGGTTGGTTCGTCGGCAATAAGCAGATCTGGATCTGCGGCGATCGCTGCTGCAATCATGACGCGCTGCTGCTGTCCACCAGAAAGTTGGTGTGGGTAGCGTCGCAGTAACGACGCAGGATCTGGCAGTTGAACTTGTCCGAGTAGATCAATGACTTTTTCGGTCACTGCGGATCCCTTGAGATCGGTGTGAATCCTGATTGCTTCAGATACCTGTTTCCCAATACGCATCATTGGGTTGAGTGATCGTGCAGGGTCCTGGAAGACGAATCCGATTTTGTTGCCTCGCACGTTCGCGAATTCACGGTCACTTAATGTGAGTAGATCTCGTCCATCAAATTTTATCGAGCCGGAAATTTTCGTATCATCTGGCAAGAGCCCAGCAATTGCCTTCACTGTCATGGTCTTGCCAGAGCCGGATTCGCCGACGAGTCCGAGACGGGAGCCTGATTGCAAGTCGAGATGATCAATATGAATAATCTCTCGTCCCTCGATGGAGACACGTAGGTCGCGTATTTCAAGCATCAGGCCAGTCCACTTCTCGCTTGTTGTGGATCAAGAACAGTACGTAAGCCATCGCCGAGCAAATTGAAACCTAACGCAGTGAGCACGATGGATATGCCTGGGAAAAACATGAGGTATGGCGCTGCTTCAAGCAACGATTGTGTTTCATTGAGAAATCGGCCCCATGAGGATGTTGGTGGTTGTACTCCGACAGTCAGATAGGCAAGTGCAGCCTCGATCAAGATGGCAGCGGCAAACATTACGGAGCCGAGCACAATCAACAGTGGCCCGATGTTTGGAAGCACGTGGCGTCTGAGCACATATGACTTGCTTCGCCCGTAGCTGTATGCAGCCTCTACATAGTCGAGCGCAAGAATTTGGCGAGCCGGACCAATGGTGACTCGAGCAGCAACGGGAATTTGCCACGTAATAATTGCGAGAGTTGCAGTGGTGTTGCCAGCTCCAAATTTCGAGGCAAGTACGAGCGCAGTAAGAATTCCGGGAAGTGCAAGACCAGCATCTACAAATCGGGTGAGCGGGCCTTGAATCCTCTTCGTTGATCCCGCAATAACTAGTCCAATAAGGGCACCGACTGACATTGCCACAATGGTGGAAACCACGCTGACATATAGCGAGTTCCGTGCACCAAGCATGAGCTCAGTGATGACGTCGCGTCCTGCACGATCGGTGCCAAATAGGAACCCTGGTGTACCTGGAGGCGCGAGGCGGTTTTGCAGGTTCAGACTGTTTGGTGGATATGGCGTCCAGAAGAATGAAATGAATGCAACAAGCACAAAGAGTGAGACGAGCCCGCCACCAATGTAAAGAGTGAGCGGTAGGCGACGAAGACGGTTCCAAAGACGTCGACCATTTTGTTGCGAGGGGATTGTTTGTGCGGTTTCCATTGAACTAGACATTTGCCGACTCTTTGTCGCGAATTCGTGGATCAAGGAAACCGTATGCGATATCAACAAAGAAATTCATAACGAGAATGATGAGCATGATGATAAGTGCGAGTGATTGCACAACAACAACTTCGCGACCAAGCGTCGCTGTAACAATTAAACGACCGATACCCGGGAGCACGAACACATTTTCCACCACAACAGCACCTGCGATGAGCTGGCCAAACTGCAACGCAGCAACAGTGACTAGGGGAATTGAGGCGTTGCGGACTCCATGGATTAGTGCAGCACCACGCCTTGTGCGGCCACGGGCCATGGCAGAGCGAATGAAATCTTCATTCATCACATCGAGCATTGCTGTACGCACGTATCGCGCGAAAACCGATGTAACTCCAAGACTTAATGCGCAAATCGGCATGATTGCCGACCGAATAGCTTGAACTGGATCATCAAAGATTGAGACATAACCGCTCGTTGGTAGCCAACCAAGCCGAACTCCAAAGATCAAAACAAGGAGCAGACCGCCCCAGAATGCCGGAACGGCAATTCCTACTTGTGTAAAAACATCTACAAAACTACTTCTCATTTTCTTGGCATTGATTGCTGAGTAAGTTCCAAGAGCAAGCGCAAGAGGCACAGAAATCAAAAGACCACCGATGGTCAGTGTGAGAGTTGGGCCAAGTCGTCGCATCAATTCGTCAGAAATGTCGTAGCCCATTCCGTATGACTTACCCAGGTCGCCCGTGAAAATTCCACGAATCCAATCTAGGTACTGCACGATAAGTGGTTGATTGAGCCCGAGCTCTTCTCGCATGTAAGACACATCAATTGGGGCTGCGTCACGTCCAAGGAACACTGTGACTACGTCGCCACCGAGCTGTCGTAACAGCACGAATACAACAACCGACCCAACGAGGGCGGTGAAGATCAAAGTAAACAATGATCGAAGAGTGTGTTTCAGCATCCCTGTTCTCTCTTGTTTATTACTTTTGGCAAAATAAATGGCCGTCCGACAGTTTTACACCGCCGGACGGCCATCTCAAATGAGTACTGGGTCAGATAAATGCTCGACCAGTACAGATTTTACTTAGTTACCCCAACGTGCCTTACGCATGTCGACGCCGTCATTGACTCGGACTGCTGGGACTCCCGTGAGGTCAGCCCTCGAGATCATTGGTACTTGTACTGCTGCGATAGCAGTGACCCATGCCAAGTCTGCGAAAGTCTTCGAGAGATCGCTCATGGCAGCCAAGTGATCGTCGTAATTCAAAAACGCATCGGCCTTGGCCAACTTGTCTTCAAACTCAGGGATGCACAAGCTTGAGCTCTTACCGAGTGGCTCGCGTCCGCCCTTGCAACCGTATTGCAAGATGCCAGCTGAGTCACGAATTTCGCCCATTTCGTAGCCGCCCTTTGTCCAGGTCTTATCAAGCCAGGTTGTGAGGTCTTCGCCACGTCCCTTGACTGTGATTCCGACTGCTGCCAACTGCTGGGTAAGCACTTCCATGGTGAATGGGTGCGATGCAACAGTTGGGAATGGGTAGTCAATTTCCATGCCATCCGCATATCCGGCTTCGGCCAACAAGGCCTTAGCTTTCTCTACGTCGTATGGGTATGGGCAGTAGTCACTGTTATATGGCTCGGAATCCGGAATAACCATCAAACATGTTGGTCGAGCATCACCGTTATACACGGAGATTGCATCCTCGCGATTGATTGCGTGTGCAATTGCCTGACGAACACGAATGTCCTGGAAGCGCTTGTCATTGACGTTAAGCCACATGTACGAGTTTTCTGTTGAGCCCTGCAACGTCACCGTGAATTTTGGATCAGTTTCGAAGGAGTCAACACGCTCAATGCCTTCTGCCAAAACAGCGACGTTGAGGTCGAATTCGTCAGCGAGCATTCCGTTGAGTGATGCTGTTTCATCAGTAATGAAGTTCCAGATCAGTGTCTCGAAGAATGGCTTCTCACCCCAGTAATCCTCAAAACGTGCCATGGTGAGGCTGGTTCCGGGCTTGTATTCGCCGAAGACGAATGGTCCCGTACCGATCATTGTGGTGTTTGGATCGTTGTCGTCAAGGAAATTTTCTGGAACCACATAACCTGCGGACTGTCCAAGTTCCTTCAAGAAGGTGGAACTCACCTGCTTCAATGTGATGACGACAGTGTTTGCATCAGGTGCTTCCACGCTTTTTACGTTTGCGTGAGCAGCACTGAGTTTGCTGTTCGGTGATTTCGCGTTTATTTTCATCGAGTATGCAACGTCGGCTGAGTCAAGATCGGAACCGTCATGGAATTTTACGCCTTGACGAATTACGAACGTGTAAACCAAGCCGTCTTCACTTACTTCCCATGATTCGGCAAGCATCGGTACGATCTTGCCCTCTTCCGTTAGCTCCACCACAGTTTCCTGGACGTTCTTGAAAGTTGGCACACGCAGAGCGTTTGCTGCAACTTCGTAGTAGTTCCAGCTGGCTGGTTCCTGCGGAGTGATAATTGACAGAGTGGTTTTTGTTTCCCCTGCTGCAGCTTCTTCCGCCGGTTGAGTATCGCTTGTCGTATCTGAGCCACCGCAAGCAGCTACCGCGAGTGCGGCAACGGTTGCGAAAGCGATACGACGAAGCAACCTAGTTGGTTGACCATTTCCCCTTACTTTCATGTTTCCCCCCATTTGTTTGGATATTGAACAGGATCGTATACTATAGAACTAGACATTTGCAAATGTCGCTGGGGTGCTGACGTATGGGTCGAAGAGCGAGCAAATCGCTGTGCGTAGAGCATTTTGGTAGACACTTGGTCGCCTGTTGTGGTTCGCACAATCGGGTGCTGGCGCAGGTGTTTAGATATCCCCAAAGCTCCAAAAGCCTAGAGAGGGCGGTTAATCATGGTTATGAAAGAGAATCTATTTGATCTCACTGGGCACACGGCTTTAGTAACCGGGGGCGGTTATGGCCTTGGACGCGGACTCGTGCACGGACTGGCTGCCCATGGAGCAACAGTTATCGGACTCGCTCGAAGCGAAAATGCATTGCGTGAAACCTTTGCAAATCTAGGAGCACCACATCGCTACATCGTGGGAGACCTCACAAGCGATTCACTGTACGAACAACTTGACAAGATTCCGGAGCACGTCGACATCATTGTCAATAACGCCGGCGGTGACCCTCACTCAAAGCCTTGGATGGATCAGACCACCCAAGACTGGCGCGAAACATACGAGATCAACGTTGTTGCATCTGAGCGACTTTGTCGATTGTTTATTCCCAAGATGGCGGATCGTGGTTGGGGGCGAATCATCAATATCGCTTCGGTTTATGGCGTGATTGGTCAAAATCCAGTGAATACCGGCAAAAACGCAGGTGCTGGCGCATATACGGCGGCAAAGCATGGACTAATCGGTCTCACGAATTACCTTGCTTGCCAAATTGGTCGTACTGGCGTGACCATCAATTCATTGAGCCCTGGCATGATTACTTGGATGGATACCCCAGATGGTGAGCCAGAGTTGTGGAAACAGCTTGCAGCGCAAACGCCAGTAGGTCGGAATAGCCAGCCAGAGGACTATGTTACGGCGACAGTATTTCTTGCCTCTGAAGGATCTTCATTTGTGCATGGAACAAATCTCATCGTTGATGGTGGATGGAGTGTTTGGTGACCGGTGTAAAGCCAACTTTTGGCAATGGCCGTCTTGATGGGAAAGTAGCTTTCATTACAGGTGCGTCCTGGGGAATTGGCGCAGCAGTTGCAAAGGCATATGCGCTCGAAGGTGCAAGCGTTGTCGTGAGTTCTTACCCCGAGCAACAAATGGAGCAGCGCGCTGACGAAGTCGTAAAGTCAATTACGGATAATGGTGGGCGCGCAATTCGTATTTCGGCGGACGTAACTTCGCGCGAGCAGATTGATCGAGTTGTGTCGGAAACGAGAGACAAATTTGGCGATATTGATATTCTGGTAGCAAACGCCGCATACGCGAACCGCCTTCCGTGGCACCAGATACCAATTGAACAGTGGGACCGGACCCTTGAAGTCAACGTTCGAGGAGCATTTCTTTGCGCACAGGCTTGCTACGAAGGCATGTTGCGCAAGGGTGGCGGAAGCATTATTGCTGTCACGAGTGTGACTGTGAATCTGGGAATGGCCGGAATGCTTGATTATGTGACCTCAAAAGCTGGCCTCATTGGGTTTACCCGAGCATTGGCACGTGAAGTGGGCAAGGAAGGCATCCGAGTGAATGCGGTTATGCCTGGAGCTATCCGAACCGAGCAGGAAGTAGCGCTGGGGTTTGATGAAAATGAACTTATTGAGCTTTCTGCTGAGCGGCAATGCATTCCGCGTCGCGGATTCGCCGAAGACCTATCTGGCACTTTTGTTTATCTTGCCTCAAACGACAGTAGTTTCGTTTCTGGTCAGGTAATTAACGTGGATGGTGGGTGGATCCATTATTAACAATCATGGGTCGTAAAGAAGGTCGCAACTTGCGAATCGCGCTGATTCATGTAATGCAGGAATCGAATACTTTTAATCCGCTTCCAACAACACTCGCCGACTTCGCAAACGTTGCACTCCTTGAAGGCGAACTTATGCTCAGTCGAGTAGACCCCAACGGCCCAACTGCTGGGTGTATTGACGTTCTTAACTCGAGCGAGTTTGAAATTGAAATAGTGCCAATCTTGCGCGCAGATGCCCAATCAGGTGGCCGCATAAGCAGCGAAACTCTGAGCGAGTTTTGTCGCATAATTCAACTGGGTTTGGGTGACGGAACCGAGTTTGATGGACTGATGGTGTTTCTTCACGGAGCTGCTTCCGCTGAAGGGTTTGACGATGTTGAAGGCGAGATACTTTCGGCAATCCGTCAAGTTGTTAACAGGAGCATTCCGATTGCATTGATGCTGGATCATCACGCGAACGTAACTCACAAGATGATGGATCAAGTCGATGTATTGATGGCATTTCGCACCCAGCCCCACGACCCATATGAAACTGCTAGAGACCTGACGAAAATTGCTTTGGAAACCTTCTCCAAAAAGATCTCTCCGACAATGGCCTGGAGAAAAATTCCGATGATCACTCATCAAGAGCAGTTTCTCACTGCAAGCGGCCCGATGAAAGAGTGGTTTGATATTGCTCGACGATTTGAGGACGAAGGTAAAGCACTTTCCATTTCGCTATTTCCAATGCAGCCGTGGCTTGATGTATACGAAGCTGGATGGTCGGTTGTAGTGGTCACTGACAATAATCAAATTGCAGCACAGGAAATTGCGGTTGAGCTAGCGAATCACGCATGGTCAAAACGCGAACATTTCATGGTTCTTGAAAACATGGCGGTTAACGATGCAATCGCTTTTGCCGACGATCCAAAACAAGGAAAAGTTCTATTGAGTGACACGGGAGATTCGGTTTTAGGCGGTTCCTCGGGTGATAGCACAGTAATTCTCAAAGCCTTGCTGGAAAGAGAGATGCGGCACACTGCGCTTGTTCCAGTTACCGATCCTCAGGCTGCGCGACAACTTGCAAGTAGCCAGATTGGCGAAATTGTGACGCTGAATCTAGGTGGCTGGTCTAATTCTTTTTATAGTCCAATACAAGTGACTGGGAAAGTGAAGGCGATCAGAGAAGGGGCAGTTTTTTTGCAAGGACTTCCTCAAGGTTCTGTAGACATGGGTAAATCTGTGATCCTTGAAGCAGGTAACGTTTTAATTCTCGTCACCGAATTCTCTGGTGTAGGCGGTATCCATCCAGATGTGTATCGACATTTCGATGTAGAGCCAAATGACTTCAAGATGTTTGTGATGAAGACGGCATCCAACTTCCAGTACATGCGCGACATTGCAACGAAGTTTGTCCGGGTTGCATCTCCTGGGCCAACCCAGTCAGATGTTCAATCGCTGCCGTGGTCACGTATTCCACGCCCCATGTTTCCACTGGACATTCTGGAAGGATGGAGTGCATGAGCAAACCTCAAGAGACGCCCGTCAGGCTCCGCACTCGCCACTGGTATGACGGCTCGAGTCGAGATAACTACATTCATCGCAGTTGGATGAAACGTGGTCTGCCTGATGACTCGTTCTCGGGTAAACCAATGATTGGTATTTGCAATTCGGCTTCTGACTTGGCGCCATGCAACCAGCACTTACGCGAACTCGCTGAGTTTGTAAAGAGAGGTGTTTGGGAGGCTGGCGGGATTCCGTTGGAGTTTCCTGTGACGTCGTTGGGAGAAACTCAAATTCAGCCGACAGCGATGTTGCTGCGAAACCTCATGGCGATGGATGTCGAGGAATCTGTTCGATGCAATCCAATTGATGGAGTAGTTCTGCTCTCGGGGTGCGACAAAACTACACCTGCGATGTTGATGGGTGCTTCATCTGTTGATTTACCTGCGATCATGCTCACGGGTGGTCCGATGCTGACAGGTCGGCATAAAGGTCAACCGCTTGGATCGGCAACGGACATGTGGAGAATGAGCGAGGACGTTCGCGCAGGAATAATGAGCCCAGAAGAATTTGTTGCAACAGAATCATCCATGACTCGAAGTGCTGGTCATTGCAATCCAATGGGAACGGCTTCGACAATGGCAGTGATGGCGGAAGCTCTTGGAATGACGTTGTCTCAAAGTGCGGCCATCCCAGCCCCAGATACCCGACGAAAACAATTAGCCCATCTCACTGGGCGAAGAATTGTTGAAATGGTTTGGGAGGATTTGCGCCCAAGCATGGTCCTCACTCGTGAAGCATTCGAAAATGCAATAAAGGTTTTGTCCGCGGTTGGTGGTTCATCCAATGCGGTGCTTCATCTTTTGGCGATTGCTGGTCGAGTCGGTGTTGACCTGACGTTGGATGACATCGACCGAATCGGATCTCGGATGCCATTACTCGTTGACATCATGCCGGCGGGGGCTCGTCTCATGGATGACTTCTATGAAGCCGGCGGAGTGCCTGCGGTATTGGCCGAACTTGAATCTGTATTACACGGTGAATCCATAACTGTTTCGGGAAGTCCGCTTCGAGTGCTGTGGCAAGGTAAGACAACGAGTGACAGAACGATGATTCGCTCGCTGCAGGATCCGATCGTTCCGGAAGCGGGGATTGCTGTGCTTCGCGGCAATTTGTGTCCACAAGGTGCCGTAGTAAAACCATCCGCCGCATCTTCGGAATTGCTTCTGCATACCGGTCCTGCACTTGTATTCGATTCGATTGAGGACTACAAGGCTCGGGTGGATGATCCTGACCTCGATGTAACTGCTGAGACAGTGATGGTGTTGCGTGGCTGTGGTCCAAGCGGGTATCCAGGAATGCCCGAAGTTGGGAATATGCCTCTCCCGACGAAACTATTGAAGGCAGGTGTTCGGGATGTGGTGCGAATTAGCGATGCAAGAATGAGCGGAACTGCATTTGGCACAACTGTTCTTCATGTTGCTCCCGAATCTGCGGTAGGGGGGCCACTGGCATTTGTGAATACCGGTGATCTCATCACCCTGGATGTTCCGAACAGAAAACTGACGTTACATGTTTCGGACGAAGAACTAGAACAGCGCAAACAAAAATGGATTAAGCCTGATCCAATTGCGTCACGAGGATGGTCACGACTCTACGTAGATCATGTAATGCAAGCAGATACAGGTTGCGACTTGGATTTTCTGGTTGGTTCGAGTGGTTCCGAAGTAACCCGCGAAAGTCATTAAACCTTCGTCGCTCGATTTACATGCTTGCGAGAGCAGATTCAGCAATCTCGAGTGTGCGATCAATGAGTTGTTCGTCGTGCGCTACGGAAACAAAAAAGAGACCACGACTAGTAGGTCTAACGCCTCGATCTTGTAGCAGGTCAATAAATTGCCAGAGCTTCTTTTGATCGGATTGTGCCGCAAAATGTTCGCGGCTACGCATCACTTCTTGAGCGCCAAATCGAATCTGGAAGAGTGAACCAGCGACGTAATCAATCGCCAGATCTTTTGCCGATCCGATCTTGCGTAGTCCATCGACGAGACGCACAGTTGATTTTTGGAGCATCGGATATGGGTTTTCCTCAGCGAGAATTCGCATGGTCTCGACACCTGCAGCAACCGATAGGTAGCCAGAGTTGTAGGTACCCGAATGGTTTACCTCACCACGCCCAACCGCAGCCATGAGTTCATGTGAGCTTCCAATTGCTGACATTGGGTAGCCAGATGCAATCGCCTTCGCATAAATGGTGATGTCGCCAGTGACGTTGAAGTGGCCTTGAGCGCCAGTAAGACCGACGCGGAAGCCGGTGATTACTTCGTCAATTACCAATAACGTCCCGTGCTTTTTGCAGAGTTCCTTCACCGATTCGATATAGCCAGGGGAGGGTGGAATGACTCCGGTATTGCACATAATTGGTTCCATAATCACGCAAGCAATTTGATGTTCAGCCAAGGCCTTTTCAACAAGCGAAACGTCGTTCCACTCGCACATCAGAATTTCACTCGCTGCGGCTACTGACTGTCCAAGTCCGATGAGCGGTGAGCCAATTGGCGTTGTTGTAACACCCGCACCAACAAGCAACGGATCGAGCCAGCCGTGGTAGTGGCCCGTGAAGCGAAGGATCTTTGAGCGTCCTGTTACTGCTTTTGCGATACGAATGGCGAGTAGATCCATTTCTGAACCAGACAAGCCAATACGAATACTTTCGATCCAGGGGATCGTTTCAACGAGTCGTTCCGCGAAATCAACTTCCAGTTCGTGTTGTCCGGCAAAACACTGCCCAGATTTCATTGCTTGCGTTACCGCCGCAAGCACTCGAGGATGGTTGTGGCCCAGGATCAGTGGTCCCATTCCTCCGGCGTAGTCGATGTATTCGTTGTCGTCGAGGTCCCAGATCATTGCACCGTCTGCACGGGAAAAAGTAAGCGGAACTGGTCGACTAATGAGACGAACGTTTGAGTTGACGCCACCAGCAATGACGCGAGATCGGCGAGTGTGCGCCTCAATACTCTTGCTGTATCGAACGGAATTAACTGATTCATTACTCGACATGAAGTGTCTCCCCGGGGACAACAGTGTTTGTTGCCAAGATATGAATTCTATAATATTTCTCGAGTGCGGTCAATCTGACATTTGCCTCGGTTGGGCCATGATTCATGGGGTTAAGAAACCTGTTACCGTCTGATCAAATATTATAAATCAGGACATTCTTGGGGGTTGTTTAACTATGAAAGCCGCTATTTTCGAACAAGTCAATCAACCAATGAAGATTCAGGATATTGAGCTGGCGGATCCACAAGGTCGTGAAATTCTGGTTCGCACTGTTGCGGCTGGCATTTGCCATAGCGATTTACTCTTTTACGAAGGCGGTTGGGAACACAAATTGCCAACAATTCTTGGGCACGAAGTTTCGGGCATCGTCGAGAGTGTTGGCAGTGACGTTACGTCGGTAAAAGTTGGTGACCATGTCATCGGTTGCGCTGGCGGCCCGTGTTACGAGTGTCGATACTGTGTGGCTGGTCGACCAATCATCTGCATCAATCGCAATCACGACCGAAAGTCATCTGAACCCCCTCGAATCACATCTCAAGGAAGACAGATTCATCAGTACGGACAACTTTCAGGGTTTTCAGAAATGATCCTGATACATGAGCATGCGTGTGCGGTCATTCCAAAGGGAATTCCGTTGAATTTGGCAGCTGTAATCGGGTGTGGTGTTGCAACTGGGCTAGGCGCGGTATTCAATACTGCGAAGGTTGAACCTGGCGCATCAGTCGTTGTTACTGGCGTCGGAGGCGTAGGACTCAACGCTATTCAAGGCGCTCGCATTGCCGGAGCAGCAAAAATTATTGCGGTTGATATCAATCCGGCAAACCTCGAATTGGCAAGAAAGCTCGGAGCAACAGATCTTATTGATTCACGGCAAGTAGATGCTGTAGGTGAAGTGAAATCTCTGACTAATGGTGGAGCCGATTATGTCATTGAAACCTCAGGTTTGGCCAAAGTTGCAGAGACAACATTTGACATGCTTGGCGAGGGTTCCACTGCAGTTCTTGTTGGGCTACCGCCTGCTCATGGCACGAAAATATCTTTTGATATGACGCGGTTCATACCAAGCGAAATTACGGTTAAAGGAAGCCATGTCGGGTCGCTGAGACCAAGGATTGACTTGCCACGATATTGCGACATGTACCTCAGTGGCGCACTTAACTTGGAATCATTGGTGACTCACACCTATGCACTCGAGGACATAAACGAGGGATTTTCTCGAATCGCCGAAGGTGCTAACGGTCGGGCAATTATTCAATTCTGATAGTCCTGTTTGCCTTCTCTGCGCGAAGGGAGTCTTTGCGCAAGGCCTGACAGGTTGGTGGATATTGACTTGCATAGTTTGTGGGTTCTGGTGTCTCATCGCCTATCCTTTCGGGGTCAGTCTTAAGAGAGGTCGCTTCTGTGAAATTTAAAAAAGGTGACACCGTTATTTACCCGCAGCATGGCGCCTGCATCGTGC
>Ga0208086_1000044_pt1 | contig 29889 bp, 23 predicted proteins | sample LakMenEpi06Jul10_FD_150675 | JGI IMG/M metagenome (GOLD analysis project Ga0208086, IMG submission 150675) | Freshwater microbial communities from Lake Mendota, WI - 06JUL2010 deep hole epilimnion (SPAdes) | ecosystem: Environmental > Aquatic > Freshwater > Lake > Epilimnion/Euphotic zone ...
CCGCCCGTACGGTTTGGAGGGAGGGGAGTCCGGCTCAACCGGACTTCCCTACCCCTATCCTTTGCGTCTTTGCGCCCTTGCGTCTTTGCGTTTATTTCTCCTAAAGAGCCTTACGCGCGGTCACCACCCTCACCCCCCAACCCCCCAACCCCTGCTCCCGCGGGCGGGCGAGGGGGAGCCGCGTTTCTATCGCGATGCTGAGTACGAGAAGAAGCCCGAACCATGTGGTGCAACGAAGGCAGGTGTGCGGAGGAGATAAATTCTCTGAGGGCTGCGGTTGGATTTATTTTAGAACCAGCAGCAGATCGCCGGCTTCGACTTGGCTTCCGGAGTCGACGAGCAGTTGTGCGATTTGGCCGTCGCGTTCTGCGTTGATGACGGTTTCCATTTTCATCGCTTCGAGGGACAGGAGTTTTTGGCCTTTGGAGACATGGGCACCTGGGGTGATGACCACGCCGATGACCATTCCTGGCATGGCGGCGGCTACGTGGGTTGGGTCGGCCGGATCGGCTTTGATTCGTTTTGCGGCTTTGGTTTCGATCGATTTGTCGACGACTTCGACTTCGCGGGGTTGTCCGTTGAGTTCGAAGAAGACGGTTCGTACGCCGTCTGGGCGAGGTTCACCGACGGCAAGGAACTTGATGATCAGTCGTTTTCCAGGTTCGATATCGACGGAGAATTCTTCACCGATGCAAGGGCCGTAAAAGAAGATAGGGGTCGGCAGCAGGGAGACATCGCCGTAGGTTTGGAGGTGGGTTAGGTATTCGTCGAAGACTTTCGGGTACAGGGCGCTGGTGATGGTCTCTTGCATCGACACGGTGCGTGCGAATTTGTTTTGCAGTTCGCTGGCTGTCGCATCGAGGTCGTGATCGGGCAGGATTTCGCCTGGACGTTTTTTGACTTCGGGATTGTTTCTCAGGATGGCATGTTTGACGTTCTCGGGGAAGCCGCCGGGGGGTTGTCCCATCATTCCGCCGACGAGGTCGAGGACCGAGGCGGGGAAGGAAAGTTCGCGAGTTTGGCTGGTGATGTCAGCGACGTTGAGATTGTTTGCGACCATGAAGAGGGCTAGGTCGCCGACGGCTTTGCTCGTGGGGGTCACTTTGACGATATCGCCCAGGAGTTGGTTTGCATCGGCGTACATTTTGCAGACGTGGTCCCAACGGTTGGCGAGTCCGAGCGCTTTGGCTTGTTGGAAGAGGTTGGTGTATTGGCCGCCTGGCATTTCGTGTTGGTAGAGGTCCCCACCGGCGACGAGCGATTCGCCTTCGAAGGGTGTGTAGAATTGGCGGACTTCTTTCCAGTATTCGGACAGAGCCGTCAGGGCGTCGGTATTGAGTTTGCTTTCGCGGGGTGAGTATCGGAGTGCTTCGACGAGGGTGTTGAGGTTGACTTGGGATGTCCCACCGGACATGGAGGCCAGGGCGCCGTCGGCGACTTCGAGGCCTTGTTCGGCTGCGTTGAGAATCGAGGAGGCTTGGATGCCGGCCGTATCGTGGGTATGGAAGTGGATGGGGATGCCGACGTGTTGTTTGAGTTCGGCGACAAGGACTTTGGCGGCTGCGGGTTTGCACAATCCGGCCATGTCTTTGATGGCCAGCATGTGGGCGCCCATTTTTTCGAGTTGTTTGGCCAGCTCGACGTAGTACTTTAGCGAATATTTTTGTCGATTGGGGTTGAGGATGTCGCCTGTATAGCAGATGGCCGCTTGGCAGATCATTCCTGACTCGACGACTGCATCGATCGCCACCCGCATGTTTTCGGCCCAGTTGAGGGCATCGAAGACTCTGAAGATATCGATACCGGCTTGGGCGGCTTCGTGGACGAAGGTTCGAACGACGTTGTCTGGATAGTTGGTATATCCGACGGCGTTAGAGGCTCTTAGGAGCATTTGGAAGAGGATATTTGGGATGCGTTCGCGGAGATCGGCGAGCCGTTGCCAGGGGCTTTCTTTGAGGAATCGCATGGAGGTATCGAAGGTCGCCCCGCCCCACATTTCCATGGAGAACAGTTCGGGGGTGAGTTTGGCGTAGGCGTCTGCGATTTTGAGCATATCGAAGGTACGAACGCGGGTGGCCAGGAGCGACTGGTGGGCATCTCGCATGGTCGTATCGGTCAGCAGGAGTTCTTTGCTGTTGCGGATCGATTGGCAGAAGGGCCCGGCTTGGAGTTTGAGGAATTTTTGGCGGTAGCCTTCGGGGATGTTCACCAGGGGCGAGGGTTTGGGTGCCAGGGCCGGTTCGCGTCGGATTTTGGCGTTGGTTTTCTCGACGAGTTTGTTTCCGTTGACGATGGTATCGGCGATGAAGCTCAGGAGTCGCGTGGCGCGATCGCGTCGTTTGGTCAGTTCGAAGAGTTCGGGGGTCTTATCGATCATGCGAGTCGTCGCATCGCCGGCTTGGAAGGTCGGGTGTCGGATCAGGGAGATCAGGAAGGGGATATTGGTTTTCACGCCTCGAATGCGGAATTCTTGCAAGGATCGTTCCATGCGTCTTGCCGCTTCGGTGAGGTTTCGGCCGCGAGTGGTGACTTTGACTAGGAGCGAGTCGTAGAAAGGGTTGACGACAGCTCCGCTGAAGGCGCTTCCGGCGTCGAGTCGCACGCCCATGCCGCCGGCGCTGCGGTAGTGGGTGATGCGTCCGTAGTCGGGTCGGAACTGGTTGGTTGGGTCTTCGGTCGTCACGCGGCATTGGATGGCAGAGCCGACGACTTGGATTTCTTTTTGATTGGGTAGGCCTTGGGATTCATCGCCTAGTCGGTAGCCGCATGAGACGAGGATTTGTGAGCGGATCAAATCGATGCCGGTGACTTCTTCGGTCACGGTGTGTTCGACTTGGATGCGTGGGTTGACTTCGATGAAGTAGAATTTGTTCGATTCGGTATCGAGTAGGAATTCGACGGTCCCTGCGCAGTGGTAGTTGACTTTTCGGGCGATTGCCAAGGCGGCTTCGTGCAATTCGGCTGCGACGGATTTGCTCAGGTTCGGAGCCGGTGCGATTTCGACCACTTTTTGGTGTCGGCGTTGGACCGAGCAGTCGCGTTCGTGCAGGTGGATGACATTTCCGTGTTGGTCGCCGAGGACTTGGACTTCGAGGTGTCTGGCGCGTCCGACGAGTTTTTCGAGGAAGACTTCATCGCTTCCGAAGGCGTTTTTCGCTTCGCGTTGGGCTTGTTCGAGATTGCTTGCGAGTTGGTCTTCGGACTCCACGACGCGCATGCCGCGACCACCGCCCCCTTTGGATGCTTTGAGCATGATGGGGAATTTCATTTTGCGAGCCGTTTGGGTCGCTTCGTCGAGGCTTCGGACGGCCGCTGCGGAGCCTTCGAGGATCGGCACACCGACTTGTTTGGCGATTTCGCGGGCGGCGACTTTATCGCCCAGCAGTTCGAGGGCTTCGTTGCTCGGTCCGATGAACATGATTCCGGCGTTGCGCAGGGCTCGGGCAAACTCGGCATTTTCCGAGAGGAAGCCGTAGCCGGGGTGCACCGCATCGATTTTGTTTTCGAGGCACAGTTCGACGATCGCTGGGATATCGAGGTAGGAGCGAATCGGTTCGCCTGGTTTGCCGATGGGGTAGGCTTCGTCGGCTTTGAATCGGTGCAGTGCGAATCGGTCTTCGTGCGAGTAGATCGCTACGGTACGGATCCCGAGTTCGTGGGCGCTGCGGAAGATACGGATGGCGATTTCGCTGCGGTTGGCAGCAAGGATGCGTCGGATGGGAAGCATAGGGCAAGGGGCTGAAAATGGGACGGAGCGCCGGGAAGATCCGGAGAGGGAAAAAGCGTCAGGCAGGCGGGCGATAGTATCAGGCGGGCGATAGTATAGCGAGAAACCCGATCATTCGCACTCGTCGCTCGCTCGATCTTGGGTGGTTTGGCTCTGGACGATTCCCGGAGCGCCTTGCCAGCCTCCGTTGACAGCAAGGTCTTGTGCGTTGAGAAACTCCCCATCACCCAAACTGATAGCCGCAACAAGTTTTGCGACATCTTCGGGGGAGCCCCATCGGTTCAGGAGGGATTCTCGCTTGGCGCGTTCGGACCAAGCTTGGGAGGTTCCTTGTCCCCATTGAGTTTGGATCCAACCTGGGTTGATGCAATTGACACGAAGTTTTGGAGCAAAGCTTTTGGCGAGGCTTTTCGAGAAGGCGCTCACGGCGGCTTTGACGGCGCAGAAGTACTGACCGCTATCGCCTTCCATCCCTTGGTGGGCTTGATCCCATCCGATATGGATCATCGAGGGGAGGATTCGATGCGGAGTGTTTTGGCGAAGTTGTCGTTGGGCGACGGTACGGCTCAGGAGCATCATTGCGCGGACATCGAGGTCCCAGAGTTTGGCGAGTTTCTCTTCGAAGGACCAGGATTTCGCTGCGCCTGTAAGGACATCGGTGCCTGCGGCGTGGACCCAGAGGTTGACGTATCCTCTGGAGGCAAAGGCGGCATCGGCAAGGGAGTAGAGGCTATGGTTTTGAGTCAGGTCCGCGACGATGCACAAGGGCTTTGTGCATTGCGAGGCGGTAGCCATGAGTCCGTCGATATTGCTGCGGGTATGAAGGATCAGGTGGCAACCGCGAGAAGCAAGTTCGATGGCGATGGCTTGGCCGATCCCACTGGCGGAACCGGTGACCACAGCGACCAGTGGTGGAACGTCCGAGGGCATCGATCAGTCTGAGGCTTCGTTCGGAGGAGGTTCGTAGTTGAATTCTTGCCATTTGATGGCTTGATCCATCGGTTCGATACGAAGCACGAGCAGTCCGTTTTGGAAGACTCGGACTGTGCCGCTCGATTGGCTCACGACGATAGCGATGGCTTTGGTTCGTTGGGAGATTGCTGCCGCAGCCCAGTGTCGAGATCCGAGTCCTTTAGAGAGTTGGAGATTTTCGTGGAGGACTTCGATGATTTGGCGAGAGCGTTCGACGACACCATCGGGAGCGACGATGAAGGCGCCGTCCATTTGGGCGATTTCTTTGATGTCTTCTCGGACCCGAGCATCGTGCAGGTTTCGATGTTTACGGCTGTAACCTTTGAGGGGATCGAATCCGCTATCTTTGCAGTGGGAGAGGACTTTTCGGGTATCTCCCACGACAAAGAGGGCACCGACTTTGTTTCCTTCTCGGCCTTCTCGACCGATTTGGACGGCCAGATCGATCACGATTTTGAGGTTGTTCAGCGGGACTGCCGTTTCGAGCCGTTGAAGGTCGCGGCTGGTGAAGCGTCGCATTCTCTCGTCGAGTTTGATGATCGAGATCGAGTCCATGCGATTGGTTTCGAAGCCGCAGTAGACGGCGACGACTTCGCTTTGGCTGGCTAGATGCTCGTCGGCGACGGCTTCGAGCAGGGCGTGCTGGAGGCGTTCGAGGAGGGGGGAGTCCTCTTTGTTCAGGGCCAGGGGGATCAGGCCGAATCCGGTGGCCGCTTCGAGGTCTTCTTCGCGGTCGGCAGCGACGAGAATTCGCTGGATTTCTTGGGGGACGAGTTCGCGGAGCCTTTCCCAATCGGTGGCCCCTTCGAGGAGAAATAGCAGCGAATCGGCGCCGACGGACACCGCGAGATTTCCGGCGGCTTCGACGACGCTGGAAAATTCCCGGGTGAATTTCTGCGTGTTCATCGGCTTTTTGCGTAAGTCTTTGCGATAGTTGGTTTTAGATCCGTCTTTGATCCAGTGTAGCCCGGGATTTGGATTCGGCAATCCAAACGGCCTGTACTAGCGGTTTTTGGGGCGATTTAGGTGGGGATTTGATGGGTTTTTAGGTTGGATTTGCTGTTGATTCCGGGGGGCCGATGGCTATACTCTCAATCCCTCGCGATCGTGGAATTTGGCGGGACATCTGCCATTCTGAGACACTCCTGGAGAGTTCCTCTGGGGTTTGCGGATCGCAGCATGTCCATCCACATCGTAATTCAGAATTACGGTACATCCTTTTTGTTGGTTTCGGAAAATCGGGTCCAGTCATGGCAAGAGCTTGTGAAGTTTGCGGAAAGTCGCCCCAAGTTGGCAATATGATCGAAACCCGTGGTAAGGCGAAGTACTTGGGTGGTGTTGGTACGAAGATCACCGGTATCACTCGCCGGCGTTTCCTCCCCAACTTGCAAAACATCAAGGCCTCCTTGCCCAGCGGCGAAATCAAGACGATGCGTGTTTGCACCCAGTGCATTCGCTCCGGTCGAATTCGCAAAGCGGTTCGCAACAAGCCGTTTTCGCTCCCAACCAACTAGAACCGCTCGTTTGCTAGGCCGCATCGAACTGCCCGTATCTACTGGCCCGCATCGAAGGCCGGTCTAGAGGATCCGATGGCACTTACCTCCGCAGATATCCAACGGCTTGCGAAATTGGCAAGGTTGGAAGTATCGCCCGATAGGATTCCGGCAACCCAAGCAGACCTGAGTCGGATCCTCGATCTGTTTGAGCTTTTGGCCCAGGTCGACACCTCGAATGTCGAACCCCTCGTCCATGCGATCGAGATCAGCGACGTGCTGGGTCCGGATCATGTGGTCGAATCGTTGGGAGTCCAAGACGTCTTGAGCAACGCTCCGTCCCACGACGAATCGTTCTTCAAAGTGCCTCCAGTCTTGGGATAACGATCGTGCGGAGTATTCGATCCTTTCTGAATCTCGATACTCCGGCCCTTGCGAAGATCTGGCACTTGCACCATCAAGCCTACCGATCCAAATCCGACTGCACCGTCGTGGCTTGGGATCATGCAGTGCTTGCGAAGCCCTTTTTTCGCAACGAACAGTTGCTCATGGCCGAGGACTCTTCCGAGGGAATCGTCGGGTTTGCGCATTGGGGTACAAACCCTGAGGCTCAGCGGGTTGGCAAGGGGGTAGGGATCTTGCATCGCCTGTGCGTGCGACCCGGCGAGGATGAGGATGCGATCGCAAGCGACTTGATCGAAGCAAGCTTGCAGGCGATGACGCTCGAGGGGCAGAAGCGCTGCGTTGGAATCGGAGCCTTTGACGACAGTATCTACTACATTGGGGTTGCCGAGGGAGATGGTTTTTTAGGGGTCCACTCCAGCGATGCAAGGTTGCTCCGTTGGATGCAAGCGGGTGGTTTCCGACCCGAGCAAGCCACCGAATGTTGGGAGCTTGCTCTATCGAATTTCAAGCCGCCGATGGATCGGACGCAAATCAGCGTCCATCGCAATAGCATTGTCAGCCGTATCCTCGGAGATGGGCATGGAGGATGGTGGCAGAGCGTTGTCTTCGGGCATTGCGATCTGTCCACCTATCAGCTTGTGTCCAAAACCAAGCCGATGGTCGAACTGCGGCTCACGCTCTGGACCCCGGAGGTCTTCGTTCCTGGTGTGGAGTCTTGGATCGCTCGCTTGAGCCTCTCTTCGGTAGGATCGGACTTGGCCAACGACGATCTGCGGATCGAGCAGTGGATCTATTTGATTTCGGAGTGCTTGCGACTCTTGCAAGCGGAGCGCAAGCAGACGGTCCAAGTTGTGATCGATCCGAACATTCCACAGCATGTACAGATCTTGCAGCGATTGGGTTTCAAGACCAAGCATCATGGCATGGTCATGTCGCGTGAGCTATCGCATTTCGAAGGCCGATAGGTCGATTATTTTTCTTGTCGGGTAACGATTGGGACGTATCCGATTTCGAGGCCTTGAGGTGGTTGGACGATCAGTGCCGGATCGAGATTGGCGAGGGTACCGCGTGTCGGTGGTGGCAGGTACTCTTGATCCTTGGTCCAAGAGCGATGGAGTTTCTCCACCCGGGATTGGACCAATTCCCTTTCGGATTCGCTAAGGTCTGCATTCCAAAGAGCGGGTTGTTCGCAGAATCGGTACCAGTAGTAGGTGACGACACTTCCGTCTCCGAGGATTGCAGTGAAGGGACCAGCGGCGGGTCCTGGGTTTTTCCAGCGGCTTTGGGGCTCATCCGGGGTGACATAAGGACCTGGGTTTTGGGTTCGGACTTTTGGGAATTCGACCGCATTGAGTCCGGTTTCGACGGGAACATCGAGGGGATTCTCTAGGGCGACCCAGGTTTGGGTTTCTTTGGTCCCGACGGTTTTTTTCTCTAAGCGGTAGTATTCGGGCAATGTCCAGTGCCGATCCGAAGCTTGTTCGCCTGTTTGAACGGGGGGCGTTTTCCAGCGATAGCCGTAGGTATGGGGATCGATCGCAGTGGGGCTAGCAAAGGCGTTCCAGGCGATAGCCAGTTTTTCCTCTTTGGGGGTGTTCGGTGGGTAAATTCTCCAGGTTGCCCCCCCTTTGTTATCGAATTCGTGCAGCGCGGTGGCGCTGGGATCGATCATGCCGGAAGCTTGGGGACCGCCATTGAACCAAGCTTCGACGCGATTCCACAGAGCCGCCTTGCTGTAGGCGCTGACGCGGTGGATAAGGACCGCATCGTTGGAGTTGGTCGTCGGATCGGTTGGATGGGGGCTTGCAGGGAACCAGGTCGGCGCGACTCTGGCATAACTGGTGCCTTGGGAGTCCTTGGCAAGGTATGCGGGGATGTGTTGGGTTTCCATTTGAATGGCTTTGTTGGGATTCGATCCGAGGCTATCGAGAAACAGCCCAGCGAGTTCGGGGTTTTCGGCCGATGGCTGGGACCAAAAGTAGGGCAGGAAGAAGGTGACGGGCCCTTTGAAATTCCCGCTATTGAGGAACAGGGTCCAGCAATGGTTACCCGTCGGAACCTCTTTGCCTTGGGTGGTTTTCTTCGGGTCGGTCAATGGCAAGGGGAGATAGCCATATCCGAAGAGTTCCCCACAGGTGCCTTGTTGTAGGTTCAAGCCATCGGGGGGCCATAGGATGCTAGGGCTCAGTTGAGCGATTGCGTAGTGACCGGCTGGCTTGTCCCAGTTGCGTCCTTTGCCGGCGGCCGGGCCATTGGCCCATTCTCGAAAGTTCAGCGCCACACCACCCATGATGAATTTGGGGGTTTCGGTTGCAAACCGCGTGTCTCTCCACCACCCGAGTCCACCTTCGATGTCGGAGTAATGATTTTTGGGGGCGGGTTGAGGATATTGAGCGAACATCCAGGTTCCGAATAAGCCGCTTTGGAACTCTTGACCTGGGTAGTGTTGGAGCAGAGGCCAAGCGGCGACATACATCGAGAAACCAGCGTTGAATTCCTCGGGCACCTTGCTGTGGGGTACGAGCAGGTAACCTGCCATCTCCCCTTTCGTCGGCGCAGCATTGGGGATGGTCTCGTTTTGGGCAAGAAGTGGTCCTGAGAGTCTCAGTGCAATCATCGCAAGACATAGTGAAAACGGGATCAGGCGATGGTGGATCATCAGGGGTTCCTTGTAGAGTTCCTAGGTGCGATGGTAAGATGCTCGGTCCATCGCTTGAGCATTCTATCCTATCGATTCGTCGATGGCTTGGTCGTGCTGTAGACCCTAGAAAAAGAACTTCATGTTCGCGCCCTGGTAAGAATCCATGCACACTGAATATCGATCTGGTTTTCGAGTCCTCCTGGCGCTCGTTTTGTTCCTGTTTTTACTAGGGTCAAACCGGGATCTTTGGGCACAAGAACCCGATGGGTTCCCCAAGCCAGGGTCGATCAAGGGATTGCAGGTCCAGATGCTCGACGATGCGGTCGCGTTGGGGATTCGGCACGCTGCGATCAATTTTGCTCTCAATGGGATGGCTGCCGATGAATCTCAAGCCGATGCACTGCGTTGGCAAAGCGGAGGGAGAACTTACTTTTTTTCCGCTGGACATATCTCGAGCATCGATCGTCAGGTCAAAAAGCTCTCGGATGCTCAGCTGCTCGTGTACTTGATCCTTCTGGCGATGCCATCAGGAAATGATCCGATCGATGCGTTGGTGATCCATCCTGAAGCAAAGAAAGGTCGCGGTTACACAGTAGCCGCCTCGAACGTACAGACCCAGGAGGGCCGGGATTGGCTCAAGGCCGCAACGGAGTTCCTGGCCGATCGGTATTCGGCCAGCGCCGCGCCTAATGGGCGAGTCTGGGGTTGGATCATCGGCAATGAAGTCAACTCGCACCATGCTTGGCACTACCGAGGGCCGAGCGACTTGGACGCATTGGTCGATGACTATGAGAAGATGGTACGCATCTGTCACGACTCGCTTCGAAAGTCCTCACCGCATGCTCGGGTCTATCTCTCCTTGGATCATCATTGGACGGTTTCTCATACCCCTAAAGAGCCGATGCGATCGGTACCTGGCAAGGACCTGATCGACGCATTTGGCAAGCTGGCCCGCGAGCGAGGTGATTTCGAATGGCATCTTGCCTATCATCCTTATCATTCGAATCTTTTCAGGGTGGATCTTTGGGATGATCCCGAAGCGCCAAGGCGAAGCGACGCGCCGAAGATCACGTTTCGCAATTTGGAGATTCTCTGTGAGCACATGCAGAGGCCCGAGTTGCTCTGGAGGGATCGCCCCAGGAGCATTATCTTGAGCGAGCAGGGATTCCATAGCCATCCGACGGCCCAGAGCGAGACGCAGCAGGCTGCCGCTTATGCGTACGCATGGGAGAAGTGCCAACGGCTACCGATGATCGATGCATTCATTTACCACCGGCATGTCGATCATTCCCAGGAGGGCGGATTGAGGCTTGGTCTATGGCGCAACGTCGCAGGGAGCATCGCGGATCCCGAGAGCAAAAAACCGATCTACGAGGTTTTTCGCAAGGCGGGAACTTCCGATTGGCGCCAGGCTGCCGATCCTTTGTTGCCCATCACGGGGCTCGATTCGTGGAACCAAGTGCTTGAGGCGATTATTCGCTAAATGGAATATCGGAGTTGACCGGTTTACCCAGGCAGATACGAAACCCATCGCGTGAGTCTGAGTAGTTTGGGCCAGCGAGTCCCAGTCGCACAGCGCAGCGAGCGTTGCCGGGCACATCGAAGTAGTTTCCACCACGGCACACAGGTCGGTAGTTCTCTTTGGCTAAGTGGAGTTCCTGATGCCCTCCGTTTGGGTCGAAGTGGTCTAGGACCACCTCCCATACCCCGCCGCACATATCGGCTAGACCAAATCCATTGCGACCGCGAGTTCCGAAATGATCGACAGGTGAGACAAAGGCAAAGCCATCGCTCCACGGAGCGCTTGCAAGGGGCCATTTTTGGTCGCGATCCGGAAGGAAATCGATCGCTGAGATATTGAGTCTGCCTTGGCCATCGGCCAGTTCGTTGCCCCACCAGAAGTACAAGCTTTCTTTGCTTCCTCCTCGGCATGCGTATTCCCATTCGGCTTCTCTGGGAAGTCGGTAGACCAGTCCGTCGGGCAGTCTTCCAGCGGCGCGTTCGTGTTCGGTGAGCCAGGATGCGAAGGCTCTTGCGTCGGTCCAACTGACGCATACGACGGGGTCATTGCCCTTGGGCGGAGTGAAGAAATTTGGATCTCGCCAGCTTTTGCCCGGCATCGGCTCCCAGGGATGGGTCACTTGGGTGCTCAGGTTGTAGCGTGTCCAAGCGGGATTGAAGCATTGGGTTTTGCCGTTGGATTTTTCGGCGTCGGTGACATATCCGGTCTCTTCGACAAAGCGTCGGAACTGTTGGTGGGTGACTTCTGTTCTGCCCATCCAAAAACCTTCTGCGACGCGCATGGGTCTAGGCTCTTTGCCTTCGTAGGATTCGCGTTCGGTGCCAGCCTGCGCGCCCCCTTCGATGCCTGTGGCCCATTTCTTTTCCTCTGGGGTGCTACCCATGAGGAAATCCCCTGCTGGGATGTAGAGCAGTTCGAGCGATAGGTCCTCGGCGAGCTTAGCGACCTGGAGAGATCCTACTTGGGGTGGGTCGTCCTCGGCGTGCGCGGTGCAAACGAGCTCGCTGCAAAGGGGAGCAGAAAAAAGGGCAAGGGTGGTCCAGGTTGCCAGTTGGATAGGAAGTTTCATCAGGTGTTGTGCTATGGGTAGTGCGGCCAGGGGAATAGAAAAGCAGGTCATCGAGCATCGTAACCGATCCGCTCGGGGCGGTGTTATACTTGGGACGTTCAATTTCTGGGCACTAAACTCTCGAACCTTAAAAAGGTTAGTTTCATGCGTCACATCAAGCATCCGTCTACGGTTTCGCGACGTCGATTTCTGGGTTGCAGCGGAGTGATCGCCGCGAGCCTCATTGCCGCCCCTGCCGTGGGTTATCGCAGGGTCCTGGGTGCCAACGATCGGCTTGATATCGGAGCGATCGGTGTGGGAGGGCGCGGCGCGGGGGACTTGGACGCGGTCCGTTCCGAAAACATCGTCGCTCTTTGCGATGTCGACGTGAACATACTCGATGGAGCAGCAAGCCGTTTTGCAAACGCCAAGAAGTATTTCGATTACCGGGAGCTACTCGAAGAGAGCAAGCTCGATGCGGTGGTCATTGGAACGCCGGACCATCATCACGCTCCGGCCACGGTCCGGGCGTTGCGTCGAGGGCTTCACGTGTACTGCGAGAAGCCTCTGACCCATACGGTCGAAGAAGCTCGGCTTGTCGCGGCTTTGAGCAAGGAAAAGGGAGTCGCTACACAGATGGGGACTCAGAACCATGAGCATCCAGGTTACTTGAGGCTCGTCGAGTTACTTCAAAGCAATACGATCGGTCCAGTTCGAGCGGTGCACGTGATTACCGACCGGCCTGGCAAGTGGTGGCCGCAGGGAGTCGCCTTGCCGGTCGATCGGCCGAGTGCCCCTGAAAACTTCAAATGGGATTTGTGGCTTGGACCGGCTCCGGCTCGCGACTACCACAGCGCTTTTGCACCGTTTCGTTGGCGTGGATGGTGGGACTATGGATGTGGGGCTGTCGGTGACATGGCGATCCATTTGATGGACCCAGCGTTTTGGGGATTGAAGCTCGGTGGACCGGTGCGCGTGCGCAGTGAAGGCCCAGCGCCGGATGCTCACAGCGCACCGAAGTGGATGCATACTCAATTTGATTTCGCTCAGCGAGGCACCCTGCCGCCGGTCGAGGTACACTGGTATGAAGGTGAGACGAAACCAGAGGATGATATCGCGAAGGATCTACCGATGAACGGCTCGCTGTTTGTTGGGGAACTCGGGAAAATCGCGATCGCTCACGATGGCATGCCCAAGATCATTCCGGCGGAGAAATCCGGGGCTATCTCTCCTCCTGAGCCTTATTTGCCCGCATCGCCAGGGCATCATCGTCAATGGATCGATGCGGCTAAGGGAGTAGGCAAGACGAGTAGCTCGTTTGATTATGCCGGTGCGTTTACGGAGGTTGTACTGCTTGGCAATGTCGCGTATCGAACCGGATTGGATATCGTCTACGATCCTTCCGAAGGCCGGGTGACCAAAGCCCAAACCACGCAGGCAACGCCTGCGGGTATCGCTGAGAGAGGGCTCGATGCGGCCAACGTATTGCTCGGGAAAACGTATCGCAAGGGTTGGGAGGTCGTTTAGTTGGCTCGGTGGTGCGGGGCGTTGATGCGGGGTTTTGAAAGACAGGGGAAAGAATTTTGAAACACAGAGGCACAGAGGACACAGAGAAGAGGGGAGGGAGAAAAGAGCGGGAGAAGATGTGGGAAATATCGTAAAGGTTGGGAGGTTCGTTAGGAGGATCGCGGTTCAAGAAATTCGCGATGCCGCGGTTCAAGAAATTCGCGATGCGTTGGGGTCACTCGGTGAAGAGCGAGTCAGCGCACAGTCGCCGGTGCTTTTTGTTTTTGGGAGATTAGCCAGGAGTTGAAGCTGAAGATGGCCAGTGCGATCCAGACGCATTGGAAGCCGATGAGTCGCCATGTTTGGATCGGTTCACCGTCGAGGAATGCACCGATGGCAAATTGGATCGAAGGTCCGATGTATTGGAGCATTCCCATGGCCACAAGGGGGATGTGTTTGCTTGATGATGCAAATAGGAGCAAGGGTATGGTCGTGATGGGACCACCGAGTGCGAGCAGCCCGAAGGTGCTTGCTGTGTAGCTTTCGGATTGGTCGATCCAAGCGTGTGTCAGATAACCGAATGCGACAGGAGCTAGGATTGCCGTTTCCAACCCGAGTCCTGCGACCGCAGAGAGTTTGGTCTGTTTTTTGACCACTCCGTAGAGAGCAAAGGAGCAAGCAAGGGCCAGAGAGACCCACAAGCGTTCGCTCGACAGGGCGCTGAACAGGAGTCCTACAGCGGCGATCAGGACGGCTAGCCACTGGATCCGGTTGAGTTTTTCGTGGAAGAACAGGACCCCGAGCAGTACGCTAAAAAGTGGGTTCATGAAGTAACCCAGGCTGCTATCGACGACGGCTTGGTTGAGAACCGCCCAGATGAAGACCAACCAGTTGATGCTGATCAGGACGGCGGCCAGGGCTGCTAGGGCCATTCGTTTGCGGTTGGCGAGTGTTTGTCGAATTTCGTCCCATTGGCTCAGTAGGCTGATGCACAGCACGAGAGTTAGCAGGGACCAAAGGATCCGGTGGCCGATAATTTCCACCGGATCTTTGACATGCTTGAGCAATCTCCAATAGAGAGGAAAAATACCCCAGAGAACAAATGCCGCTAGGGCTTGGAGGTAGTACAAACTATTTCCCCATTTGGTCGGCTAGGTGGCCTGCTTGGTAGATCTTTCGCATGGCTTCGAGAACCCCGGCGATGTGGACCGACACCGATCGAGCTTGTTGATCGGAGTAGTAAAAATCACCCGGCAGACTTTCGATGTTTCCGTCGAAGATGATCCCAACCATGGCGCCATCGCGAGAGACGACCGGAGATCCGGAGTTGCCTCCGATGATGTCGGCCGTCGAGACGAAGTTGAAGGGAGTATCGGGATTCAGGGAGTCCTTGGCTGCGTGCCAGCTTTTGGGGAGAACCCAGGGATCTTTTTGGAGGTGAACTTTTTCGTGTTCGAAGGCTCCGCCGATTTTGGTGTGAGCCGGGATGGCTTTGCCTTTGCTTTGGTATCCCGAAACGGCACCGTAGGAGAGTCGCAGGGTGAAGGTCGCGTCGGGATACACCGAATCGCCGCCGGCGGCGAATTTCGCTTCGGTGACTTTCGCGTAGGCTTGGCGTTCTTGTTCATCGATCGCTTCGGTGGCTTCGCGGATTTTGCGGTATTCGGGTTCGAGACTTCGAAGGAGCACGACCAGAGGATCGGTTGAGTTTTTGATCCCCTCGAGGCCTAGTTTGGCAAGATCTTTACGTCCTTGTGCGGTGTGGAGTTTGGTTCCAGCGATGATTTCTGCGGCGCGGGTGCGTGGATTTTTTCCGGCTAGGACGGATTGAACCAGGGGGTCATTGCCTCCACGGTCTTCGACCAATCGCGAGAGTTCATCGGCAAGGAGCGCTCGTTCGAGATCGTCGTAGACGGGGACTTCGGAGAAGAGTTCTTGTTCGAGAGACTGGCGTGCGCTGTCCCGGAATTCTCGAAGACGTTGGGCGCTGGGTTTGGTATCCTCGGTAGCCATGAGGACAATTTTTTCGGCAAAGCCTGCCAGTTGGGTGCGTAGCGAAGCGGACTTAAGGACCATATCGCGCCGTTTGGATTGCAGATCGCTGATGGTTTCCCAGGCTTTGGCTAGCCCTGCGAGTTTGGGATCGGCTTGTAGGGTTTTGAAGATGTCTTGTTCGTTCTTGCGTTTTGCTTCGATGAACGAGGGGTCTTGGATACCCGCGAGCATTCCTGTGTAGGCTTTTCGGGAGTTTTGGACACCGAACAGATCGTCTCTTCCGCGTCGGGTTTGTTCGGGTCCCTCGAGGCCGTATTGCTGCAGGGCGATCTCGCGTCGACGTAGCAGATTGAGGGTACGTGGAAGGGCTGTATCGCGTTGGAATTCGACGGCATCGGAGGTCAAGATACGTCGGGTGCGTCCTGGGTTTCCGGAGACGAAGACGAGGTCACCGTCTTTAGCACCATCGGGATCCATTTTCAGGAAGTGATCGATCTTGGCCGGTTTGCCGTCTTCGTAAACTCGGAACAGGGTCACATCGAGGCAGTATCGAGGGTATTCGAAATTGTCAGCGTCCCCTCCGAAGAAAGCCGAAGCGGCTTCTGGGGCCCAGACCAAACGGACATCGGTGTATTTTTTGTAGCGGTATAGATGGTAGCGCCCACCGCCGTAGAGCGTGACGACATCGCTTCGTAGGCCGGTCTTATCGAGGGATTCTTTTTCGATTTGAGCCATCGTCGCTTGGCGCGCTTTGAAGGCGTCGGCTGGAGCCATGTCGGCTTTGACGGCCTCATTGACTTTGGCGGTGACATCTTCGATGCTGATGAGTTGATTGAGCTCCAGGTCCGTTGCTGGGATTTCTTCTTGGAGAGACTTTGCCAAGAATCCGTCTTCGTTGTAGTTGTGTTCGGCCGTCGAGAGTTTGAAGAGAGTGTCTGCTGCGACGTGGTGGTTGGTCAGGACCAAGCCGTTGGAGGAGACAAACGAGGCCGAGCCCCCGGAGTTGAATCGAACGCTCGAGAGCATAACGTGATCGACCCAGGCTTGGGTCGGTTCGAATTGGTACTTCGAGGCGAGTTGTTTTTTGGGTAGTGCATTGAAGAGCCACATTCCTTCGTCGCAATGCGCTGCGGTGGGCACGAGGGATGCAGCGATGGCCACGGCGCAGGATAGGCGTTGGATGAGCTTGGACGATTTAAGATTGGACGATTTAAGATTGGACAGGGGCATTGTTGGACCTCTTGGAGGAAAACAGATGGGGTCGACGAGGGTCGATCGATTCAGCGCAGACGGTCGCTGAAAACAGGCTTACTGTAACCAAGAAACGTGAGTTGGTCACCTGCTCAATGAAATGGTACTCTGAAACCTGCGAATAGCGCAACTTCAAAACCTGAGCCAGAAGAATTATTTCCCAGGATCGGGAGAGCCGTTCGGATCGGTCGGTATTTCGTCGTGTCCGTGGTCTTTGTCGTTTTTACCGATGGGTTCCGCCCCTGCGACGACCAATCGGATCTTGTTTGCGCCGCTCGGTTCGACGCTCATGGTCAGTTCGCTGGTGTTGTAGGAAGCGTGTTTTCGATGGACGACTCCCATGGTGCTCGGCCGGTAGTTGGGGATGTCTTCGACGGGGATCATTTGAATGACGACGACTCGGTGCTGGCCAGCGATGGCACCGTCGTTTTCCCGATAGGTCGTCAGGCGAAACGAACCGTCCTTGTTGATCGTACCTGTCGCCTGGACCGACTTGCCGAGGGCTTTGGTTTCGACGATTCCAACTTTCACAGGCGAGCCATCTTTGAAGACGACTTGGCCTTCGACTTGGTAGGTTTTGAGTTGGCCGGAATTGCAACCGAGGGCAAGAGCTCCCAGGAGTGTTGCTAGGCAGACAAAGGGACTTAATCGGTTCATGTCGTAGTGCTGTTATTCGATGTCCGAGATAGGTTGGCCATCGTTTCGGTTGCACAGGCGACCGAGCGTGTCGGTATCGATGCTGGCGCTGATGGCTCGGACGCTACCGTCTGCCAGAGCGAAATGGCAAAGCCCTCCGTGCCAACTCCCCCAACTGACCAGATCATTTCCCGTCGCGCGTGGATCTCTAGCGATTGGGACTGCCGGACCACCGATACGGGCGAAGTTGTAGAGGTTGTCGCCGTTGAAGATGAATGCGTCTTCTGGGGACTGTTTGAGTTTGCCCATCGGCACGTGCATTTCGCCGACGAGGAAGGTATTGCTCATTCCGTCGTAGACATTTTTTGACGAGATGCGATCTTCCCAGCCGACCGGTTTGTTGTTCGTGCATTTCGGACGGCTTGAGATGATGATCCCAGTGCCATTGCCGCCGTAGTTGTAGTCGGTCGGTAGGCCGGACGAACCCGGAGATAGATCGCCATGGTTGGCACCATAATCACCGAGGGCACCGGCGACGTTGGCCACATCGCTGAAGATCGGGTAACGGCATCCGCAAGGTAGGGTGACCCAGCGGGTACCGCCGTTGATGAGATTTCCTAGCCCGATGGTATCGTCTGAGGATCGTCGCGAAGGGCAATGGTAGGAGGTTGGCGATGCGGTTCGGACCTCATCGGAATGGGAGCTGTAGGGGATCGAATAGTCCCAGCGTTGTTCCAGACCGTTGGCTTCGAGGTAGGGCATGATCCGAACGAGCCAAGTCGTTTCGTTTCCGCCACAAGATCTCGACGCCGAGTCGCCCGGTCGAGGTTGATAGCGAGCCGGTGGGTAGCATTTGAAGGCAGCGTGAAAGTTATCGGTTGCCAGTTGGATTTGGTGGAGGTTGTTTTTGCAGCTCATCGACCGGGCCGCTTCGCGCGCAGCTTGGACCGCTGGCAGGAGCAATCCGACGAGGACTCCGATAATGGCGATCACGACCAGGAGTTCGACGAGGGTAAAGCCCAGGCGAGGGTTGGATCTGGAAAAACGGTTCGCTGGTTTGGGAATCGATTTCATGGCTGTTTCCTTTTTGGAAGCGTTCCAAAAGCGGCTCAACGACGCAGCAGGAGGCAAACTCCCCCGAATCGGCGGCTTTGACGCGTCTCTTTAGTATCGGTCGAAGGGGATTTCCGAGCAAATTCCAATTGTGGAATTCCCGGCTCTGAGTGGAAAAAACAGGGCTAAACCCATCGTTTTTTCCTTCGTCCCAAGCAGAAATCTCGTTTTCGGGGCTCTTGGGGCCGGATCTCTGCCTGGAGCTTTTCCGGAAAAGTCTTGAACATTCCCCGAGTGGTATCGTACTATATGACACTCTAGGGCAGTTCGTTTTATCCCGAAGAATCGCATGCACCCCCATTCCTACCGATCCAAACTCCCTTCATCCGTCCGAGCGGTGATCCTTGCGGTCTACGCTTGTTTTGCGATTTTCGGGTTGGCTTTGCATCACTGGAGCGGTGGCCATCGGCATGCCGATGGCGTGCAGGCGATTTGTGGGGGACTTGGTGATGATTGCCATCGCCACGTTTTGTCCAGCACTTCGGGATCCCCTGCCGAGCACTCTTGTTGCCACAGCGCTGAGCGGCGCGTAACGCACCGAACGAGTGAACCGCAATCCAAAGCGTCGGTGGACCATTCCTCGATCGGCGCTAAGCCGTCGGCTTGCCAGGGTTGCGAGCAATGGTCATCGATCGTTCAGTCGTCGAGTTCCTTGGCAAGCGTTGAGACGTTCCGGTGCGATCGTCGGATCGATTGGAGTGCCGAGTCTGTTCTGAGGCTTGCTGGTCTTTTTGCAGTGGACTGGAATTCTCGCGCGCCACCCGTTGCTAATCCCTGGTCTTGAGTCGAGCCGTTCGTTTTTTACGAAGCTCGCTCGATGGGATTTCTTTAGCAATATTCGCTGTCGATTCGTTAAGAATCTATTGTTCCTCAGTCACCGTTAGGCACTTCGTCTGGTGATGTTTGCAATCTTCGCGGGTTTTCTGCCGGCGATCGGTTGTAGGCCAGAGAGCAAGGCAGAGAGTCGCTTGGGGTTTTGAAGCGTTTCTGCAGGTTTAGGTCATTGCATGTTGAATCAGGTTTCCGGCGCACTGACGCACGATTTTTGCCCTTGGGCCAATCGCTATGTGTATTGGCTCAAGCGACCGATTGGTTGGGTATTCTTGGCGTTTTTATCGTCGATACTCTTGGGGATCTATGTATCTCCGCAAGCTTTCCTCGCGACGGCGGGCATCGCGATGGTGGCGATCATCGGATCGCTATGGCCTTGGATTTCGATGTTAGGGGTAAGGGGCGAACTCTCATGGAACGCCTTGCGATGCGAGGAACTCGAATCGATCGAAACGGACCTTGTCGTTACCAACCGTTGGCCTTGGCCTGTCTATGGATTGTCGTTGGATCTCGAAGGGGGGATGCTTCCCGAGGGGTGGGACAAACAGCGGATCAGCTTGCAGCGGATCCCCGGTCTTGCGAAAAGCAAGTTTCATTGGTCGACGGTCCCTCAGACTCGCGGCGAGTATCCGCGCAAGCCGGTGGAGTTGCAGTCGGCCTTTCCGTTCGGGATTTGGACCTCGCGAAGGCCGGTACGGGTTCCAGAGCCGTTGTTGGTTTGGCCTCGTGTTACACGACTCGTCGATGCGCCGAGCGATATGGGGAGTCAGCAGTTCGGGACTGGCAGTGTTTCGGATCGGGTTGGGGACGAAGGAGACTGGACAGGGGTACGTCCCTATCGTCCTGGGGATTCGCTTCGGCAGGTCCATTGGGCGCAGACAGCCCGACGCGATTCCTTGGTGGTTTTCGAGCGTCAGTCGAGCGCTAGTCAAAGTGTGTTGCTGCAGTTGGATCTGGATCAAGCCTTGATCGCATCGGAATCGACGCTCGAGGCGATGCTCCGATTGTTGGCGTCCTTGACCAACCAATTCCTCTTGCATCATTGGTCCGTCTACGTCGATTTAGAGGGCCGTTTTGAAACCACTGGCATCGCCGAGCGTTTGGTCTTGTCTCAACGGATCCGTTTCATGGACCGACTGTCCGTATGGGATCCGCGAAGGCCTTCGGAACAATCGGACGTTCAGACCCGTCGATCGATCCAAAAGGTCTCACCCAATGTGGCGTTGAAGATTCGATGGAACGACGCGGAAGGCAACCTATCGCACATCGAGGGGACCAAAGAGGATCGGCGAGTCTACTGCTTTGCGGTGATTCCAGAAGCTCCGATAGCCGGAGCCTGGGACGATGAGCTCCAGGCCGCATGGCGGGCGTTTTGTCGAAGCCAGCAGGTTGTTCATTCTGATGGCCAGGCTAGGGTCCATGGGGATCCGGTGACCCAAGCGATGGCTCATGCCTCAGGTGGAGCCTAAGATGCCTTCGATCGATGCTATTCAAACTGCCGTTTTCCGAAAGCCAGCTTTGGGCACGATGTTGCTGGCACTTTTAGCTACGTGGTGCATTTCTCTTTTGCGCTTTGCCGGATCGTCCGATCCGGTGTGGCTTGTCTCGGAGATTTGCCTTTTGGCCGGTTGGTGTTCGTTGGTTGGATTTGTGTTGCTACCTAGGTATGGATCGGAATTTTTTGGGGGCAAGTCGCATGCACAGCTTTGGATTTGGGGGATTGGCTGTTTGTTGATCCTCGCTCCGTGGATCTCCCGCTGGATCCTGGTCGGATTCTTCGGCAGTTCAGGGGAAGCCAACGAGTTGATCGCTTTGGCGATGTTGCAAATGGGGGGCTTATGGCAAGCGGCCGTGGCTCGGACATCGCGTCAGGAGTGGTTGTCGTTTTTGATCAGTTGTTTTTTGGTGCTCTTCGGACTGGCTTCTTCGGATCGCGGCGACATGATCCAAATCGCTGCGCCCTTTACGATCTTGGCCAGTTGGTGGCTCATGGCGCGTTACTGGGATTCGATCGAGGAAGGTTTCCTCGTTTCCGAATCGGCTCCGGTCCTGACCTTGCGATTATCGATTTTGGGAATTCTCGGACTCGGTGCCTTGGGGTTTCTTGCATGGAACAGTTTTTCCAAGGATGCGGCGAATCGACTCGATGGATGGATGCCGACCTCGGGTGGCAACCGTCAGGGGGAGAGTTGGGCTCGCCAGGGGGTCGGCGATGGGGACATGCTGATTGCTGCCAAGGACGAGGCGTTTACCTTTGGGCCGGTCGATAGCGATCTGTTTTTGGAATCCGAGATCCCCTCGATGTACGATTTGGTTTCGGACCTCTATGGCGAGACGGCTCCGAAAAAGCGGCGTTATGCGCGAGCGATATCGCTCGACAACCAGATCAAGGAGACCGAGAGGGAGGCGACCGAGAGCAAAAAGAACAGCAAGGAGTTTTCAGCGGTTCGCCAGCCGAAGTCCAACGACAAGAAGTATGAGCCCAAGGGGACCGACTCGCGAGCGATCGCGTATCTGATCGGCGAGACACCGCAGTGGTTGCGAGTCGAGTCGTTCGATCATTTCGAGGACGGCATCTGGACGCATTCGGAGGATTTGTTCGACCCGAAGACCAACAGCAATCCGTCGATGATTACGATCCAGGAAAAGCCTTGGATGCAGGTTCAATTTCCTCCTTCGGAATTGGTCTATTCGGTGCGTGAGAGGTTGGCGACGAAGATCATCAATTTTCAATCGCCACGATTGATCACCCCATCGCTCACGACGCACTTGCATATCGATCGAATCGACCAAATCGACTTCTACAGTTGGATGAACGATGGCCAATTGATGATGCCCAACCGCGATTATGTGCCGCAGTTGACGGTGGTCCATCAGCTTTACCAAATCCCTCAGTTGCATGCGCTGCGAGTACCGAAGTCGGCCTATGCACAACTCTCGCATCATCAAAAGGCAGAAGATCAAAATGCGACCCATGGATTGCATGATTGGATTGGTGCCTACACCCGTCTTGTCGGTGTGCACGAGGAGCCATCGGCCAAAGTCCAGCAGTTTCGAGACGAAGTCTTCGGTACTCTGGCATCGAATGCGACGGATTGGAACCGCGTCGAAGCGATCGTCGGGGGCCTGAGGCGATTCGAACACGATCGCGATGCGAGCGTTCCAGAGGACTGTAACGATGTGGTCGACCATCTCCTGGAGACCAAGCGAGGGCCCGATTACTTGATGGCTTCGGCAGCATCGGTGATGATTCGCCAGTTGGGCATTCCGTGCCGACTCTGCACAGGATTTTTTGCTTCTCCGAGTCGGTTCGATCGGGTCGCTGGGCAATCGGCGATCATGCCCGAGGATCTGCACACCTGGGCCGAAGTGCATGTGCATGGGATGTGGGTTCCGATCGAACCGACGGGTCTGTACCCACAGCCTCGCGAGTGGATGACCTGGCAACAGCGGGCCGTTGAGATGGCGTGGGCTTGTCGGGATTACTTCCGCAACCATCCTTACCAGACGCTCGCGATCGGAGCGAGTTTCGGTTTTGCGTTTTACTTTCGCCAACGCTTAGCCCAAGCGTTCCTGTGCGGTGTCTCGTTGTTTTCCTTGCTGCTACCGACCCCACTTCGCCTTCGCTACAGCTTGCGTTTGCTGCGATTGAGGATGTGGCTTTGGGATGAGCCGTTGCCGACGCACGCGACGCTCCAGCAGTGGCTCGGCAAGCAGCTTACCGAGCGAGTGAGCATTTCCCCGAACGCGGCTCGGAGCTTTATCGGTATCGCTCAACGGCTCGCTTATGCGCCTCTCGACGAGCAGCGATTGGATCCGGGACAGGAGAAGCTGATCGGCCAGGTCCTCCGATCGATCATCTTTTCAGGGCTCAAGTCGGCTGCGGTCCCAGGGCGAATTTCACCTATCGAGAATACGATTTAAGAAAGACTTTTCATGAATGCGATGACCACGACCGAACCTTTAGCTACCCCGACCTCTGGGGATATCCAAGCATGGATTGGGGGGCTGCGGCGCGAGCTAAACAATGTTCTGCTGGGAAAAACCCAAGTCGTCGAGTTGCTCCTAGCGAGCCTTCTGGCCCGAGGTCACGTCCTTTTTGACGACCTACCTGGACTTGGGAAAACCACGTTGGCCAAGGGGTTAGCCAAAGCCGTAGGTGGTAAGTTCATGCGGGTCCAGTGCACGCCTGATTTGCTTCCGAGCGATGTCACCGGATTTAGTATTCTGAATCAAAAGACCCGCGAGTTCGAGTTTCGACCCGGCCCGGTTTTTTCCGATGTCCTGCTTGCCGACGAAATCAACCGCGCGACTCCCCGTACCCAAAGCGCCTTGTTCGAGGCCATGGCCGAGCGGCAAGTGACGATCGACGGAGAGCCCCACAGCCTTAGCCAATCGTTCCTTGTCTTGGCCACGCAAAATCCGGTCGAGAGCGTTGGGGCTTATCCGCTTCCCGAAGCTCAACTCGATCGATTCACGATGAAGCTCAAGATTGGATATCCCGACCGAGCCAGCGAGTTGGAGCTGTTGTCTCGCAGCAGAAAGACAACGAAAGATTTCGAAGCCCAAGCGGTACTCCACGGGGATCAGATCGTGCAATTGCAACAGGCCGTCACGGGTGTTGCCGTCGAGCAATCCGTCCGCGAGTACCTGCTCGATCTGGCCGAATGCACCCGAAACCACCGGAGCTTTCCATTGGGGCTCAGTCCCAGAGGTCTTTTGCAATGGCAACGGGTCGCGCAAGCTTACGCGTTGCTCAACGTGCGAAACTTTGTCATACCGGAGGATATTCAGGCCGTGGCCGCTCCGGTACTGAGCGTGCGACTGACGAGCAATTCCATCGCGACCGATCAAGCGATCGAATCGGTGATCGCTTCGGTCCGTGTCCCGCGATTGTAATCCGAGTCCCCGGTCCACCAGTTTTGAAACCTTCAGCAGGGCATTTTTAGGTCCCAAGCTACCCCAAAAGCTTCCTCACGGAGAGCGAATTCTATGATGAGTCAAGGCAATTCGAAGTTCGTTTTTTTTATGGGCTCTTGCCTGCTCGGTCTGTTGGTCGGTTTCGGGTGCGACTCGAAGTCAGGCAGCACGTCGGGCGTCTCGGACCAGGAGCACGAACATTTTCCCGCGCACTGGCCGGAGAGTATTTTTCGAGCTAGCCAACGGATCGATGGAATCCTTGCAGCCCCCGGTACGATGCCGGTAGACGCAACATCAGTAGGTGCAACTTCAGTAGGCTCGGAGACCGGAACACCGACCCTTACGTCGGTTGCAGAGTTGGCTGATTTGGTCGGATGGCTTCCGATCCTGGCCGCCGATAGCGATCTGGGCAGGGAGGACTTTAGTCGGATCGATGCTTGGTCGGCCCAGTGGACCGAGCCTTTGCGTAAGCACGCTCTGGGCTCAGGGGCACTAGCGGGCAACGGAACGCTCGAGGGCTTTGGCCAAGTCGACGGTCTTCGGGAGATGGCCAAGGGTTTGTCTGAGATTTGCCGAAGCGAGCAAGCTCGGATCGATGAACTGCAAAAACGTTACGCCGAGTAATCCGCAAAGGAGCAGGACCGATGGATATTCAGGTATTGATTTGGGGAGCTTTGACTCGGATGGCCCAGGCCTTGGTCGTCGGAAGTCCGACGATTGTGGTTGGCTGGTTGGTCGCAGCGGTCTTTGAACGGATTCTCGGTCGCGATGGGACCTACCGTCTTTTCGGAGGTGACACATGGCGGCAGTTGCCGCAGGCTTGGTTGCTCGGGATGCTTTTGCCGGTCTGTTCTCTGGGGGTCATTCCGGTGATGCAGCAGATGCGAAAGAGCGGTATTTCGGGTGGTACGATCCTCGCGTTTGGATTGACCGCGCCGCTGTTTAATCCGATTTCGGTTTTGTATGGACTGACCCTTTCGGACCCGTGGGCGATTCTTGCTTTTAGTCTTTGTTCGCTGGTGCTCATCACGATTTTGGGGGTCCTATGGGACAAGCTCTTTCCCAATAGTCGAATCCCGGCCGAGCCGTTGGATCGGACTCCGTATGGACTTCAGCGGATCGGTGCTGTGGGATTATCGATGGTCCAGCAAGCCGCGAGTCGATCGACGCTGTACATGCTCTTGGCGATCCTTGGGGTAGGCATTCTAGCGATGCTTTTGCCGGCAGGAATCTTGCAGAGGGCGGCGGGCAAAGAGGATGCGTTTGCACCCTTGACCATGTCGGCAGTTGCGACGCTTGCTTACATCACCCCCATGACAGCGATCGTCCAGGTCGCATCGATGTTCCAGCATGGCAATTCGGTCGCTGCGGCTTTTGCGTTGCTAACCCTGGGTACCGGAGTAAACCTTGGGTTGTTGCTCTGGATGATTCGTCATTACACGCTGCGTCGTTCTTTGGTCTGGCTCGGTTGCCTTGTGACGATCGTTTTGGTGATGAGCTATTCGCTCGATCGGCCTTTGCGGCCCAAGGGGATCGAGCCTGCTGACCACACGCATGCTTTCGACACCTACTGCAATCCGTTTACCTCGGGCGATCAGGACTATTGGACTTCGGCAAAGAGGGTCCTTCAGGACTCGGCAACCCCAGCGGAGATCCTGTCTCTGGGTTTCGTCGCGGCGATGTTGGCATTGGGCGGATTGAATGTTTGGCTCGATCCGAAGAACCGTTGCATGCAGTGGTTGCTCAGAGCGCCGTCGATCGATGCGACCGATTTGGTCAAGAAGCCCGGGGGTATGCGGGACGTCGTTTTACCCGAATGGGTGATCGCTTGTGTTTCGCTTGGAGGATTGGTCGTTGCCAGCGTGTTGGGTTGTTTCTTGTACTATCCGCCTGTGAGCGAGATCCGCAAAGAGATGCATAGCATCGAGGCCGAGATGTTTACCGCGTATCAGAGTCAGGAGTGGGACACGCTGGAGTATTGGATTCCGATCCAGGAGGATTGGGCTCACAAGATGAAGGTCAGCGCGTACTTGCGAGGCAAGCCCTTGGATCGGTATACCGATTTGAAGTTGCAGGTCTACAAGAACAAGCTCGAGTTGCTCGAGCATGCGACGGAGGATCGCGATTCGAAGGAGGCGTTGGATTATGGCCGTCAGGCTTCGTTGGCTTTTGGGCGGTTGAAACGTGCCTTGGGAGACTAAAGAAGTTACCAGACGATCGATTGAGACTCGAAGATGGGGCCTTCGACGCATGTGCGTCGGTAGTCCCAGGTCCCGTCACCTTGGTCGATTTTCGCTACGCAGGTAAAGCAGATCCCGATGCCGCAGGCCATGGGCGTTTCGAGCGAAACTTCGCAAGTCACGTTATGCTCATGAGCGATTTTCGAGACGGCTTGCATCATGGGTTCGGGACCGCAGCAAGCGATACGCGAGGTTCCTTCGGAGCGGCTCAGGAGGTCCTTGAGAACCTCGGTGACCCGTCCACGATGCCCGAGCGAACCGTCCTCGGTGGCGATCGCCAGTCGAACCTTTCGTGCTTCAAAGGCATCGAGAGCAACCAGGTACTCTTCAGTTCGAGCGCCATAGCAAAGGGTGACTTGTTGGGCAAAGTGGCCTTCTTGGCCATAGGTGTCTTGTCCGAGTGCTGCCGATGCGAGGCTCAGCATCGGTGTGATCCCGACACCGCCTGCGACGAGGATCAGATGGTCGACTGGTTGGTTGGAAAAAGCGTTCCCCAAGGGCCCCCAGATTTCGACCGACTGGCCGGCTTTGAATCGGGATAGGGCTTGGGTGAATTTGCCTTTGACTACGTAGGCGACCGAGACGGTTTGAGGGTTTCCTTGCGAATCAAAACCGCGATCGAACATCGCCAAAGCGCGACCGATGAGCGGATCGTTCAAGCCAGCCAAGCGGACCATGAAGAATTGGCCTGGAAGGGTGCATCGAGCGAGGTTGGGAGCCTCCAGGGTCAGTTGCCAGGTATCCTTGGCGATCGATCGATGTTCGACGATCCTCGATTCGAGCCATTGGAAGTCTTTGGAGCAACGCGGATCGTCGGTCATGGTGTTGCAACTAACGCTTGGACGGTGAAAGTTTGGTCGGATTCGACTTGGTGAGGTTCGATTTCGGCGGGGTTGTTTCGCCGTTATTGCCCAGGATGTAGGCGATGATTCCCAATCCGATGAAGAGCAATTGGCTCAGGGAAAAGAGCCCTAGATTTCGGAGCGACTCACCGGTTTCGCCGCCGTAGGCATGCAATCCGATTCCGAGGATATTCGTGCCGAACATCGACCAAGCAGTGATGATATTTCCGCCGATGGCCAGGATTGCAAAGCCCAGGGATCCGACCAGTTTGTCCCACTTGGCGTGCAACAGAAGGGCGTTCCAAAGGACGATCATCAAGGCTCCGTTTTCCTTGGGGTCCCATCCCCAAAATCGACCCCAGCTATCATCCCCCCAGAGTCCGCCAAGAACGGTTCCGACGAAGCTAAAGAAGATTCCAAAGCAGACTACCCCGTAGCAGATCCGATAGAGTATTTCGTTGATCGATTTCAGATCGTCTAATTGAGTGACTTTGTAGGAACCTCGGACGAGCGCCAGTATGACGATGCCGATTCCCAAGAGACCTGCGAGGAACGTCGCGCTGTATCCGAGCGATACGCTGATCACGTGTGTCGAGAGCCAGAATTGGGTGTCCAAGACGGCTTGCAAGACGGGCATCGAATCGCCGATATCGAGTCCATAAGCGACCTGCAAGGAGAGGTAGCCAGCGATCGAGGCGACCAGCAGTGAAATGGAGATCGGGAACAACTTTTCAGCGACTAGGCAGGCCAGAACGATCGCCCAGCCGATAAAGACCGCTGCGGAGTAAAGAGTCACGACTGGCGGTCTTTCGGAGATGTAGACACGGCAGATGATCGCCAGGGTGTGGAGCCCGAGCGTGAGCATGCAGATCCAGAATGCGGCTTGGCGGATCGGTTCGTTGCGAATCGCAAGACCGAGCAAGCACAGAAGCCCGGCGACGATGTACAGGGCGTAGGACCAACCGATGGGATTGAGGTGTTCGTACCAGGCTTCGAAACGAGCTTTGGAGGACTTTGAGACCATGCCATACTTCTCCTCGATCAGCGAGTCGTAGCTTTTTACGGCGGCGTTGATTTCGCGGCTCTTGGAACTCCCTTCTCGCATGAGCTTAGCGAGATCGCGGAACCGAGAAGTCGGGTTGTCTAGTTTTTTGGAGTCGAATTTCGAGATCACTTCGTAGAACGCCGGGGCGTAGGCATCCCAACGAGGGGGTGGCATTTTGGCGTCGATCGTCTCGGGGATGTCCTTGGGTGGAATGATCGCTGGGGGGCCTTTGGCTCTGAGCGACTCTATGAGGGGTTTGAGTTGGTCGATCACTTGTGCGAGGCGTTCGGGTTGTTCGGCGGCGACCTTGAGGATTTCGTCGATGGGTTCGTAGGCATTCCAGATGCCGAGCAAGATGTTCATCTTGGACTGGAGTTTCATGAATTGGGCTTGGTCGAAATTCCAATCCTTTTGATCGATCGCGAGTATTTGCTCGGTCTTTTGTTCTTTTCCGTTGAGAGCTTTGAGGATCTTGTTGGCCGGATAGCAATTGGTTTTGTCTCGGGTGATTTCGAGTTCATCGAGCAGAGCTTGCGAGTCGATTCGGATCAAAGGGGCATCCAAGACCCAAGGTTCGTGGACCATCAGACTCATGAGCCATTCTGCCGAAGAGAGCTTTTTGGGCTCATCTGATGTTTTGACCAACGCATAAGGCTTATTCGAGAGCGCTTTGAGGATTTGAGCACCGACGCTCGAGAGGGGTTTGATTCGGCCTTCGTGCTGGACGGGCAAGGTCCCGATGGCGTACCAATCGATTTCGTCTTTGGAGAACGAAGGTCTGCGGGCGGCATAAGCGACCAATCCTCCGATGAGCAAAAGGGGTAGGATCACCGAGGGCCAGAATGTCGGGAGACGATCGGGCATCGCAAAGGCTTGTCGGTCGTACCTTGAAGCGAATCGAGTCAGGGTGATGCTAAAGTGGGCGAGCATACCGAGTCCGACCAAAACGCAAGAAACGTAGGGGATGAGCCATCCTGCGTTGGTAACGACTTGCAGAACCGTTTGTTCGACTCGCAGGGGTGATTGGGCAGCCGAGGTGTATTGCGATTGGTAGTAGGTCTCGCCTCGGAATCGCATCGGGCTGTTCATCCAAATGCGACCTTCTTGGAGCGTCGCGCCGGACTGGTCGACGATCCGGACGTAGGAGGAGTAGTCTTTAGGGATCGCCGTTCCGGTGTATTGTTCTAGGACGACGTCTTGAAGTTCGAAGGAGAAGGGTTTGAGATTGCGTCGGAATCGGAGTGCCAGTTCGAACTGTCGCCCCTCGGACTCCAGTTGGGGAAGTAGGGTTTTGGGTCGAACGGTCGGGTCGTTGAAGAACTGGGTCAATGCAAATTTGCCGAGGTCTTTCGAGGAGGCTTTTTCTCGAACGGTGACGTAAGCCGACGCGAAGTTCATTTCGCTTTTGGCCCCGCCGGACTTGCCTGCTTCGACCAATGCGACCTCGGGAGGGAGCCCTTGGGCTCCTTGGGCCTCGGCGGCGGCCTGAGGGTTCGCGCCTCGGGTGGTCATGTCCGAGTTGGCCATCCACTTCTCAATCTTGATTTCGAAAGGGAGCGACGGATCGCTTAGCGATTTTTTGTTTCGGATTGCATTGAGGATCAGAGCGTCATCGAAAGCGACGACGCGGTTTTTCTCCGGGGCAGTCGTGTCGATCACAGCAAGTTCCACGATGTCGGTTTGAATCGCGACGGAGGTCCTT